>Ga0315284_10007558_pt1 | contig 15522 bp, 16 predicted proteins | sample YL17G09_16_MG_FD_203696 | JGI IMG/M metagenome (GOLD analysis project Ga0315284, IMG submission 203696) | Sediment microbial communities from Yellowstone Lake, YNP, Wyoming, USA - YL17G09_16 | ecosystem: Environmental > Aquatic > Freshwater > Lake > Sediment | place: USA: Wyoming | collected... | reverse complement strand
TTGGTGAAGGAGAAAATGTATCAGCTGGACAGCAGATTGCTTTGAGTGGTGGAGCTAAAGGAGATCCAAATGCAGGAAGTTCTTCTGGACCACACTTACATTTTGGTCTTATGGAAGGAAATAGTTTTACTAATTGGTTAAATCCTTTATCGGCAGGTGGACCATCCAAAGGATTTTCTGGTGGTGCAGGCAATAAAGGGTGGGATGCCTTAAGAAAAGAAAGCAGACAAGTACCGGAAGATGAAACGTGGAATGTAACAAAGAAACAAACGAGGGAGATATCATCTGGGAACAAACGAGTACCTACCACGATGCATTCACTACCACAAGCAAAATTGGATGTACATGCTGGAATACAGAAACTATTAGCTCGTGGAAAACATTCTATACCCCAGGAACTACTTCAGCAAACATCTTTAAGTGATGTTGTTACAACACAGGCTAATGATGCATTGACAAAAGGTAAGACGGCGGCGGCATCTTCTGCTAGACATTTTCAACAACTTGGTGATCAGATGTCGGCATCTAGTAAGAATCTTGGTAATACATTTATCAATGCTTCTAGAGCAATTGTACAAAATACTTCTAATGGTTCATCTTCCGTACAAGGTGGACAAACAAATAGTACTGGTATGGATTCAGAAATACAACAACTTGCTAAACTTCTTCTTAAAGGGTATGATCCTGCAGAGTATTCATAATTGATGAGGAATCAGAAATAAATGTCAATTTTTCCATTACTAACTCCTATGCTTTTACATGCTGACCCTAGATGGTCTGAATCTTTCCAATCTTCTACATCTACAAAGACAGATGGTGGTGGGTCATCTACTGCACCAACATCCTCAACAGATTCAAAAAAAGATGGTGGTACGGGAGATATTAATGATCATGATGATGATAAAATAGTTACTTGGCCGAAAGATAAAAAGGTTGATTCTTCTGGATCTGAGATATATGGACTACATCCCCATGTTTATGCGGAACCAACCGAAGGTCCTGAAGTAGGGGCAGTTACAAATCTTGGTTATGCTAAGACCCTTGTTGTTGATATGAGTCCTTGTAAGGCTGTATTCGGGACTTCTGGCGAAGGTGGTAAACCAACAATGGGCTTACAGTTATTCTCAATGAATGCAACCGAAGGAAAAACGATTTTTGAGGATATTTTGCAGCAATTAGATCTTTTTGATGGAAAAATGCCATCACTTCCTTTAAGATTTGCCGTCTTAAATGATGTTTCTATAGCAGAATCTTGGAGTAGCACTTATAGAGATACCTCCTTTGAAGGTTTAGCAAATGTTGGATCAGATAGGATACAAGAATTAAAAGCTATTACTGGTGCAGGCAAGTCTTCAGAAATAGCGGGTAGAATGGGTGGCCCGCAAGAAATTACTGATTTGTTAAAAGGAATAGAAAGTTCTTTCCAGGGTATGGCAAACAAAGTAGGCGGGGCAGGAGCAGGTACTGCTGTTCAAGCTTTGCTGGAAGGAAGTAAAGTAGATTTTCCGACTATTTGGCAAGGTTCAAATTATGATCCGCAATATCAATTTACCGTCAGACTTTATAATTCTTGGCCAACAGATCCTGAGGCTTATAAAAAATACATACTTCGCCCATTAGCAATACTCTTAGCAATGTCAGTTCCCGTATCGGATTCAAAATATACTTTTTCTTTCCCATTATTGGTTAGGGCCAGATGTGCCGGATTATTCAAAATAAATGCTGGATTTATTTCTTCCATTCAAGTAATAAAGGGTGGAGATACAAATGATATTACATGGCAGCAACAACCAGGAATGATTGATGTAAGAGTCACGGTAGATTCTTTATATCAAACAATGATCGGAACAACAAAGGCAGGAGCAGATGCGGAAAGTGATGCTGATCGCCCAACATTAAAAAAATATATAGACAATTTGAGAGATTGGGTTGATTACAAATTACCTTCTCCGGACAATGCAGATAATACAGTTCCCCCAGCCGTTGATTCTATTGCCGTAGATACATCAACCTTAAATATTACTCTTCCGGAAATACCTATACCTAGAGTTCCTGATGTTTTGTCAAGTTTAATGAATACCTTAAATGGTACATTAGATGCTCTAGGAAATGTTTTTGGAATTGCTGGTGATCTTCTTGCTTCTGTTTCAGAAATTATGTCCACTTTTACTTCAAACATTGATTCTTGTTTTAATTTTGTAAATTCTTTAATGGTAAATGTCACAAGTTCTCTGATGTGTTTAGATTTTAATCTTCCTACCCCTCTAATAAATCTATCAAGAAGACCTGGTTTCGTGCGACCACCTAATTCAGCAGTATCTTTACTTACATCTATTGAAAATATGAATGTTTCTTTCGATTCTAGAGCAAACAGCACCTTATCAAGAATAGATACTTTTATTGCTGCTGCAAATTCAATGAGTATCAATGGTTTATCCGGTTCAACTGAATCTTTGGATGATATGATACAAGAAACTGGAGCCATGTCGGCTTATATGGCAGACTTTTTAGCTAACATGTTTGTTGTTCTTGATGCATCTGGAGAGGTTGTTGATACGGCAGACACTGGATTAGAACAAGCACAAGTGGACATAAGTTGGATTTTTGAGTCTCTTGAAGCTGCTGCAATAAATGATTCAAGATCTTTAACCATAGACCCTGTTTTGGATAAAATAGATCAAGATAATACTGTAGATAGAGATTATGTGGAAAGTTCTATAGATACTGCTATGGGACAAATAGAAGCTACAACCATCGAAACAGATGCTAGTATAACAGATGAAAGAAATCAATTAGCTGGAGTCTAAAATGAGTATTCAAACAAGAATAGCAGAAATGGTAGAAATTTTAAGAGACATTGATACGTCCAAACTAATGGATGTTAGACAAAGATGTGTTGCTATGAAAGCCTTAACTAATAGTTCTAATCCAGAATTACAATTATGGACATCAAATGAAATTCAATTTGAATTTAGAGCACATGCTCAAATATTAAAAACTGATTTAGAAATATTAAAGACCCAATTAATAGACGCTAAAGAAAAAGTTAATCTTGTTGCTGTAGAGTCTAAAGAAGTCAAAACAGAAATTGCTAAAATTGCTCAAGATGCTTCTACTGTGATGATTAATTATCAATCACATTCTAACACTAATTTAGGTGAAGCTGATTCAGCTATGGAACCTGTAAGACAACTAATAACTCTAAAAACAGAAGAGAGCTTCAAAGTCTAACATAGTCTTTTTTGTATAAATAACGTCAGATAATGTGAAAAGAATATGACCAATTGTGATTTGTTAAATGTCTTCAAACGAAAGCCTAGTTCTGTTTCATATAAAAGTTTAATGATTTCGTTCTTTACAATATAGTTTCCAACAGCGGCTTCGTTTTCAATTTTTCTTATTAAAATATTTCTACCGCTGTCCTTACACAAATTCTTCAATAAATACAGTTTTCCCATCAAAACAACAATAAAACGAATTCTGTCTTTGTACTCCACAGAAGATATTTCAGAAATTAAAGAGTATGCGATATCTCTTCTCATTCCACTTTTTGTTAAAGCAAACTCAATAGCTTTATCATCAATTTGTTCAAAGGTGCACATAGACATTGAAATCTTATCAGCAACTAGATGTAAATCTGTACTCTCCGTTCCAATATCCCCTTCAGAAGGGTATCCTTTAATACCAGATTTTTGCAAAGCATAATATGCTTCAGCAAAAGATTTTACAGATTGAGATAACCTGTGTCTTAAATCAAAAGTTATTCTTGTTATTTCATGACTACTTATCTCATCTTTCATAAGAATATTAGCATATATTCTGTATAATGCATCTGAAACGTAAACAACAGCATTCGAAACTCCATTACGATCTCGAAACAAATGCTTTGGAGAAACTCTGGTTAATGTGATACTCCAAAGATCTTCATTACAGAATTTTGGAAATGCTATGTGCACCAGACTACTATAAAATTTTATAGCTAAAAGCAAATAAGATAACCTAGACAATTCTGTTCTTTTGGTTTTAGCAAAATATATTGTAGCCATTAATAACACAATGGTAAAATCATCATTAAACATGTTGAATCTTGCAATATCCGCATCAAACTGTTTTACAAAAGATTTAATATCCGCAGGTTTGACATTAAGGCGAGCAAACAAATCATTTTTGTATTTTATTGTTTTTGGATAATAACAAGGCCTAGAAATATCATTTAATTCTGCACCTATAATCGTGGAAATATATCGATTCAATTCTCTTATTTTTTCAGTGGGAACATCTAAAAAGGTCTCAGAAATCATTATACAGCTCCACTCTTTCTCAACGAAATTTTTATCAGATTAGAAACTATATAAACCAATTGTGGGGAATATCTTAACAAATCTTCGTGCTTAAACTCCAAAAAGTCATAATTGAAGAATATATCATGTTCTGGTTTGAGAATCTTACAATAATAAACACCAGTTATATCTTGAACTACTCTTGTAATATCTGAAATATATATAGATTTATCATAACCCATACGGTCAGCAAACTTATTGATTATCGTGTTTTTAATTACTTCAATTAAACCAGAATCAGAAATAGTAACAGAAGGATTTTTCCAAACTTCTAGTTCTAGTTCTAATGGTATTGGTCTAGACAGATAAAAGAGATTGTCTCCATTATAAATCATTTTTGGTAATCGTTCCCTTGGAGTCAATCCTTTTTCTTTTGGATCTGTTACAGCAGGTGGTGGTCTCATTGGTTGCCCTGGTAATATTGGATCATATAGGACAATGTCGTTTGTTTTCAAAAGTATAAATATCCATTTTCCTGGTTCGTATGATGCATATCTGGCTAAAAAACCACCTTCTATTCTATTCCAAGGAGATCCACTCCACACATTTACATCGTTTGTAACGGCGCAAGTATATCCCTCACCAGGACAATCCGGTAATATTTCTGGATCAATTCTGTGTATAATTCCTTTTGTTTCAGAATTATGATTCATGTTTGTCATTGTACCATATGTGTTACTGAATTTCAAATTAACAAAGTCGGTTATCATACGATATTCTGTCATATCGAAAGTAACAATTCGATGCAATACTTGTTCTGTAAAATTATCAATTTGATTATCTTCTATCAATTGATCTACAAAATCTTTATGTATAGCTGGAAAATCATATACAATACCCCAATAAAGTCCACCTTCTGTTTCTGGACTATCTGGTTTATACATTCTAACCTTACTATACATAAAGGCGGTTAAAGATTGTCTAATAACTGTAGTTGTTTGACAATTACAAACATTTTCTTCATTAAGAGTATCTGGATCTACATATTTAACTTGAAAATCAAAAAGGCATTCTCCTTCAGGAACTGATGATAGAGATTTTTCTGTATAAAACCATCTCTTTACAATTGCTACACCATTTTCTACATTAGTGCTATCATGAGACTCCATTGGATAATATACACCCAATTCATTAATTTCAAGATAACATTTCAAAGTATCATATTTAGGATCTGTAGATGTCTTTTCATATTGAAATGTAATCTGTAATGTATCTAAAGAAGAATCTGTTGAATCCCTAACAACATGAAATATTGTGCTATTGGGAAATATAACCGTATCATTACTCCAGGTTTTTTTCAGAACAGTTTCTGTTTCTATATCCTTTAATGTGTAAAAATATTCACAAACTCTTTGAGTTGGATCAATAACCATATCAAACATGGCAACAAAAACATCATTGGCATAATCTTCTGGTTTTTCAAATCTATTTAGGTCAATCTCAACAGGATCTCCGAAACGTATTGGATAGCTTTCTCTTCCATTCGGGATTTTGATTACTGCATTTCTTGTAGGAACATATTGATTCATAAAGATAATATCTGTATATAAACAAATTTCATTTCTTTTCAAATCAGATCTTTTTAACACCGGAATAGAATGCTGTATTGGTATATCTTTAGCAACCAAACCAACATTTTCAAAATCAAATTGAGAAACCAAACGTTTATTTGTAACAACACTTGCAACTGCTTGAGATCTAATTTCATCTATGGATGGATAACTTTTTCCTCCCATAGCCGGGGCCGTATTAATACATGTTAAAAGAACAGGTAACTCCATAAGAGATCCATTAACTTCAACTGTAGTATTCAGACGAGATGGTTTTGTTATAGATCCGGCAATAACATTTCCCTCATAACCACGAGTGACTTGAACAAAAACTTTACAATCATCATTCTCTTTTGGTTGGGTTCCAATTATTCCGTTTCCAAAAAAGATTTTAATTCCTTTTTCATTAACTCTATAAGTATAGGCATACTCACCAGGAACTATTAGGAAAAGAGAAGACTTATCTTCCCAGTATATTGTATCATCGACAGCAACTTCTACTACTAGATTTTCCATTCTAGAAAGTTCTGCATTCCATATTTGCTGTACTTCTTGTTTCATTGCTTGTGTTTCTAACTCTATTCCAGCAAAATCTCCTGAAAAGGGAATGGTCTGTGTATAATACTGGTACGGGTCTAATTTAGGAAAAGTAAATTCTGTCAATTGATCTTCTACTTGTGTGACATCTACTGTAAAATATAAGTATTTCTTATCGGCTGAAAGTCTCCAATTTAGACTTCTTGTTCCACCAGTCTCTCGGTTAATTTCAATGATATTAGCAGATAAAAGTGCGCCTCTGTCCATAATAACATCAACTTGAATTTCCTTCTCGTTGGAGAAAACAATATCACTTGCATAAAATTTATATGGTTCATGGTCAGCATCATGCCTTCCATACATAACCATATGAGCAGTGCTTTTGAAATCTGTGGGCATTGTAACTAAAACTTGAGCAGTAGCTGGAACTGCTGTATCAGGTTTATATCCCAACATCGCGGCAAGATTCATTACGGATTCTTTTTGATGAGCTCTAACTAAGAAGAATTCTCTGTAGGTTGCTGTATTATAATAGATCAGATTGGATGTGAGTACACTCAAGATATTGATTAGATATGAGAGGTATGAAGATTTTGTCATATCAATGTTATCTAACTCTAAATAATTTTGAGCATACTTAATCAACTGCTCTCGAATAGCATCTCTTGAGGAGAAAATCTCCATCGTTTTATCTTCAAACACAGGTAGTCCTCCTAAATATCACAAAGATAGAAACTTGTCTGTTTGTCAAAAAGATTGTTAGTTACTTCTGTAGTTGCAACGGATAATTCTTGAAGTTTCAGAAGGCGTCTTGCATTTTCTAATGGCAAAATCTCGTGTGAAAATTCATAAAACATCCATTCAGTAGATATCTGTTTTTCTAAATCATCTTTTGTAAAAGGTGCCATTTTTAATTGACACTGAAATATCGTAAAAAAGTCGTTCTGATGTGCTGGATTTATATTGTTGACTTGAAAGAGCATTTTGTTTTTGATTGCCATTGTTTTGTATCCCGCAGACAAATCAACTACATCTTGTTCTACGGGTAATAAGCCATAAAGAGAAGGAAACACTATTTGGGTAGAGGCACCGTCTCTAAATGTCATTCCACCTTTTTCTCCAGACTCTTGTAGCATTTGGACTGTTTCAACACCAAACACCGGTAACATTTGTATTCTTCTCCACTTTTGACCAGAAAGAGGACCTACGCCACCTTTTTCGTATGTACCAGCATTTAGATTCTGTGAATCCCAAACAGTATTCTCGTGGTCTGTAGAATAGTAGGTAATGGGATATGCTGCCACATAATGTTCTGCATAGATTTCATAAAGAGTTCTATAAAAATCTTCAATATATTGAAATGTACGAGTCCAAGGAGTGATCATAATATCACCTATATATCCGTTGTTATGGTTCTGAGAATTGTCTCATTAATAACAACATGAACTTTTCTTTGTTCTCCTCGGTACTTTATCATCATGTCAATTCTAAAGCCCTTCATGTTGGAAAGAAAGGTAACATTGGTTAAAATCTGTGCTCGACCTTCATATCTGGCAATTGCCGCATTAACATCACCCAATATTTCATCCCGAGTTATGGAGTCACACGGCTCCCATATATATTTATGTATGCCCACCCCAAACTCAGGATCAAAAAGGTATGTTTCTTGACAAGTTAAAAGGAGGCGGACAATGCCCTTAATAATAGTATCTATTCCTTCTAAATGGGTAAAATCACCAGATGGATTAATCTCGCCATCAATATCTTGGGGCGTATCCTTTTTTCCAGGAATCCTTTTTCTAAAAGATTCAAGGCTATTATTTGATTTCAAAGAATAACTATCAGTCATAGACAAAATCTCCCAATTTTATAGAAATTTGTCCTAGTAAAGATCCAACTCGTAAATAAATAGGGTTATCGACAAGGACAACCCTATTTGCGCCTAGAACGTTTCTCAGCAGCTTTTTGTGCATTTACTCTTTTCTTATATTCTGCTTCTTGTTCACGATTTCTTTCTTCAATGGCTTTCTTCTTCTGTTCTTCTAAGTCCATCTTCCATTTCAAAGTGGCAGAAAAGAAGTCATAGGGCATTAACTGAATAGAGAACCAAGGCTCACCCATTAATTCAGTTAATGCCCTAACACTGTCTCCATGCTCCTTCGCGAACTTTTCTATTTCCGCTTCAGGAGAGAGCAACCATTCGAAAAAACTGGGTTACGATTTCAACATCCATCGTGTTCTCTGAACCACATGACATACATTCCCAGTTTGTTGCTAGTGTAATACCATATTCAGAAAATGTTTCTCTGAATTTATCATAGATAGCCTTTTTATCCAAATGAGGCAGGCTTTGATATCCTCTTAGAATATCATCTCTATCATTAATTACCTGACGAGGCTGTGTATCTGTCTCGAGATAAATTTCCAATCTCTTGATAATCAAAGTTTCATTGATTAATTCTGTTTGTTTCTTTTGAAGAAATGGAACATTATTCAAAATTTCATATTCATCAATTAATTTTGGTTGATGTAGAATAGCAGTAATACCGGAGATAGGTAATCTTACTGGAATTTCTATACCCAAAATCGTTCCTATAACTTGATCCTGCTGTTGTACCCTAACCGTAGCACCCCCGGCAGGGCCAGCAGGCGACAAGCCACCCTCACCAAGAGGTGTAGTAGGCGCAGTCATCCTCGACGCGGCACCAGGCGGTACAGGACGTGTGATTGGGACGGGTTTAATAACAGGAGCAACACCAGCTTTCTTTTTAGATACCGCGGCTGGTCCACCCAAGCCAATACCATCAGAATCTGGACTTGTTGGACTATCAATATCTGTAGTCGCTCCTTTTGGTTTAGCAGTTGCTGCCTCCGCCTCTGCTATTTTTTGTTGTCTTATAATCTCATCTATGTCGGGTTCTGAAGTAGTTTCTCCAGTAGCAACATCCATCTTATAAGTATTTATCATTGCTTGACTTGAAGGCCAAGGTGTAATTGAGAACATATTAGATAACTTAATCTTCAATGTTCTTTCTGTATCACATGATGAGCATCCTACACGGAATTCTCGCTCATCTCCAAACGTTGTAATGTATAAGCCGTACATTAATGCTTCTCGATCTCGAAGTGTTGTCAACTTCAAGAAATCATCAAATGATTGTATGACTTCTGGTCTTGCTACAATAGCATCCCATAAAGTCCTATTAATCAAATCCGTTGTCTTCGCGGGCGTTGTCGAGGACGTCTTTAACCGATTCACTTCTGAAACCGTCAAGCAACGAACAGAAAAAGTATATCCCATCTGCGGTGTTACGACCGTAAATTCGGGGTATTTGATGTTGAACCCTGTAAAAATTCCAAAGGCCTCAGGCGGCGGCGTTTTCATTCCTGGCATGATTGTATATCTCCTCTAATAGTTAGTTTCTAGACATGACACCAGATTGTACAATTTGAAATTTGTCCTAGAGACGTTTGAAAATGTCACCCTTGTTTACGAAGTAACCACATATCTTTTGCTTTTTGTCTTAACTTTTCCCTTGTTTCAGAAGAGACGACTCTATTTTTAGAAGCTTCCCCAATTTTTCTCCTGATTTCTTCTGAAGGATTTTTATGAGATAAACTCATTTTCATTTTTGTTTCTTTTGTGTGTACTTTTCCTCTTCGGGACAATCCTAATCTTTCTCTATGTTCTTTTGTTCTAACTTTACCAAACTGGTGGTTCTTTTCTCCCATACGTGAAGAAGCCATTTTTTGTCTAGTTTCTTTTGATAAAATAATACCTATTCTGGATTGACTCATTTTTAATCTAGATTCTTCAGAAAACACATAGCCAGAAATACCTTCACCACCATCAGTATGATTTGTCAAGGGGCCTTTTTGATTATCAATACGACCAATTTGTTTTATAAGAAAAATTTCTAATTCAAAGGAAACATCTTCTAACAAATTTTCAAATAATTTAATCTTTAGATGAAGACCCCCGGTTTCATGAAAAATCTTTCTAATTTTACAAGATTTTCTATATCTACTGTTATAATAGATTTCACAATCATGCTCATTAATTCTATTTCCCTCTCCTTTACCAATATAGAAGGGTTCAAAATCGAAAACAATATCAGATCCACGATATGAAAACTTTCCAGGCTTTCTTGGATCTAATAAAGCATAAACGTAGAAGAATGACACAATAGATTACTCCAAAAGTATAAATAAAAATTTATTCTATAACGTATTTGATGGCCATCCAGTAAAAGGATGGCCACCAAATAAAGTAAATACAGAGAAGGGTATTATGTCCCGTCTTTTCCATCCTCGCCCGCGAAACCACCATTGATGGCTTGGGTTCCAGACAGACCGCCCCAGACTCCCCAGTATTCGTTAGCTTTTGATTGGCAGAAGTTTTTGGTCCAGATTTCGTGCCAAAGATAATCAACATTAAAATCGATATCCAATTCTAACTTATCGTAGGCAGTAATATCATGTCCGAATTGATCCGTTGGATCTTTCGTGGGAAACATCCCAGTCATGCAGCAATGATATTCAACAATCTTTCCGTTTGGCTCTGTCGTCCAATAATAACAAGTAGCAGCATAATTAGATTTGGTATATTGACCATTTCCTGACTCTGAATCAAGTGTAGAAACCCCTGCTCTGTAATCCCTAATCATACGAACCCATCCATGAATAGTTGAAAAGATAGGTAAGCCGGATGATTCGAGGAACTTAATAGTGCAGTTGTTATCCCAATCGACATTTGAAGGTACTGCCCATTTGATATTGCCTAGACCGTTAAATTCCGCTTTATTAACGGTAGCACCTGGTAACGTTACGGATAAGCACGCAGAAGCAAGTAGATTCTTAATATCGGCATTATTGATGTTTACACCAGTTGCCATTCCAGCATGCTTTACATTTGTTTCTAAGCTTGGTGGAAGGTAAGAGAAGTAAACAAAATGATAACCGGTAATATAAGGATCTACTGTACTTGCGACTGTGCCCCAACGTCTCGAAAATCTATTCGAACCGTTAGACATTCTAACAAACGTGTTCTTTGCCATAATTAAAATCTCCTAAAGTTGACTCAAGAAAGTAGTATAAGTTTGTTCATACGATCCAAAATCTAGTGTACCAAAAAAGTCAACTATGTGAAATTTTTCATATACTTACAGGAAAAAAAGGCATACTAAAGAATTTTCATATTGTTGTATTTTATAGAATAGGAATAGATTAATTAGTGGGCCCAACCATGGTAGGTTGAGCCCGGGTCGTCTCGAGGGGGTTTATCTAAACGACCTAAAGAAGCATGTCTAAGTGTTTGTTCGATCTATACGATCTCACTTTTTCACTTTCTATTTGCCTATATGAAAAAGTATATATATTAAACATTAGGACCTTTAGATGGCTAAATTCTCTACCTATAAAGGACAAATCCTAAACTTTTTTCTTCAAAAATAAAAAGGGAATAATATGCCAGAAGAGAAAAACGCTGTTATTGTAAAGAACGTTTATTATCCAGATGGATTGCATGAACTCACAATAAAAGAACATTATAAAAAATATAAAGAGCAAATTCTAAAAGAGGTTGATAAACACCCTGTAGTCTTTGCTATATCAACAGACGTTAATCAATTTGTGATCAGACGTCTTTATAAAAACAGAGTAGTTACTTTGAATCGGATTAACTATGATTTCTTTATGCACGGCAGAGTAGTCTCTATCTTTGTTGAATTGGGTTATATATCAAATCTTTGGCTTGTTGATATTGATCCAGGAAAATTAGTTTCGGAGGAAGAGACAAAAGATGCTTTAGAAAAGGTCATAGAAGTTTTTCGAAATCTTTGGCAAAAAGGGTATTCTAAAGATAAAGAACCTAGAATAATCTCAACATCAAGAGGATATCATGTTCTTGCCAATATGAAAAAAAGGGGGTCTTCCGAAAGCAATATCAATGAACTACTTCCTTTTCTGAAATCGTTAGAAGATAAATATATTGTCAATAAAATGAGAAAGAGTGAAAGAGATATTGTAATAGATCTTTCTGTTATGAAGAAAAGAGGTAGCCATGTTGTACCTTATTCATTAAATCGAAATGGTTTAATGGCAATGGATATCTCAAAAACATGGAAAAGATTTAGCAGACGTTCTGCTACTATTCCGAGATAAGGAGATAATATTATGGATTTCAGTAAATTATTAGAGGTTCTAAAAGACCTAAGTAAGCCAGAAGGCTACTATAAAAAAATTGGAAACCTAATTTTTCTAAGTTCAAAAGGTAAAATGTTTATCAACAACGTGGTTAGAAACAAAGAACTAAAATGTAAGACCTGTGGGAATTCTATAGAGGTCAAGTCTCAACTTGATATTGTGTTACATGAACCATTCCTTTCCTGTGAAGGACAAAAGCCGATCGAGATAACACATGAGACTGGCTACTCTTTAACAATAGATCCCGAAATGATAAATCCCCCAGATATTATAGAGGATTAACATGAATATAAGAACTGTTGCTAAAGGTGCTGTTGGACTTACAAAAGCTGCTTTCGGAATACATGCTGTAAGTGAGGAAATAAAGAACAAAAGACTTGCTATATGTGAAACTTGCCCTAGTAGGTTCTTTGAGTTTTCAGAAAAATATAATATGACAATTGCTCGTTGTGGGGAATGTAGGTGTTTTATAAGAGCCAAAGTCCTCATCAAAGAAGAGTTCTGTGATTTACATAAATGGGAAAAAGAGAAATAAATTCATCGAGGAGGTTAGAATGGAAAAGCATCGTCTAGTAGATACACCCGATTATCGATATATTTTCAATAATGAAAATGGAACTCTTGTAAGATGGGGTTGTAAAAAAGAGATTGATCCTCTATATTCCCCATTGGGGCCAGAAATATTGGATATTGAAGTATCTACTATTTGTAATGGCATTGATTCCATACCATGTACCCATTGCTATAAAGAAAATAATGGTAATGGGACAAATATGACTTTTGGGATGTTTGAAAGAATCTTTAGAAAGATACCAAGAGTTTTAACTCAAATAGCTTTTGGTATTGGTGATATTTCTGCCAACTTGGATCTACCACAAATGTTACGTTTTTGTAGAGAAAATGACTACAACCAAGTTATTCCTAATATCACAACTAATGGTTTTGGTATACTTGACAAACATATTGAAATGTTTAGTCAATATTGCGGTGCTGTTGGAGTAAGCCGTTATGGAAATAAAGATCTTTGTTATGATACAATAGATCGATTGAAAAAAGCTGGTGTAAAACAGGTCAATATGCATCTTCTTGTATCAGAAGAAACCGAGGAAAGATGTTATGAAACAATACAAGAATCTCTTGAAGATGAAAGACTCAAAGGATTACATGCCATTTTATTTCTTCTCTTAAAACCAAAAGGTTCCAAAAACAGATATCATCAATTGAAGATTGAAAAACTAAGAAAACTTCTGAAAAAAGCGTTAGATGAAAAAACCAGAATAGCACTTGATAGTTGTTGTGGTCCTATCTTTATTGAAATGATTAAGGACCACCCAGCATATCAGAGACTACTTGAACAATCCGAACCCTGTGAAGGTACGCTATTCTCTGGGTATATCAATGTTGATGGAATGTTTTACCCTTGCTCTTTTACCGAGGAGGCTACAGGTGGCTTAAACGTTCTTGAATGTAATGATTTCTTGATGGATGTTTGGTATAATCCAAAAACCAATGACTTTAGAAGAAATCTATTAAGTCATGATGGGGATAGAAAATGTCCAACTTTTGATTTATATCATGACTGTTCATCTTGTTCAGGAGTCTGTCAAAATGTTTCTTGATGACTATATTGCAAAACTTCAAGAGCTTCGTGCCAAGTATGGTAATGTTCGTGTAATGAAAGAAACACACCCACATCCAGAAGATTGGGATGATAATGATGATATTGTTGATGTATCCAAACCAACATTTGCTCAGTTGTATGTTCCAAAAAACAATAGTGAACCTCAGTCTGTTTTTAATATTTCTAATCATGACCCCAATCGTATTAGTAAAACAGATGAAACTATAATTTTGCTTTAACAGAAGGATTATGAATATGCCATATAAACTTATGACAGGAAATATCTTCGATACGAAATTAGACATTATTGTCAATACTGTTAATTGTGTTGGTGTGATGGGTGCCGGTTTAGCATTAGAATTCAAGAAACGATTTCCTGATTATTTTAGAGGATATCAAATACTGTGTCGAGAGAAGAAGTTAAAACTTGGTTTTCCTTGGATTCATCCCCCCAAAGATGGAGTCCCCTGGATCATCTCTTTTCCCACAAAAGGACACTGGAAAGAAAAATCTATCCTTTCCAATATTGAAGCAGGTTTAGTCCAACTTCATTCTATATTCAATCAGAATATTGGTGACTGGACAAGAGTCAAAGGAATTGCTTTTCCTCTTCTTGGATGTAGAAATGGAGGATTGGATCAAAAAGATGTTATTCCATTAATTGATAAGTATATGGGTCACATTGGATTTGAAATAGAAATATGGACTAAACCATAGAAAGATGAGGACAAAATGATTGATAAAGATATAGGCTTTTATAACCCACCAAGTCAATTCTCTTTGTTATATTCAGAAGAGCAAATAGATGGTGCAGTAAATAAGCTGTGCAACGAGGTTGAAAAACATTATCAATTAAGACTACATTGTGACGGAAGCACCGGAATGCATCAATTACCAAAACCTTCTGTTGTTGCTCTAATTGTCTTAAAAGGCGGATTTATGTTTGGATGTCAATTTCTGCAACAATGCACATTGTGTCTTGATACTCAATTTGTAATTGCTAAAAGTTATGGTGAAAATATGACTTCTCAACAATGGGTCGATGTTACCTTTTTAGATAATTCTGGTGATTGGGCAAAAGATAGAGACATATTGATACTTGATGATATTGCCGACACTTTTCTTACCTTGGAATCAATAAAGAATCAACTTTATTCGAAAGAAGCAAAGTCTGTAAAAACTTGTGTCCTTTTGGATAAACCTTTAGGAAGAGAAATAGAAGCATCCCCTGATTTTTATGGCATTCGTATGGAAAGCAGAGACTTTGTTA
>Ga0315284_10007557_pt1 | contig 15522 bp, 34 predicted proteins | sample YL17G09_16_MG_FD_203696 | JGI IMG/M metagenome (GOLD analysis project Ga0315284, IMG submission 203696) | Sediment microbial communities from Yellowstone Lake, YNP, Wyoming, USA - YL17G09_16 | ecosystem: Environmental > Aquatic > Freshwater > Lake > Sediment | place: USA: Wyoming | collected... | reverse complement strand
CATAAAATTCAAAAAATCTGATGTAGATTTTCAAACTGTTTTGGGTACAGCTGAAGAAATGGAAAAGAAGTTAAACAATCATTATTTAAAATACCCAAAAAACGAAAATGGAGATCAAGGAACTGAATAGGCTAGTAGATCATGAATTACAATGGCTAAGATATTATGCTCTTGAAGAGTATAGAAAAAAATTAACAGTAGATTCTAATATCTACCAAGACCTAAAATCAATAGGCTACACCAAGCGTGTAATATCTCTAGACAAGAGATGCGCATCAGGTGCAATCACATCAAAGACAAATACTCCTATTTCTGAATATTCAGTCTTAGAAGATTTAGAATGGCTAACAGAATACAGAAATCCTGAAGAGAATAAATTCACTCCTTTAGAAGTTCTTTGGGTTTTATTCCCAGAACAAAGAGTTTGGGTTATTCAACAACTAAACTCATAAACATGAGTGTTGAGCAGGCTCAAATAATTCCAGGAGTTTACAGTCGAGTTATGAACTTTGATTGGTTTTATACAGACCAAAGTAATATGTCGGCTGTTTTTATTATATCTTCAAAAAATGCGGTGATCAACAATGATATTGGGTATTTAGAAGATATAGATTTGCATCTTCAAAAAAATAGACTAGAAAGGATTACTCTCATACAAAGATTAAATAATTTTCACTTAAATCATTTAATCTATATGGATAGGAATGAAAGAGTAGGGGAAGAAATAGAATTTGAATATTAAATTATGGACGATTTTAAGCCAAAAAAAATAATAAAGAGTAGGTACGCCAAAAAGAAGGTTAACAAGAAGTTTTATGGCACATTAAACGTAAAAACTGACTGTATTACCTCAGATAAATTAGCATACAACAAAAACATTATACATATGAAACAATTGTATGTTGAAGACAAAACAATATTTCATATATCAGACTACAAAGGCAGGCCTACATTCATAGGTATGTGTACTGGATTGTCAGTATTTATATATGGAGGAGAATCAATTTCTTTTAATTATGAAGATGAAGAATAGTTAAAAAAATATTTTGGTAATTGGGAATTTTTTACTTAAATTTACAAAAACAATTTTATGATAAATCAAAAATTCTCAGAAAATCTAAGCCTGTTAACAGACAAGCTTAATAAAACAAAATTAGAATCAACACCTACATCTAGGTCGTTTCCATTAAACAGATTAAAAGCTTCAGTGTTGTTTTTGCTAGAAAAAAAAGAATATTTTAGCAAAAACTTAAATGATTTAACAAGCGAATTAAATCAAATGAAAAATGATGCTCTGAAACTTTTTAAAGAGTTCGCATCTAGCCCAGAAGCATTTCAAATAGTATCTTACATAAAAACACTTATTGATATCGCCGAACAAGAAGAACTTGTTAAATCTACATCTCATTTTCCAAGTAGAAATACATCTGAAACTTCTACAAAAATAGAAAAAATTAAAATATTCAAATCAGCCTCAGCTAATGTCATAGAAACTGATATGAACAAGTTTTTATCAGAGAATAATGTTAGAATTACAAGAACCATGCAGAATACAGATAATAACATGATTTGCATAACAATTTTCTATAAAGAAAAAAATGGGAAATGAAAGAAAAAATACTAGATATAAAATATACTATAACTGCATTGCTGTGTGGTATGTCGTTTGCTCTTAGTATACATGGCATTGAAGAGTTTAATAATGGCTTTTATCACTATATTAGCTTTGGACTTATAGGGTTGTCATTTCTAATTTTAAAAACAATTAAATAACAATGAAGATAAATTTTTATACTAAGCTGTCATTACAAGTTGTAGTGTTTTTTTTGTCAATTATTTTTGCATCATTTATACCTGACTATCTACATTCTTTTTTTGGAGATTGGATGTGTGTAGGAGGTAATTGGGATGGAAATAAATATGCAGGATGTGATTACTTAAATTTTTCACACAATCCAAGATGGCATTGGGGGCCAAGACATTGGTGGTGGATAGCAATGGTATTAATACTTGCGGCAATACAAGCGGTAAGAATAATTATTTGGGCTGATAAAAATTATAAAAAAAATTAAATGAAAGTATTAGAATTATTTGCAGGAAGTAGATCAATGGGTAAAGCATCTGAAGAGTTAGGACATGAAGTGTTCTCTTCAGATATAAACGATTTCGAAAAAATTGACTATGTGGTAAATGTGTTGGATTTTGATGTTACGAAAGTTCCTTTCGTTCCTGATTTTATCTGGGCCTCACCTCCTTGTACCTCGTTTTCTGTAGCTTCAATTGGTTATCACTGGAATGTAGACAACACTCCAAAGACAGAAGGGGCCTTATTAGGTCTTGAGATAGTTGGAAAGACATTGGAAATTATAAGATACTTTCAAAGTATTAATCCAAATTTAATTTACTTCATGGAAAATCCAAGAGGTAAATTAAGGAAGTTGCCAATAGTTGCAGAACTTCCCATAACAACAGTTATGTATTGTCAGTACGGAGATAATAGAATGAAACCGACGGACATCTGGTCAAACAATTTAAAATCAGAAACAAATCCAACAGGGTTTGAGCCTAGGACTTGTTTCAATGGTAATAAAGATTGTCACCACGAAGCAGCTCCAAGAGGAAGTAGAACAGGAACTCAGGGTAGAAAAGGCGCTTATGATCGCAGTAGAATTCCGCATGAGCTAATGTTGGAAGTTTTAAAATCATGTAATAGAAAATAATTATGATGTACTACGCATATTTCGAACAAGAGAATGGTTGTGATTACACAATCGCTTGTGGTAAAACTCTAAGAAAACTTAAAGCCACTAATTTATCAGAAGCCCAAGAGGAAACTGTAAATATAATAAAAGAAGATTATCAGCCAGGGTATGAAATGGAGATCTCTAAAGCCACAATAATAGAGTCTGTTACCACTCTTAACTTAAGCGTTAAGGCTCTTTATGATGACATGAAAACTGCAAAACAAAAAGAAAAAGAAGAAGAAATTAAAGCAAAAGAATTAGCTGATTTAGAAAGATTAAAAAAGAAATATGAAAAATAAAAACGACTTAGATACTCCAATAAAATACAAAGTATACAGAGTTCTACCTAGAATATATTTTGTGGAGTGCGCAGATCAATTCGATCTTAATATGATATTTGCTAGATTCCAAGAATTTTACGAAAGCGACAATCCAAACATAAAAGGAAAGAAGTTTGAGTTTATGAAATGGGTAAGATGGTATACTCAAAAAAAAGGAACTCAAAACAATTTATTTACTTACACAGATGATTGGTCTGGCTTTAATATCCCAAGCGAGCAAATTGATTTGTGTCTTGCAGATATAGACATACATGATTTCAATATGTATGATGCAGAAATGACAAAGATAGTTAGAAAAATAAGAGAAAATGAAAAAGAAAGTTTCTATCTCATAGGTGCAACCACATTTGATAGTCATGCTTTTAAACATGAAATTGCTCATGGGTTTTATTACTTAAACGGAACTGCTTTCAACAAGAAAGAAAACAGAGAAATGACTTATCGTGAGTGGAGTGAATTAAATACCAAAAAAGTTCATACACCTGTTAGAAAAAAAATGTATGCATGTTTAAAAGATTATGGGTATGACCAAAGTGTTTTTGACGACGAGTTTCAGGCATTTATGTCAACTGGATTTACAGACATTATAAAAAATAAAGCTCCTGAGCTAAAAAACTATACAGCCGATTTTAAAAATATGTTCAATACTTTTTTTGATGAAAAGAAAATAAAAAAAGATATTGTATTTGAAGTTATTACAAAATTAAGTGAAATAAAATTTAGAAAAAAAGACCATGCAAGAAACTGAAACAACAACCATTAAAAAAGGGCATAGATATATTTTTCAAGAAGTATCTTTTACCCCAAACTATCCTCAATTACGTGAATTGTTGATATTAGAAATATCTAATGAGCATTATAAAGTTAAAAACATGATTGGTGATGCTATATTTTGGATTCATCAATCAGAAATAAAAGATCAAGCCTGGGGCATGAAGGGTTATTTCCTAGTAGAAGATTTAGGACCTTACAAAAAAATAAAACTAAAAAAGTTTAATTATGAGCGGAGGAAGATATACTAAAAAAACACCTGAGTTTGTGTATTTTATTGGAGAAGACGGAGACTGGATTCAAGGACCATATGTTAATCCTAAAAGAGGATATGAGAATAGGAAATTCAAATTAACTGAAGTTCCGATGGATGAACCAAAAAAGAAAAAAACAAAATGAAAAAATCATTAGCAATATTATCGCTGTTACTTATTTTGTTCTCTTGCGGAAGAGAAAATAGAACAACACCTGAAAATAGAATTTGCAATAATCTTCCTTCTGGAATTATTACAAGCATGGAGTACTCTCAAAATTATTACATAGTTGTAATTGAAAAAGATAAAGGTGTTAAAGAACCTGCAATAGTATCTAGAATAATGTATAATGATTGTGTAATTGGAGATACAATAACAAATTACTAAATTATGTCAGAGAACGTAAGAGATATGGATCCTGAATTAAAGGATGCTATTTATTCATTCTTTAAAAAAGAATACGAAGGCATGATAGGAAATGCCAAAGACTTTACAGACGAGCTAGAAGAATATCTTAAAGAAAAAGGATTTGACTTAGGATGTATTCTACAATATCGTAAGTAACTTTTTTGAATGTGTTTCGTATAATATATGAAAAATATAAAATATGAAAAAACTACTTACACTAATTATTATCTTTGCGTTATCATTAGGCGCTTACTCACAGGCTGATTCAACAGCAACCGATTCAACAAAAACAAGCAAATTTTCTGGGACAGTTTTCTTGACTAGCAAAAGCTTATGGCGTGGAATTGATTTTGGAAACGGATCACCATCAATTCAAGGTCTTGTAACTTATAGCCCGTTTAAGTTCTTGGATATTAACGTTTTAGGCGTAACAGCCTTAAATGGTACAAACAAGGGATATTCAAATACATTGAACATGTTTTTAACATTTAAGTATAAGAAATTTTACTTAGAAGTTGATGACTATTACTTTAAAGGCGATATCACAAACATACCCACAAACTATTGGTTCCACAATCAGACACATTTTGTCGAATCTCGCATTGGGTTTAAAAATGATATATTTGACATAAAAGCAGGTTATACCATTTATGGAGGAGACCTTTACAACAATCCTGTTATTGATACTTTAGGCACAAAATTAATGAATACTCAGGCAGTCTATTTAGAAGCTAATATTAAGCTTTCTAAGGAGTTTTCAGTGTTTATTGGTGGCATAACAGCCCCAAGCGCTTTAAACTTTACAGATAAGGCAGGAATCACTAATGTGGGCTTTAAATATTCAAGATCAGTGGTCATTACTGATAAATTTTCACTGCCTATTGAGGCTCTTTTTGTGGTAAACCCTAATTATACAAATATTTCACCTGCAGGCCTTCCAAGAGTTGGTTATGGAACAAGTCCTGTTAATTTTGCTATAACTATTATGTTCTAATGATTAAAATCGGACTTGTAGAAAGGCGAGTGCATGGCACAGATAAACTTTTAAAGGTTTTCTATGAGGATGAAAATGGTCAAAAACAAGGGTGTTATGTAGAATTCTACCCAGGAACAGACAGACACTTAAACATACAAAGATATGTTGATAACAAAAGAAATGGTAGGTCTTTTATAATAGACCCAAATGAAGATATAAGTAGCATTGTCTATTATAAAGACGACTTAAGACATGGTGTTTCTAAGCACTTTTTTAAACACATAAAACCATCAAAAGTTTATAATTATTTCCAATTTGACAATTTAGAGGGTGAACGCATAGAAATTTAGCATTTTGTTTTAAGCGTTTTTTTGCTATATTTATAAATATGATAGCAAAACTCCCAAAGAAATACCAACAAGTTGCTTCAGATATTTTCGAAGCTGCCAAAAAAAATGGCGTTATAGTAAAAATTTCAAAAAAAGATACACTGCCATACCCGATAGGTGGCGGATCTGTTCATGGTTATTTTGTTATAAACGGTAAATATTCAAAAGGGGAATTAGGTATTGCTATTGGAGATGGGCCAAAAGAAACAATTAAAACTTTAATCCACGAATCATGCCACATGGATCAGTTTACTTCAGGAGAATATTCTTGGAAAGACAATTTTATATATGATGGCAAAGACAATAAAATAAAAGAATCAGTTGACCTTATAGACGAATGGGTTAATGGAAGAGAATTATCTGATTCAGTATTGGAAGATATATTAAATTGTTCTTTAAATGTTGAACTTGATTGCGAGAGGAGATCTGCTGAAAAAATTAAAAAATATAACTTGGATATAGATATTCAAGAATATACTCAACAGGCTAATTCATATATTTATTTCTACAGATTTATAAAAGAAACTAGAGCCTGGTACAAAAAAACTCCTTATCAAGATAAAAAAGTTTGGTCTCTTATGCCAAAAACTTTTGATAATGATTATTCTTTTGTTCCTGAAGAATATAAAAAGGCTTACAGAAAATTATTGTGATTTATTTCTTTCAACAACTTCCTTAAGAAAATCAAGATCCTCTTTATATGTATTAGGTAGAGGTCTTCTTGCTAAATCTTTTCTTCTTCTACAACAAAGGTCCCAAACATATTTTTCACCTTTATACATATATCCTTTAGTTGGTTCAAACTGAAAATCTAGTTTGCCAGACATTATAAGCTCTTCTGGACAACGACCTTGAACAAACCATATATTGTCTCCATCTATGCGACAAACTCGGCCCTGAAGACCCATTATGCCGAATAAAGACTTAAATCCGCCACTAAGAGAAACAAAATCTCCTATTTGAACATCGTCCAAGATTGCATATTTATACTCTGCAGCTTCTTCATATGTTTTAAAAAGTTCTCTGCCTACACTAAAGGCTTTTATTTCTTCTATCTCGTTCATGATTTAATATTAATCTGATCCATCCACAAGCTGAATAATTTTTTTAAAAAATCTTTATCCTCATTTGAGTCCATTGTTTCACTGAGACCAATCATTGTGCCATCATCTTTAATATGAATGTCATATTGACCAAAACCAATGTTTGACGACCACTCAAATCTTATTGCGTTATTATTTGTTATAACCCTGTCTATTTTAAGGTTAATTGTTTCTATGTTATTTTTTCTCTTCATTGTCGTCAATCATTATGTCGTGAAACTTTAGTTTAAGATCGTACTCGGTTATTTCTTCCTTAAGAAATGGTAGGACCAATTTTTGTTTAACTTCTTCTATTTCTTTTTTTCCTTCTTCTGTGTCTAAATAATCAACAGCATCAAAATATCCAGATTCAGATATAGAGTCAAATTTTTTTCCTTCTATTTTTCTTTCTTCTTGAAATCTTTTCATAAATTGACTTCTTGTTTTATCTCTAGACCACCTTTCAAGTCTAAATTCGTATGAAGGCATCTGAGATAATATTTTTTTGAAAAATTCATCTTCATCATTACGCAAGTCATATACAATATGTGTTAGCGAAAATTCTGATGGCATAAACTCAAATGTAAATCCACATTCGGCAGGAGCAGAAAAATCATTTAAAGCTATCTTCCAAGTTTGATATCTTAAATCCCATGCTTCATCAGAAACATTGCTTGGGTGATCCGTATTATCCCAATAACCAAACTCTTCAACTCCTTTCATGGATTCCCAAGTTTTTAAAAACTCATTTGAATCTTCGAAAACTTGACAAAGAATATACCCTTGAACTGGTATTATAGAAACTTGACAACTAAAATCATATGAAGGATTCCTTTGTCTGGTACTTAATATTTTGCCGAATTTATCAATCATTAATTCTTCAAGATTACCAAGCATAGATCTGTTTTCATGAAACATTCTGCATTCTTTAAACCAGGCTTTATAGTTTTCTTCTTTTACATTGCCTAGATATATAAGGTCAACAAGTTCTGAATAATCTTTTGCTAATCTCTTTATAAACTTCTCTTCGGCTTCAATTTTTAATTTAGCCCTGAAATCATCAAAAAACTGCTTTAATTCTAAAGCACTCATGTTTGGCAATTTATATCCGTTATATAACTTTATGCTCATATTATTCAGCCATTAGTTTATCAAATAACATTTTCATTCCAACGGTTGCAGGATGTCTGTAGTGAGTATATTTTCCACTACCTGTTCTACCAACACCATCTACATATTCAGAGTCACCTAATACCTTAAGAGGTGGTTCGCTAGGATCCACAAGATATATTGGAGTAAGTATTTTTGCATACGTCATTAGAGAAGCTGCAGGGTAAACAGTAAAAGATGTTCCAATAATAATTAAAATATCTGCATCATAAATCATATCAGCAGCTTTCTGTAATCCTGGCACAGCTTCGCCAAACCAAACAACTAAAGGTCTCATTTGATGCCCTTCTGGACATAACTCGCCCATCTTTATATCTCCATATTCAATGTCAACAATATGAGAACTGTTTTTTTCGCTCTTGGCTTTTGTAAGTTCTCCGTGTAAGTGCAAAATATTTTTTGATCCTGCTCGTTCATGAAGATTATCAATATTTTGCGTCACTATATCAATGTGATATTTTTCTTGGAGTTTAGCCAATAATTTATGCGCTTCGTTAGGCTCAACTTCGCCAAGCTGTCTTCTTCTTTGATTATAAAAATCCAGAACCAACTCTGGATTTTTGCCCCAAGCCTCAATAGTAGCTACGTCTTCTATTTTATAATTATTCCACAACGAATCTTTGCTGTCTCTAAAAGTTTCAATGCCGCTTTCTTTGCTTACCCCAGCACCTGTTAATACAACTATTTTTTTCATTTCTTTTTTTCTTTTCTAAATAATGATACAAATATATTACTCGAACCCCACCTATCTATTCTGTTTTGTCTTGCTCCTTTACTGAATAAGATTAAAAGTATTAGGAAGGACCAAGTAATAACAATAACAAGTTTTCTTCCATCGCTTATACCATAAGGACCATTAATTAATGGTTGCACAATAACATAATAAAAAGATGCTATAATCATAAGACAGAAAACTATTCCTGCCTTATAATCAATTATTGCATCATATAGTTTTTTCATTATTTTAATTCTCCTTTTAAGAAGTCGACAATAGCAGTAGATTTAGATTCTTCTTCAAGTCTGTTTAAATGATTCTTAATTGAATTGATTTGGTTTTTAATCTCGTCTTCTGAACTGTTTTGGTAAATATGAACAGACAAATCAGACGCTTTTTTCATTGTCTTTACATTTACTGTAACATCATTTTGGTCGTTGTGGTGAATATTTGTACCCATTGTTACAAACGTCCCAGAATTAATTGAAAATGTGTTGGCTACTAGTCTTTCAATAAAAGAGTCATGAACAATTACTTTTACGCCTTTGTTTTTTAATTCTACCAATCCTGCTAGGATTTCTTCTTTTGTTGATTTAAATGTTTCCATGGTTTTTATGTTTATAAGTTATTAATTTATTGTGAGGAGATTATTTTTTTATACATTTCAAGAATGTCTTTGCTTGCTAATACAATATCCACTTTGTCTGCAATATCTTGCAAGCCAAATTCAGGATCACTCTTTAATTCTTCTCTTAAAGAATCTACATCTTTTTGTGTTGGTCTTTCCCAATATCCACAGAAGTGAAGTATTTCATTGTCATTTGCCGTTGGATCAGTTACAACTAATCCATACTGAATTTGCCCTAGGTTTTTTTCGTTTGTTTCCATTTTATTTTTTATTTGATTTTTTGAAATTTTTCTTTACGTATTTGAAATAAATGAACTCTCCGCTTTCTTTAACTTCTTTTTCTGACATTTTTAAAATTAAGTGAGGAATGGATGAAGCTGTTTTGATAAGAGTTCTATCTATTGAATGTGTGTCGTCGTTATTTAAAATAATAATTCTTCTTAAATAAAAATTTGGAGATAACATATAATGAGGTAATTCATCTTCAGATATTGTAATCAACTTTATGCTTATATCAACTGTTTTAGATGCGTCAAAATCAATCTCTCCAATGCCTAAATACTGTGATGTCTCCTTAATTTCAATTTTTTTCTCCATGCTCTTTTCTTTTAACATGGCGAAATAAAGCACATCTCCAACCTCCAACTCTTTGCCAAGATGCGTTTTTTTGGTGTGCATTATTGCGAGCTTCATTTTAGTAACAATATTTTTTGCACCCTCTTGAAAACAATCATCGCCAACTCTCAATATCTCAAGAAATTCAGCAGCCAACTCATCTTCTGTTGGTTCTTCAGAAAATTTATTTAGTAATTTGTCTAGTTTGCTCATTTCAACTCCTTCATCCTTTTAATCATCTTACTAAGCTCAATTTCTAATTCTACGTTTTCTTTTTTAAAGTCATTGGCCTTTAAAAAATCTTCATTATCGTCTGCTTCTTGCATTGACTCTTTATTTTCTTTTATTGTTAGCTTAATCTCCTCAATAAAATAAGCCAACTCTTCTTTGGTTAATTTAGTGGCAAAATCTGGATCACTTCTAAACCCTTCATATTTTTTCTGACTAGCATCGAATTCTTCTATCTCCTTCTTTTGTTGTTCTACATTACCAAAATATGTTACATCATATAAAAAGAATTGTAGGAATTCAAACAGACTCCATCTGTTTCTAAGCCTTACAATATGACTCTCGTTATCTTGTCCTTTTGCAGAAGCTTTAATACTTTCGTCTAGAACTACTTTGCAATGCTTCCACTCATTTAGTGGCGTATAATCCATTTTAAATGAATTTAATTCTACATCATCTAGTTTTAATTTCTTCAATTCTTCTTCATTAGTGATAAGACCATGATAGGTTCCATATAGGTAATACTCATCGCCTTTTAGGTCTGTAGTCCAATAAAACTCTATCGTATCAACAATGGATTTATTTTCAGGTTCTAGTTCCATCAACGTTACATAATCTATAATGTCAATACCTTTAAGATATGAATAAAAGCAATAGTTTATGTCTTTAGCATAATTTTTAATATGCATCATCAGATCATAAATTGTTAAATCTTCAGAAAGCTCTATAACCTGGGAGAAATATCTTGTGAATGGGTAAGGTAATTCCTTTATATCAATATCTATCCATTTTTTTAAGTTCTCATCATACTCTGCTGATGTAATGTTATTTTTATTGATTTTTAATATTTGCATACTCGTTTGTTTTAAAAAAAAAGCCTCCCAAAAAGAGAGGCTCTAATATACTATTTTTTTCTATTGACAACAAATTTTTTTTAAAATTATTCTGTCATTCTAGTGATTGGACCATCACCATGCTCAAATCCACTACTCACTACTACTCCAGTCTGAACAACATTGCAATCAACAGCAAATTTATCAAGAAATATTTTGATATACAAACCTGTTGGATCTTGATAAGAAACTTCAATTTCTAAATTTTCATGGACGATATTTCTTCCTATGCGTTCATACAATTCAGCTCTGATTCTGTTTGTGTCAACCATCTCAAATAAATTTTCTTGGATGTAAGACTTTACACACACCTCAATAAGCTGCCCTTTTAGGGTTTTGTTGGTTATAAGAATTCCTTCTTCTTGTATTTCTAATGCCATAATATTAATGTTTTTTGTTCATTAAATATATAGCTATAGATAAAAAAAATAAAGTTATTTGATGTAGTTTTTGCCTAGCCAATTATAGACATAGGTAATATGCTTAGAATAAGCATCTGTTTCAGCATACCTGCACCACTTTAGAAAGTTTAGGTAATTGCCATTAGGATGTGATTTTTTGTATTTTGGATATCTTTTTTTCTGCCACTCAGAATATGCAACAACAGACTCAATCCAAGAATTATATTTTATGTAACCACTTTTACTTCTAAATCCAAAAAGATTATAACCTTTGCTCCAGGCACAGTTTTTACATTTAAACCAACCTGTTTCCCAGACGGCCTGTGCAAGTACATATTGTTTTTCTTGGACTCCTAGACTGTCTAAATAGTGACTAATCGTGTCAAGATAATGGATTGTAGCAGAGTCTTTTTTGGTTTGAGCTTTTACATTACCAAATAACAATATTAAAAACACTATTAATCGGAATATGTTTAAGCTCATCCTCATTAAGCTAAAACTGATTCTGATATTCTAGTCAACATAATATGAGTAAGATGCTCAATCTGCTTATCGATCTGCGCCCTCTCAGATTTAAGTTTTTCTAACTGGGACTCTATTCTTTCAGGAGTTTGTATTTTCCTAGAATAAGCTTTGTTTACCTTTTCAAATGTATCGGCATATGTTCTAGCGCTTTTATTTATCATGAAATGTTCATGTTGTGTAGCTGCATAACAAACAGTAGAATGGTCTATATTAAGAACTTCTCCTATTTTTTCAACTGTGTAATTTGTCTCTGTTCTTAAGATGTTAGAACAAACATATCTTAGTTCAACAAGCTCTCTTTTTCTGCATTTTGAAACTAGTGTTTTTGCATCTATTTCGTAAATTTCGTTAATGATTTCTGATAAGATTTTAAATTCTTCCATAAGTGGTTTTAGTTAGATTGGATGTAAAAATAGGAAAAAAAATTTAACCAACAAAATTTTGTTGATAATTTTTATTAATTACTTTTTGGAAGCTTGTTTAAAAAATCACAAACTGCAGCTAAAGGACCCCCAAAACCAATAAGACCACTTGAAATATAAAAGCCAATACTTAACCCATGACGATTATTTTCGCCTGCTATATCTCCTAAATAGCATAAATATAATCCTATGAATATACCTAACAATGTCATTAAAATTCTATTTCCCATAATTTATTTTACTTTTTCTTTTGTTTTAATAATTGGCCCTTCATTGTTAATCCACTGATCTAATTCTTTAACAGTACACCAACAAGCATTGTAAATATTTTGTTCTTGAGGGTTAAGCCAAAACCTAACTTCTGTCTTTTCTTTATTCCAACTTGGAGAGAGTGCATAAAATTTCTTGTCAGCTTTTTCTAAACGATCATAGATACCAGTTTTTACTGCAGCTTTTTTTAACTCCCAAGAATCATTATCGCCATCAAAAAGTATTTTTACATTTGCTTCAGAAATTTTTGATTTTTGAATAATACACAGACCTGAATTTTGAAATGGGCCACCTCCGCCAAGCATAATAACAATGTCTTTATCTTGAAACGCTTGAAATAACTGATCTATAATTTCTTTGTTTGTGGAAGCAACCATAAAGTCGCCTTCTGCCCACCAACCCCAAACTTTCTTGGAGCCATCCCAGATTTGTTCTAAATTTTTTTTGTAATAATCGTGTGGACTGTTTGACCCGTAGTGGTGAGGTTTAAAACCTATGTAATATACGTCAATTTTATGTTCTTTTGGTTTAGGCTTCTCCTGATAATCTTTCCACTTAATAGTACCTTCTCCTTTTAATAGAAGATTTTCTGGACATTTGGTGATAGATCTTTTTTCAACACCCATCACAGGCTTGTCTAATCCTAAAATACCTTTCCACCAACTTGCAAATGGCTTTTCTTTTTCATTCACAACCATACCAAAAGACCTCTTTATTCCATCAATACCCCATTCATGCTCAGAACAATAGTCAGCTCCAAGATTTAAGCCAATTACTTGACCGTCTTCATTATAGACAAAATCGCAATCATTACCTTTACGCATATTATAAATTTTTATTAAAGTTACTTAATTATACGGAAATTTACTAAAAAAGTTATATTTTTTACCCTATTTATAATCACATGCAATTGATTGATCGTAAGACTTTTAACAAAATACCTGGAATTTATAAGATAACAAATCTTATAAATGGTAAATTTTATATTGGAAGTACTAAAAATCTTTACAAACGAAGCAGAGAGCATTATAGCAAATTAAATACAAGTACACATCCAAATAAAAAACTATTAAATTCTGTGGAAAAATATGGGATTGAAAATTTTAAATTTGAGCCCATACATAGTCATTGTGAAATTAAGGATTTATTAGTATTAGAAGGAAGATACATATCAAATCTCAGTCCAGAGTATAATATAGATGAAGTAGATATTAACGGAGTCAGAAGTTGTAGTGAGTCTACAAAAAAATTAATAGGAGAAAAAAGTAAACAAAAATTTATAAAAAATCCTAAATTAAAGGAAAAATTTATTAATTCACGTGTGCCTGGATGGAATAAAGGAATGACCAACATATATTCAAGTGAAACGTTGGAAAAAATGAGAAAAGCTGGTATAGAAAATATAAAAAAAAGAGACCCTGAAATACAGAAAAAATTTATTAATGCTGGCAAAATATCAAGAGAAAAAAGTAGAATAAAAATCATACAATATGATTTGAGTATGAACCCAACTAAAGAATGGGAAAGCATGGCAGAAGCTGCTAGGTTTTATAATGCTCATAGCTCTGGAAATATACACACAGCTTGCAAAAAAGGCATAAAACTCTATAATTCTTATTGGAGAGTAAAAAAATAAATTTTGTTATATTTATAAATAGTTATGAGAAAAACCGCTACAATATTGTTTCATGCAAGGCAACAAGCTCACTTTTGGCATCTAGACACGAATAGTTATAGTGAGCATGCGGCACTTTCAGAATTCTACGCTGAGCTTTTAGACCTTACAGATCAATTATTGGAAGAGTTTATGGGGAAAGGCAAGAGAATTGACTTTGGAGGCGTTAGAATGACTTTCCACGCATACAATAGAGATAAGATGATAGAATACTTCAAGAAGGTTGCAAGATACATTGTGAGAAGGAAAAAAAGTCTATCTCCTAGCGAAGGTAATCTTAATAATATTTTTGATGAGATTCTAGGTCTGATTAATAGAACTCTTTACAAATTTACACTAAAATAACAAAAGCCCTTATTCAGGGCTTTTTTGTTTAATCTGGTTGACCATAAACTGTACCAACATCTTTGGTTGATTCTTCGGTTTCTTGCTCTAATTCTTTTTGGTTCTTTATAAGTAAATCTCTTATTTTCTTTTCAAGAGCCAATAGTTTAGGGGTTAAGTCTTTTATAAATGCAGAGGCAACGTATTTGCTCACCAATTTATTTTCTTGTTTATTCATGATCCAAAAGCAATAAGTTACAGCTCTTTGGATTTCATGTATCGTATTAAAGTCGTCAGGAGTCTTTCCTTTGAACTCTCCTATTGTAAATTCTAGTTTACCACTTTTATTGAGTATAAAAAACTTACACTCATATATATCTACATTGTTATAAATCATATGCAAATATACGAAAAATTATATAAAAAAAATATCCTGATTATCTTCGTTTTTTTGTAAACTTCCAAGAGTATAGTTTATATAGTTAGCGATTCCGTTTTTTCTTATCTTGACCTTAGCCATAACATGACCAAGTTCTGTGATGTAAATTTTTTCCACCTTACCTTTACCATCTGGTGTTTGTATGGTTTTTTTTAAATTGTTAGAATCTGCCATTTTTTAAAGAGGTTGTTTAAATTAAATATAAACAAAAAAGGGATTTACGATAAATGTTTTTTAATTATTTCTTTAACG
>Ga0315284_10007556_pt1 | contig 15522 bp, 18 predicted proteins | sample YL17G09_16_MG_FD_203696 | JGI IMG/M metagenome (GOLD analysis project Ga0315284, IMG submission 203696) | Sediment microbial communities from Yellowstone Lake, YNP, Wyoming, USA - YL17G09_16 | ecosystem: Environmental > Aquatic > Freshwater > Lake > Sediment | place: USA: Wyoming | collected... | reverse complement strand
TTGAGTCCAGCTTCTTTTGGATTAGAACGTCGTCAATCCATACGTTCTTGCCGGAATCTAAAGCAGCATTGAAGCGTATTCTGAAAGTGGATTGGAAATACTGTGTGTCCGTTATAGTGGTGGCGTAATGCAGCCAGGTATCTTCTGTACCATTGCCTATTTGCGAGATTTCAACGTAAGAGCTGCCGTTATAATAGTATAATATCAGGTCGCTTGCTTCCAGGTCGCCAGTTAATCTGTACCAGAAGTCTATATAAATGGCGTTGGCGTCGCTGGCATTTAAGTCGTTACAGGTGAAATTCCCTTCATTGCCATCTTTGGCCCAGGCCGAGTAGGAGCCGCTGTATTTCTGGGTGCTGTCTGGGGACCAGCCGTCATTACTCCAGTTGGCGTCCCAGGCGGCGCCTTCGAAACTATCGTTAAGCAAAACAACTGTCGGTTGTTTTGGCTGCCAGTTACTGGCCAGCAGGGCAAAATCGGTGAAATCCACACCATCGGTGCCATTAAGATTGGCTGAGTCGCCAGGGTTGTTCAGCCACTGCTGGGTAAAAAGCTTTAGGTCCTCCCAATCAACAGTGCAGTCGCCATCCAAATCACCCACGGGACAATTTGCCGCCGCTGAACCAGCCAAACATATAGCCAATAGCAGTGACACAAACGGCATCTTTATGGGACTGAGCACTTTCGTCCCTCTTCCCCTTGAGATGTTAGACCACTGAGCATAGTTTTTAATGCTCCTCCCGAATTTGTGGCCTTTATAATAAGGCAAAAACCGCAGTTTGTGCATTTTAACACATACGGGTAGCCGCGTCAACACTTTACCCTATCGAGTTGGCATCAGGGATTTTGTGGCTCGTATTGGAAGACTGATTCGAGAGGGACGCCGAAGGCGCGGGCGATGCGAAAGGCCAGGGGCAGTGATGGGGCGTATTTACCCTGCTCCATCGCGATGATTGTCTGGCGGGTTACGCCTGCGAGGTCAGCTAACTGCTGCTGGGTCATCTCGCCTTTTTCAAAGCGCAGCCGGCGAATGTTGTTTTTCAGTTCAGCGTTTTCCATTGCCCCTCCCTGAGATGTATTGAACCAAAATCGCGGCAAAATAAATCATACCAACTATCATAAAGGCGCCGAGATTGATGAAAGGAAGCGACCAGGCAGGAATGCAGCCATTGTCGCCGAGAATTAATCTTGGGATTACGCTGACGGCGGGAAGCACTATTAAGGCCGCCGACGCGAGGGAAACCATAGCCGCTCTATTCACAATCATCTTATCGCGTTCGTCGGCCACTGGCTCTTTGGGGCTTTGTCGCTTGAACATCCAAAAAAGTCCTGTTACGAATGTTCCGCCAAACAGAATAACAATTGCCAGTGCTAGAAACAAACCTCCAAAACCTGGTTTCTTCAAGATGAAGATAGGAAAGAATATGAAGGCGAACAATGCCAAGGTCGACAGTGCTCCCAATAGACCGCCCAGCGCCTCTTTCTGTGTTCTATTCATTTTCTTTTCCTTTCCAGCCGTATTGCACGAGTATTGCAACAGAGTGAACGAAGAATACGGTAAGGCCTGCTGACAGAAATATATTCGGCAGCCAGCATACGGATATCGTTGCATTGTAGCCCAATATGGAGAATGGCAGCATACAGGCCAGGCCCGTGACTAAGTAAGCTGTCGAGAATGCGGCTATGGCTGCTCGGTGGTTGATTAATCGGTCTCTCTCGTCGCATGTTACCTTGCCCTGGTCTTTTCTAAAAATCAGAGGCGCCAGACCGCCAAGTCCGGCTATGCCTATGAATGCCAATCCGGCTCTGGCTATTGACCAGGGCAGACCAATTACGAGGAACAGGATTGCTATTGTAATCGCTGCAAGAATGAGCCCTGCCGATATCCAAATTGCCATCCACCACGCCATTTTTTGAATTCTGTTCATACCTGATTCTCCTTAAATATGTAAGCTATACCGCACATAATGTAAACTATGCCTTACTCTTTGTCAAGACAATTTTACATTTTTTTGCAAAATTTTTTGTTCAGGTCAGTAGTGAGAGAGAAGCTGATTAAATCGTGGGGAAATTGGTGTGCTATTAGTATTGAGCGGTTTGATGGGGATTTTCCGATATATGGGATATGCAGCTTACTACACCAACGCAGACGAGGCAATGCCCGTTTTGCGCCGAGACGATATTAGCGGCGGCGGTGAAGTGCCGGTATTGCGGGGAGTTTCTCAATACCGACCGCGCCAAGGCGATTGTCCGCGGAAACAGCGGACCTGATACGGGCAACCAGGATTCCCCTGAAGGGCCGGTCAATCCGGGGGAGGCGATTTTTGCCGGCCGGCCGACGCTGTGGGTGATGGCGTGGGCCCTTCTAAAAGGCGGCTTATTATTGGCGGTTGCCGGGTTGTTGGTTTTCTGGCATATCGAGCGTATGGCGTGGCTGAAGCTTTCTATTGAGCAGGCGGCGGTATTTGGGAAGTATCGGCTGTTGTTAGGGCTGGGGCTGGGCTTAGTGGTCGTTATGGTTCTTTTTTACAAGGCGCTGCAGATTCGGATGACGCATTACGAGGTCAGCGCCGACCGGATTGAATACGGCACAGGATTGCTCGACCGCAGGGTTGATAACCTCGATATGTTTCGCGTGGTTGATATCAAGCTTCGCAGGAGTTTTCTGGATTGCATTGTTGGCATCGGGACGGTGCTGCTGACGACGACGGACAAGAGCCATCCGGAATTTATATTTGAGAAGGTCAGATACTCCCGCGAGCTTTACGACGTCATCAAGAAGGCCAGCTTATCCGCCGACCGCAGAACAAACGTCATTCATATGGAATAACCGTAAGGGAGTGTTGCGTATGAGAAATGTATTTGCCGCGTGTGTAACCATTTTGATTTCGTTGAACTGTTTTGCGGCTGAGCCGTCCTCGCCTCGCTTCGCGGGCGAAGCGGGGATGTCGAAAGAGCAGGCAAACGCCTGGTATACACAAACTGGCTGGCCGGTCGGCTGCAACTTTACCCCAAGTACCGCGATAAACCAGCTTGAGATGTGGCAAAAAGACACTTATGACCCCAATACAATCGACCGCGAGCTTGGCTGGGCCGAGCAAATCGGCTTCAACACCGTCAGGGTCTATCTGCATTACCTTGTCTGGCAGGAAGACCCCAACGGTTTTAAGGGCAGGATGGACGATTTCCTCGGTATCTGCGCGAAGCATAAAATCAGGGTGATGTTTGTGCTTTTCGATGACTGCTGGAACGGCAATCCCCAGTTGGGTAAACAGCCGGCACCGAGACCGGGCGTTCATAATTCCGGCTGGGTGCAATGTCCGCGTTTTAACGAGGTCGGTGACGAGTCGAAGTATCCCGTCTTTGAAAAGTACGTCAATGATTTACTGAAATCTTTCGGCAAAGACAAAAGGGTGCTGATTTGGGATTTATATAATGAGCCGGGTGCAAGTCATAAGCCCCAAATGATTTTTCCTTTTTTGAAAAAGGTCGTCGAATGGGCCAGGCAGGCGAATCCCTCCCAGCCTATGACGATTGGTGTATGGAAGTGGGTCGAAGATTTCAAGGAGCTGAATGACTTTCAGTTGAGCAATTCCGACGTCATCAGCTTCCACAACTACTCCGGTCTGGAGGTTATGAAGAAGGATATTGCCCGATACAAGTCGTTTGGCCGACCGGTGGTCTGCACGGAGTATATTGCCCGTGGAGCAGGCAGTAAATTCGAGACGCACCTGCCTTTGATGAAAGCAGAAAACGTCGGCGCGATAAACTGGGGATTTGTATATGGCAAGACGCAGACGGTTTACCCCTGGGGTTCCAAGCCGAATGCCCCTGAGCCGAACGTCTGGCACCACGACATTTTCCGCAAAGACGGCTCGCCTTTCAACAAACAGGAAATAGAAGTTATAAAGAAATTAACGAAAAAGGACTAATTACAGCAATCGCAGAACGCCGGCGATTAACTTCGTTCAAGAGTTAGCAATCTCTTTTTGAGGATGGCGCCGCCAATAGCGCTGAAGTTTCCGAGTGAGCCATCGGAGCAAATAACACGATTTATCTAATGCAGATATACGGCGGATGCTTATATCTTAGAGAGGATTTTGCGCAAGGCGGGTAAATCTGCGTGGATGATTTGCCAGATAATTTTAAGGTCGACGCCAAAATAGTCGTGGATTATCCGGTTTCTCAAACCAACGACTTTGTGCCATTCAACTTCCGTATGATTTCCCTTGAACTCGTCGGGCAGGCGATTCGCGGCCTCTCCTATAATCTCAAGATTTCTGACTACCGCGTCTATGGATTTCTGGTCGTTTGAAAAAGCATCGAAAGACAAACCTTCGATATATTTCGGAATTCTGTCAATTGATTCGAGTATGTCGCTCAGCAGTAAATTTATGGGCCGATTAGACATAAATCAGTTCCGGCTCGATGTATTTCATTGCCTTTGAACTAACCGCCCGGCTTGACACAAGGTCAACGTGAATCCCGAGCATCTGCTCGATTCTTTCCGCCAGCGTCACAAAATCCAGACCTATAGAGGGGTCAACCTCCACGAGGATATCCACGTCGCTATCTGGCTGCTGGTCGCCTCTTGCGTATGACCCGAACAACGCCATTTTGCTGACCTTAAACTGTCTTTGCAGTTCCGGCTTGTCCTTGGAGAGCGCCTTTAAAATTTCCTCTTTTGTTGTCATCGTGTTTTTTCCGCGGATACCTGTTTTAATTTCGTTCTTCGCTCGCATTATAATTCTTCTTTATTATACGGTCAAATCGGAATCTGCGGAACGGGTTTATTGCTATGTAGTGAGGAAATAATAGGTACGGCTACCGGCCTTCAAGGTCTATCAGCATTTTTTTGAGGGAATTGCCGCCGGGGGCGCTGAAGTTGCCGAGTGAGCCATCGGAGTGAATTATGCGATGGCAGGGGATGATGAGTGGGATGGGGTTTTTGGCCAAGGCACTTCCGACTGCCCGGCTGGCGCCGGGTTTGCCAATTATTCTGGCTAATTGCGAATAGGTCGCGGTTTTGCCATAAGGGATTTTTCTGCAGGCGGCCAGAACCTTTTGGGTGAAAGGCGAAAGGCGGTTGAGAGCGAGAGGAGCATCAAGCCTTACTGGTCTTCCTTCAAAATAGGCGATTATCTGGGCTTGCAGGGGCTTTAGCAGGTTTTTCTCGAATTGTGGGTTATCAAGCCCGACGAGGAGGCGACGTTCAATAATTTTTCGGCCTGGGCAGGGCCCCCGCCAAAGACGTGCGGGGGCAGGCAGGCAAGTGCGGAGAAGCCCTTTTTTGTTGGTTACTAAGCCGAAGTAGCCCCATTTGGTTTTGAAAATTGTGTATTTTGTAGGGTTAGCCATTAAAAATGATTTGTAGCGTGGCAAAGGCATTGACGCAAGAGGGCGTTTCTGTTAAAAGAGCGGGTTTGTAAGTCTGTCGCGGGTAATTGGTTTTACGTCGATTTTGATTGGTGGATATGTCGTCTCTGGAAGACCTAAGGAATCGGATAGACGAGATTGACTATCAGCTTGTCAAGCTGCTCAATGAGCGTGCCGGCATTGTGGTTGATATAGGCAAGCTCAAGAGCCAGACGGGCAGCCCGGTGTATGCGCCCGACCGGGAGAAAGAGGTGCTTGAGAAGGTAACCAAGCATAACAAGGGCCCGCTGCCGGACAGGTGCCTTCAGGCGATATATCGTGAACTGATGAGCGGGTCATTTGTGTTAGAGAGGCCTTTGCGGGTTGGTTACTTAGGGCCTGGCGGCAGTTTCAGCCATACGGCGGCGATGTTGAAGTTCGGGCAAAGCGCGGATTATGAGCCGCTTGCGGATATTCGCGGCATTTTCGACGAGGTGAGCAAGGGGCATTGTGATTTGGGTATTGTGCCGATAGAGAACACGCTCGGCGGCGGGGTGGTTGAGACTTTAGATGCGCTGGTGGACTCGGACGTGAAGGTTTGCTCTGAGATTTTGATGGTTATTCATCATAACCTTCTTGCGAATTGTAACCTGGACCAGATTGAGAAGATATATTCGAAGCCGGAGGTTTTTACGCAGTGCCGCAACTGGTTAGCCGCGACATTCAAGGAAGCGAAGACCATTTCGGAGCCGTCGACGGCCAAGGCGGCGCAAAAGGCCGCGAAAGAGGCAAAGTCGGCGGCAATCGGTTCGGCGATTGCGGCGGAGTTATATGGGTTGAAGATTGTTTGTGAGAACATCGAGGACACGCCCAACAACGTTACGAGGTTCTTTGTGGTTGGGCGCGAAACTGCCAGGCCGACGGGCGAAGACAAGACGGCGGCGATGTTCAGCACGGCTCACAAGGCGGGCGCGCTGGTTGACGTGCTTGAGGTGTTCAAGAGGCACGACGTCAACCTGACCAACATAGAGTCTCGGCCGAGCAAGAAAAGGCAGTGGGAGTATTATTTCTTCGTCGATTTTTTGGGGCATCAAAGCGACGAGAAAGTTCAAAAGGCCTTTGATGAGGCGCGTAAGCACTGTCTGCAGCTTTCGGTATTGGGCAGTTTTCCCCGTGCGACGGAGGTATTAGGATAAGCTTAGGAGAGTTTAGATGAGTGGTTCGACAAAGCTCACCACGAGAAAATCGTTTGTGGCGGGCAACTGGAAGATGAACACGGACAGCCACAGCGGCGTCAAGCTGGCTGAAGACGTCGTTTCGGGTTGCGAGGATACGGCAGGCAGCAAGGTCGATGTGGCGGTCTGTCCGCCTTTTGTTTACCTGCAGCAGGTGGCCAACACCCTTAGTTCGTCGCGGGTGGCGCTTGGTGCGCAGGACGTTTACTTCGAGCAGAAGGGGGCGTTTACCGGAGAGATAAGTGCGGCGATGCTGAAGGATGTCGGCTGCACTTACGTAATCTGTGGGCATTCTGAGAGGCGGCACGTCATTGGGGAGACCGACGAGCTGATAAACAAGAAGGTTCACGCGGCCATATTGGGGGGGCTGTTGCCGATATTGTGTGTGGGGGAACTGTTAGAGGAGCGTAAAGCAAACAAGACCACCGAAGTGGTGACGCGGCAGTTGAAAAAGGGACTGGCGGGGATTAGCCCGGAAAAGATGTTGGCGGTTACGATAGCATACGAGCCGGTCTGGGCGATAGGAACCGGATTGACAGCCACGCCCCAGCAGGCGCAGGAAGTTCACGCGTTGATTAGAGGGCTGTTGGCCCAGATGTACAACAAAAAGATAGCGAGCGAGACTCGCGTTCAGTACGGCGGTTCAGCTAAGCCGGACAATGCCGGCGAATTGATGGGACAGGAAGACGTTGACGGATTGCTGGTCGGCGGGGCGAGCTTGAAGGCGGAAGATTTTGTGGCGATTGTAAAGGCGGCGGTTTGATTATCGAAATATGGACGAAATAGGGGATACAGTATGACGTTAAATCCGTTGTTGGCAGCGGGGTTGATAATGAGTGTTATCGCCGGGCTTTTCCTGCTTTGCTCGGTTGTGCTGATTCTGGTGATATTGATTCAGAAGGGCAAGGGCGGCGGGCTATCCAGCGCCTTTGGCGGGGGTATGGCAAGCGGGCTATTGGGCAGCAAGACCGGCGACGTCCTGACGTGGATTACGATAGGGGTAGTCGGTTTCTTTCTGTTTGTGGCGGTGGTGCTGGACAAGTGGTGGCGGCCAACGGTGAGCGGGCCGGGGACGCAGACATCGGCTCCCGTTACGAGCACCGACGGCGGCAGTGGCGCCGACCAGCCGGCGGACCAGCCCCGGCAGTAATGAACTTGTTGTTGCCGTGAGCGGCGTTTCTATTATTCGACGGCAGGCGATGTGGATGGTGTCGGTCTTCGCTTCGCTACGCCCTGATGAGCCAGACTTATCACGGCGAAGCTAAAGCGGAGCCGGAAGGGTTTGACCTCTATGATAAATAGTATGACCGGATATGGGAGTGCGGAAGGGCGGTTGAGCGGCGTTACCTACGCCGTTGAAGTCAGCACGGTGAATAACCGCTACTTCAAGGCGACGTTGCGGCTGCCCGAGACGCTCGGGTTTTTGGAGGGGGACATTGAGAAGCAGTTGCGCCAGGAGGTATCGCGCGGGACGGCCAACTACGTGCTCAGGCAAAAAGGGGCGCCTGCCGAGGCGCTTTTTGAGATAAACGAGAAGGCGTTGGCGACGCTGATGAAGCGGTTAGGCAGGATTTCGCCGGCCCGCGGTATGGAGCGTGAGCTTGATTTGGGCGGGTTGTTGGCGTTGCCGGGGATTTTGTCGCCAGCGGTGCCGAGCGCGGCGGCGGCTGGGCGGATTCGGCGGAAGGTGCTGGCGATTACGCGGCAGGCGGTGAAGGGGCTAAAGGCGATGCGTTCAGCAGAAGGGGCGGCGCTTGCGGCGGACCTGGAACAGCATTGCAGGGCGATAAAGTCCAATCTTGAGAGGATACGGCTTAACAGCGCCGCCGGCCCGCGGCAATATGCCGAGAAGCTCAAGAAGCGGGTTGATGAGCTGCTTGCGGCGGCAAAATTGAAGCTGAATGATGAGACGGTGGCGCGTGAGGTTGCGGTTTTTGCCGACAGGGCGGATATATCGGAAGAGGTTGCCCGGCTGGATTCGCATCTCGTCCAATTTACGAAGGCCCTGAGGGGCAACCAGCAGGCGGGGCGGAAGCTGGACTTCATTTGTCAGGAGATGCTCAGAGAGGCCAACACCATCGGCAGCAAGGCCTCTGACGCCGACATTGTGCACTTAGTCGTGGATATAAAGTGTCGGATAGACAGAATCAAAGAGCAGGTTCAGAACGTGGAGTGACAGTTTGTCGATGAGCGAACGACGGGCATCAGGCGGAGTGGTTGTTGTGATAAGCGGTCCCAGCGGCGTGGGCAAGAGCACGATTTGCAAAGAGCTTGTGAAGCGGCTGGATAACGCGTATATGAGCGTGTCGGCTACCACGCGCCAAATAAGTGACAAAGAGGTCGACGGCAGGGACTACTGGTTTGTCAGCGGGGAGGAATTCCAGCGGCGTATAGACAAGGGGTTGCTGCTGGAGCACGCGGAGGTTTTCGGCAATTTTTACGGGACGCCGAAGGACAAGGTGGACGAGGCCCTCGCCGCCGGCAAGGCGGTGATTCTGGCGATAGACGTCCAGGGCGGCAGGCAGATTAAGGCGATGTATCCGGATGCGGTGATGGTATTCATACTGGCGCCGACGCAAAAGGACCTTGCCGGGCGGCTGTTCGGCAGGGGCAGAGAGGACGAGGAAACGGCAAAACGCCGGCTGGACGAGGCGGGAGCCGAGATTGCGGCTGCCTGGCAGGATTACCGGCATATGGTCATAAACGACAAGCTGGATGAGGCGGTCAGAGAAATAATGAGAATCATTAACGCGGCAAGGACGGCAAAAAAACGCGAGGGCGTCAAACGCAGTTAATTCGCCGCAGGCGAATAAAATTATGGAGCTGAAGGAATGATAGAGGAACTGAAAAATATTGAGTTGGTAAGAAAGGTCGGCGGGCGGTTCAAACTGACGGCGCTGATTCAGAAACGGCTGATGGAGCTGATGCAGGGCGGTCGGCCTTTGATTGAAGACACCGAGGGTAAGAGCCAGCTCGAGATTGTCGTCGAGGAAATCAAACGGGATAAGATTGCCATCGATTACGAGCACAGCGACATCGACAAGCCACGTAATGAGTAGGCGAGATATGGCGGGACGAAGCGGAAAGCTCGATGGAGTAAGGGTGGTGCTGGGGGTGAGCGGCGGCGTTGCCGCGTATAAGGCGATAGACTTGGCCAGCAAGATGGCGGCTGCGGGGGCTTTGGTCAGGACGGTTTTGACTGAGAACGCCTTACGGCTGGTGGGAGCCAAGAGTTTTGAGGCGGTGACGGGCGGGCCGGCTTATACGAGTATGTGGTCCGCAGGACGCCTTACGGCGGAGGAGGAATTCAAAATCGGGCACATCGATTTGGCTGACTGGGCGGATGTGGTTGTGGTAGCGCCGGCGACGGCGAATATCATCGGCAAATTCGCCAACGGCATCTGTGACGATTTGCTCAGCACGGTGCTTTGCGCCTGCTGGGCCAAGCCGATGATTTTTGCGCCCGCGATGAACGAGAAAATGTGGGCTAATCCAGCCGTGCAGAAGAATGTGAAATTTCTGAGCCGCAGTGGTGTAAAGCTCATAGGGCCGAATCGTGGTCGGCTTGCCTGCGGAGAGGAGGGCATCGGCAGAATGACCGAGCCGCAGGATATTCTGGAGGCGGTTGAGAGGATAGCTGCCGGACTGAAACGAAAAGGCAAATAGACTTCATCAAAAAATGCACGCTCGAAATCTACTGCGAAAACTCCGGTTTTTAATCACAGCCGGCGGGACGCGTGAATATATAGACCCGGTGCGATTTATTTCAAACGCGAGCAGCGGTAAAATGGGTTATGAGCTTGCGCGTGAGGCGGTTGCGGCCGGGCATCGCGTGACATTGATAACGGCACCGACGAATCTGCCGGCTCCCGAGGGTGTCGCAGTTGTTCGCGTTGAGACGGCCTCTGAGATGTTCCAGGCGGTGAAAGAGCGCCTGCGAGGCTGTGATTGTCTGATTATGGCCGCCGCTGTTTCGGACTATACGCCTGTTCGTCGGCCAAAGAACAAGATAAGGAGAAAGGCGAAGAGTCTGACGCTTAAGCTGAAACAGACGGTCGATATTCTCGGCTGGGCGGGCAGACACAAGAGCAGAGGGCAGATTGTTGTCGGCTTTGCGCTGGATGACAAAAATATAAGGGTCAACGCCGAGCGTAAACTTAGGGAGAAGAATCTGGATATGGTTGTCGCCAATACGCCCGCGGCAATCGGCGCAGACAGGTCGAGCGTCTGGATTAAGACGACCTTTGGCGATGGGCTGGTGGTAAGGAACAAAAAGAAAGCCGCCATAGCCGGGAAGATTGTCCGGCTGGCGGAAACCTTTATTCGGCCCTCTAAAAACAAGTGCCGGCAGGAGTAAATTTATATGGAAGATGAGGCGCTGCAAATGGAATCGTCAGTGACCGGGGACGCTCGGCGACTGTCAACTTCAGAGAAACGACTGCTGGCGGTTCTGATAGCGGTGGTTTGTCTGACGGTTATTGTCGTATACCTGCCGGCGATATCGGCTAAGGCGCTGTGTTTTGACGACCAGCGGTATTTTGTTGAAAACCCATTGGTGCGTGAACCCAGCCTGGGGTCTGCCTGGCGGTTTTTGACGGAGGTGCTGGACCCGTCAACGGTGGGGGGATACTATCAGCCGTTGACGATGATATCGCTGATGGTTGACTATTCGCTGGTCGCGCCGACAAACGACATAACCCAGTTTCACCGCACGAGTCTCGCCCTGCATGTAGCCAATACCGCGCTGATAATTATGCTGCTTTATCTGTTATTTGACCAGGTATGGATTGCTGCGGCGGTGGGTTTGCTGTTCGGGGTGCACCCTTTGACGGTCGAGCCGATTCCGTGGGTGGGCGAGCGAAAAACGCTTCTGGCGGCGTTTTTCGCGTTGTGGTCTTTAGTCTTGTATGTGTATTTCGTCCGCAGGGGCCAGCGGAAGTTTTTCATATGGTCTGCAGCAATGTATGTGCTGGCGTTGATGTCCAAGCCGACCAGCACGCCGCTGCCCGTTATTATGCTGCTGATGGATTATTGGCCGCTGAGGCGATTAAAGCTGGCGACTCTCCGGGAGAAGGTGCCGTTTTTTGTCTTGGGAGGAATCTCCGGGATTATAACGTATCTTTCGCAAAGCCGGACTGCTTCGGTAATAACGCCGCAACAGTATGGTGTGATGCGTGTTCCGCTTGTCATTTGCCACAACATTATATTTTATCCATTCAAAATGGTCTGGCCGGTCAAGCTGACGCCGCATTATCCCTTTCCTGAGCCGTTAAATTTGTCGCAGCCGATGATACTAATTGGCGTTATTGGCACCTGCGTATTGCTTCTTGCGTTGTTATTTTCGCTCCGCTGGACACGGGCAGCCCTGACCGGCTGGCTGGTTTTCTTCATAATGGCTCTTCCGACTATGCAGGCGCTGCAGTTCAGCGACGTGATAGCATCGGACAAATTTGTCTATCTGCCGTCGATTGGCGTGCTGATGGCGCTGGCGGCGTTTCTCGGCTGGATATGCGGCAGGGGACGCCGTGTCGTCCCTTTAGCGGTTCGCTGTGTCGCGGCAGCGATTATAGTGTTGGTGTTGGCCGGAGGGGAGGCAGTTGCCACCCGGAAATATCTGGTGTGCTGGCGCGACTCGCTTAGTTTGTGGAAGCATATGGTGGAGGTAACACCGAATGCCGTCTCGCCGCGCAATAATCTTGGAGTCGCTCTTGCTGAAAGAGGGGACGCGGAGGGGGCGGTGGAGCAATCAGGAGCCGTTCTGAGGATAAAACCGTCTGATCGCAGTATCGGGATTGCTCTTGCTGAAAAGGGCGATTTGGATTTGGCAATGGAGCAATTCCAAACCGTTCTGAAAATAAAACCTGATGATATCGACGCGCTTTATAATATAGGGAACGCCCTGGAACGTAAGGGCCAGTTCGCCGAGGCCAGGGAATATTATGAGAAGATGCTTCAGTTGAATCCTGGGGACGCAGATGCGTATTATGCACTTGGGGTGATGTTGGTCGACCAGGGCAGGCCTGAGGAAGCGGTTGAACTGTATCGCAAGGCGCTTGAGATTCGACGGGGACTGGAGGGGCGACTTCTACTGCACAAGGGACTGGGCTGCGTTCTGCTGCAGATGGGGCAAATTGATGAGGCGATAAAGGAACTGGAGATTGCGGCGAAGTCGAGGACGGATTCGGCGGCGTATTGTAACCTGGGTATAGCCGTGGCATCAAAGGGCCAAATGGGAAAGGCGATGGAATATTACAAAAAGGCGATTTGGATGGCCCCGGATAATGCCGAAGCGCACTACAATTTTGGCAACGCGTATCTTTCGCAGGGCCTACGTGTGGGAGCGATTGCGGAATACAGAGAGGCGATAAAGGTAAGACCGAAATATGTCAAGGCATACGGCAATCTGGCGGTGGCGCTTGCGCAGATGGGAGCGATTGACGAGGCGATTGAGAACTTTCGTCGCGTGGTTGAGCTTGAGCCGAACAGTCCGGATGTGTATTTCAATCTGGCCGGCGCGCTGGCGGACAAAGGGCTGGTCGATGAGGCAATTGAGGATTTGCGCAAGGCCGTTGAGTTGGCGCCGCAGGATGTGGGTGCGAGATGTATGCTGGCAGATTTGCTTGTGCGACAGGGCAAAGTCGAGCAGGCAATAGTGGAATATGAACAGGCGATTAAAATTGACCCGGCCAATAAGGATGCGTTGGCTGGCTTACAGAAGGCCCGTGATATGCAGGCGGGAAAGGGCCAGCCGTCGCCCGCTGCCGGCGGGTTCTTGGTTAATCCTTGATGCCGAGGTCGTCTTTGGTCAATAGCGCCTCGAATTTGTAGCCGGCGTTTGTGATGTTCTCGCCCGCGCCTTGTTTGCGGTCGATTGTCGCGACGATTTTTTTGACTTTTGCCCCCGCCTCGGTGATTACCTTTGCGGCCTCAAGCACCTGCCCTCCGGTAGTAGCAATATCTTCGACTAACAAAACCACGTCGCCTTTATTGAGCTTGCCTTCGATTAGTTTTCCCGTGCCGTAGCCCTTTTTGCTGTTTCGGATTATGACCCAGTTTTTGCCTGTCTCCATCGCGGTTGCCGCCGCAAGGGCAACGCCGCCGAGTTCTGCGCCGGCTATCAGTGTGACATCGTCGCCGACGTGTTTGGCTAATTCTTTGCCGAGGGCTTTTAAGATGTCCGGGCAGGTCTCGAAGAGATATTTATCCAGGTAGTATTTGCTTCGTTTGCCGCTTCTCAGAATAAAATCGCCTTCAAGATACGCTGTTTCCTTTATGCGTTTGATTAGTTCATCTCTGGTCACTTGCTATTCCTTTATACGTGGAGGTCGACTTTTCTGTTGAGGTGGGTTCGGTATTTTCGGATGACTGGCGTTACGATTTCTTTTGTGAATTTATCGACCTGGTGGGGTGCGAGGCCGACGTAGTCCTTCGGGTTCAGCACCTTAGCAAAATCAACTTTCGCAAAAGCGGCGTCGGCTTTTAGCCGGGCAATTAAATCGTTTGGTTTGCCTTGTTGTTTCACCTGTGCGGCGGCTGCCTGAGAGTGCTGACGAATCTTTTCGTGGATGGCTTGCCTGTGGCCGCCGGCTTTTACTGTGGCCATAAGGATATTTTCCGTTGCCATAAAGGGAAGTTCCGCTGCAACGTGCGAAGCGATGACCCTCGGGTAAACGACAAGGCCATCTAATACGTTGGTCAGGATTTCGAGGATGCCGTCAACTGCCAGGAATGCCTCCGGGATAACGATTCGGCGGTTTGCGGAATCGTCCAAGGTGCGTTCGAGCCATTGCTGCGAGGCGGTCATTGCGGGGCTTGTGGCCAATGACAGGACGAATCTCGATAGCGCGGTTACTCTTTCGCATCGCATCGGGTTTCGTTTGTAGGCCATCGCGGAGGAGCCAACCTGTGATTTTTCAAACGGCTCTTCGATTTCCTTGAGGTTTGCCAGCAGGCGCAGGTCAGTGCAGAGTTTCTGGGCGGATTGTGCGATTGAGCCGAGAGCGTTTATTACCAGCGTATCGATTTTTCGCTGATAGGTCTGGCCCGTGACGGCGCAGATGTTTTTGAAGCCAAAGGCGGCGGCGACCATTTTGTCTAACCGTTCAACTTTTTTATGGTTGCCGTCGAAAAGCGCCAAGAAAGACGCCTGCGTGCCCGTAGTGCCTTTGATGCCCCTGAATGGCAGCTTGTCGAGGCGGTGTTCGACTTCGTTGAGGTCCATTGCGAATTCGTAGCACCACAGCGTTGCCCGTTTGCCCACGGTGGTCAGTTGGGCTGGCTGATAATGCGTAAAGCCAAGCGTCGGCAGCGAGCGGTATTTTTTGGCAAATCGCGCCAGCAGGTTTATTACGGCTGCAAGTTTGCCCGCGGTGATTTGTAAGGCGTCACGAATGATAATCAAATCGGCGTTGTCGGTTATGTCACAGCTTGTCGCACCGAGGTGAATTATTGGCGCCGCTTTCGGAGCAGCTTCGGCGAAGGTGTGAATATGGGCCATCACGTCGTGGCGAACTTTCTTCTCGTAATCGGCTGCCTTCTTGAAGTTGATGTCATCCAAGTGCCGGGCCATTTCAGCGATTTGTGCCTGGCTGATTTTGAGTCCGAGTTTTCGCTGGGCTTTTGCCAGCTCCAGCCACATTCGCCGCCAGGTGCCGAATTTCTTCTGTGGGCCGAAAAGCTCGGACATCTCCTTCGACGCGTTTCTTTCGACCAGCGGACTTGTGTAGATGCTTGCTTTATCTGCCATTTTCAGTCCCTTTTATTTGGCGGATGCTTAGTTCAATTTCATTTCTCGATTGACGGTCAAGGATGGAATGTCTGCCCTATAGGATATGGTGTTTTGCGAGGTTTATCAATCCTGTTGGAGAGTTTTTCCGTGGGGCGTTCCTGCTTGGAATTGCCCGGCAAATCGGTTACACTTAAGACCCGCAAG
>Ga0315284_10007553_pt1 | contig 15525 bp, 13 predicted proteins | sample YL17G09_16_MG_FD_203696 | JGI IMG/M metagenome (GOLD analysis project Ga0315284, IMG submission 203696) | Sediment microbial communities from Yellowstone Lake, YNP, Wyoming, USA - YL17G09_16 | ecosystem: Environmental > Aquatic > Freshwater > Lake > Sediment | place: USA: Wyoming | collected... | reverse complement strand
AACAGTTGCACAGGAATTGAGTTCCTGCCGGTTACAGTCGGTGGTGTGCAGCGGGCCAAGGAGATTTTAGCAAAGGACAAGGACGAGAATATCGATGGTTACGTGGTTTATATGGTAGGAATCTGGACGAGCGTTCCACAGGAGGTGATGCAATCCGGCAGACCGACGATTTTGATTGACGACCTTTACGGCGGTTCTGGGGAGTTCCTGACCGCGTATTCGGACGCCAAACGCCGAGACCTCAAGGTAACGGGCGTTTCATCCTCTCGGTTTGAGGACGTGGTGGAAGCGGTGAAATGCTTTGAGTGTCTCAAGAAACTGCGCTCTTCGGCGATTTTACGTGTGGGTTCCGGCTTTGGATGCACGGAGAAAGGCGTGCAAGACGTATTTGGGACTAAAGTTATCCCTATTAAGTATGAGCAGTTGAACGATGCGTACATCGGGGCGGATAAGGCCGAGGCGAAAAAATGGGCGGACAAATGGATAAACGAAGCGGAAAAAGTTGTTGAACCGGGCCGGGAAGAGATTGAGAAGTCCGCGGCAATGTATCTGGCGATGAAGACGCTGATGGATGAAAATAAGGCGCAGGCAATAACGATAAACTGTCTCGGTGGCTTTTACGGAGGCAAGATTAAGGCGTATCCGTGCCTGGGATTTTTCCAGCTCAATAACGACGGCTTAGTCGGGGCGTGCGAGTCGGATTTGAAATCGACGATAACGATGCTGATAATGGGTTATCTGACGGGAAGGCCCGGATATATTTCCGACCCGGTTATCGACACATCGAAGAACCAGATAATCTACGCACACTGTGTTGGTATGAACAAGGTTTACGGTCCGGACGGCAAAGCCAATCCGTATCATATTCGCAACCACTCAGAGGACCGCAAAGGTGCGGCGGTTCGGTCGCTTATGCCGCTCGGTGAGATGACAACATCGCTTGAGTTTGACCCGGATAAAAAGGAAATAATAATCCACAGGGCGAAGACCGTGGAAAATATTGAAGAGGACAAGGCGTGCCGGACGAAGCTCGCTGCCGAGCCGGTGGGCGATATCAATAAGCTTTTGCGCTACTGGGACACATGGGGCTGGCACCGTGTCACCTTTTATGGCGACCTCAGACGTCCCGTCGAACATATCGCTGCCCTGCTCGGTTTCAAAGTCATCGAAGAGGCATAAAAAAACTGCCAGGGCAGTTGAAATCGCAGCTAACGCGGCAAAATAGGCCGGTGTGGTTTTATTTGTCTTTCTGGCCGTAGTAGGCCGTTTCGCCGTGTTTGCGGAGATAATGTTTATCCAGGAGGGCCTTGCTGATTGGGGATTGATTTGGGTTGAGCATTAAAGTATCAATGGCCATAGTTGCGATTTCTTCGAGTATGACCATTGCCTCGACGGCCTCGTCGGCAGAGCCGCCCCAGGTGAATGGGCCGTGATTGGCAACGAGCACCGCCGGCATCTGCATAGGGTTAAGCTCGGCAAATCGCCTGACGATGACCTTGCCGGTATTTAACTCGTAATCGTTTTGTATCTCATCGTTTGTCATCGGCTCGGTAACGGGTATGGGGCCGTAGAAATAATCTGCGTGCGTGGTACCGAAGCAGGGAATTTCGCGGCAGGCCTGCGCCCAGATAGTTGCGCTCATCGAGTGCGCGTGACATATACCGCCGATGGCGTTGAAGTTTCTGTACATCTCAAGATGAGTCGGGGTATCTGAAGACGGTTTCAAATTTCCTTCGACGACTTTGCCGTCTAAATCCACTAACACAATCTTGTCAGGCGTCAATTCTTCATACGACACGCCGCTTGGCTTAATGGCGACGACGCCCACCTTGCGGTCGATGGCGCTGACGTTCCCCCAACTGTAAATGACAAGATTTTCCTTGTGCAATTCTATATTGGCGTCACAAACGGATTTTTTCAGCTCTTCGTGCATAGGTCTTTAATATTCAAAAGTTCCTTCATTACGTTGACCATTGAACCCGAACCAAAGGCATCGTGAATCTGTTTATAAAGGGCGTAGAGCTTTTTGTAAATGGCGTGGTTTTCGGGCGTCGGTTTATAAGTTGTTTTCTTTATGCCGCACATAGCTTTTTGCGCCTCGGCGAAATTTTTATGGCCGCTCGCCGCGACGGCGGCGGCGATAGCCGCGCCGAGTGCGCAGCTTTGCGCCGAGCGAGACACCTTCATTTCCCTGCCTGTTACGTCTGCGTAAATCTGCATAAGCAGTGGGTTCTTTTCTGCGATACCGCCGCAGTTTATCACCTCTGCGACTTTGACGCCGAATTCTTCGAATCTGTTTATGATTGTAAGTGCGCCAAAGGCCGTTGCTTCAATCAGCGCACGGTATATCTCCTCCGGCTTTGTATGTAACGTCTGGCCTAAAAGCAATCCAGTCAATCGCTGGTCAACTAAAATAGTTCGATTGCCGTTGTTCCAGTCGAGCGCCAACAAGCCCGATTGTCCCGGCTTGAGTTTAGCTGCTTTTTTGGTTAGCGCGTCGTGTGAGCCGGCGGATTTGCCGCCCGGCTGGATATAATTTACAAACCAGTTGAATATGTCCCCTACCGCCGACTGTCCCGCCTCAAGGCCGAAATAACCGGGCAATATCGAGCCGTCAACTATGCCGCATATACCGGGTATATCCGCCAACCGCCTGGTTGATTCGGCAACGAGCATATCGCAGGTGCTTGTGCCGATTATCTTGACTAACGTGCCGGGCGCGATGCCTGAGCCGACGGCACCAAGATGCGCGTCAAACGCACCAACCGCAACCGATATGCCTGCTTTTAATCCTAATTTCTTCGCCCATTGTTCGGTGAGTTTTCCCGCCTCGGTTTCAACGGTGTATGTCTTGTCATACAGCCGGTCTCGAAGTTCGCCGAGTTTGGGGTCCAATTTTGCAAGGAAATCTTTTGTGGGTAGTCCTCCCCAATTATCGTTGAACATTGCCTTATGGCCCGCCGCGCATCGGCTGCGTTTTATCCCCTCCGGCCTTTCGGTTCCTGTCAAAACCGCCGGGATATAATCGCAGCATTCGACCCAGCTATATGCGGCGTCAAAGACCCTGGGGTCCGTCCGCAGACAATGCAGAATTTTGCTGAAGAACCACTCCGAGGAATAGGTCTGGCCGCACTTGGCTAAGTATTCAGGATGCTCTTTTTTCGCGAGTTCGGTAATCTGGGCTGCCTCAGCAAAACCTGTGTGGTCTTTCCAAAGCCAGGCGTAAGCATTAGGATTCTTTTTGAATTGGGGCAGCATACTCAGTGGTGTTCCGTTCTTATCCACCGGCAAGGGGGTTGAGCCGGTAGTATCGACACCGATACCGATGATTTGACCTGCGTCGAATTTCTTAACGGCTTTCTTTGCCTGCTGAATTGCCTTTTTGATTGTTATTTCGATACCTTTGACGTAGTCAGCGGGATTTTGCCTTGCCAGGTTATGGTCATTCCTGTCTAAGATAATTCCGGCTTGACCAGTCGGGTAATTATAAACCGCCGTGCCGATTTCGCTGCCGTCCGCGATATCGACGATTACGCAGCGGACGGAATTTGTCCCGTAATCCAGCCCGATTGTGTATTTCATATTAACCCCTGAAGTACAAATAGGCCGCGATGATAATCGCAAGGACTACGCAGGAGAAAATAACGTCTATCGCTGACCAGCTTGCACGGGATTTGGCCCTGTCTTCGTCGCTCTCGGTGCCGTATGTAAGCCCCCTGATTTTTTCATAGTCCGGCTTTTCAGTCGCGTAACTGACTGCAATCATTACCAGTGCGCACACAACTAAAATCAGGATGCTGTAATACTGGAAGAAGATGTTGTTGATAATCCAGAGCAGCGACCCTTCGGGGTATGAGAAACCCTTCATCAGTTTCACAGGCGTATCAATCGCTAATCGAGCTAATCCCATAATGAAGCCGACGATTAAAGCCGCGAGACACCCTTTGCCGTTAAGCCGTTTCATAAATACGCCTAAGAAGAACACTACAAAAATCGGCGGGGCCAGATACCCCTGAATCGTCTGAAGATAATCATACAGGCCCTTGCCGCCTCGAATGACCGGTATCCATAACAGGCCGATGATTACCATAACGGCGGTTGCGACTCGCCCCATCCAGACAAGCTGGTGCTGGGACGCTTTGGGCTTAAACTTGCTGTAAAAATCAATTGTGAACAGCGTCGAAGACGCGTTAAAGCAGCCGGCTAATGAACTCATAAGAGCCGCTAATAATCCCGCAACCACCAACCCTCGCACGCCAACGGGCAGGACCGTTGCGACTAATAACGGGAATGCCTTCTGGCACTGGTCGCGAATGATTTGGCCCTGCTCATTGAACAGCGTTTGTTGAATGGCCACAACCTTGCCGCTCTTGGCAAGGGCAAAACAAATCATCCCCGGTATGATGAAAATGAATACCGGCAGCAGCTTCAAAAATCCCGCGAAAATCGACCCTCTTCTCGCCTCTCTCTCATTCGGTGCCCCCAGAGCCCGCTGAACTATGTATTGGTCAGTGCACCAATACCAGAGGCCGATGACTGGGGCGCAGAAGAGCATCCCAATCCAGGGATAGTTGTCGTTGAAATACCAGGCCATCCGGCCGGATTCGCGGACGGGCGCCCAGGTGGCAACGACGCCGTGAGGAACTAACGGCTTCCAAAGGTTAAACATTTCGCCGCCGACGATATTGCGCAGCTCGCCCCAGCCGCCTAAAGCTTGCAGGCCGAAGTATGTTACCATGGCTGACCCAAAAACCAGAATTACGGTTTGAATAACGTCGTTATAGGCGACTGCACGGAGGCCGCCCATAATTGTGTAAAGCCCCGTCAGGACAACCACGATGACTGAGCCGACCCAGAAGCTGTCAAAGCCCATAAAGTTAACATCGGGCAAAAGCACGCTGAATACGATACCGCCGGCGAAAATGCCGACTGCGATTTTGGTCAGGATGTAAGCGACTAATGAGATTAGTGAAAGCACCCATCGCGCGGTCGGGGTGAATCGCTTTTCGAGGAACTCCGGCATTGTGAAGACCTTTGAGCGCATATAAAAGGGGACCATTACCCAGGCCAGGACGAGCAGACACCAGGCGTGGAGTTCGTAATGCGCCATAGCGACGCCGTCGGTGCAGCCGGAGCCGGCGAGGCCGACGAGGTGCTCGGAGCCGATGTTGGAGGCGAAGATGGATGCGCCGACGACGAACCAGCCGAGGTTTCGGCCGGCGAGAAAATAATCATCGGCGGTGTCTTTGTTTTTGAGGACAACCCACCAGGCGACGCCGAGAATAACGGCAAAGTATGCCCCGATTGTTATCCAGTCAAGAGTTCCCAACGTGCTTGTCAATAACAGACATCCAGTCATATCTTCTCCTTTCCTTATTGTGAAGCCATAATTTCTGTTGGGAGGTTATTATACGGATTCGGATGTCTTCGGCAAGGGGGCTTTTAAGTAAGAGTTTTGCCAGAGCCATCCCCCTACGACAGGCAGGACAGGCAGCGGGTAAACCTCGCGAAAAAAATATCCAACGTCCAATTTCGGATTTAAAAGGCAGTACAGAAATTACCGGCGGTCGGAGTTGTTCTGGTCTTTTGAGCGCAAGGTGCGGAAGAGAGAGAAGGTAAAGAGCCCAAGAATCACAAGCCAACTTGCAGACAAGAATATCCAGCCGGCGAGGGTCATATTTGCGACCTCCCTCTTCGGCGCCAGACAATCCAGACCAGGACGCCAAGCAGAATAAACATACCGACAAGCATCAGACGGGTGGCGATGATGAAGGGAACATTTTCTTTAGCGGCGCTTTTCAGTAGGATAAAGGGAATACCTTGCTGATAAAACCAGAAGCCAAGAATGAGCAGCAAAAAGACAGGGGTGATGAACTTGATTATGAAGCGGTAGATTCGTGGAATTGTGATATCCGAGCCGACGTGCATTTCGGTCCAGGCCTTTTCCATCCCGAATACCCAGGCGAAAAGAATCGTCTCGATAGTGGCAAAGACAACCAGGCAGAACGTGCCGCCCCAGAAATCCATCTCATCAAGGACGCCTCTACCCAGCAGGAAAATTACCGGCTGGCAGAGTATGAACGTGGCCGCGCCGAGGGTAATGCTCGCTTTTTTGGCCGAGAGGTTGAATTCATCTTCGAGAAAGGCGACCGCCGGCTGGGCGAGGGAGATTGAGGAAGTGATGCCTGCGAGGAAGAGGAGCATAAACCACATAAAGCCGAGGATGTTGCCGAATGCCATTTTCTGTAAGACCAATGGCATTGTTACAAAGCCGAGATTGAATGCGCCACCTGCTGCGATTTGGCTGATGGCTATGGGGCCGAAGAAGGCGAAGGCGGCGGGTATGACAATGGAGCCGCCGAGGATAACTTCGGCCACTTCATTTGCAGACGCCGCTGCCAGACCTGAGAGGGCGACATCATCCTGTTTGGTGAGGTAGCTTGCGTAGGTGAGGATTACACCGATGCCGCAGCTTAGAGTGAAGAAAATTTGCCCTGCGGCGGCCAGCCACACCTTTGCGTCTTTCAAAGCAGACCATTGGGGGTTCCAGAGATAGCCCAGACCATTGATGACATTCCAATCCGGTTTGGAGGCGTCGGGTGCGCCTATCGTGAGCACTCTGACGACAAGAACAATAGCAAAAACGAAAAGGATGGGCAGAGCATACTCGCAGGTTTTTTCAATGCCTTTGCTTATGCCCATATAGACTATCACGATATTCAGAACGAAGGTAATCAGGAAGAAAATATACGCTGTGCCGATGCCGTTAAAGAACTCATTTTTTACCAGCCCCTGGTAGCCCTGAAGAAACGCGGTCATAGTTTGCTCAGTGGTGCAGGCGTTGTATTTGCCCGCCAGGGCAAAGAAGCTGTAACCGAGCAGCCAGGACTCGACATAAACATAATAGATAAAAATAACGAGGGGGCCGAAGATGCCGATGACGCCGAAGTATTTGATGAACTTGTTTTTCTCCCAGAGGGTGTGAAACATCCCGGGCGCGGTAGAGTGACCAAATCCTCCGCCAAATCGCCCAATCGTCCACTCAATCCACATCAGAGGAAGGCCGAGAAGGAACAGGGCGACGAAATAAGGAATCATAAAGGCGCCGCCGCCGTTTCGAGCGGCCTGAACGGGGAAGCGGAGGAAATTACCGAGGCCGATGGCGCTACCCGCCACGGCCAGTATTATGCCGAGCGAACTACCCCACCTTTGCTTTGCCATAACCTCCCTTGCATCTCGTGTCGGCTACTTTTCGATTCCGAGCAGCTTGAGCGTTTCGCGTTCGATGACGCTCTGCATATTTGCGCGAGGCACTATGGGCAGATTTGCGCCGCCCAGCAGCTTGTTGAAACCCAAAAGGGCTTCCATACAGTCCTTGGCCCTGGCGGCCGGGAAGGCGCTGCCGAAGAGGAGCTTATCCATTACACCCTGCTCGTATGCAGCGACGACGACGTTGAAGACCTGCCAGGAATTGCCCGGCCTGATGGACAAATCGGCGAAGACGTTGGTGTGCTTGGCCAGGAGGCACAGGGTGTGGTCGTAAAACGGGAACCCCATATTCCCGATGATAATTTTCAATCCTGGGAAGGTCCGTGCGACTTCGTCGAGTAAAAAAGGATAGGCGAATTCGAGGATGCCGCCCGGGCCGATGGGGGTATTGTGGAAAAAGACGGGCAAGCTGAGCTCCTGAGCGGATTCGTAAAGCCGCATCGCCTCGGTGTGTGCGGGATGAAAGCCGGATTGCGAGCAGTATAAAACGATGCCCTTCAGGCCGAGCTTTTCAGTGGCGGCTTTAAGATCCCTTACGCTGACGCCGTTGTTGAGGGGGTCCACAAAGGCGAAACCCACCATTTTCTGTTCGTACCTGGCGACATACTCGCTCAACTGGGCGTTGACCTGGTCAGCGGGGCCGTCGGGAGAGGCGAGCACAATACATTTATCGACCACCTCGGCGGCCTCGAGGTGTTCGGAGATGTCCGGGTTCTCCATACTGAGGCAACGTATATGCGTATGACAATCAACCACCATATCATTAGTCCTTCAATTGTCTGTCTTGGTGGGATATACGCTACCGGCTGAGGGGTGGAGCGTCAAGGGCAAATATTAGCGTTAATCAACGGCTGAACGGCTTGACCGTAATGGCAGCGGAGTGTAATATCTGGGCGTTAGGACGATTGGAGAACCAAAATGGATTGTCCGGTGTGCAAAAACGCGATGATAACGATGGAGCTGGAGGAGGTGGAGGTTGATTACTGCCCCGGCTGCGTCGGCATCTGGTTAGACGCGGGGGAGCTGGAGGTACTTTTAGGCGACGGGGGAAAATCAAAGGCGCTAATCGGCTCGTTTCATAAGGCGCCGCATACGAGAGAAAACCAGAGAAAATGCCCGATATGCGACAGAAAGATGGAGAAAATCATTGTCGGCCACGATAAACCAACACTGTTCATAGACAGGTGCGCGAAGGGGGACGGGTTGTGGTTCGACAAGGGGGAGCTGAGTGGCATCATAGCGAGGGCCAAACTCGATGAGGGCAACAAAATAAAGCAACTATTGGCGGATATGTTCGGCGAACAGTCTTAGCGAAACAGCAGGGCTACCACTTTTTCTTCCACCAGAGAAAGCCGACCAGCGCAGAGGAGGCAACGGCCAGCCCGGTGATTACCCAGAACGCATGCTTGTACCAGGCAATGGGGATTACGACGTTCATCGAAAAAACACTTACGACAAGGGTAGGCAGCATAATACCAATTGTTATGAGCGTAAGGGCCTTAATGCGGATGTTGAGATTATTGCTGATAATCGAGGCGCGGGCATCCATCAAGCTGGCGAGCACCTGCGAGTAAATCTCGGTCTGGCGGAGGCATTGAGTGTTCTCAATTTGAATATCGTCGAGGAACTCGACGTTCTCCGGGCTTAAACCGATTTTGGCTGCGTTGTTTTTTAGCTTTTCGATAACGGCATTGTTTGAGTGAATGGCGTCGAGATAATAAACGAGACTTTTTTCGAGGGTAAAAAGGTTCAAGAGGTATTTGTTTTCCATCGCCGTATTTATCTGCTGCTCAAGCTCGTTAGAAATCTGGTTAATGCCCCTGAGGTGCTCGACGAAATGGGAAATTGCCCTGTAAATGAGGCGGAGAAAGATGTCCTGAATCGATTGTATTTTTGTGAAGGGCTTGCCTTCGAAAAGCAGGGGGTCCTCGGAAACCACTATTACCAGACGGTCCTTGAACATAAAGACGCCGGCAGACAAAACCTTGAAGAGGAAATTATCGCGGGCGACGTAATGCTTTGGCCTTTTGAATATCATCGCGATGTGCTCCGGCTCAAACTCAAGGCGACTGACCTCATCGGGGTCGAGCGATGAGCTGAGCGTGTGCTCGTCAATTTTTAACTGCTCGACGAGAAACTTGCGTTCGGCATCATCAGGGGCAACATAGACATTCACCACGCCGTCGCCGTCGCTACATTCGGCCAGTCGGCCGTCGCGTATGCATAATCGCATCAACATCTCTGAAGACCTTTCAGCCAGTGATTAAAATCAAGCAAGTGGTATGCTATACCGATGCAGCAGCCAAGTCAAGCAGAGTTAGCGGCGTGACAGGGTCTTGTCGATTGACAGTCGTGAGCCGCACTTTATAATCTATCTCCGTATCAAAACCTTATCTATACTGTGCTATACAGAGACATCAAAACGAACCGAAAACAGCTGGTCAGGAGTTAACTTCCCTTAAAGCAGGGAGAAGGAGAAACATTATGGGAACGGCTATGGGTGCGGCTATGATTGTTTTGGCAGCGATTGCAGTGGTTTTGTTTTTGATAGTGGTTTTTGTAATCGGGGTTTATAACTCGCTGGTGGGGCTTCGCAACCAGGTTGATAACGCCTGGTCACAGATTGACGTGCAACTGAAGCGGCGTCACGACCTGATTCCAAACCTGGTTGAAACCGCGAAGGGCTATGTGAAGCACGAGCGAGGAACGCTTGAGGCGATTACAAACGCGCGTGCCCATGCAATGGGGGCGAAATCGGTTGCCGATATCGGAAAGGCCGAAGGTGCTCTGGGCGATGCGCTCAGCAAGTTTTTGCTCGTGGTTGAGAATTACCCGGACCTGAAGGCAAACCAGAACTTTTTAGCCATCCAGGAGGAGCTGTCGAGCACGGAGAACAAGATTGCGTTTTCCAGACAGGCATACAACGACCAGGTGCTGTTCTTCAACAACAAGACCCAGATGTTCCCGTCGAACATTGTGGCGGGGATGTTCAGTTTTGCCAAGCGGGATTTCTTTGAGGTTGGAGCGGCGGCCGAGCGCGAAGTGCCGAAGGTTAGTTTTTAGTTTTGAGTTATGTAAGAATTCGACGCGATGTGGGAATTAATAAGCATAAACAAAAGAAATTCGGTCCTGCTGTTGGTGACAATGGCGTGCTGTTTGATTGCGCTGGGCGTGGTCATAGGGATAGCGATCGGCGGGCCTGACGGCGGGACGTGGGGGGTGCTTATCGCGGTTGCGATATGGGTGGTGCTTACGCTGATTAGCTTTTCGGCGGGCGACCAGATTCTGCTCTCGGCAAGTAACGCGGTTCCGATTACACACGACGTCCACCCGCAGTTGTTCAACGTCGTCGAAGAAATGGCAATCGCCTCCGGATTGCCGATGCCGAAGGTCTATATCATCAATGACCCGGCCCCCAACGCATTTGCAACGGGGCGCAGCCCCAAATCGGCCTGCGTTGCGGTAACGGCGGGGCTTCTTGGAAAACTCAACCGCGACGAGCTGCAGGGGGTTGTGGCGCACGAGATGAGCCACATACTGCATCGAGATATTTTGTTCGTTACACTGGCTGGGGTAATGTTAGGTTCAGTAGCACTTATTTCGCAGGTTTACCTGCGGAGTATGTTCTATGGTTCGATGGGCGGCTCGCGGAGGAGGTACTCAGGTGGCGGTAAAGGGGCGGGAGGGGCGGCGGCGGTAATGTTACTGATTGCCATTTTAGCCGCTGTTTTGGCGCCGATTATGACGCAGTTGTTATATTTTGCGCTGTCGAGGAGGCGTGAATACTTAGCCGACGCCGGGGCGGCACGGCTGACACGGTATCCCGAAGGGCTTGCAAGCGCGCTGGAGAAAATCGCAAACGACCACGCCGGCCAGCTTGCGACAGCCAACCAGATAACCGCGCCGATGTTCATCGTCAACCCATTCAAGAAAAAAGGAGAGTGGAGCTTGTCGGACCTGACAAGCACGCACCCGCCTATTTCGGAGCGTATCAGGATTCTGCGGAGTATGTCACAGGGGGCGTCGTTGAAGGACTATTCGGAGGCGTTTGAGAGCGTAACCAAAGGCAAGACCATTATGCCGGCATCGGCACTGACAAAAGAAGACCTTGCTCTCAGGCAGGCGAGCGCGGAGGCAAAGAGTGAGCGGCAGCAGCAACAAATGCGGCAGGTCGGCGACATTATGCGAAAGGTAAACGGGTTTGTTTTCCTGTCATGCGTGTGCGGACTAACGCTGAAGATACCACCAAACTACAACGACGAGGCGGTCAAATGCCCTCGTTGCGAGAGGGTGCATAACATAAAAAGGGTGTGAACCCAAACTAACCACCTTCACCCTGCCTTGAAGCCGAAGCACAGACTTTGCTGGCTGGCCAGCCAACTTTCCATCATCACCCTACTCCGCGGTACCACTGGTTTCCCCCCCAGCCGTTCCGTATATAACTAATTACGATTACTCGACTGAATCTGTTTGGACTTTTCTGTAAAATAGCCACCGGTTATCTAATAAGAACGATTATACGGTATGGGTAGCTGCTTTTGGGCGATGCGAGGCATTTAGCATCCGAAAATCAGGGTTTCCCCGACGGATTCTGTTTGCAGGCAGCGTTCTTGGCAGTTAAAATGCACTCTTGGTGTGCGCGAACCGGGCAATATGGTGTCTGAGCAGTGTTTACGTTACAGGAGACGCGAGGTATGAAGAAGCAGAATCAGGAATCAACAAGGAGAGATTTTCTGAAAGACGCAGCAATTGGGGCAGGCATGCTGGCATTGGGTGGTCATGCCGGACAGGCAGCAGAGCAAACGGCAGGAAAACCGCTTCGGCTGGGGGGACCGATATTTGAGAAATTCAGCGGCCCAGATGAGTGGGTAGCATCGGTGAAAAGGTATGGCTATCGAGCGGCCATTTGCCCCTTGGACGCAAAGGCATCAGATACGATTATCAAGGCATACGAAGAGGCGGCGAAAAAAGCGGACATTACCATCGCGGAGGTGGGGGCGTGGGGCAATAATCCGATTGCGCCGGACGAAAAGACGGCAAAAGATTCAATCGCCGGCTGCCAGAGGCAGCTTGCTCTTGCCGATAAAATTGGCGCGAGGTGCTGTGTAAACGTTTCCGGCTCGCGCAATCCCAAAAGCTGGGCGGGCGAAAACCCGGAAAATCTGACGAAAGACACCTTTGACAAGATTGTAGAGGCAACGCGGCAGATTATCGACGGGGTGAAGCCGACACGGACGTATTACACGCTTGAAGCGATGTGCTGGGCGTATCCGGACTCGGCGGAGTCGTACGTTGCTCTTATCAAGGCAATTGACCGAAAACAATTCGGCGTGCATTTTGACCCGACCAATTTGATGTGCAGCCCCGAACGTTATTATCACAGCGGTGAGGTTATACGGGAATTTTTTGATAAGCTGGGCCCGATGATACGAAGCTGCCACGCAAAGGACGCGTCACTGCAACCCAAGGCGCTGGCGCATCTTGATGAGGTCCGGCCGGGTCTTGGCGGATTGGACTATAAGACGCTTCTGACAGAATTGACGAAATACCCGGAAATCCCGTTGATGCTGGAACATTTGCCGAACGCCGAAGAGTACAAACTTGCCGCAGACCACCTGCGGACGGTTGCGGCATCAATCGGGGCATCGTTTTGATAACAAGCAACCTTTATTCGACGACGGTTGATTCACCGGGGGTGAGAACTTTGACAACGCAAGCGGCTTGTTTTGCGAAGCTATCCGCGTCGGACCGGTCTCCTACGATGTCGCCATAGTGATAGGGGATGGCGCGTTTCGGTTTTAAGGTTTTAGTTGCCTCGGCGGCCTCAGCGGCATCCATCGTATAGGTCCCCCCTACCGGCAGCAGAGCAAGGTCGATATTTTTGAGGGCGTTCATTTCAGGCGTCTGGTCGGTATCGCCCGCGTAATAGATACGTTTGCCGGCGATTTCGATGACGAAGCCAAGCCAGTTCTTGGCTTTAAGATGGAACTGCTTTGCGGGGTTATAGGCGGGAACGCCTGTCAGTTTGACGGTGCCGACATCGATTGTCTGGCCCGGTTTCAAGACCTGGCCTTTTCCTGCCTGCTGAATGACGTCGGCGGCGGCAATCAGCTTAGTTGCCGGGGCCGAGACCTTGTTGATGTCATCAGCGGAGTAATGGTCGTAGTGACTGTGGCTGACCAGCACGAGGGTCGCATCGTGCGTGGCGTCTTTGAGTTTCCAGGGGTCGATATATACGACGGTATTGCCATCCGAAATCCTGAAACTGGCGTGTCCCAGCCATTGCAATTTCACAGACATAGTTTTCTCCTTTCCTTTTTGACCAGCGGGTTCCTCCGCGAGAGATTGTCCGAACGCACAAACCATCAATCCTAAAATTCCAAGCGCAACTATTGATTTCCAGGTCCTCATTTTTTTCTCCTTAAAGATACAATCCCAGCCAAAACATCCAAACTCGTGAACCAAGATTACCCACAATATGCGGCTGCGTCAAATCGAATTGTAAGCTGGCGGAAGGGTCTATCCCCCCTGCCGTCTGCCGAGACACCTGCAAATGGCTTGCAATTTACGGACAAATCGAGTATGATAATAGCATTGACCCGCGGCGATTTGACGGCCAGCGGCGATTAGTTAAATTCGGGGCGGGCAACCAATTACCCATCGAAAATGAATGCAGAATTCGACGTATTAAGTTATCAGCAGCGAAGGCCGAGGATTCACATCCTGACCCTGGACCGTGTTTTGGCCGACGACATTTACGAGCGGCTGCGCTACGACAGCAGAACGAGATTCTACGAGCAGGTCGTGCCCAAACAGACACAATGGCAGGAACGTATCGAGGAAATCGAGACAATGGCGGGGCAAACGACTTCGTCTCGCCTATTGATAATGGACGTGCGAAAAATTACACTGCCAAAATTGCAGCAGGCATACAATAAAATCATCGGGTACAACCGCAAAGACCTGAACAGATTATGCTTCACGGTGCTGGTGGGCGACGGCCCCTTGAATCTCTTTGGCGCCGGCAAGTCGCCCGATGTGTTTGTTCCGTATCTTGCCGGCCAGAGGGTAGATTATAATCCGGCAGTGTTTTTCTTCGACCCGTTCATTCACTACGAGCCGGAGGAAATTGATTCATCAATGGATGACCTGTTTGTGCTGCCGAAGCAACTGCCCAGGCGGTTTGCGCCATATTTCCCGGAAGAGGGGGTAACGGTGGATTCGGCAAGGCGATTCTTTCGGGCGGCGGAGCAGAATGAAACGGTAAAGAAGCAGCGGCTTAAGGTGCTTGCGGCGTTATATATGAAAAGGATTGCAGGGCAATTTCCCGAACACAAAGACCGCCTGCGGGAACTTTTATCCAAAAACGGTGCGCAATTAGCGAGTGAGAAGCTGAATTTGTACCCGGTGTTTTTTGAGGACTGGGTCCACGACCTCATGCAAAGGGCGGCAAATCCGCCATAAGAACGGCGGACAAGGCCGCAAGGTTAGGAGGCGTCAGAAGACGCCGCGGAGCATCAGCAGCAGGCCGAGGACGGCAAATGGAATGCCTATAAAAGCTCCTGTGGCGTTCGGGGCGACGTGTCAATCTTCCGATTCCGCTATGCTCCATCGGAAGATTGAGGTAGAGGATGATGAGGAAATACTCTCATGTGAGGTGGACCAAAAATAGGGAGCAGGTCATGTGGTTCTATTATTAACATAGAAATATCCGCTTCGTGTACATACAAGATACAAACAAAAAAAAGACCAATATTAAAGACTTAGTGTATTTTCATTTGCCATCTTCAAAATATGGCTGACCAGACTTAAATAACTCTAAGCGCTTCTGAAATTTAGTTTTTGCTTCATTTAGACCTGCCAAGTCTGCCAATTGTAAAGCTTGTTCTGTGAGAGTAACTGCCTTAGAGAATTCTCCTGATGCCGCATAAGACACTGCTAAAGTATCTATTAGCTCCAAGCTTTTATAATTGGTAAGAGTACAAGCTTTTAATGCAATTCGTACAGCTTCTTCAGGATTGAAGGAACTTGTATATTTGCGTGTAGCTAATAACCAGGCAAGATTGTTAAGTGCTTCAACATAGTCTGGTTTGATCTGCAGCGCCCGGCGATAGTGCCTGATAGCTTCGTCAGGATTATTCTGCGCTACCAAAAGATCACCAAGAGTTTTGTGGGCATCAGCATCATCAGGTGAAATCTCAAGGAGTTTTTTATATTGAGTTACCAAAAGAACACCAAGAGTTTTGTGGGCATCAG
>Ga0315284_10007551_pt1 | contig 15527 bp, 16 predicted proteins | sample YL17G09_16_MG_FD_203696 | JGI IMG/M metagenome (GOLD analysis project Ga0315284, IMG submission 203696) | Sediment microbial communities from Yellowstone Lake, YNP, Wyoming, USA - YL17G09_16 | ecosystem: Environmental > Aquatic > Freshwater > Lake > Sediment | place: USA: Wyoming | collected... | reverse complement strand
GTACTGGTTCTACGGCCATAACAATACCTATTATGGCCGTAGAACCAGTACCTCTAATTTTTCTAATACTTATCAATCAAGGAGAACTGCAACAACACCACAAAATAAATCAACATATAGCGAAAGCAGAAGAAGTTATACGCCATCGTATAATAATACTCGTATGAGTACAAGGCCAGCATATAATAACACAAAAAGTACGTACACGAGACAATCATCAAGTACTCAAACACGTACTTATTCAAATGATAGGCCAATATATTCAAGGCCATCATCAACAGCAACACAGAGTAGGCCAACATATTCAACGCCAAGAACATCAACAAATAGAAGTTCTAATAGTTATTCAAGACCCGCATCAAGTGGAAGCCAGAATTCTTATCAAAGGAGTTCAAGTTATTCACAGCCATCAAGAAGTTCTGGCTCAAGTTATTCACAACCATCAAGAAGTTCTGGTGGTTCAGGTGGTAGTTCTGGAAGTAGAAGTTCGAGTGGCGGTGCTTCACATTCTTCTGGTGGAAGAAGGTAACATATAGACATATATTCTTTTGTTAAAGACCTTAGAATAGGTATCAAATAATGACTTGATGTTTGCACTTCCTGCTGGGTTCATTGAATGGATAAGAACTTCGGCAGGAAGTTCTTTTTCATTGTCTATGCAATAGTCAATAAACCATTTGGCGCAATGGTATCCGGTTTTTTCATCAAATAATTCATAAATCTCACCATAGGTTTGGCCTTTAACGATTGTTTTATCATAGTGTTCATCGGCCAAATCATGGTCGAAAGAAATAATATCCGGAATGCCCTTACCTTCGATTAATGCGATAAATGCCTGATAATTGCGCACGATAATCCATTCCACCGAAAGATAGACTTTTAAATGTGTATACTCAAAAGCATCTTTGGGTATACGAAAATCATCGAGAAATAAATTATACGACATATTATTTAATATTAGTTAGTTGTCCCACAGGGGTTCGAACCCCGAATCTTCAGAATCAAAATCTGATGTGTTAACCAATTACACCATAGGACAATTATTATACGAAAACAAATACAATTTGTTACAAATGTACTTAATTAAAAGCAGATTCCAAAGACATTAATAATTTTTGCATATTTGCTTTGTAGAATCCAGCACAATTAATACAGCCACATTCAACTATTTTATACCTACCATCAACTAAACATAAATCCATGACAAATGCATCATTGAGTTGAAATACTTTTATCATTTTATTACAAAAAGCATATGCTGATTTGTCAATATCATCATTTAATACCAATCTATTGCCAAGTCTATATTGACTGGCCGTAACAATTTCACCCCGAACAATCCAGAACCTGATTTCTTGCTGTATTTTCTTAACAGTAGAGATTTGTATTTCGGTGTCTGCATCCAAAAGCGTTGAATGACCGTTTATAAATGAATGCTCCCTGAACTCTCGCCATTCTTGCATATCAAATACCCTTCCGGTAAAGACTTTCGTATCTTTTGTTGGTCTTGCGAAGAAAATTTCTTTACTAAAAAAGTTATTATCGCCAAATTTTATGATTTTTGAATCAAAATTCAGAAGGTTTTCACGATAAAAGTCCTTGTAGACCATAAAATCGTGATTGTCGTTCATTTGAGAACCAGGTTTCCAGCCGAATTGTTTGGATATCCTTGCCATTTTCAAAGAACCAAACGGAAATACGTGACAACTATTGGTTTTGAACTCCATAGTATCGATGAACGGCATGACTTTAACTATCTCATACGGCAATTGAAGTCTATCCAATCCCATAATCAGATTATCATAATTTTCTTCCTTAAAAACGTTTTCTTGAACTATGTAATACATATTTTTATTTTTCTACCTAAAATCCAATTATTTGAGTATAAATGAAATTCTTCTTTTTTTATTTTTTTGCATACAATACCATTGTTTATCCAACAAGTGCCGTATTGTGAATTATTACTACCCTTTTGTTTTATTGAATTCTTAAAACCGATTTTTCTTTTTTCTTCATTTGTATGCTTTTCACCAGTCCAATCATGATAACATTTTTTTGTTAATTGTGCCTTTTTCATCATATTATCCCAATTTTCTTTATGTCGTTTAGCATACTCTATATCCCCTTTTAATCTTTCAGCATGAATATTACCACCCACCTTTCCACCCTTTTCATGAAATGATTTTTCGTCAAAATTAGCGGGAAATCCACCCTTACCACCAATCATAAGATTCATACATTTTTCCTTTGCAATTTCATTAAGGTTTACAATCTCCCTTTCACGATTAATTAATGATTTTCTATCTGGTAAATGTTCAACAATTTCAACCACATGGTTTTCTTTACCATATTTATTCAAAGAGCGTTTTAACCTTCTACCTGAACCATAATAACCATCATTTAAATTATAAGTTGAATGCATTCCGTAATAATATTTACCATTTAATGAGTTCGTTGTCTTATAAATGAAATGATATTGTTTTTCTTTTCTTGCCATAATCAGTACTTTTTAGATAAATACTGAGAAGTACAGAAAACGACCAGAGTTGACCCCGCAGGATTCGAACCTGCAAACCCGTTGGGGTGTCGGCTTCAAAGACCGATGCAATAACCATTCTGCCAGAGGTCAATTTATTCCGTAATTTGGCGTATTTCTACTCCGTATTTCGGCATTTTTTGTTGTCTCGGTAGGATTCGAACCTACAGTCCTCTGATTCAGAGTCAGGCATGTTAGCCATTACACCACGAGACAATTTAATTTTCTTTCAATTCTTGACGAATTACTTTTTTATCAACATTCCTACGTATCTTGGCCGTGACCCTTTTACCCCATGCTCTCATGTGACCGCACCATTCTCCGTTGAGAATTGAATTCTGTTTATTTCCTACTCTTAATTTTCCCATAATTACCAGCTTTTAATTTCAATATCGTGACTTTTACCACATGGACAACCTGTAATATATACTTTGATTGAGCCGTGTGAACCACATAATTCGCATTCAGCTTCTGATGAGGTTAATGAATTAACATCCTCAGACAGAATTTCCTTTTTCAAAACGTCACAGAAATACATGATTCCCACAACCTTTGATTCGTCTTTAACAATTACTTTTTTTGCCATAATATCACGTATTTGCGTGATAATTCATTTTATCACGCTTTGTCGCAAATATTTGCTTAATTTACGACAAGATTTTCAAACAACAATTTAACTCTCAGGGGGTTACAAGGTTTATTTCGCAGACCCCCCTTGGCGTTTTTGGGTGAAAGACGGGACTCGAACCCGCAAAATACCTGATTCACAGTCAGGAGAGTCTACCAATTCCTCTACAATCACCATGTTAAGTCGGGGTAGCAGGACTCGAACCTGCGACCTCATGCTCCCAAAGCACGCATACTACCAACTGTACTATACCCCGATAATTAGTGGGGAGAGATGGACTCGAACCATCAACCTCTCGTCATTACTCACATCCGGTACTTTATTCCCTTTGCTCTCGTAATAGGACTACCCTTTCGGTTCAGGCTTCACCCTGACGAGTCTATCCAATTAACCCTATCTCCCCAATTAATATGTCAAACAACTATTATACGTAACTTTTTAAAAAAGGTTACAAAATTTGGGTGAAGGACGGGACTCGAACCCGCAACTATCAGAACCACAATCTGATGTTCTACCAATTGAACTACCTCCACCATATGTCAGGAAAGCCAGACTTGAACTGGCGGTCTCTTGCGTCCGAGGCAAGCGGAATACCAACTTTCCCATTTCCTGAATCAAAGAACGTTGTCAGGGATGTGGGGTTCGAACCCACGGAATGTGCTACCTTTGCACACTCACTGGTTTCCAAGGCCAGCAGCTTCAACCTCTCGCTCAATCCCTGATAAAAACAAAAACCCCCACTCGTTTGAATGGGGGTCTGTCTAACCTAAAACTCTTTTGATGTCAAGTTTAAGCATAACACTCCCATTCACCATCCTGTGGATGTTGTGGCTGGGGTTGAGTATGTACGAAACTTTTCATCATTCTAAAAATTAAAAATGTTTAACTAAAACTTAGGGTACAAATGTACACAATAAAATTATAAATACAACTTATTTCAACAAAATTTTAAAAAATAATTGCACTTTTTTACGAAGTGCAATTATTCCATTAACAATCATTTAGTTAGGTCTTAAATTTTACATAACCACTAACTGGCAATAAAATTTAAAAATCATCTCTGACTTTTTCAGACGTAACTTAATACAGTAATTAAGCAATGACTTTCAACTATAAATACTGCCGTGTGTCAAATTATATTAAATTTATATGAATAGAATAGTATTTATTATCAAAATGAACTTTGATGGAAAAAAAGGATTTCATAAAGATAATTAATGAAGAAATTTCTGAATTTGACTTTTTGGGTAACAACAAGCAACTCAAAGAAGAAGAGAACTACGAACTATTAAAAAACGAAGATTTACAAAAGCAATTCATTTGCGATTCGCTTTTACGTTTAAAAGAAAAAATTAAGGTAGACACACTGGATAATGTTATTAGTGATGATACTGGTGGTGCAATACGTAGAGAACCAAATTATCTTAATATTGAAATTAACACAGAAATTGAATATAAGTACGACCCATTAAAAGAACCATTAAAATTTAGTTTATATTTTGATGGTGATAATGTTCCAATTAGTGTTGATAGTGACTATGACCCAGGGCAATGGGGTGCAACTACCGATGATGCGATAGCACCATCTGGCGGTGATTGGATTAATTATATTGATTGGAGCGAAGTTAGAGTTAGATTATTTACCATAGATGGTGATGAAGTAAAGTTTACTGCATTTGAAAAAGCACCGATAAAAATTCAAGATATTTTTGTAAGGGAATACTGCGAAAGCGGTATTGAGAAAAGTGGCGATTATTCTGTTAATTTGAAAAACACCGATAAGATTCAGAACATTCCTTATTGTTAATAAAATGACAAACGAAACAAAAGAATTATTTCTTAAGGTTAATGAACTAATTCACAAAAGAAAAGAAGTACTGTTAAATCTACTTCCTAATGTTCATGAGGTTGACGATGGTATTATTATTCGTTTTTTCACCAAATGGGATAATTGTAATGATGATAATGAGATTAAACACATAAAACTTCCTAATCTTGATGACCCCGATGAAAGCGTGGTGTTCTTCTATATCCCCAAAGATGCATATTTTGATTTAAAACAACGTTACTATATCGGATGCATAACTTGTTTAAACGGTAAGATGGATATTATTGCCAATAACGAAACAAGACTTATTGAAAGTTATTCAAAAATATGTGTTCATTCAGCAGATGTCCAAGGGAGAGCATTTGAGAATACATATCTTCTTATCACAAGTAATAAATTGGATTGGCCTGCAGAGGCTATAGAACACGTTAAAAACTTAAAGTAATTACCATCTTTTTATTATGCAATGCGATTGCGGACTTCTGGCCTTTGCTGGCATGTAACATCCACATAATGAACACGTTTTGTTTTTATTGAACTTCTTGCAATTATTGCTTACACAGATGGCGATTCTTCTTTTTGCTTCTTCCTCTACCTCTGGGTTAGGAAATACATAGTTTTTCCAACCAATATAGATTTCTTCTAATTGATTCATTTTAACTATAAATTATTCTACCGCCCTTACTTACCTTTAGATTTAATGAGGGATTAAACTTTGCTTCCATAAGTGCGTTATGAAGTATTTCTGCGGGATTTAATCCCTGATTATATACTCTGAGTTTTTGTATTCCACCAATAAATGATGGTTTAAAGTTTTGCTCAATAGTATCATTTTTTGTTGTTCCTGATACTAATTTGTCTGCTCCCTTGTACGTAAAGTTGTTTATATATAATGGTGTGTTAAGATTAAACGTATCTGTGCTTTCGAGTAGTAATCCAATAAATATCGTTTGTTTTCCACTATTATCTTTTGTTCTAAATACGGTTTTTAGTGGTTTCCAACCATTTTGGCCAGTTACAAGACTGCCATGAATAACATCACTCATCGGTATTAAACCCTGCATAATAGCATCTTGTTCTGCCACAGGAAGACCAGTAGCACCATAATACATTATGTTGTTTAAATATATGTATTGGTATTCATCCCTATCTGGAAATGGATGTAATCCAGTATTACCAATATTCAGCAATTGTGCTGGTGTTAACGGAAACGAATATTGTATTTCTTCAACGATATCAATATCAACCGTACCATAAACTACAATTGATGCCTTACTATAAACATTGTAATTATTTATATTATATGCCTTAAAGAAACCCGAATCGAAAAACGACATGTTAATCTCATAATCTCTATTCGATAGCACGGTAATCGGCTGATTGAATTTGACAAAGTATGCCATTGTTGATGTGCCAGTCATTCCTGTTGTTCCGGTAGTACCAGTGAATTCAACACGCATTACTGTTAGAGGGTGTTCAATGGTTGGGTTGCATTTATCTCTTATAATAAAGGTATCACTATCCGCACTTAAAGCCAAACCAGGTAGGTAGTCATCTGTTGGTTCTGGCTCACAATCATGTGGAATTGGGTCATTTTGTACCCAGAATTTGTTTTGAACATATTGAGTATCTTGGCCAGTATATAATGAATACTTTTGATAATCATAATGCCATGAATGTCTTAAACCAAATGAGCCACCACCCCAACTAATAGAATATGGTACGCCAATTGTCTTTTCTTTTTGATTTTTTATTGCCTTGAAGAAATATTCTGGAAATCCCGGAAGAATCCAAACAGCACGGCCATTAATATAAAACATTAATTTACCTTTTCTTTGGGGAGCGCAATCAATTAAAGCTGGGTCTGTTATTATTGAATCCGGCAAATATGCTATTGCAATCATAGTCCAGCCAGTTGATGTAATCGGTGTTGGTGATATATTTTCAACAATCAAACCCTTTTCATCCACATATTTATAACCCAATCTACGGTCAGTTGTCAAAAAGAATGCAATGGCATTACCTTTAATATTATCAATTGGCGGTGCTTCAAAATATTCTTTTCTTTTTCTTGTTTCCCACGTACTGAATGCTTTTTTATTTACTAATGTTTCGTAATACGCATCCAAGTAATTGTTTTCACTTGTCGTTACACCACTTATCTCAATAATATCGGTAGATGTACCACCGGTTGTGGTTTCACCGCTAAAGAAAGGATTGTATTTGTCTTCGGTACGCAAACCCATCATGTAGAAAATACCAGATGAATCAGGATTCAAATGAACAAGGGTTTCAATGGTTATACCATTATTATATCTGCCGGGAAGCAGTTCATAATTATAGTCTTGTAGTTTAAAGAATCCCTGTAAGTAACCACCATTGAGTTCAAAATAATTCCCTGATGTACCCGATGTTATACCACTAATGGTATACGGGTCATAAAGCGTTGTTACTGTAATACCGCTTGTTTGGCCTGATGTTGGGTTCTGGACCACATTATAGCCAACTCTGTACATTGAAAATAATGTATCTGATGGCGTGAGAGTTATACCACTCCACATCTTATCGGTTCTTCCATTATCAAAACCCGTTAATCCGAAGTCTATCAGGTTAATGTTATCTGAAACCGCTCCGGTCCATTTAGTTAAACTAAAGGATGTAAAACCAGTGTTTAAATCCCATGATTTCAACTGAGTTAAGTCAATCTGAATTGCCAAATTATCAGTGATTATTCCATTTAAGCATTCTAAATTCATTTCGTACAAGAATTTATCATAAATACTCAAGCACTTTAATTAATAGTTTCGTATTTATAGAAAATATATATTCGTATGGTAAAAAATACTAAGGTGAGGCTATTCGAAATGATGAACCGAGTAGCTGGTATGCCTTTAATTAAGGAAAATAGTTCGAGACCCAATTTACCATCGTGGGCATCTTCCGCTGCCAAAGATTTTACGCCATTGGAAGTTTACGAAAAGCAAGTACCTTGTGCAACAAATGTTCAAGAAGTTGAACGTGACCTTAATCCTAATGGAACTGAGGTTGATGACCCGATTAAATGGATGCGAGATAAAGATACCGCAATGGGTACTGGTGTTAAACAGGATGTTGAACACGGTGGCCGTCTTTCGCCATTAATGATGGCTAATGCGAGAAAAGGTGATTATCATGTTGGTGGAACAGACGTAAAAAAATTATCTCCAATTGAAAAAGATAAACTGAAATTAGCACCGGATATAACCAATAAATTAGATTATGATTTAGAGGAATTGGGGAGAATTTTAACAATCGTTCCTTCGGCTGATAAACTTTTGGGTCAAAACGGTAAAATGGGTAAGACTAATTTTCATAATATAACCTTACCAGCATGGAAAGGAATTTTCTATGATATCGATGCCAATAAATTTTATATAATAAATGTGTGCGATAAAGCAGATACTTGTGCAAAAGTATGCTTCGCCCAAATGGGTAGTTTTGTAAAAAACGACCCTGTTATTAGATTAAATGCTCAAAAACTCAATTATTTATTAAACCATGCAAATACTTGGAAAAGTAATGTTATTAATGAAATTAAAAAACTTAATGATGGGGTTTCACTAACTGTTGTTAGATGGCATGATTCTGGTGATTTTTTCTCCGAAGAGTATATGAAGTTGGCCTTTGAGGTTGCAGAACAAACAAAATTTGCTGAACATTACGCATATACCAAGGAAGTTGGTATGGCCAAGAGTTTAAAGGGTATTATGCCACCAAATTTTGAATTTAAATTCTCATTTGGGGGTAAGGAAAATAGTTCGATTGATATGACGAAAGACGCACATGCTATTATTGTACCAACAAAAGTATTTGCAGATTTACAACCAGATGAACAGAAATTTAGTAAACAAACTAAACAATGGTACATCGGTAAGGGTTGGAAATTTTCTGGCGATACAATTAATAAATTGAAGCAGAGAATTGTTGAGTTCGCAAAAGAAGATTATGGTATAGACCTCGATATTAATACCCTGAAAATGCATGAAGAAATGAAAGACATTACTTACAGTAAATCCAATGAAAGAGTATGGAACGTAATTGGCGTGTCTGGTGATAGTGATATTGCTGCGCTTAGAAGAGATGTATTAGGTATTTATTTGCTGCAGCATAAATAAGAAGTATTTATATATAAATCATAATATGAAAAAGGTGTTAAGGGATACAAAAACATTGCTTTATGAGAACTTGGTTAAATTAAACCCAGAATTAAAAGCAAAGCAACATATATTAAAGGAAGCCGAAGATAAGTGGATTCAAAAGGCCGTTAATCCCGAACATAAGGGTTATTGTACTCCAATGACTAAACCCACCTGCACGCCTGCGAGAAAAGCGTTGGCTAAACGGTTTAAAAAGGGTGATTTGGAGGAAACTTATGGTACACCAGACCCACTTGGAAGTAATATGGCTAAACAAATTAGTGAAATAACCGAAAGGGGTAAGGAAGTCATTTATGAGTTTAAAACGGATGCAATCACCGAAATACAGGATAGTCGTGATGGAAAACAGTATAGACATCCCGTTTATTTAATAGGGGGTGACCCAAAATATGCGCCAATATATAATGGTGTTGTATTATCAATTAACAATACACCGGGTTCATGGTATGTTGATACGCTTATGGAGGGTAACGCCAGAAATAGCAATATTATGTATATCGATTTTGGTCAAAAATGGATATGCAGCAATTGGTCTGAAATAATGAAAGAATTGAATGAATGGATTTCCAGTAATGATAATATTCAAAATGAGGGTATTAATCTCGGTAATTTTGATAATCCAGAAGAATTTAAGGTGAAGGCAGATAAAATTAAGGCACAAATTGATAAATTGTTTAATGATGAGGATTTTGATATAATCGATACTCTTTATAGATTGATGATTGAGAAAAAAAGAACATCGCCAGTAATGAATACCAATCCTAATCGGGTTAATGAAGAAAACTCTCGTGATTATCAACTTAAGGTTGATGAAATGAAAAGAAAACTTGACTATCTTGCTTTGCAGGTGAGCAATAATCATAGTGATATTATTGAGAAAATCGATACAATTATTTCTAAATTAGTTCCGGATAATAAACCAGAGATGGAATTAGCGGAAGCGATTAAATACATGAAAAATTTAATTAAATAATATGGATAATAATCCAAGAAAATGGAGTTCTAAGTTCTGGAAGAAAAATAATATTTCAGACGTTTTAAAAGAGGTCATCGAACCAGATGCTGTCGATGTTTCCACTATTAAAATGAATGATACATTATCGCCACTTATTTGGGGCGAGGATGAAAAGTTAAAGCCAGAAGTAAGAAAAACATTATTAATGAATGCCAAAAGGTTTATCGAGTTTTCTGATGTGGAAAACCTGAAATATGATGACGTTATATTAACGGGCAGTATGGCCAACTATAATTATAACGAAGAATCTGACATGGATATTCACATTGTTATGGATTTCAATCAGATTTCAGAGAATAAAGATTTTGTTGGCGATTTTTTTAAGTTGAAGAAACAATTGTGGGCAGATAAATTACCTATTCAGGTAAAGGGTCATGATGTTGAAATGTATTTTCAGGATAGTAAAGAACCACACCATTCATCTGGCACGTATTCTTTAATTAAAAATGATTGGATTAGAAAACCGACCAAGAAAATTATTAATGTCGATACCGCTGATGTGCAATTGAAGTCAGCCGACCTTATGAATGCCATTGATAATCTTGAGGGTAAAATGGATTCTGAGGAATTTATTAAAAAGCACGAACAACTTAAAAACAAAATAAAGAAATATAGACAAACCGGACTTGATACTGCTGGCGAATATTCAATTGAAAATCTTGTTTTTAAAATATTACGAAATACGGGGTATTTAGAGAAAATGGTTGATATGAAAAACGACTATTTAACAAATGAGTTAAGTTTGGATGAATATAAGTTATAATACATGAAAAGATTTATTTTAACAGAATCCCAATTAAAAGAATACGTAGAAAATAAAAAGGCCGAAAAGATTTTCTATGATATTGTGGAGCAATTGCATAAAAACAAGAAGTTTTTGAATGAGAACGTTTCTCATAAGAAGGCTAATCAATCGGTTATTGAGGGTTTTAAAAGGAAAAAACTTATAACGCCAAAAGTTGAAGGACTATTGGTGAAACATAAAATTATGAATGAAAATTATGAAATAATCTAACCTTCTTAATTTTTCGTCCTAATTAAAGTATTTATAAAAAAGTGTAAATAAAGAAGTAAATAATAAGCATTTAAAAATATAATCAAATGGCAAAACATACATCTAAAGAGGCATATTTTCAGAGACTACAAAATTTAGCTGAAGTAAATAAAACCTCATTAAAGGAATCTAAAATACGCAACTTAGGTAGTCTTATTGACTATAAAAGAGCAGCAGATGGCGTTGCATATGGTATTGTGAAAGAAAATCATCTCTACTATCTTAAGAAAGCCGGAACGAAGCAAGACCCTAACGTATCCGATTTCGCATACATTGGTGGATTGGGAAATATAACTAATTTCCAATATAAATCATTAAGCGAAGCTGACAAGCAGAGAAATATGATTTTTCATACTATCAATGAAGCAGTTACGTTGAAACCAAACAAAACCAGTAGTAAAATGGTTTTGAGGGAAGACGTTGCTGGAAAAGAAATTGATATGGCTGCTGAAAAAATTGGCGATTTAGATGCTGCGACAAGTGCCGAAGAAATGCCTGCTGAACCAGAGGGTGGCGAAGGTAGTGCTGAAATGGCTGCTGGATTAGAAGCTGAACCAGAAGGTGGCGAAGTTGCTCCTGAAGGTGGTGAAGAATTACCAGTAGGTCCAGAGGGTGGTGAAGAACTACCTGCAGGTCCAGAGGGTGGTGAAGAAGCACCAGAGGGTGGAGAAGAAGTTGCTCCTGAAGGTGGCGAAGAACTACCAGCAGGTCCAGAGGGTGGAGAAGACGAAGGAACTACAGAATTACAGAAAAACGTATCGAGTGTAGCGAAAGAAATTCAGACATCTGATTTGGATAAGGGCGAGGTAAAATGGTTACTTGATAGATTTTTAAGAGCATTTTTACCAACCGAAGGCGTTAGTGAAGCTGAAGGTGAAGAACCTGCTGCTCCCGTTGCTGGCGGTAGTGAGAATAAAATGGCTGAACTTGAAATCGAAGATAGGCAAGAACTTGCTGATATGATACTTAATGTTGTTCCTGATGAAGATAAAGCATCTCTTGCAGATTCATTACCACCAGAAGAACAACCAGAAGCTGGCGTTGCTGAACAGCAGTGTGCTGAATGTGGTAGTTTTGCAAAATTTGCTGAATCGAGGGGTTACAGCAGTGCTGAAGCATTGAAAGAATGTGGCGAAGAAGAAGTTGGAAACCTTGTAAGTGGTTACGCAAACGCACATAATGATGGACAGAATGATGGCGACTTAGAAAATGTTGCGTTAATAGTTAAAATTGTTAATCCCGAAATCTTAAATCAACTTAAGGGTGATTATGGCCATGAAGATTATGCAAATAAACTTGAGCCTATTGTTACTGGTATGAACGAAAGTTCAGAAGAAGACATGATGGCTAAATTTAATGAAGGATTTGGTGGTTTTCTAAAAGGTGCTGGTCAAGCATTGGCAAATAAAGCAGGAAATGCGATTAGTACTAAATTTAATCAAGTTACTGCTCCAATTAAACAAGCATATGGTGACGTGAAAAAGTTTGGTGCTGATATTAAACAAGCCGGACAAGCACAAAGCCAACAACAGGATGTTAAAAAAGTAGAAGCATCAAAAAATACAGTATTATCGGCAGCAAGTAAATTAGCTGCTGATTTATCTGCTCAAATAGCACAAGTAAATGCAACCGCACTTAAATTGGGCGTACCCGGAGTTGATGTTAAGAGTATATTGGGTACTATTTCAGCTACATTATCACCTAAGACTGGAAAGAAAGCTGCTCCCGTTGCTGCAACTGTTGGTGAATCAGTTGCCGTAGACCCCTCAAATACTCAGGTTGGCGTACCTAATATGTTGAAAGAAGAAGATGAGGAATTGGAAGATAGTCCTGAACACGAAGCTGGTGAAACTCCCGAAGAAGAAAAAGCAGAACATCTACCTGGTGGTGAGGAATTTGAAAAAAGCGGTGACAAACCATTAGAATTTGCTCCTGCAGCACAGAGTCTTGGCGTAGCGACTGTTAAACCAGACGGTGCTCCTACAACTGGTGTTGATATCACAATCAGTCCAGATAAAGCAGTTAATATTTCAATGAATGAATCAGAAAAAAAATTAAGAAAATACATTCGTGAACGTCTTGAAGTTAAAGCTGGTTTGAGAAAAGCAAGTTTGAATGAAGGCAAAAAATCTGCTACCATGAAGAAACTTGATGCGGTTATTGATAGTCAATTCAAATTGTATGAGAACGTAGTTGCTAAAAAAAAGGTTAACGAAGGCCAAGTAAATGAAATATTGGGATTTAGTATTAGGGAAAAATTCGCTAAATTAGACCCAAATGATGCTAAAGGTGTTACTAATCTTTTTATTAAAGCATATCGTGACATATTAAGTAACCCACAAATGGGTGCTGTTGGTAGGGTTGCAAGAAGGACTACTGTTCAACAGAGATATGATTTATTGAAACAATACGTTGATGGAAATGGTGGAACATTAAGGTTAACTCCCGATGGTACAACAGTTCAATATCAACCCGAAGAATTAAAACGTAATGCAATGGAAAAACGATTTAGTCAGGGTGGAACACAAGGAAAGACCCAAATGGGTGGTGTTTAAGCGAAACAATTAAAATAATTTAAAAAAACCCGAAGAAATTCGGGTTTTTTTGTAACATTTATCGAGATTCATCGTACAATCCTCAAAACGCTATATATGATAAACAAGACATTTGAAGGAAAAAAGTATTGGAGAACCTATATTGGTGGCTCTAAGGAACAAGAATTAGCCATCTTTTTGAAAGTACAAGGCACTAAGGAAGATAATTCTGAGTGCGATTGGTTCGAATACCGGAGAATTTTATCTGAATATATTGATGACAACCTTCATGTGTTGGTTTCATGGAAAATATTGACTCAAAAGATTGGTATTATTCTACTCGTATCCAGTCTATTATTTCTAAAACTACCCATAATTTTCTTTACCCTTATCGGCCTATCATTGGTGTTTATGGGCATCCACATCGTATTAAAGTCCCGTCAGGATAAAAAGTTAAGTGATTTTGATATGTGCTTAAGTATAACTTTAGATGAAATTCGAAAAACAACTGGACTTGAATTAGGTAGATAAAATATAAAGCCACGCCACGTGGCTTTTTTTATTTATAGTATTTATGAAAAACCACGATATATGGAATTCGATGATAAGAAACTCAAGTTGATTTATGTTCTGAAAATTGGGTATAATTCTAAGGACGAAGGTTTATATGAATTCATTTTTTCCGCAGATGAAACTAATGTTGATATTGAGGGATGGTGTTGGGATTTAGTTCCGGCATGTGATAATGCACAGCCACCAACCGAAAATTATGTTAACGGTATTTTTAGTTTGAAAACAAGTAGTTTTGAATTATTCTGTCTTCATGAAGCAGTTGACAGGCCATATATGCATGGCTATCATACAATACATGCATTGGCTTATGAAACAGAGAAGGATGAGGATGATAGTAATAGTGGTTTCGACCAGTATGAAAAAATATTTGATAAATCGGAAGAAGATGTTCCATTATTGGTATTCCATTATGGGATGACATTGGCACGTGTGAAAGATTTATTATATGCACGTAAAATAATTTTAAAGGATAAAGAATTTATTGAAAGTTCATCAATAAAGTTCGAATAGCATAGTATTTATAATTGCCCATGTTACCTTATTAGGAACAAGGGGTTTCGAGGCTTGACAGTACCAGATTATTGCCAAGCCTTGCGGTTTAAAGTTCATCTCACCATTTGGGAGAAGGAAATCGAAAAACGCATAACCTTGATGCTATGCGTTTTTTGCATTATAAAAATCGCTTTTCGTTATATAATATATCAAACACAGTATCTTTACATATACCATATTCCTGTGCCAACATATTTGCGGTATATTTCCGTGGAATATATTTAATACGAATTTCATTAATATTATTTTTATTTAATTTGAATTTTCCCTTACGATTATTATTGCCAATACTTGCTACTTTCATTTTTTCAGAAAAGTTATTCGACATTTTTGAATTTTTATTCCAAGGCGTTCTACCTAAACAATTACCTGCTGTTTTACAAATATTAAAATACGAAATATTTAAATTTAAATGATATTGTTCTTTAATTAATAAAATATCAACAGGACATTCTTCAATAATAATAAACATTAAATCATTTTGTCCATACTTATTAAAATGTCGCTGTAATTTTACTGAATGATGTGTATTATGTTTCAGGTCACGTAAATGTTGATTATGTCTACGATTAATATTTACCGCACTTCCAATATATATTCGTTCTGGATGT
>Ga0315284_10007549_pt1 | contig 15528 bp, 8 predicted proteins | sample YL17G09_16_MG_FD_203696 | JGI IMG/M metagenome (GOLD analysis project Ga0315284, IMG submission 203696) | Sediment microbial communities from Yellowstone Lake, YNP, Wyoming, USA - YL17G09_16 | ecosystem: Environmental > Aquatic > Freshwater > Lake > Sediment | place: USA: Wyoming | collected... | reverse complement strand
TAAATAGAAACGCGTCACACCGGAAGGCCATGTTACGTAATATGGCCACCAGTTTGATATTGTCAGCCAAGGAGAGCGACTCGAACGACCTTGCTGTCGGACGGGTCATTACCACCGTTCCAAAGGCGAAATTTCTTCGGCCAGCTGTAGAGCGGTTGATTACACTCGGAAAAAAATCGGCAGTCATTCTGGCGGCTTCACCGGCTGTCCCAGCACGAGGGACAACTGAGTGGACGGCTTGGAGGCAATCCCCTGCGTGGAGGGTTTGGGCTGATTCTGTCGCGCCAGCGTTGGCCTATCGACGACGAGCCTTTTCGGTTCTACGCAATGATGCCGCCGTGGAGATTCTGTTTAGCAGTTTGGCCACACGGTTTCGAGAGCGAAACGGCGGCTATCTTCGTATTGTTCGGCTGCCGAAGTTTCGGATTGGCGATGCTAGTCGATTGGCATTGATCGAATTTACCGATTCACCGGCAAAACGGCGAAGAAATTGATTAATGAAGCCCCGTAAAATCGCCAATCACACGGCCTGTAAAAAGGCATGAGCAGACACTCTCAGTGCTCCGTTTGCCAATAAATTGTGATTCAGGTCCGATCGATTCACCCTCAAGTAGGCGGAAAAGCGTTTTCTAACGGCAGACGTTCGCTGACGCTGGTCAACGCAGGACGAGAAATCTCCGGAAGACGCAGTTTGAAATCGGGTTGCGAATCCGGAGTAGGATCTTGGAATGCCGCGAACGTTTGGAACTGTGGTCGCGTGGAGCGTGGAAAGAACCTGCCGTCGACAGGGACAGGCCACGCCGGACCCATCTTGTCCGATGCGGGCAGATCCCAAAGCATGTGACAGAGCCATTTGGTAGTTCTGATTGGTTTGTCTGGATGGGGGTCTTACTGCTAAGATCACTCACCAAGATTCGCTCCTGTTTGACATTGCAAGGAACACGTCTCCGATGTTCGAATCGTTATCGTCTGAGCAGGACCCACTTCGTTGGAATGAACTCGCAGGACGGGTGCTGAAGGGCCACCAACTGACCGTCGACGAAGGACTGTCGATTCTCCGTTCGAATGACGAGGATTTGCTCGATTTACTGGCGGCGACTTATCGCATCCGACGAACGTATTTCGGCCACAAAGTGCACCTCTATTTTCTGAAGAATGCCAAGAGCGGTCTGTGTCCGGAAGACTGCGGCTATTGTTCGCAGTCCATACTTTCAGAGGCGGAAATTCCACGGTACGCGCTCTTGAATGAGGCCAAGTTGATGGAAGGTGCCGAACGCGCCGTGGCGACTCAGTCACGTACGTATTGCATCGTCGCCTCGGGACGAGGCCCCAGTAACCGCGAGGTGGAACATATTGCCAATACGGTGGCAAAGATCAAGGAAAAATTCGGACTGCACATTTGTTGCTGTCTGGGGCTTCTCAATTCAGAGCAGGCCGTTCGTTTGAAGGAAGCGGGAGTTGATCGGATTAATCACAATCTGAACACAAGCCGCTCGTTCTATGACTCGATTTGCAGCACACACAGTTACGAAGACCGGCTAAGAACTCTTCAAGTCGCCCGCGCGGCAGGGTTGGAGTTGTGCAGCGGGTTGATTGTCGGAATGGGAGAGACCGACCGTGATTTGGTCGACGTCGCGTTTGAGTTGCGTTCGCTCAGTGTCCATTCAACGCCAGTCAATTTCCTGCATTCGATCGATGGGACTCCGCTGGCGCGCGAGCGGAATCTCGACCCGCGGTACTGCCTGAAGGCATTATGCCTCTTCCGGTTGGCCAATCCCGCCGTCGAGTTACGAATTTCAGGTGGCCGGGAAGTCAATCTGAGGTCCATGCAGGCAATGGGATTATATGCCGCGAATTCAATGTTCGTCAGTGACTATCTAACGACCAAAGGCCAATCCCCTGAAGAAGATTTCGCAATGGTGTCTGATCTGGGTTTTGAAATCGTGATCGGTGATCATGAGACGCATTCGGAGTGGGAGTCAGCCCAACCAAGTCCTGCCGCTGAAGTTGTTTCCTAATCTAGAGGAAGTCGTTGCGCTGCTCGATGTTGTTTTCTGGTCGTTGCTTGATGTGTTTCTGTTTTTTCGCACCCCATGACAATTTATAGAGTGGCCACGATCACCCAACACGCATTTGTTGTGAGCCTCATGAATCTGAGGAATGCGGATTGATCAAAAGAGCTCTGTCAGGCATTTCAGGTCAGTTTCAGGATCGAATCCAGTCCAAGAGGTTCGCTAATTTTAAGTCGCTCGTTAGGAGAAATAATTCATGACCGATCAATCGACACGTCGCGAATTTATACAGCGGTCTACAGCGATCGCGGCCGGGTGCTGGGTCGGTGGAACCCGCGAGGGATGGACTCAGGAAAAATCCGCCAATTCGGCCATTCGCTTTGCCTGTATCGGTGTTGATGGCGGAAAAGGGGCTAGCGATCGCGATGACGCGGGGCGTCATGGTGACATCGTCGCCTTGTGTGACATCAACGAAGACTACCTGGAAAAGGCGGCCAGTAAATTTCCAAAGGCCAAGAAGTATCATGACTATCGCGTCATGTACGACGAGATGGCCGATCAAATTGACGCAATCACAGTCAGCACACCTGACCACACTCACGCCACTGCGGCAATTCGCGGAATGAAAATGGGAAAACACTGTTTTTGCCAAAAGCCGCTGACCTATACCATCGCCGAAGCACGCCTGATGCGCGAGGTGGCTGCGGAAAAAAAGCTCTGCACTCAGATGGGAAATCAGGGGACAGCCTCGAGCGGTCACCGCGAAGCGGTTGAAATCATTCGCAAAGGTGACATTGGTGCCGTCAAAGAGGTTCACATTTGGACGGACCGCCCCATCTGGGCTCAAGGCGGCGGATATCCAACCGACGTGGAAGAGTGCCCCAAGCACATTCATTGGGATCTGTTCCTCGGTCCTGCCAAAGATCGCCCGTATCATTCCGCCTATCAGCCATTCAAGTGGCGTGGCTGGCTGGATTTCGGTACCGGAGCCCTCGGTGATATGGCCTGTCATACGATGAACATGGCTGTCATGGCATTGCAGCTGTTCAATCCGATTTCCGCGGAAGCGACACCCGATACCGAATGGACGGGCGCGGCCCGCGCGGCGTCCTATCCCAAGAATTCTTCGATTAAGTTCGAGTTTGGTCCTCGTGGCAATCTTGGGCCTTGCGTTCTTTACTGGTACGACGGCGGTCGGCGTCCTTCCAATGATTTGCTGATGGGTGAAAGCGTTGAAAAGACGGGATCGCTGGTCATCGGAGAAAAGGGCCGCATTTTTTCTTCAAATTCCTATCACTCGGATTATCTGATCCTTCCGAAAGAGGAATATCTGGAATACAAAAAGCCTGAACATGTGATTTCGCCCGGCCATTTCACGGAGTTCGCCAACGCGATCAAGGAGAACAAACCAGAACTGGCAATGTCTAATTTTGACTATGCCGGGCGCCTGACAGAAACGGTTCTGCTGGGAAATATCGCCCTGCGCGCTGGCAAAAAAGTGGAATGGGATGGTGTCAACATGAAGGTCACCAATGATTCGGCGGCCAATCAATTTGTAACCCGCGAATATCGCCATGGCTGGGACCTGTAGTGTCGTGTCAGCGAACGAGACAGGAGTGTTCCGCAGAGTAGTTTTTGAGAGGGGCGGTCGTGCTCGAGGCGCGTCGGTCGTGGGCCAGACGTTTTGCTTCGGCTGATGCCGAAAAGACCGAAGACGATGCGGAGATTCACTGTTTTTTTTGTCAAAACGTGCTGCGGTTGCAGATCCTGCATCAAAACAGATGCGGCGAGACTTGATGGAATGGGCCGGCAAGACGAGGCTCGAACGGACGGTTGACCCGTCTACCTCAGATCGGTGATGAGGCACAACACTCGAGAAACGTTTGTTTCAGGTCCGTCTGGTGCGTGCTGTTTTCCGGCCAAGAAATTTACGCCGATTCCGCATCATCGCGAACGCTGAATTCGAGTTTCCAGCGGCCGCTGCCTCGAGTGCTCACACACCATAATTCTAAGACACCCAGTTCCGTGATCTTGGTATGAAATTGGACAGGGACATAGTTGTCCTCGGTGGCATCTTCTCGGGGAAGAGTGGCTTCGAGCGAATCGGTTTCGCTGAGTTCTCCATCGGTCCAGTGCTGCAGTCGAACTCCCGCCTGATCATTTTTGCGAGTCGACGAACTGAAGAAACGGAAATGGGCAGGTTGGCCGACGACCAGTCCAATCGACTCGGAAGGGATATCGATTTCGGTCCCCTCTTCCATCCCGAATGGGACGACGCACATGGCTCGCAAGGGGCGTGGTGATCCAGGGATGGCAAGCCCCGCCGATTCGATACCGACGTAATAGGAACGTGCGGCACCGCCTCGAATCCGGACGCCCCCGCTGCTCTTGGCCCAGCCATAGTAAGCCGCACCGCGAGCTACGGCAAAGTCAAGGTCATGAGTTCCACCAAGGGTTTGAGGAGGCGCGTCGGGGAACCAACTTTTCAAGACATCTAATAAGCGATTTCTCATGGCCTCCGCTTTAAAGACGCCGCCATTGAATAGAACGTGCGTTGGTTGAGCGGGTTCGTTCTCTGATGAACCGTGGCACTGCAGGAACGCGGCGAGATGTCTTGTGATGCCGGTGTCGGCTTCGTAGGGCAGTCCCACTTCTTGAAATCCGGAGATCCGCCGCCGAGTCGGCTTGTGATCCACTTGACACAGGGGAAAGAAGCCATCGACCAAGAGATCCGATGTTGTGTCTCGAGGCACGTCCACGGTGACTGTGCCGCCGATCAGTTTGCTTCCCCGTCCAAGCACGCTCACCGGATGCTTCTTCGGCCCCTCGTGGGAAAGCAGTGTTTCCTTCGCCATCCGACAAGAATGCCACAGGGCGACCGATTGCCATGGATTGAGGATCACGCCTTTCTTTGCGAACAGCCCCGCGACATGATGTGCCAGAGCCAAGTCCATGTTGTCGCCGCCGACCAACAAGTGATTTCCGACCGCGAGCCGTTTCAGAACGAGACCCCCCTCTTCTTCGGCGACGCCGACCAGAGTTAAATCGGTTGTGCCGCCACCGATATCACACACCAAAAGTGTGTCCCCGACCTGCAGCGTCTTCCTCCAGCGGTCATCCATCGTGGTCAACCATGCGTAAACGGCTGCCTGTGGCTCTTCCAGCAATACCAAGTCCTGGGGCAACCCGGCCAGTGTTGCTGCTTCGCGAGTCAATTCGCGGGCACTGGCATCGAATGATGCCGGAACGGTCAATACGACCTGTTGCTCTGCAATCGGTTGGTTGGGAAAGGCTTGGTGCCAAGCCGCCACGAGATGCTCGAGATAGCGGCGTGTGGCTGTGATGGGTGAAATTTTGGCCACGTCGTCGCCGGCCCCCCACGGCAGTATTGCTTGATGCCGATCCACACGACTGTGGCCCAGCCACGATTTTGCAGCACTGACAGTTCGGTCCGGTAACTCTGCTGATTGCCGCCGAGCCAGCTCTCCGACGGCGTATTCCCGACCGTCAGCCCAAGGGAGATCGTAGGCCTGAGACGTCGCTTCGTTTTTGGGAGCGAGATACAGAAACGACGGCAGTAAGTCACGGGATTCGACGGTCGCCGGCGCGGCCAGTTGTGGAATGGGTAACAACGCGACTTCTGGCTTTTCGCCGCCTTGAGCGACATAGGCCAGAACGCTGTTCGTTGTTCCGAGATCTATTCCAATAATGTACTTGGCAGGCATGGATTTCACCAAAAGTTACCAATCTTCGAAAGAACAAGCGATTTGTAATCCGATCAGGCAATTTCAACTTCAGCCGGTGCCACGGTTTTTGCGGCAAGTGGACTGCCGATGAACTGAGGCAAATCACATCGGGTGGCTTCCCAGCCGTGATGTTGGAGTTTGCCGCGGTAAGGTGGCCTACCGGAGACGTTTCCAGTCAGGCGATATCGGGCCGCATCAAAATCGGTCGGAACGTGAATCTGCGCCCCGTCTTCTTCAGCGACGAGGGGGCGGAGCGCGAAGACCCTGTCGATCACTTTCGCACTGTCGCGATGTATCGCTCTGACGGCCCCGCCGACTTGTTCGTCTGAATAGTCATTGAGGTCTTCTTTTAGGAAATCGATCAACCGAGCCTCACGTTGCAGTGTGGCGAGCAGGGTCAAGGCTTCGTTCTGTTTTGACAGAGGGGTTTCCGAGAGTTTGATTTCTGCCAGGGGGGGATCCGCAGCGACCACGACATCGTCTCGAAGAACCAGACGGTATTTTTCTGACAGCGTTGCTTGGACGAGTGCCGCCGTATCGCCGTGAAACAGCACTGCGAAGAACGCCCGAAAAGCAATCAACACTCGACTCATGGAAAATTTCTCCGGCAGAATTTTGTACGGCACCGCAGTAGCGCAATTGAGTTCGCACTTGTCAACCAATCCATACCGGAGTTCCTGTGAAGCGAAGAAAAACAGTTTTTTGTCAATCGTTACGCCGGATGTTTTGATGCGCATCAGACTTTAAAACGGCAAGCGGGATGAACAGCATTGGCGGCCTCTCCAAGCCGCCACACAAGGGGCCACAAGCGGGACATCGAACGACCGAAGGTTCGATCTGTCAATTCGTCATCACACACGATTGAGTTGCCGCACACGGTTTCTCAAATTCGCGACAGGAGCGAATGACCTCGAGACGGTTGGAACACGCACCGGCGTGGAACAGTTCAGGAACAGCTGCGGGTAAGAACCAAACCACCGATTGGGAGGCAACTCGCGTTCTTCGCCACACGCGGTCTCCCCTGACGGAGTCCTCGTTTTCCGCCAGTGAGATTTCGGCACTCGCTTTTCAGGACTATTTTGGAATTCTATTGACCGTATACCACGCTTCGTTGTGCAGTAAGATCTCGCCATCGTCAGCCATCAGTTTTCCGGTATTGATTTCATAAACCATGCTAATGGGATGTGTTTCGACCGGGAAACTCAATGTGATCGATGTTCGATTTGGCGATAATTCCGCTGCTGTGACCGGAATCATCGTCACATCGGCCTCGGGCGAACCGTAGTTGCCGGTATAGAGATAGTGGTAACGACGGACACGGAAATCAGCCGCTTCTAGTTGTGCCTGCGGCGTGAGCGGACGCGTGAGGTGAATAACAAAGCCTTGGCCTGCTGGTCGGATGCTCACCTTTTCGATTTCAAAAGGGATTTTTTCTTTGTATTTCAGTCTTGTCAAACCGCTGGTGAGTGATGCCATATAGAGCTGATTGTCTGGGCCGAACTTCATGCGCTCGCAGCCGAGAGGCTGGCCATCGACGAACCGTAACACGGCTCCTTGATACTCACCATCGACCTTTTCGAGTGCGACACGCGTGATGCCTGGATTGCCGCCATAACCCACGTCGCCCACTAACAGTTGTCCGGCAAATGGACCAAACAGACCGCTGGTCGTGTCACACACGGGGCCAGAAGTACTTCGGCTCAGGTTGTACGGCATCCATACGGCACTTCGACCGTCGGGATAATTATTCTCGGCAAGAGCGTCCTCCTTGTATTCGGGATGTCCGTAGAACCGGCCCTGCACGACGTGCGCGAGTTTGCAACTCTGGGTCCAGTCACCTTGATTGTCGGAAAAGAAAATGTCGCCGCCGATTCCGCAGGTAATTCCATTGGGAACGCGGCACCCCTTCGCGATCACTGCGAGGTTGTCCGATTCATAGTTAAAACGCATCACGGATCCACGCCATCGGCCGGGATGGACATATCCTGGGTTGGTCCAGAAGTAGCCCGTATTCAACGCGAACCATAAATTTTTCTGAGCATCAACCGCCAATCCGAAGGTGTACTCGTGCCAACCGTCACTCAACCCCCAACCACTGGCCAAAGTCCGAAACTGGTCAGCCGTACCGTCGCCATCACGATCAATCAACTCCGTAATTTCAGGTTTCTGCGCGACGAACACGCGTCCCTCAACGATCTGAATCCCAATAGGGTGGTAAAGCCCGCTGGCAAATCGCTGCCAGCGGATCTGATGCGGGTGATCAGCAGGTGGAGTTTTTGTTCGCCAGACTTGTCCCTCGGTCATCGCCAACGCGTATAGGGTGCCATCGTCTGAAAACGCAATATCGGACATCCGGCATCCGTCAAAGGGGAGTTCCAGTGATTGCATTTCGTAGCTTGGGGAAGTCTTGCCAACACTGGTCCCCGATGTTGTATGGAGGATCCTGTCGCCGTCGTCACTCACCGTATGGAAATTGACACCGTCTTCGGAAACCTGCACGTGGTAGCCGGTCGGCAATCTGTCCTTCTCGCCACCGGTTCTGTCTCGGCCCCAGACGATACTGCGGACGACAATTTTTTGTGGCCATTCCAGCATGACCCAGCCTTTGCCATCCTCACCCCCGATCCAACTGAACTCGTTACCCAGTTTTCCGTCGTTCAGATGGTGAATCTGATGGAACGGTTGATTCTTGATGACGGACGATGCCGTCGCTTTGCCGGTGAGGCCCAGATTCACTTTTGGGTCGGCACCATAGACCTCCAGTTCATCGAGGCCTGGCGCGTCATTGGCACTGGCCCGCGAAACGTTGAACCTCAGAAATCGGGCTTCGACGGGAGGGAATTCGTCGATGTTTTCTCGGGGATTGATGGCGGCACGGGTCCGTGACGGAAGTTTCGGAGTCGCAGTCGTCGCATCGACGAACTGCGCCACGGTTACGGGTGCGGGCGGCATCATTTCCCCGTCGAAATCGTCATTCAGGATCGGCGGATTTTCGATCAGATTTTTGATCTCGTCGGCGGAAGGCTCAGAGGCTTGGCCACGATAAAACCAGAGATCGACCCGAAGTCGCAGCGGGGTGTTTTCACGGGATTCCGCTGAGACCAATCGGGCCGCGGGGTGGACAGACGCATTGTCAGTAGTTCTGGAGTCGACAGGAATGGGCGGTGCCCATTGCGCTCCGGTCCCCGTGGGGATCACCGCCGCAAACATTTGATGATTGACCTGGAACGTCAATCCCTGAGAGTCGATCGGAGTCTCGAGGCGCAGCGGCTTTGTCCCCTGATCCGTATATGTTTTCGCATCACCACCAAGAGGCAGTTCGAGGACGGTGCGTGAGCCAGCGGGCAAACCGAGGAAACGCAACTCACGAGCAAAGCCCTGCCAGTTGGAACGCGTCTCCACTCGGATGTCTTCCATCACGGTGACCAGATGGCCTGCCAGCAGGATCCGGTATTTCAGTCGCACGGACGACTTACCGATCTGGTACCCCTCGAATCGGGTTCCTTGATTGGGGTCACTTTCCAGAGGCAAAGCAAATGTTTGCGGTGTTTTGGTTCCGGCTAGCTCAAACGACAGGGGATGGGGCTTGGTGGTGAACATATCCACCTCACTCTTGTCTCGCAACCACCACAAACCAAAGTAGGGAGACGGTGACGGTTTGACGAAACCACCATACCACCCGGCGACGATCGTCAATTGATCGGCGTCAAACAGAATTGTCCCATCAGCAAATCCCAGCGTTACCGCGCGTGGATACTTCCCGGCAGCGATACGGTTATCGGCGGTTGCCGATTCATCAAAGTCCAAGCCAGGAGACCACTTGGTACGTGGTAGCTTTCCAACTGTGCCGACATCGACCTCGCCACGCTGCACGGCGGGTTGATCGACGTTTGGTGTCACCAGAACCGTTGGCTGATCGACCGGCGCCAAGGCATTGGCCCCTTGATTCAGATAGGTCCAGAGGGCATTCATGGCACCGCCAGGCGGTAAATCCTTCAATGAGGCAATCGCCACGAGACCCGTCGGCTGGATCGCTTGAGGCATCTTGGTTCCAGGTTGGATGCGAGCCGGATTCATGATCCAACGAGAGAAGTACTCCGGTCTTAAGTGATCAGCCACCACAGTCAAATCCGGACCACGCGTCGTTGGATCAGGTGGACCCGCCAAGAGCGTGCCTCCCAACGCGTGGCAATTGATACAGGCAAGAGCTTTCGTGCCGACCAAAAATCGACCTGTTTGCAGATGCTTGGGCTCAATGATTGGCAGACCCAACGTCGGTGCCGTCTTGCCCGTCAAAACGGGTGAGCCTATGGCACCATCCCGCATAGCCAATGCGGCGGCGATGCGCGTCGCTCGGCCACCAAATCCGGGCATGCGAGCACCGACCCATGGACGAATCGCCTTCGTGCGTGCTCCCTGGCCAATCCATTCTTCCAACCGTTCTTGCCGAACTCGCTCTCCGACGCGTGTGAGCATCGGAGCTCGAAAGTACTTTGAGTGATCACTGCCCCCCAACAACCCGGCCAATGACTCGCCCCCGTGACCCTCGTTGTCGTGACATCGCAGACAGTTCAATGTTGCCAAATCGACTCGCAAACGATCCGGTGTGCCGAGCCTGACGTTGTCAGAGCGGATTTGGAAATAGGCTGTCAGTGCCTCCCGCTCGGCCGTCGAAAAGTCATAATCTGGCGTCGTTCCTTTTTTGTCTTGAACCGCTAGGCAACCTGGGTTAAGCGTCTGTCGACTGCCTGAACCGTTCAGCGTCGGTGCAGTCGGCATGCGGATCTTGTTGAGCCCGGTGTCCGCAAACCGAATCGTCGGAGAACCGCTGGTGTGTCGTTCGATCGAGGCGATCGTCCCGCTGGGAACGTCATGGCAGCTGTGACATTGATGCAGGCCCATTTGAACAACCGCGACCACCGCCAATCGTTCCGCCGAGGTTCCGCTCAATTCCTGCGAACCGGGTGGGGCAATCAGACGCCATTGTGCGCTTAACTCGCTATCGCTCACCGTCAGCGAGAAATCGTCATTCGCCGTTGTCCCGGCATTTTCTTTTGCCAGAAGAAATGCGGCGATATTTGCGGCTTCGTCAGGCGTCAAACTGAAGTCAGGCATCCGTCCATGAGAACGCGAGTCCAGCGGTTTCTGCAAAAAATTTGCCAGACCGATCGGTGTCCATTTCTCGGCCATCTTGTCCAAGACCGGAACCGCAGACACCTGTGACGGATTGGTGATTGCATGAGGTGGTGGCGCGTGGCAGGCCGCACACCCGAGCACCTTGAAATGGGCTTCTCCGAGTGTTGAGTCCCCACGCCTCAGTGGCTCCGGCATCGCATCGTTTCCAGTCGATCCATTCCGCGAGAAGAGGTACGCCGCGATTGTTCGTGCGGCACGGTCCTCGTCAGCCGAATCGGCAAATAGATGTGGCATTGGAGTGCCGTGACGCAGGGTCTGAGGATTCTTGATCCATCGGAAGAGCCACGAGGCATTGACCCGCCGTCCGAGATCATCCAATTTCGGGCCAGGCAGAGTCTGCTCCGCGGAGAGGCTCTCGGAAAGTGATTCACTCCACATCTCTGCTACGGAGTGGCATCGGATGCAGCCGTGGGTTTCGGCCAACACCATCCCACGATCTGCCCGATCGGAGACGGAGGGTTCCTGCGTAGTGAGTCTAGCCGGATCGTATCGGAAGTGTCTGGCCTCAATCGGTTCATCAGGGAAAATAGTGCTACGCCACCATAGCTCGAAAGCCGATTCATCGACCGTTTGAATTCCACTGATTTTGAATGGGACAGGCCCCTGCGACAATTCGACGGGCGACCCGAATGCAATTGCCTGATCATCAATCACAATCGACAAGTCCGTCAGTGTCTGCCGTCTTGCGGTCAATGTGTATTCTCCCTGGTACGGGATCAGTAAGACACCGCTCCATTCCACGTGAAATCCATTCGCCGGAACGCCGAGATGCGGTGATTGGCCAGCCTTTCCAAAAAGGCGAGGAACTGCCACGACCGCTTCGGCGGACCCCGTCTTCGATCCGGTAACCGAGTACCGTACCAAGACGCCGGGCAATGTGGTCTCGACGTCTTGTTCGTCGTCCTCTGCGAAGACGGACATGCCCCCGGAACAGGCAATCACCAGACCGATCACGATTGTGGAACAAACACGCATTTTTTACTTGCTTTCGGCAGACGTTAAAGTCAGTCGTTTTAGATCTGTCAGGCAGTTGACAATCACTTGCGACACACCCCCGAGACGGCTCCCGCAACGATGTCGCGAACGCCACCGCAGCGGTGACGAAACTAGGATCATAACGCCGTTTTTTATAGCCGACAATCGGCGGGCATCTCGCCACCGAGGTTGCGCGGGGCCGAATACGACCAGTTGACTGAAATCAGGGTATGTGTCCGAACCGCCACGGATCGAAAAGCGGGTCATCCCTCCTAGGCCTTTCCGCACAGATCGGCCATGAGAGGCCCCCTGTCGGCCAAGTTCTTGAGTGGTGCTCTAGACGCGTCGAGCACGCGATCCCACGTGGGTCGGCACCTGTTTTTACGTGAAGCGAGACGGACACGAGGATAAATCGTTATCGACTGGATTCTGCCCGCGGTTATCCTTAACGTCTCCTTCCGATGTGGACTTTCCTGACGTCAATTTCTGGAGAGGTGTACCGCCATGCCGTGGCAAGTTTCTCGTTGTCTCCTTCTGCTCATGGGACTCACGCCGGTGAGGATCCTGACCGCGGCGGAAGTGATCTCCCCACGTGTGCCGGGGTTCGAGCGGTTCTACACCACGCCGCTGACGACACTTGATGAGGCGGTCATTACGCTCAATCCCGTAACCGGTGGCCGGTTGTTGCTCGGTGAATTGAACTGTTTGTCGTGCCATGTGGCGTCCAACGAATTCCAGGCGGTGATCGATACCAAGCAGGCGCCGATTCTCGACGACATCGGGAGTCGGGTGCACGTCGATTGGTTGCGCGAGTATCTGAATCAACCGCACTCCGTCAAACCGGGTACGACGATGCCCGATGTGCTCGCCGCACTGCCGATGGCCGACCGGGCGAACGCGGTCGAGGCGTTGGTTCATTTTTTGGCCACAACGGGATCGGTGACGGAGTCACCCCTCGATACCTCGTCGGCGAAGGACGGTGCGGCCCTGTTTCACAACGCGGGTTGCATTGCCTGCCATGCGCCGGACGGAGACAAGCTGGGTGACGGCAAAGTGACCGACCTCCTGACAACCATCACTCTGCCCGAGTTCGGCGAAAAGTATTCGGTGCCCAGTCTGACGGCATTTCTGAAAGATCCGCTGAAGGTGCGGCCGTCAGGACGGATGCCGGCTCTCGGCCTGACGGATGAAGAGTACGGCGACATCGCCCAGCACTTCGTCAGCCGAGTGCGGCACCTTCCGAATGTGAATTACGCCGCCTACGATTGCGACGGAAGCGATTTTCCGGACTATGAGAATCAGAAACCGCTATCGACGGGCGTCTGCGTCGGATTCGACATTACTGCCGCCGGACCCAAGGACAAGTTAGCCCTTCGTTTTACCACATTTCTGCCGGTCAAGACGCCGAGTCAGTATCAGATTACCCTCCGTTCCAAAAGCGGTAGTCGAGTCTCTGTCGGCAAGGGACGGGTCGTGGACAACGATGGTCTTCATTCCCAGACGTTGAAGGCGGGAAATGTCGTGCTCGATATCGGGTTGCATCCGGTAACTGTCGATTACTTCCATGACGGTAGCGGTGCGTCGCTCGGTATCGCTCTGTCGTGCGATGGATTCTTCCGGCAGCCACTGGCAAAGTTTGTGTCGCTTTCAGCGAAGCCACCGAACTCGGTACCGTCGAAGAGCGGCTTTGTGATCGATGTGACACTAGCCGACAAGGGCCGAGTCTTGTTCGCCTCGCTTGGCTGTGCGGCCTGCCATCAGCTGCAGGTTGATGGAAGACCAGTCGTTTCGACGTTGAAGACCACGTCATTTGCAGACCTCAAGGGTGCGAACGGCTGTCTGGCAGAGGCCGCTTTCGGAAACGGACCACGCTACGGATTGAGTCGTCAGCAGCGCGCGTCACTGGTTGCGGTGATCGCCTCGTCCCAGGGAGACGCTGGCCGCACCGAAACGCCGGAGGAGACCGTACATCGAACGATGGCTTCGCTGAATTGTTACGCTTGCCACAAACGCGGCCCACTTGGCGGAGTCGAGAAAGAACGCGACGCGTACTTCGGAACGACGCAGCAGGAGATGGGAGACGAAGGCCGATTACCGCCGTTGCTGACGGGAGTCGGTGACAAGTTGAAACCAGAGTTTCTCAAGCACGTCCTCGAGAACGGCGGAGACGACCGCAAAAGATACATGCGCGTGAAGATGCCGAAGTTTGGCGGAAGCAATGTCAATGTGCTCATCGAGCCACTCCTGGCCGTCGATCTGCAGACCGATCCGCAACTGCAGCGAGAGTACCCAGAAGCCGAATACCGCATTAAGGCTGCCGGGCGACATCTCGTCGGCGGACAAGCCCTTTCGTGCATCAAGTGCCATGATTTCAACGAGCATCCGTCGACGGGGATCCGAGCGATTAATCTCACTCGGATGACTGCGCGAGTCCGGCCCGAATGGTTTGATCGATATCTGCGTGATCCGCAACGTTATCGCCCGGGGACGCGTATGCCCGCACCGTGGCCGTACGGTCAGGCGACGATCCGTAACGTACTGGCTGGCAACGTCGATTTCCAGATCGGTGCGGTCTGGATGTACTTGGCCGACGGAGTCAATGCGGCGGTCCCGTTCGGTCTGGTCCGTCAACCAATCGAACTGAAGCCGATTGATTCGCCGATCCTCTATCGGAATTTTATTGAGGGGGCCGGGTCGCGTGCGATCGGCGTGGGCTATCCGGGACAGATGAACCTTGCGTGGGACGCGAACGACATGCGATTGGCTCTCGTCTGGCGAGGAGCTTTTATGGATGCATCCCGTCACTGGAGCGGCCGCGGCATCGGTTACGAAGAACCGCTGGGTGATGACATCGTTGAACTGGCCCCCCACGCGCCACTGGCGATGCTCGCCTCGCCGAATGACACCTGGCCGACAACACTCGCGCGCGACAGTGGATTCCGGTTCCTCGGTTACACACTTGACTTGAAGCAACAGCCGACGTTTCGGTATTCCTTCGCAGGAATCACTGTCGAAGATCAATCAATCCCCGTGAAGGTCGATGGTCAGCTCCATGTTTCGTTCCGCAGGACGCTTCGTCTGACAGGTCCGGCCACCGAGAGGCTCTATTACCGCGCGGTGGTCGCGTCCAAGATCGTGAAGGTCGCCGATGACACATACCACATCGACGGTTTCTTGACGCTGACACTGACCGGCGGTGTCGCGTCGATTCGTCGGGCAGGCGAAACATGTGAGCTACTGGTTCCCGTGCTCGGGAGTGCCTCGATCATTCAAGACTATGTGTGGTAATCCCAAGACCCGATTGCCTCGGTCCAAGAAGTTCCTTCTTACGGAGTTTGCGGAATGCGAGTCCTGTTGGTAATCGCCAGTTCGATTCTGTTCGCGACGGCCAGTTGCGCCCCGCCTTCCCAAGGGCCGCCCCAAGTGCCGGTCGAAAACGACTTCTACCGGGCACCCATTTGGGAGAGGGCTGCGGCTGTCTGGCTTCCGCCGCCCCAAGGGCCGGTCGAAAACGACTTCTACCGGCTGATTTCGTTGGAGATTCCGCCGGAGATCATGCTCGAAGTGGGTGGAATTGAGCAGCTTCCGAACGGATCACT
>Ga0315284_10007548_pt1 | contig 15529 bp, 12 predicted proteins | sample YL17G09_16_MG_FD_203696 | JGI IMG/M metagenome (GOLD analysis project Ga0315284, IMG submission 203696) | Sediment microbial communities from Yellowstone Lake, YNP, Wyoming, USA - YL17G09_16 | ecosystem: Environmental > Aquatic > Freshwater > Lake > Sediment | place: USA: Wyoming | collected... | reverse complement strand
CTCGGCGAGCAGGCGGTTGTTCTCGCGCAACAGCGAAGGAATGCTGAAGATGTGGACCAGGCTGCCCAGGCCCTCGCCGCAGCGCCGCACAACGTACACTGCGGGGGACGCTATGGTGGTGATCGCCCTGTCAACCGGATTGCTGTGGCCGGTCTTAATGGCGCAGCCCTTGGCGGCTGCGATCACCACGGCGACGGCGAGGAATGCCACGAGCCACCGGCGGGCGTGCGAGCGCTGCTCGGAGACGAGGGAGACAGTGCGTTTCTCGCGCCGCATCAGACATGAGTGTACATCGCAGGTGGGCTGCCGGATGGTAAACCGCTCAGCCGTCCCGTTGCGTCAACTGCTGCACTCGGCGCGCAGCTTGACGTAGCTCTCCAGGCGCTTCACTGCCAGCCGTCCCTCCTCTACCGCGCGCCGGACGGCGCAGTCCGGCTCTACGGTATGGGAGCAGTCGCGGAAGCCGCAACCGCTGGTGAGAGCTGCAATGTCGCTGAAGTACTCGTGCACGTCGAGCCACGTGAGATGCGCCAGTCCGAACTCGCGGATGCCGGGCGTGTCCACGACCTCCCCGCCGCCAGGCAGGTGGTAGAGCCGCGCGGACGACGTGCCGTGCCGGCCCCTGCCAGTGGCGGCGTGCACGCTGCGCACTGCGATGTCCACGCCGGTGAGGCGTCGCAGCAGCGAGCTCTTGCCCACGCCGCTGTGCCCGCAAAAGGCGGTGTACTTGTCCGCGAGGGCCGGGCCGAGAGCCGCCAGCCCTTGATCCAGGAGTGCCGACGTGAAGAACACGCTGTAGCCCATTTCAGCGTAGGTCTTGATCTCAAGCCGCTCCGGCAAGCGTGGATCGAGATCGAGCTTGTTCACGATGAGGATCGGCTCAAGCCCCCCCTGGATCGCCGCGAGAAAGCAGCGGTCGACGGTTCCCAAGCTGAAGCCAGGCACCGGCGCAACGACCACCGCCAGTTGGTCGGCGTTGGCCACCACGCACTGCGGCTTGTGGCGGTAGCGGCCAACGCTGCTGCGCAGAAGCCACGTCTCGCGCCGGAGGATCTCCTCGACCGCGAAGTCGCCCGGCTGGGGTTCGCTCAGCGCCACGCGGTCCCCCACGGCGACCTGCTGCGTCACGATACGCTCCACCTCGCGCTGCTCGCGTTGGTGGCGCTCCTCCTGCTGCATGACAAGCTCCAGCCTGCCGCGGAAGCGCGCCAGCACCTCCTTTGGCGGGCCGGGCGCGCGGTGCTGCGGCTCCAGGGGGTCGAGCTCCACCCAGCAGTAGTCTGCGAGATACTGGACGACAGTCCCCTGCCGCACACCCTGATTCTAGCTTGTGCCATAATGCGCCGATGGAGTGGCAGGCCGAGGATGCGCCGGAGTCCGCCGATGAGGCGCGGGAGCCGGCGGACGGGTCGGAGGGGCTTGGGGACAAGGAAGGGGAGTCCATTGGCGAGGCCCCGGAGCCATCCTCCGGGCAGGCGGATGAGTGGGAGGCGGGCTACGGCCCGCTGGCGTCCGCCATTGAGGCACCCACGGTCGTTGATGAACCCGCTCAGGCCACCGCGCTTTGGGTTCCGGCGGGGTTCCTGCTGCGGCTAGGCGCGTTCCTGATCGACATGGTCCTGCTGCTATTGCTCCTTCAGCTAGTGCTGCTCATAATCGGCTTCCACCAACCAGGTCCGTCGCGGCTGCTCGATGCCCTGGGGCGCTTCCTGGAGGAAGCCGCACTCGGCAGCGGTCCGTCAGCGACGACCTTGGCGATGATTGCCAACCTGCGCCGCCCGCTGGTTTTCGCAGGGTGGATGAACGTGGGTCTTTGCCTCTGCTACTACACGCTGCTTCACGGCATCGCCGGTGCCACCTGGGGCAAGTTCGCGCTCGGGCTGCGTGTGATGCGACAGGACGGCAGGCCGCTGGGCCTCGGCTTGGCGTTCGCGAGGTACGTGGCCTACTTCCTGCTCGCCAGGCTCGCCTACACCGTCTGGACGATGCCTTTCGACCGTCAGCGCCGGACGCTGTACGACATCGCTCTGGGAACGAACGTCTTCCGCCCGCTGCGGCGGTATCTGAACGAATGAGAACCCTGCCTGCCGATATCCCCCCGTTTCTGCTGGCTAACGACGTGGCCTGCTTTGCGGCTGGGGAGCCGGCGGTCATTGAGCATCGCGGGGGCAGGATCGTGAAGGTGGCGCGCGCTACACCCAGCGAGCTTGCAGAGTCGGCGGCCAGACGCGATTCGCTCGACCTGCGCGGGCTTCTCGTGCTGCCCGGACTGACCGACGCGCATGTGCATGCCATCGCTACGGGCATGCTCATGTTGACTCCGGATCTGCACGGTGAGAGCTCCCTGGCCAGCATTGAGGCGGCAGTTAAGGGTGAGGCGGAGCGCGGCCGCGACATGCTCCGTCTTGGCGGGCTGGACCCATCGCGGCTGAGGTCTACGCCGGGCGAGCGCTTGGACATGGCCTGGCTGGACGGCATTGCCCCGGCCAAGCCGCTGATCGTCAAGAGCGTCGAGGGCCACTCCGCCTGGTTCAACTCACTCGCGTGGGAGCTCCTCGGCGTCGACGGTGTGCTCGCCCGCTGCGAGGTCGACGCCGCGCGGCAAGTGGAGATGCGCGAGTCGGGGCGCGTCCACGGCGCGGCCTATGAGGAGCTGGCCTCATCGCTGTACGACACCTACTCCGACGAGGAGCGGCGGGAGGGGCTTGATCTCATGCTCAAGCGCGCCGCGGAGGTAGGCCTGACCTGCATCCACTGCCTGGAGGGCTACGGCGCCCGGCGACGCTCGGACTTCCGGCTCATCCTCGACTCAGGTCATGGCGCATGCGACCTCCTCCTCTACGCGCGCGATGAGACACCCCAGCTTGCCGCGGAGTTTGGCGTGAAGCGCTTCGGCGGCTGCTGGTGCGTGGACGGCGCCATCGGCGCTCACAGCGCCGCGATCAGCGAGCCCTACGCCGATAAGCCCGGCTGGCACGGTGAGCTGTACTTCGACGAGGCCGAGCTGCGAGGCTGGATCGAGGCTGGGATCAGACAGGGGATGCAGGTCTGCGTGCATGCGATTGGCGACCGCGCGCTGGCGCAGGTGATCGGCGTATACGAGGAACTTGCGGGGAGCTACGAGCTCCCGCCGATGCGCCATCGGGTGGACCATTTCGTGCTCGGCACGCCCGAGCTGGCCGGCCGGGCCGCGGGGCTGGGGCTGGTCAGCGCGATGCAGCCGGCCTTTGATGCCTTCTGGGGCGGGGCCGAGGGTGGGTATGCCACGCGGCTGGGCTCCGCGCGCGCTCTGCGCGCCAACCCCGTGGGTGAGATGATCGGCTGCGGCCTGCGCGTGGCAGGATCCAGCGACAGCTACATCACGCCGCTCGACCCGCTGGGCGGGATGCGCGCGGCGATGAACCACCACCACCCGTCGCAGCGGGTGAGCTTCGACACTGCCGTGCGCCTGTTCACCGAGGACGCGGCGTACCTGGCCCACGAGGAGGACATCCGCGGCCGCCTCGCGCCCGGCCATCTGGCGGATTTCACGGTTGTCTCCGGCGACCGCACGCTCGATGGGGCGACGGTGGCGATGACCGTCAAGGAGGGCAGGGCGGTCTACGCTGCAGTTGACGCGAGTGAGCGCCTGGGCGCTTGCTGAGTGGACTGCGGGGCGGCGCGGAGCTGGACGGCAAGTATGCGCGTCAGTCGGGCCTTGTATAATGGCGCCGATGGCGAGGGTTGAGACCAAGCGCCGGGGCGCTGCCCCCGGCGGGCGGGCGCGCCGCAAGGCTCCAACGCGGCAACCGCCCGCCACCGTGAGCACCTCCATCTGGCTCCTCCTCGACGCCCTCCTCCTGCTGCTGCTCTCGCTCGCGCTGTTCACCGCGCTCAGCGTGTACTACCCCGCGTTCACTAAGCCGGCCGGCGGGCGCCTGCACGACTGGCTGCGCGTGTGGCTCGGCGCGGGGATGTACTTCACGCCGCTTTGCCTGCTGATCCTACCCGCGGCCCTGCTGCCCCACCGCCGTCAGCGCGCTAGCTGGCGCGGGCTCTTCTGGGCCGTTGCCGCCACGCTGCTGGCCACCCTGGCAGGCGGCCTGTTCCCGGAGTCGACCTGGGGCGGCGTCGTCGGCGACGCCTGTGCCCGCCTGGGCTATGGCTACCTCGGCCAGTTCTATCCGGTGCTGCTGGTGATCGTCGCCCTGCTCGTTGTAGCGCGCCTCGCGGGCCGCGCGCTGATCCTGCCAGTGGCGCGCGGCGTTTACCGCCTTGGCGCTCAGGTGGCCGCGGCTATGCGCGTTGCTTCAGAAGAGCGTGCTGCGCCTGAACCGCCATCCGCTCGCGTCGCGGCGAAGGCGGGTAGCGAAAACCGGCGGGTCACGCGGCGGGCCGAGGTCCTGGCCGCGGAGATCGCCGCCGCCGACGCCCCGGAGGGCGAGAGTCCCATCATCCGCGAGTCCGCCGCGGAGCACGCCGCAGACATGCTGGAGCCGTCCGCCGCTGAGCCTGTGGCCGAGCATGGCGAATCCGCCGCACAGCCACAAGCCACAGCCTCAGAGCCAGCCGCCGCGCAGCGCGCGCCATTCGCGGAGCCAGGCATCGTGGGGGGGGGTGGCCCGCCGGACGGTTTCGCCGCCGCGCTGGAGTCTGCCACCCGCGATGCCCAAGCCGCTGCAGCCGGGACTGCACCAGCCGTCCATGCCGCGCCCGGCGAGCCCCCCGCCGGCCAGCTCATCCTCTTCCCCTCCACCCAGGTCGGCTATGAGCTCCCGGCGCTCAGCCTGCTGCGCGACGCCCCGCCCGCGGGAGGCGAGGAGCAGCACCTCGCCCGCCGCGCCGAGATCATCGAGCGCACCCTGGGCAGCTTCAGCATCGAGGCGGCCTGCCTCGGCAGCGTCGTCGGGCCGCGCGTCACGCGCTACGAGGTGAAGCTCGGCCCGGGAATCAACGTCAGCCGCCTCCACGCCCTGGCCGACAACCTCGCGCTCGAGCTCGCCGTGAAGGCGGTGCGCATCGAGGCGCCCATCCCCGGGATGAGCGCCGTGGGTATCGAGGTGCCCAACGCCGCGCCGCAGCTCATCACGCTCAAGAGCGTCCTCGCCTCGCAGCTCTACAAGCGCGCCAACCACCCCTTGACGATCTGCCTCGGGCGCGACATCGCCGGCAGCCCGATCATCGCCAACCTGGCCAAGATGCCCCACGTGCTGGTCGCCGGCGCCACCGGCAGCGGCAAGAGCGTCTGCCTCAACGCCCTCATCGTCAGCCTGCTCTACCGCAACGCGCCGGACACGCTGAGACTCATTCTCATCGACCCCAAGCGCGTGGAGATGACCAACTACGCCGATCTGCCGCATCTCGCCTGCCGCGTGGTGCACGACGTGGGCGAGGCGCAGTCGGCGCTGAAGTGGGCGGTGGCGGAGATGGACCGGCGCTACCGCCTGCTCGAAGCGCGGCGCGCGCGCAACATCGCCGCCTACAACGAGCTCGTCGGGTCGGAGGAGCAGCTGCCCTTCGTCGTGATCGTCGTGGACGAGCTGGCGGACCTGATGATGCTCGCCGGGCAGGTGATCGAGAAGCTCGTCTGCCGCATCGCGCAGCTCTCCCGCGCGGTGGGCATCCACCTCGTCATCGCCACCCAGCGCCCCGACGTGCGCGTCATCACCGGCACGATCAAGGCCAACATCCCCAGCCGCATCGCCTTCGCCGTCGTGAGCCAGATCGACAGCCGCGTGATCCTCGACGGCGGCGGGGCGGAGAAGCTGCTGGGCAGCGGTGACATGCTCTTCAGCCCCATCGGCGAGAACGTGCCGATCCGCGTGCAGGGCTGCTTCCTCGCCGACGACGAGATCGACCGCGTGGTGGACTGGTGCCGCAAGCAGGCCGCGGTGCACTACGACGAGAGCATCACGCGCTTCACGCTGGAGGAGGGCGAGGAGGGGGAGGGGGGCAGCAGTGGCGGCGGGCGCGACCCCCTATTCGGCGAGGCGCAGGAGATCGTGCAGCGGACGGGCCGGGCGAGCGTGAGCTACCTGCAGCGGCGGTTGAAGATCGGCTACAACCGCGCCGCGCGCATCATGGAGGAGCTGGAAGAAGCCGGCATCGTCAGCCCCCCCGACGCGCAGGGGAACCGGAAGGTGCTGTAGGCGCGGCGCTTACGCTTCCCTGGGAGCGCCGCCTTCCAGGCGGCATCAGGTGCGGTGGCCCAGATGTCTCCGCCGATGCCCCCCGCAGCGCCCGCTGCCGACCTGAACGCGGAAGTCCTGAGGGGAAGATAGGCGCAGTCAGTGTTGGAGAGTCTCGCCGCTAGGCCCTCATAGCTGTCGCAGGAACTCACTCAGTTCATTGAACGCAGAGCTACTCCATGGCCAATAGCCTGCGTTCGCAGCTTGGCCTACGAGTAAACCCGGTCTTGGCTGCGAGGCGAGGTACGCGTGGCACCGCAACTTGTACGTGTTTCCCAGGTTGACTACAGAGTTCAACTGGCCGGCCAATTCCACGAGGCAATCGTGGTAGCACGCTACGCATTTCATCTCAGGTCTGCTATCAACTGAGGCAATGCATAAGGTTTCCAGGTTTCCAGGGTCTGAACCGTTCGGGAGAATGAACACCCCGACTCGTGGATGGCCACCTTGTATGGACGCGTGGCTTGGAGGCGCAACGAATTCGCACGCTCCTAGCGCGCCAATGACGCTCTGCCACGCGCTAGCTGCGTTGCTCTCAGCATCCCGCACTAGCCCTATCGTGCTAACACCGCTGAAGCCAGGCAGCGCTTTCAGCGTCTTCAGTTTTGGGCGGAGCTCATTGACGCCCCCGAAGTCCACCACCTGCAGTTGATGGAGGCGTCCGAGGTCCTTGAGAAAGGCAAGGAAGAACACCTCAGAGGATCGTCCCTCAACGAGAAGGAGCTTGTCTCTAGCAAGCCTGAGGGGTCCGAGGCCCTCGCTGGTCTCCATCAGCGGACTTCCCAGTCACTCTCAATCGCCGTGCCGAGCGTCTCGGTGTCGAACTCGACGGCTCGGGTGGAGGTTCCGTCTCTCTCAATCCTGTAGTACACTCCTTCATACTGCAGTCTCTCTGACAGCGCGGCGTGAGCTGCACGCAGGCACCCGGAGCTGTGAGTAGTGGCTATGATCTGAACGTTAGTTCTCGCCGCGACATCTACGATGGCAGTCCAAACATCTTTCATGACAGAGTGATGGAAACCCGTGTCCACTTCGTCGATTAGGACCACGCCACCTGGAGAGGATAGGATCGAGACTACGAAATCGAATAACCTGCACATGCCGCCACCAGCCATGCCCAAAGGTATCAACCTGCCCAGGCCCAGATCGCATCGAATTAAGGTCCCATTATCGCTCACGCTCACGGCAAGTCTTCGGAGACCGGGTTCGATGATCTGCAGAACACGAAGTACTTCATCGTGACGATTGTCCTCCTCAAGCTTGCTGTAGCGTTTGGCGTCATCTTCGCTCGTTGGTATCAATGGGAAAATGATCATGCTTTGGGCAAAGACAGTTGGTTGAGGGGATTCCATGGCAACTCCCTTCGGAGTCATCTTTGCCACGCTAACGAATTGCTTGCCAGAGGAGTCACTATAGTCTAGCAGCAGCTCACGGCCTGAGGCCGGTTCTGTGGATAGGAGGCCTTGAGAACGCCCGTTGATATCACCAGGACTGGTACTAGGCGCAATAAGTACTTGCTGGCCCGCGTGAACACGCAAGGAGACGGTTCTCCGCACCTCGTCGGAGTCCGTGCTCTTGATCATGGGTTCACGTGTTGTGTTGCTGTTCGGGAAAAACCACCCCCACGTGTACAGGGGGTCAGTGTACTTGTCCGGCAGACCTCGCATGGCGTTGAGCAGGAGCGACAGCGCCGGGCTGGCTGCGCCCAAATGGAGGAAGATCGCCTCCAGGATGGTTGTCTTACCTGAGTTGTTCCTGCCGGACAGAATGGTGATTCTCTTCGGTCTCAGTTCAATGTGGTCGATGCCGCGAAATTGCTCGACTACTAGAGATGTAAGCATTTTGAACCACCTTCCGGCGTCGGAAGATTGAGTTACTTCAAGTGCTGACGCACTGCCTCGTATCATACCAGACGTTGTGCGGGGCTTTGCGGGAGGCGTTCCCGCGAAGGGAGACCTCGTCAAGGCTGTGCCGCGGAGCGTCAGTGTCAGGGCTCGCTGGGGAATTCGGATTGCCGCACACGGGGCGCGCGGAGCGCGCGGCGGGGCGTCCGCGCGGCCCAGGGCTTCGCCCTGCCCGTGTGCGGTATGGGGACAAGGGCCAAAGCCCGGCACGGGCCCCACCCCGTCGGTACTTCAGGCGACCCTGCCTGTAGACCTTGCAGGTAGGCCGCACTTCAGTGCCGCCGATTTGCGGCGGGGTTGAAACCCCGCCTACCGGTTTGGTTCTAGAGGTCTACGGCCACGGCGGGCCGCAGTACCCAACTGCCAGGGCGGCCGTAGTACCGGTGGCCCCTGGGAGCGCCGCCATCCTGGCGGCAATTCGGAATGCCGGCTGGAAGCCAGCGCTCCCAGGGCGCAGCGCTGCCAGCCCCGCCAGATTCTCATCGTTTCGCCATCGAAACACGCAAAGTGGCATTATGGTACCAGAATACCACATTGCGAATCTGGGAACCACACGGAGAGGCGTAGCGGCTACCGGCGGCAATGCGGAAAGCCGGCTAGAAGCCAGCGCTCCCAGGGAATGCCGCCGAGGCGGCGGGGCAGTCAGGCAGTGAGTGCTCCCAGCGCGCGTCGAGACGCGCTGATGCTCCTAACGATGGTGTGATTCGTCCCGTGCGGCGCTAGGTGGCGCCTAGGCGCCCGAGGAGGCGCCGGCGATGGCCTGGGGCTTCAGCCGCTGCTGCGACAGCGCCCAGTCGATCTGCTCCTGTGTGGCGAGGCCGAGGTCGACGAGGATTTCCCCCAACAGGCGGCCGCTATCCTTCTGCATGCCGAGGACGCACGAAAGCTGGCTCTTGTTGAGCACACCCTGGGCAACCAGGATCTCCCCGATACGGGGAGCCTCCAGTTGCTCCTCGATCCAACTGGCCGGCAAGCCACGCATCTCCCCACTTTCACCTCCGCTGTACATAGAATAGTACCCGCGAAACCGGCGCTTCGCAAGCGGAATCTGCTCGATTCCGCGGGAATCTGCTTGGCGGGTGTATCATCGGGCGCGATGCGCGGCTGTGCGAGGTGGCGGTGGACGGCGGCGTGATGCGCGCGATGGTGCTGGAGCGGCAGGGTCAGCCGCTGCGGGCATCCGAGCTGCCCGTGCCGGAGGCGGGCCCGGGGCAGGCGCTGATCCGCGTCCACGCCTGCGGGGTGTGCCGCACGGACCTGCACGTCGTGGACGGCGACCTGCCCGAGCTGGCGCTGCCGCTCGTCCCGGGGCACCAGATCGTCGGGCGCGTCGCCGCTCTGGGCGAGGGCAGCATGGGGCTCAGCCTAGGCGACCGCGTGGGCGTGCCCTGGCTCGGCTATAGCTGCGGCGCCTGCGCCTACTGCCTTTCCCGGCGCGAGAACCTCTGCGACCACGCGCGGTACACGGGCTACCAGATCAACGGCGGGTTCGCCGAGTACTGCTGCGCCGACGCGCGGTTCTGCTTCACCCTGCCGGAGGGCTATCCCGATGTGCAGGCGGCGCCGCTGCTGTGCGCGGGGCTGATCGGCTACCGCGCCTACCGCATGGCGCTGGAGGGTGCGCTGATGGGTGGGCCGAAGCGGCTGGGGTTCTACGGGTTCGGCGCGGCGGCGCACATCCTGGCGCAAGTGGCGCGCTTCCACGGCCACGAGGTGTACGCCCTCACCAGCCCTGGCGACACGGCGGCGCAGGACTTCGCGCGCAGCCTAGGCGCAGTGTGGGCCGGCGGCTCGGATGAGACGCCGCCCGCCATGCTGGACGCGGCGATCATCTTTGCACCGGTGGGTGCGCTGGTGCCGGCGGCGCTGAGGTCGGTAGCCAAGGGCGGGGTGGTGGTCTGCGCGGGGATTCACATGAGCGATATCCCGTCGTTCCCCTACCGCATCCTCTGGGAGGAGCGGGCGCTGCGCAGCGTGGCCAACCTGACGCGGCGGGACGGCGAGGAGTTCCTGGCGCTGGCGCCGCGGGTGCCGGTGCGCAGCGAGGTGCACCCCTACCCGCTGGAGCGGGTGAACGACGCGCTGGACGACCTGCGCGCCGGGCGCTTCACCGGCGCCGCGGTGATCGTTGTGCGTGAGGAGTAGCGCCAGCTCGGCAGGGTGCGCCGCTGCGTCATCTACGCGTCGTGCCCGTTACCGCAGCAGGTGGACGTTGTGGTCGGCGCAGATCTTGTGGAGCTGCTCCGGCCACACGGTGACGCTGCACTCGCCGAGCGCCGCCTTGCGCAGCAGGTACTGGTAGACGCGGCTCTGGCCGATGCCGCCGCCGATGCTCAGCGGGATCTCATTGGCCATGATCATCTTGTGGTAGGGCAGTTCGAGGAAGTGCTCCTGGCCGGTGATCTTGAGCTGCTGCAGGAGCGTCTCTTTCGTCACGCGGATGCCCATGCTGGACAGCTCGTGGCGGCGGCGGGTGACGGGGTTCCAGACGAGGATGTCGCCGTTCAGCCCGTAGCACTGCTCGCCGTTCTTGGTTACCGTGGGCGTCACCCAGTCGTCATAGTCGGCGGCGCGCATCTCGTGGGGGTAGCCGTCCTTGAGCGTCGAGCCGATGCCGATGATGAAGACCGCCGGGTACTTCTGGATCACCAGCGTCTCGCGCTGCTTGCGGGGCAGGTCGGGATACATGTCGAGGATCTCCTCGGCGTGGAGGAAGGTCAGCTCCTCGGGGAAGTCGGGGTACTTGCCGGCGAGCTTGGGGAACTGCTTCACCACAAGGGCGCCCGCGCCGCGGATGACCTTCCACAGCTTGCGCACGACGTCCTTGAGGAAGTCCAGGCTGCGGTCCTCTATGCTGATGACGCGCTCCCAGTCCCACTGGTCGACATAGCTGCTGTGGTCGTGGTCGAGGAAGTAGTCCTTGCGCACCGCGCGCATGTCGGTGAGGATGCCTTCGCCGACGCTGCAGCCGAACTGCTTCAGCGCCCAGCGCTTCCACTTCGTCGCCGCCTGCACGACCTGGGCGTCGATGCGCCGGTCGAGGCCGAGGCCGCACTGGAAGTCGATGGGGGTGCGCGAGCCGTCGCGGTCGAGGTAGTCGTTCATCCCGCACTCGCGCGTGAGGATTAGCGGGCACTCGACGCGAAACAGGTTGAGCTCGCTGCACAACCCGTGCTCGATGTACTCCTTGACCGCGGCGATCGCCTTCTGTGTATCCTTCGAATCGAGGATGGACGAGTAGTCGGCCGGGAGGGCCTTGTTGACCTCCTCATAGGTGCTGATGCCTGGGCCAGCCAGGTCAGCCCGCTTGTCGCTCATGGTGGGTGCTCCTTCGGGGGATGGGCGGCGGTTAGCCGGCTGGAGAGTTTAGCACCTGGTTGCGACAGCCGCAATCACGTGCCGTGTGCGCCGAAGGCGTAGGGGAATCTAGGATGGGAAGAGGTGGTAAGCCTGGATATGCCTTAGGGCCTTGGTCCAGGCTTCAGCGCGATGCGAGCGCTCGTTCTTCTCGGCGATTGTCATCTCTGCGTAGGTGAGGCCCGTGGCGGGGTCTTCGAAGATAGGGTCATAGCCGAAGCCGTTGCTACCCCGCGGGGCTGCAATGATCAACCCGTTGGCAATGCCGCGGAAGGTGCCCACAAAGTGGCCGCCGACTGCTACAGCCGTGACGGCGGCGAATTGCGCCTCGCGCCTTACTCCGTCAGCGAGGCGGGAGAGGACCATGGCGATGCGCTCGTCGTCGGTAGGGGCTAGGCGGGCGCTCTCGATGCCGGGCCAGCCGAAGAGGGCTTCGATTTGCAGGCCGGAGTCCTCGGCGACTACTGCTGCGTCAATGTCCGCTTCGCGTTTGACCCAGAGGGAGTAGCGCACGGCCTTGATGGCGGCGTTCTCCTCGAAGCTGACGCCGGTCTCATCGACCGCCGGGGGCTGCCCCAGGACATCCAGCGGTTCCAGCTTCATGCCCTCTGCGGCCGGCAAGGCCTGCACTTCGGTGAGCTTGTGCGGATTGCGCGTGGCGATGATAACCACGCCGCTATTCTAGGCGATACTCGCCGGAGCCGATGGCGAGCACGTCGCCGCTGCACGCCGGCACGGCCAGTCCGGGCTGGCAGGGGGCGCCGTTGAGGCGTGTGCCGTTGGTGCTGCCGAGGTCGGTCACCGTGGCCTGGGTGGGCTTGAGCGCAATATCGCAGTGGCGGCGGCTCACCTGGTTGTCTGCGCCGAACAGGATCGAGCCCTCGCTCCGGCCGACGGCGTTCGACCCTTCCCGTAGGGCGAAACGCTGCCCACTGCAGGGCCCGCTGATGGCGACCATGGCGTGCGGGACGGTGCGCGCCGCCTGCACAGCCGCGCCCGTGCCGGCCCGCTGCGCCTCCTCGGTGAGCGGCGGGGGCGGCGCGGCGATGAAGTGCTCTGCGTCCTCCTCCCGGCCTTCGCCCGGCCTGAGCACGCGCTCGTGGAAAACGAAGCGCGTGGTGCCCAGGGTGAAGCGGTCGCCGTGGCGCAGGAGCTTCCGCTTTAGGATGCGCTCGCCGCAGATGATGGGCGCCTCGGGGTCGACTGCCTCGATCAGGTAGCCATCGGAGGTCTCGCGCAGCGTGGCGTGCAGGGGCAGAATCGCCGGGTCGCGCGCCGGGCGCACCTGGCAGGACTCGATCGCGCCGATGTCCACGCCGTCCATGCCGATGACGTAGTCCTTGCCTTCCAGCGGCGTGATCATCAGCGTCAGCCAGACGCGCCGCGAGAGCTTGTAGATCGTCGCGAGGATCAGCAGCACGAGCAGCACAGAGATCGTGATCAGCCCCGGCCAGAGCACGCGCGCCAGCGCCATCGTTAGCCCCGGGCTGCGGTAGGTGTAGGTCCCCGGGGTGAACGACCTGGCGGGTGTGATTCCCACGGACACGTCGATGATCTGGCCCGGCTTGCTCTCCGCCGGTGAGGTGTACTCGAGCAGGTACTCGTTCTGGATCTGGCTGAGGATGTCCTGGTAGACGCGGGTCAGGTCCTCCGCCGTGGGGCTGTCGACGTACAGCCCGCCGGTGCGCGTGGCGATCTGCCCCAGCCCGCTCCGATCGACTTCCTCCCCCAGGCCGAGCGTGTACACCGAGAATCCGCGGTTCTTCTTCAGCGCCTCGTCGTCGTAGTACTGCAGCACCGTCTGGGGCGTCTCGATGCTCTTGTTGTCCATCCCGTCGGAGAGGACGATCAGCGCGCGGCGGGCGGGGTCGGGGTCGGCCAGCAGCTCCTCTTCGCCAAGCCGGATGGCGTCATACAGCGTCGTCTGACCCCAGGCGGCAAGCTGGTCGAGCTGCGACAGGACGTCCTCGTGAGTCGTGGTGAGGGCCGCCTGGCGGACCGGGGCGTCGGAGAACGTGATCAGGCCCACCCTGTCGCGGGGCTTGAGTTGGCCGACGAACTGCTTGACGGCCTCGACTTCGAGCGGCAGAGCCGCCTCCATGCTCCCCGAGATGTCGACAACGAACATGATCGCCAGGGGCAGATTCAACTCGTCGCGATTCGCAAAGTGCACGTCCGTGGCCTGGACCTTGTTCTCCGTGACGGTGAAGTCGCCTTCCTTGAGGGTGCGGATCTGCGTCCCCTGTTCGTCCATCACCGATACGAAAGCCCGCACCGTGGGGAATGCGCCGAGCTCCAGCTGGCTGACGCGCACCTTGACGTTCGTCGCGTACTGGAGATACGGGTTCGTCTGGTCGCGGTAGCTGCGCGACTGGGGCGGCTGCTGTGGAGCGCCGGCGGGCGGCGCGGGCGCTGCAGGTCCACCGGGTGTCGGCGGTGGAGCCACCGGCGGCCCCACAGGTCCCTGAAGTGCTACTGCCCCGGCGTACAGGGCGGATGCCGCCGCCGTGGCCACTGCGCGGCTGAACGAAGCGCGCCGCATCCCTCTCACGCCTCCGCCTTGAACAGGGACGTGCCGATGCGCAGGATGTCTCCCGGAGCGAGGGCGACGCTGGTGACGCGCGAGTCATTGAGATATGTACCGTTTGTGCTCCCCAAATCGGTGATTGTGGCGATGCCATCGGGAGTCACGCTGAGCTGGGCGTGGCGGCGGGAGACCTGGTTGTCGTTGGCGAGCAGGAACTCGGCTTCCGCCCTGCCGAGAAGGTGATCGCCCGGGGCGAGCGCAAACTCCGTGCCAAGGTACACGCCGCCAATGCCCACCAGCTTGCTCACCGGCGCAGGCTCGCGCGGTGCGGCGGGGGTGGAGGGAGCCTCGCCAGCCGGGGTGCTACCAACGGCGAGTGGCGAGGCGTCGATGGGGATGGGTGGAAGCTCGGGCGAATGCTGGGGCTCGCCCATCCCGGCGGGGCGCTGGCCGAGCGCCGTATCGTCGCGAGCCACCGCCCGGGGCCGCCGGCCGTAGGTCACGCGGTCGAGGATCAGGCGCCAGACGAGCAGCACGAGCATCACCGCCGCCAAGCCAATCGCCGCCCAGAAGCCGAGGGTCACGATGCGCATCCCCTCCGCGCCGCCGGGCAGCTCGGCCAGCTTCGGCCCGTCGGTACGGAAGACCCAGGGGAAGCTCATGTAGCCGCCCAGCCCGATGCACAGGCACCCAAACACGCGGGCGTAATGGTTGTCGATGACCTCGGCGATCGCCATCACCAGCCAACCCGCGATAAGGAAGCTGATGATTGCCAGGGCGTCGGTCACCCCGTGTTCGGGGAGCTTCTGTCCGGACAGCGTAACGTAGTAGTACGTCGCTGCGCCGACCGCAATGCCTGAGAGGATGACGAGCAGGCGGAGGAGCAACTTGTTGTACAGCAGGAATGCCATCGCCTAAATCATAGAGTATGACCCTCCCGACACTGCTGTGTTGCATAGCTGCATATGGGGGTACATCCCTGGGCGCGGGGGACCCGGGCGCATCTGCTAACATAAGGCCCCGCGCCGGGTGCTTCCCGCCCGGTGGAGGTCTCCATGCAATTCCTACTGCAAGCCAAGAACGCCCATGAGGTGCCGTCGTATCAGCCCGCGCGCCGCGAACGGAGCCGTCCGGTGTTCATCGGCAGCGGTTGGTGGGACGAGGTTGTGGACCTGACGAGGCAGTTCGTCGGCGACCATATGCTGGCCATCGTCGTGGACGACGAGGTCGAGCGCCTGTACCCGGAGCGGCTCAGGGCGGTCTACGATGCGCTGCCGCGCGTCCGCACGATGCACCTGCGCGGCGGGGAGGAGGCGAAGCAGTTTAGCGTCGCCCAGGAGATCCACGAGTTCCTGATGCAGAACGAGCTGCAAAAGGACGATTTGCTCATGACCGTGGGTGGAGGCACGATCGGCGACGTCACGGGTTTCGTTGCTTCGACTTACATGCGCGGGTTGCAGTGGATCTTCGTGCCGACGACGCTGGTGATGCAGGCGGACTGCGCGGTGGGGGGCAAGACCGCGGTGAACCTCGGCACATACAAGGACTACTGCGGCACTTTCTACTGGCCGAAC
>Ga0315284_10007546_pt1 | contig 15532 bp, 13 predicted proteins | sample YL17G09_16_MG_FD_203696 | JGI IMG/M metagenome (GOLD analysis project Ga0315284, IMG submission 203696) | Sediment microbial communities from Yellowstone Lake, YNP, Wyoming, USA - YL17G09_16 | ecosystem: Environmental > Aquatic > Freshwater > Lake > Sediment | place: USA: Wyoming | collected... | reverse complement strand
CGCACATTCATACTGGAGGAGCTTATGGCCGATCACCTACCTGATGTATCCGATTACCCGTGTTACTCGTGGGCGGGGCTGAAAATGGCCCCCGCAAAACAGGCGACACCTCTTGACTAACTCACCGGGTGGGAGATGGTTCATCCCACTCCATCCTCCCGTAGACGCTGGCGTAGCTCTTTCCGCTCTTCCTTCCGTGACACGCAGCGACGAGTTCTTCAGACCAATCTCTCCAAGTGCCTCCGGGTACCGACGCTCTAATCCGCCGCAGATTCAAGTCAGACAACTTAGATGCTCTGTGGAGAGAATCCTTCTCGCTGATCTGCCCAGCCCCAATCGGTTCTAGATGCTCAATCGTCTGACGAACGGTCTTGTACTCTCCTGGAGAGTGCGTCGTCGGTACGATTTGGATCTCGCCGTACTTGGATGCAAACAACACTAACCTGGTTCGGCGCTGAGGTATCCCATACTTTGGGCAATAGACTTCTGGGAACTCCGTTACGTGATACCTCTTGTCCTTCAATCGCTCAACGAAGGCACGGTAAAGCTCCCCTCCTCTGAACGTCGCCAGGTCAGGAACATTCTCCATCGAAACCACGTCAGGCTCGACTTCACAGATGAGTTCGGCAAACCTGGGGACCAACCTCCACTTCTCTTCTTTGTCTTCTCTCCTCTTCGTGTAGGACGAGTACGGTTGGCAAGGAGCACAGCCGACTAATATCTTGACGTGCCCCTCAGGATACAGAGCCAAAATATCTACGGCAGTCACATCTTCGATCTTCTTGTGGATGAACCGAGCCCCATGATTGTTCGCCTCGTACGCGTACTTGCAGGCACCGTCAGCATCAAGTCCTGCCACGACGCGGAGCCCCTCCAAGACGAAGCCGTGGGTCAGAGCCCCCGCCCCGCAAAACAAATCTACGACTGAACAGTTCTCCATTCGTCAGCTACTCCTAACACTTTCGAGCAAATCGAACTGACGTTCTATCCCCGCTATAGAATAGCACGGAATTTGGAATCTGTCCATCATATTCAAAGCAAACTTGGGCGATCTATATAGAAGCCCCGCCACAATCCTGACAGCAAACGTCGTGTTTGTCATACTCTTGCCAGGCAGCCCCCGCCGCCCAAGTCGTCGTCTCAGGCTGTTCCCGGCTGCGAGACTTTCGTTATTCTAGCACACCACTCCGACGGTGGCAAACGTGAGGTCGGCGACCCGCTATCTTCTACCTGTCAGTGACCCTTCAGTGGGTGTGCCACGAACTAGAGGGCGGATTGGCGCACTCTCAATCATCACGTGAACTCAACAGCAAATCCCTCCGCTGCCAGCAGTTCCAGGTAGTCAATGGCCACGTCCCAGGGCACCGTACCCCCGAACTGCACGCGCTCCCATATCTCCCGGGCTGTGCGCCGGCCGTTGATCCAGGGCCACATGCGCTCCACGCCGCTGCACCGCTCGCGCAGGGCGTCTAGCCCGGCCTCTCCGGCCGCCGAGAGATCGTCGTCGGCGACCATCTCCCAGCGCAACCGCTTGAACACCCTTCCCTCTCCCTCGCAGGGAGAGGGGGCCGACCGTTGGTCGGTTGGGGTGAGGGTGTTCCCCGCCCCCCGTGACCCGACCTCTGCGGGTGGCACAGGCTGGCCCGCCAGCCCCGCTGCCCACTCCACGGCCTCCTCGCTTTCACGGGCGGCGAAGCGCTGCAGGGCCTCGCTCGTGCGCTGGACTGCCTCAGCCAGGGCCCCATCGCCGGGCGCCAGGCGCAGCACCTGCTCCACGGCGTCCCGGGCCTGCAAGCCCAGGTGGTGACCCAGCGCGCGCAGGCACGCCGCCCGCTCGTCGAGCGATGCCGGCGGACCCGTCGGGTCCGCCGGACCAGCAGCGTCCGTCGCCGCTGTGGCCGGTCTCTGACCGAGCCACCCCAGCGCCTCCTCGCTCAGCGCGTCACCGATGCGCCGCTTCCAGTCCTGCGCTGCCAGCCCGGCCAACCACAGCGCCTCGCGCGGGCCGGCCGTCGCCAGCAGGTAGACGTACAGCGCCGCGATGGCGCCGCAGCGGCCGAGCGTGTTCTCGCTCAGCTTGTCGGGGGTGTCGTCGGCACTGTGATAGAACCTGTACGGCCACGTGCTCATCTCGGGCGTCGGGATATCGAAGACCCCATCCGCGATGAAGGCGTCGTTGCCCAGGAAAGGCCCCGTGGTCCAGGGGAAGGTGGCGTAGGTGTCGGCGGTGAAGCGGTGGTTCGGCTCGGCCGCCACCAGGCGGAAGAGGTACGCCAGCAGGCCATCCACGAACGAAGCGTTCGTTTCCGGCGTGCGCGAGAGCACCATGAGGCCGCCGCCGGTGCTGAAATCCTGGCCGACGGAGTCGAAGCACAGGCCCGCCACCACGTGATGCAGTTCGTCGCGGCGGGCATGCAGGTACGGTAGATACCCATCCACCTCGACCCCGTGCAGGAAGCGGATGCTGCGCCGCAAGGGGGGCAACACCCCACGCTCAACGAGGGCCTTGAGCGCCCGGGCCACTTCCACCGCCATGCAGCAACCCGAAGCGTTGTCCTCGGCCCCCGGCTCCGACGAGTGGGCCAGCACCCAGACCTCCTCGTGCGCCAGGTCTGTGCCGGGCAGCAGGGCGCTGACCATCTCCGAGATGCCCTCCACCAGGTCGGCGTCCACCTCGGCGCGCAGTATAACGGGTTCAGTGCTGCGCCGGATGAGTTCCCTCAGCCGCCGCCCCTGGCGCGGCGAGAGGCTAAAGCCCCACAATCCCGCCTCTTCCTTCCAGTAGTCAAAGACGCCCCACAGCGTCAGGTCGGGGTCGTCCTCCGGCTCGCGCACCGGCGGGTACAGCGTGCGCAACCACGGCGGGCAGACGCAGTCGCTAATCACGCCGACTGCGCCGTACTCGTGCGCCTGGGCCTGGACCGGGAAGTGCACGTCGTCGGTAAAGATGACCTTGCCGGCCACGTCCACGTTTTCGTACTCCTCGTCCGTCGTACCAGAGTACATGAGCACAACCGGCGCTTCGACGCCGCCGGCGGGGGTCGCGGCGCTGTTGCAGACCAGGCAGAGCGGCTCGTCGGCGTAGGTGCAGAGCGTACCGGCGTCCTCGACCGGCTTGACGATGGAGAGCCGCCCCGCCCGGGGCACCCACGCCAGGGGATTCCTGCGCCCGTCCATCCACTCTGTCCGGTCGTCCGCCGGATAGGGGATGACGTCCGCTTCCAGCCCGGACTCCCGGTAGCGGCGACGCAGGAACTCGCTGGCGAGGCGCAGGCCCGGCCCGGGCACCGTGCTGCGGAAGGTCCAGTACGTGGCAACGTCGCGCATGCACTGGCGGGGATGCAGTTCCCCAATAATCGCGTCCAGGTTCTTGCGGTCCATGGCTATTCTCCAACTATGCGACGAACACCCAGCGCCCGGCGATCATGGTGCGCCACACGCTCCAGTCGTCCTCGAAGATGGCCACGTCGGCGTCCTTGCCGGGCTCCAGGCTGCCCTTGGAGCGGTCGAGGCCCACGATGCGCGCGGGCGTGAGGGTCGCCATGCGCACCGCTTCCACCAGCGGGACGCCGGCGGCTTCGACCAGGATCGCGCACATGCGGTTCAGCAGGGTCGTGCTGCCCGCGAATGCTGACGCGGATGAGTACATCCGGTCCAACAGCATCCCTACGCCGTCCTGCACCTGGCACTCTACACCGCCCAGCCGAAAGCGGGTGCCCTCCGGCATCCCGGCGCCGGCGGTGGCATCGGAGACTATGCACAGGCGGCCGGCCCCCTTGCACTTGTAGGCCAGCCGCATCAGCGTGGGCGGCAGGTGCCGGTGGTCTGCGATGATCTCGGCGGTCAGTTCGTCGTAGGCCAGCGCCGCCTCCAGCAGGCCCGGCTTGCGCCAGGGGCCTTCGCGCACGGTGCTGGACTGCCCGCTCCACAAGTGCACCGCGTGGCGCAACCCCAGCCGCATGGCTGCCAGGACGTGCGTGTCCTGCGCCGCACTGTGGCCCGCCGCCGGCACGACGCCCCGCGCCGCACACGCGGCGGTCAACTCTAGCGCACCCGGCAGTTCCGGCGCAAAGGTCATCACCCGCAGCACGCCGGCGTGTTCCAGCAGCGCCGCCGGGCTGCCGTCGTCGGGCGTGCGGAGATGGTCCGGGTCCTGCGCCCCCTTCTGGGCCGGGTTAAAGTACGGGCCTTCCAGGTGCACCCCCAGCACCTGCGCTCCACCGCCTCCCCCGCCCCCCTGCTCCCCTGCCCCCCTGCTCCCCCGCTCCTCCGCCCCCCTGCCCCCCTGCTCCCCCGCTCCCCCGCTCCCCCGCTGCTCTATCCATGCGCGGGCAAACTCCAGGCACTGCACCATGGTGGGGATTGGCGCCGTCGCCACCGTCGCCAGCAGCGCCGTCACCCCGTGCGCCGCGTTCGCGGCGGTGATGGCCTCGAACGCCTCTGCCGTAGGCTCATTGAACGTGTGGCCGAGCGCCCCGTGGGTGTGAATGTCCACCAGTCCCGGGGCGACGGTTCGCCCGCCGACGTCAATCCGCTCAATCTCATCCCCCAGGGCGTCGAGGTCGGCCACGCCAACGATCTTGTCTCCCTCGCCGACGAGGGCCTTGCCGACAACGACCTCGCGCGGCAGGATCAGCCGCCCGTTGACGAGCGCCCAGCGACCGCAAGGATGCCCGGTCTGCTCCCCACTCGCTAGCATCTGAATCCTCCCCTACTTGCTCATTTCCTTCATATACTTCCTGCGGCGCTCAGAATGACACCGGCCAGGTGAGGATAGCGCTGGCGTGGGGGGGCAAGGTGAGGGCCAGCACACCATCGCGAACTGCGTGGCGCGTCCCACTCCAGAACTCTACTACCTCGCGCGGCGTGTCCAGCCCGCATTCCGCGAAGGCGATTCGTTTCTCCTGGGCCTGGTCCGACCAGTTGATGACGCCGAGCCGGTATTCGCTCTGCAACTCCTGCAGCCACAGCGAGGGCCGTTCCCCGTCGCACAGGTCGAGCGGCCGCGCCGCCACACCCGCCGGCCCCGCCTCGACCACCCGGCGGGCCAGTGCCCGGCCCGCTTCGTTCAGCATAGCGACCCGGTCGCTCAGGAAGATGCAGCCGCCGGAAAGTAGGACCAGGCTGGCCCACGTGCGGGCCTCGTCCAGCGTAAACACCGGGCCGCGCCGCCAGCGCGGGGGGTTCGGGCGGTGGGCCGTCGGATTCAGCACGTTCGTCTCCGCCTCTGGCGACGTATCGGTACCCCGCACCACCAGAAAGTCTGGGTCGTTCACCCAGACCCGGTTGTGCAGCCAGTACTGCATCTGGTGATGGTCCACCGCCCACTCGACGTGGCTCCACTGGTTGTGGATGTCTATGCCGATGCGGCCCGCATCGGCGTACCCCGGGCCGCATTCGGCGGGGAAGGAACAGCCCAGGATGTACGACTCGCCGGTCACGCATTCCCTGACCAGGGCGAACAGGTCGCGCAGGACGTCGTAATGGCCCTTGCCGGGATCGTAGAAGCGCCCGGCGCGCAGGATCTCGCTCACGAAATCCAACTTGTAATAGCGGAAGCCCGCCCGGTACAGGCGCGTGTAGATCTCCCGCAGGAACTCCTGGCCCAGCGGATGGGTCGGGTCCAGGACGTAGTGGTCGGGGAAGTCGGTGCGTATCGGATCGCCGTACTCGTCCTTCACCAGGAACTCGTAGGAGCGGAGCGCAGTTTTGGAGAGCGCGTGCACGGCGACCGGGGCGGTCCAGATGCCGGGAATGAACCCACGGCTGCGGATTTCCTCGGCCATGCGCTCGAGGCCGCCGGGGAAGCGGTGATTGGCGTACCACTCCCCCCACACCACCTGCCAGCCATCGTCCACGACGACGTACTTGACGCGCGGCGAAAGGAGCGGGTCCTGCTTAATCTCCTCCATGTTCTCGACCAGGTCGTCGAGCGAAATGGCGCGGAAGTAATAGTCCCAGGAGCTCCACCCCACCGGTGGCTCAGGCGCGGGCGTGAGGGGCGGGACGTGCGCGGCGTACGCCTCAATCGCATCGCCGACGTTCTTGTTGGCACACACCCACGTTGCCTCGGACTCCAGCCGCTGGCTCCTGCTGAGTCCCTCGGTGAAGCGGGTCGTGCCCGCAAAGGCCAGGCCGAGCCGATCGTCCCGGCGCACGGTGTACCGGTGCGGGCAATGCTGCGGAATGGAGCTCCCCAGGAACAACCCCGCCTCCCGGCTGTTGGGGAAGGCGCCGCTCAACAGCGAGCCGGATCCGCCGTCCTCCGGGAGTTCACTCACGCGGTGTACGCCCTCGTGCAGGATGTCGGCGCCACAACGGAGCACGCGCCAATCCCCAATCGGGTCGCAGCCGGGCCGGTAACTCAAAGCCAGGCTGGTGATCTCTGCACAACCCAGGCCGTACGGACTCTCCGCACTCAACCTGACCCAGTATCCGCCTTCCGCCGGGGTAAACTTCCACAGGAGATGGATGTCCCGCCACCGGCCGGAGAAGATGAACCCGCCATCCTGCTCGGCGACCGACAGGTCGCACCGTTCAGGCCCGAGCACGATCTGGCCGCTCTCGACGCTGAGTTCAAACGAGAGAGCGCAAACTCCTGGACCGATCCGCTGCGCAATACGCCCCAAAGCCTCTATCACTTCCGTTTTCATCGCCATCGCTATTTCTCCCTGGCCAGGATCGAGACAAGTGTTCTGGCCCCAATCATCTGATATTGTCAAGTTGTTTGTTTCCTCTGTCTCGGCTTGGCAATGATCTCCCGGATCTCAAGGTCGAAATAGTTGTTCATGTGCGCGGCCTGGAGCACGATGGCCGTATCCGCCCCGCTGCCGCTTCCGCCAATGGCAATCACCTCACGGCCGGTCGGTATCAACCCCGCGTCAGCCGCCATTACCGCGATCTCTACCGCCACCTTGACCCCCTCCCCGCCAAACTGCCGCAGCGTATAGGCGATGATCTCCACGTGGCTGATCCCGTGGAATTTTTGGGTAATGGACCGGCCGACTCCACTGAGAGCGTGCGAACAGATCAGGACCGGGACACCCTTCTGCTCCAATTCCTTTCGCGTTTCAGGAACGAAGCGCTGTTCGTCGCTGCCGCCATACATGCCGGTATGTTCACCGACGCACACGACAGATACACCCGTGTCCTTGAAGGTTTCCCACACCTGCAACGCTGTCTTGCCCGTGGTGGAGGCAATGACCACGTACGAAATCCCGAGTTCCAGGGCCCGCTCTTTGGTTGCCTGGATCACTGGACCGGTATTCTCCGGCCCCGGTTTGTCAAAATACACGATATTCTTGGTTCCCATGTCGTTATATCCTTGCACATTGCCTGTCATAGACTGTCGCTCTGTCATCGTTCCTCCTCAGAATCCCGGATGTGCTCAGCGGACGGGTGTACTCATCCGCTAAGTACATCCGTCCGCCCCTGCCTGTTGCAGGAAGGCTTCGACTACAGCCGCGGCGTTCTCCGTCGGCGTCTCGGGCTGGAGCGCCTTGGCCGGGGCCAGGACGTAGCCGCCGCCCCGCCCCATCTCGCGGCATAGCCGGGCCACCTCCGTTCGTATTCCGTCCGGCGTGCCGAAAGGGATGGTGGACTGCGACCCCAGCCCGCCCCAGAAGGTGATCTTGTCCCCGTATTTGCGCTTCAGGTCGTATGGGCTGTTGCCCCGCGCCTCAGGCTGCACGCTCTCATACACGTCGAGGCCGATCTCGATCACGTCCGGCATGATGTCCACGATGCTGCCGCAGCAGTGGCTGAGCACGGTCTTGCCCGCCTGGTGGACCCGGTCGTATATGCGGGCCAGGCGCGGCTTGAGGAACCGCCGCCAGCGCTCCGGCCCCAGCAGGACCCCCTCCTGATAGCCCCAGTCGTCGCTGAACCAGATGCCGTCCACCGGCAGTGCCAGCAGCCGCTCGACGATGGCCAGTTGGTGGGCGGCCACCCGCTCGACCAACTCGTCGTACAGGTCCGGCTCGGCCGCGGCGTCCATCAGAGCATTGTCAAAGCCGCGCAGCGCCCAGGTGCGCTCGAACAAGCCAAAGCCGAACCCGGCGACCAGGAAGTAGCGCTCCTGGTGCTGCTCCATGAAGCGCAAGGCCTCTGCCTTCCACGCCGCGTCGTAGAGGACGTCCAGGTCGGGGAACGCGAGCCCCTCCAGCGCCGGCTCCGGCAGCGCCGGCCGCTCCAGGTGAAAGGGACGGCGGTCCATGCGCCATACACTGCCATACGGGTCGGTATAGGTGGGTTCGCCCGTCTCCTCGACCACCAGGTTGGGCGCCGGCACGTGCAGGACGGGGTGCTCGACCAGGTCGCGCCAGCGTGTGCTGCCGTAATAGTCGTCCAGACGCTGGTCCACGCCCTCTTCAAACGAGATGACGTAGGGAACGTAATCCGTCTCCTGGTGGTGGATCTGGGCGATGACTCGATCTCTTGGCAGCATATCACTCCCCCTTCCTCTGCCTGGGTTTGGCAATGATCTCCCTGACCTCCAGGTCGAAGAAGTTGTTCATGTGGGCCGCTTTCAGGACCAGCGCGGTGTCGGCCCCCTTGCCGGTTCCACCGATAGCAATGACCTCGTGGTCCGTGGGAATCAACCCGGCGTCCGCCGCCATCACGGCGATTTCGACCGCCACTTTAGACCCTTCGCCGCCGAATTGCCGCAACTCGACTAGTCTTCCAGCAGACGGTGGTAGTACGAGTGACTGGTGTAGAGGGCTGCTACCGGGTTGTGACCCAACACCCGATCCTTAACGACCAACACGGTAGCCGGGGCTTGGGAGTGCATGAAGAATAGGCTGTCGTGGCCCACGCACAGGCCGATCACCACGTTGAGTTGGGTACCCGCTTTGGCCAACACGGCGGCCTGCCCCACAGGGTTGCACATAGCCTCATACTGGCCTGGGTCTATCTTCTCCTCGTCCTGCAAGCCAATCTTCTCTTTATTGATCGAGCCTACTTTGCAGCACACGGTATGCACCTCGAAACCGCCGGCCAGGAAAATCTCCCGTGCCAGCCTGGCCTCGTGCATGAGACCAATACAATGCGCAATGCCCAGTTTCTGAGCCTCGATACGACGGGCAAAGTCCATGATCTCTTCGACACGAGTCGCACGACAGTATCCTGCTGCCTCGGTACGGGCCGACTCCAAAGCCAGTCTGTGCAGGTCTTTTTGCTCCAGATACATCCTCTCAACCTGCTCCAGCACTGCGGCCTCAGCCAACATGGGGCAGAATGCTGGATGTTTCCTGGCACCAGGTTCGGTACTGCAGGCCTCCACGGTGCAGAGCGCGCAACTAGGTCCGGTGTACCCAGTCATAATAAGTTTGTCCTCCTCAGTAGTAGACCCCGCCGGATGTACTCATCCGCAATGTACGTCATCCGCTCTGGCTCAAGTGCCCATGAATGTGGCGGCATCAAGCGGGAGCATCGAATGCTATACCAGGCAGGTCCATGCCTATGGCCATAATGTTCTCATTCTCGAGATCGGTCGGGTCGTAGCCCAACTCGTATTCGAGCGGCATCAGGTAGCCCAACGTGGACCAGCCCCAGAACGGGTTCAGTCCCTGCCCGCAGCCCGTCTCCGCGTTATAGTACTCTCGCGTGGCCTCCTCGTTCAACACCATCCAGAACGTCTTGTACGCCAAATCCTCCGCCACCTCCCGGTACCCCTGCTTGAGGAGGCCGTGGAACAGCATGTAGTTGGTCGGCACCCAGGCCGTCCCGCGCCAGTTGCACTCCCCTCCGCGCCGCTCCTGGTAATAGTCGGGCTCCGTCTTCGCGTAGGTTGCGATCGGGTAGGGCAGCCAGAACTCCTCCTCGTTGAGCAGGTGCTCCCGCACCAGCCGTGCTGCCCGCTCGGGCGGCACGATACCCAGCCACAGGGGGATGAAGCCGGCGATAGACTTGACCCGCACCAACTCGCCCCGCCGTTCGTGCCGGTCGTAGTAAAAGCCGTCGGTCTCGTCCCAGAACACCTCGTTGATCCGTGCGGCCAGTCTCGCAGCGTGGGCCTCGAACTCGGCTTTGTCGCCAGCGCGCCCCAGTTGCTCGGCCAGCACTTGCATGGCCTGCCACTCGCGCACCAGGTAGCAGTTGAGGTCAACCCCTTCCACTGCCATGGCATAGAGCGCCCCGGCGCGGCTGTCCTGGTTGTCCATGCCGCTGTGGTCGGCGCTATCCCACACGCTGAGGCCGTTCCGGTCGAAATCGCAATACCAGGACCAGTAGTCGAGGTACTTGATCAGGCGCTTATAGTACTTGGTCTGGAGCCAGCGGTAGTGGCCGGTCTGGCGGCAGCCCAGGAGGGCGATCTGCGCCAGGAACGGCTTGAAATGCTGGCGCCAGCGGGGGTTGATCAGGGTGCGGGCCACGAAGCCGCATTCGAGTTGCTGGTCGAGGAACGCTTCCAGGTTGTTGCGGCAGAAGCGGCTGACGCCATAGTACGACAGGTAGATGTTCTCAAAGTAGAGGTCCCAGTCGTAGAACTCGTCGTAGGCATAGCCGGTCACCAGGTCCACGCGGTTGCGGAAAGAGCGGATTCCGCGCGTCCGCACGTCGCGGTTCACCTCGGCCAGCCTGGCCAGCAGCCGTCCCCACGCCGCATCGCCGATCTTTTCCCTCCAGCAGAGTACTGCTTCTTCCATGATTCCCCTCTTCCAACTTCCAACCCCTAGCACAACTTGTCCCACAGGAAATCGTAGGCCCGGCGGCCGCTGATTTCGTGCCGGCCCTCGAAGATGTCGGTTTCCACCTGGTCACGCGCGCCGAACACGTCGTACACCTCCCTGGCCCGCTCGACGCTTTTCTTCACCGCTGCGAGCGGGAAAATCACGTCGTAGGTGGCCGCCTCGACCAACATGGGGCGAGGGGCGAGCAGGCCCACCAGGTCGTACATCTCGCCGAATTGCCCCAGGCCCGGCACAAAGTTGCAGGTGCAGTGGGCCATGGCCAGGATGCTATCGCGGAAGGTACTGTAGTAGCCGCTGACGACGCAGGCCCGGATGCGCAGGTCCACGCAGGTGGAGAAGAAGGTGTGCATCCCGCCGCCCGAGATACCCATCGCACCCAGCCGCCTGGCATCCACGTCCGGGCGGCCCTCCAGATAGTCCACCAGCCGTTTACCGTCGAAAACGCGCAAGCCCAGCGCCGACCCTCCCAGGTGGAACGCCAACTTGGCGGTGTGGTCGCAGGTGCCGGGCGCGCGCTCGCCGAACAGCGTGCCCAGGTACGAGAAATCGGTCTGCCGTTCGCCGAAGCACGCAATCTCCGGCGCGGCCACCGCAAACCCGCGCCGGCACAGGGCCACGGCGAAATCCTTGTGGTAGCCGTCGGGCACGTGGCGCTCCTCCCCATCCTCCCACAAGCCCACGATGTCCTTGACGCCGTAGCCGTGGCCGTGAAAGGCGACGACGGCCGGGAACGGGGGGGTGCCTTGCTTGGGGAGCAGCACGTACACGGGCATCGAGATGTGCTCGGAGGTATGCAGCAGGACCTTTTCGCGCACGTGGTCGCCCCGGTCCACCACCTCGATGGTTTCCGGCGCGAGGGGCACCCGGGGCAGGTCCTGGAAACCCAGCACGTTTTCGAGCGCCGCCCGGGTCTCCCCTTGCCAGCGCTCGGCCTCCTCCCGGCCGTGCGCGCGGAAGCGATAGGGCGCTCGCTCCGGGGCGTAGAGTTGCCACAGTCCATGCGCGGGCTGCAACTCCTTCCGTTCACGGTAATCCAGGGCCTGTGTACTCATCTACTCACTCCTCACTCGACGTAACCCTGGCCTGCGATTGCTTGAGGGGCCGCGGGTCTATCGGCTCGTCAGGGGCCGGCATTGGAGGATAGTCCGGCTCTGCCAGCCCGTGGACGAGTTCGTCAATCCTCACCGGGCGACCCCACTCCAAGGAGCGGTTGGCCGCCACGCCGATCAGGATGGACCAGGCCCCGCCGCGGTAGTCGGCGGCGCGCCTGTACCTGTCCACGGGGGGGCGCTCCCCAAACAGGTCGTGCGCCAAACCTGGGTCGCCGCCGCCGTGGCCGCCTTCACCCCGCCAGATTTCCACCTCGTAGCCGGACTGGAAATGGGGAAAGACCTTGATGGAGGTGCCCTCTGGCACCAGTTCACCCGGCACGGTGCCGTCGCCGCTAAAGTAGACCGTCTCCTGGCACACGTGCTCCAGCCGCCCTTGGGAGCCGTTGAAGGCCACGACGTACCCCTCCCAGGGCATGAAGGCGTGCAGCGAATAACTCATCGCCACCCCGTTACGATAGCTCACCACCGCGTGCAGGGTGTCCTCGATGTCAATGTCGGCGCTAAAGACGCAAGAGTCGCGGACGTAGCCATCGTACTGTTCGTTCTCGAGGAACGTCTTGACCAGGTCGGGGTACTGGTGGATATCCTGGTAGAACGGGCAAGCCGCCTCCTCTGGGCAGCCCAGGCAGCGCTCGCCGCGCCGGGTCAGCCCGTACCGTTCCGCCATCGCAGGGCCGTAAAAGTTGTGCGCGCCGGTGGCATAGACCGTCTCCGGCACGGTCGAAAGCCACCAGTTGATCAGGTCAAAGTGGTGGGTGGCCTTGTGCACCTGGAGCCCGCCGGAATTACGCTTCTGCCGGTGCCAGCGCCGGAAGTAATCGGCCCCGTGGTTGGTATCCAGCAGCCAGTGAAAGTCCACCGAGACGACGTTGCCGATCACGCCCGACATGAGCAGATCTTTGACCTGAGTACGCGGCGGCGAGTAGCGGTAGTTGAAGGTGACGGTGCACTGGCGGCCCGTCGTTTTCTGCGTGTCCACGATGCGCTGGCACTTGTGCTCGTGCATCGTCATCGGCTTTTCGGTGATGACGTCGCAGCCCAGTTCCATGGCCCGGCAGATGTATTGGTCGTGCGTACAGTCCTTGCTGGTCACCAGCACCACGTCGGGCTGCGTCTCGGCGATCATGCGATCGAACTCTGTGTCCAGGTACGTGCGCACCTCGATCCCGCGCTGGCGCATCCACCCGGCGCGCAAGCGCAGCCGGCCCTCGTTGTTGTCGCACAAGCCGACCATCTCCCAGGTATCCGCGAATTCCTCGACCAGGGCCGGCATGTAGAACGACTCGAAACGCTGCCCCATCCCCACACACGCGATCCGCCTCTTTGCCATATATCTGCTCCTCTTACGAATTACGCATTACGCATTACGCATTACGAATTTGGCTCATCCCCTACCCAACTCAACCACCATATCACGGTACAGACGCACCCGCTCCACCGGGGTCCCCGGCGTGACCGGGCTGCCGATGCTCATGACGAAGCGGCTGCCGTTGCGGCGACCGGCGGCGATCTGGCGCGCGATCTCGGCCCGCAACTCGTCCTCGCTACCATCCTGAAGGACGCCGACCGCGTCGAGGTTGCCCAGCACGGCGCAGCGGCCCTGCACCCTGTCCACCACGTCGGCGACGTCTATGGTAAAGCCCTTCTTGCTCTCCTCCAACGAGAGGGCGTCGGCCCCGATGGACAACAGCAGGTCCCATTTTCCGGCCGGGTTGCCGCAAAAGTAGTAGATACTCTTAAGCCCCAGGTGGCGAATCTCGTCTACCAGTTGGCGGGCGAACGGCACGTTGAGCCTGGCGAACGCTTGCGGGCTGATCATGTCGGTGAGGCAATCCTCGACAAAGATGCCATCGGCGCCCAATTGAGCGGCCCGGCGCACGTCGTCTACGCTGCAGTCCAGAAACCGGCGACAGGCGTGTTCCACCAGGTCGGGCCGGGTGGCGACGTTCAGCATCATTTCCTCGAATCCCCACAGGCCAGACCCGCAGCATTCCAGCGGGGAACTGGCGTGACAGATCAGGTACAACTGGTCGCCGAACTCTTTGCGCACCTCGGCCGCCAGGTCATTGCTCCTTTCGCCTGCCCCGGTGGGCACAATGAGAGGGAGCACCGCGTCAATCTCATCGGGTGTGCGCGCCGTGTGCAGGGGGTACGTCGAAATGTGCTCCCCTCCCACCCGCGGCGGCACCAGTTTGTCGGCGTGCCCCGTCCGCCCATCCACCCGGTAGACCCCATCCGGGCGCACCTCGATCGAGAGCGCTTCCCGCTCCTCGGCGGAGTAAAAGCCGGGCAGGTACAGCCAGTCCAACCCCACTTGGGAGATGAACTCGTGACGCCAGCGCATCTGGTGCCCGACGTCTGGCGATTGCTCGTACCACCAGGGGCAGGAACACAGTCGCTCCCAGTGATCGCGGATAAAGATATCTTCGTAGCAGACCACCGCCGGGATGTCACGCGCCCCGTCTTTCGAGAGCGCGGCTTCGATTCTCTCTCTGCCTGTCATGGAGCATCTCCTTGCAGTTGCGATACGTGAGTGGTTCCACGGAAACGTGAAACGGCTGAGCGATTGTACCACGCAACGAGCTGCTCGACCACCCTCGCCCACTGTTCACTCGCAATAGCGCAAAGCTAACCCCGTGACGGAACAAGGGTTATCATAGGCACAAACTCCACACCGGAGGCGCCTATGAGAACCCCAAAGCATCTGCCACAACTTAACGTCTTTGTAGAGTTATCGCGGGTTGGGTTCAAGTTTCAATCTATGCTATCATGGAGGTATGAGTAAATCGACCAAACGCCGCAATCCCGATCACGTGCGCCGTACCAACCGACCGAGTCCCGACAACGAGGTTATTCAGGAGCGGCTGAAGAGTCTGCTGACTCCAGCAGTCTTCGGGCAGTTAGCCCATTATCGCGCCCTCGGCCTGCGCGCTCGGATTCTCAGCCTGCCGGTGATGGTAGCGGCGGTGCTGATGATGCTGTGGCGCAGGTCCCCTCGGTGTGCAAACTGGTGAAGGTGCTTGCGCGAGAGGAGCAGGCTGTCAAACAACGCCTGCGCCAATGGACAAAGCCTGACACCCATTCCCTGGTTCTCAGTGCAGCACTCGATCTCACCTTGTGCTCTGGCCGAAAAGCGCACCCGTTTCTGAACTATAGCAGGCAAACGGCTGTGCGCAGCAAGGAAAAACGGAACACCCCTGCGCGCCGGTCAGCACGCGGAGGTGTTTGATAGCGGGAAGGGGAGCGATGGCCGTCAATCACACGGGTGACATCATAGCGGCCTGGAGGCACATTCCAGGCCGCTTTTGTGTGCATATCACAGCCGATTACCGGGCGGATATGCTTGTCGCCCAGCACAGCCATTTCCGCCATGCTATTCGCGGCTCATTCCTCAAGCAGCAACCTAAGCTTCGTTTCGACTTCCCAAGATAGCTTGTACGCGTCCCACCTTTCCATCTTCAAGCATCACTTTGATGCCATGCGGATGTGTGGGGCGCTTGGTCAGAATACGCGCAACTATCCCAGCCGACAACGCACCAGTGCGTTGATTTTGCTTCTCAACAATTTGCACCCACAAACCAGGGCAGATTTCACTACGGTGAGGTGGAGGCATAAATGTGTTCTCTCTGCATCATCCCACCGGCCAAGGGCATCAAGCGCAAAATCCGCTGGGTAGAGATGCGACGCGCGCAGAGTTGGGGTTCAGTGGCTCATCCATCGGTTTCC
>Ga0315284_10007543_pt1 | contig 15539 bp, 20 predicted proteins | sample YL17G09_16_MG_FD_203696 | JGI IMG/M metagenome (GOLD analysis project Ga0315284, IMG submission 203696) | Sediment microbial communities from Yellowstone Lake, YNP, Wyoming, USA - YL17G09_16 | ecosystem: Environmental > Aquatic > Freshwater > Lake > Sediment | place: USA: Wyoming | collected... | reverse complement strand
TCTGTTATAGTATTTATTCAAACTCGGCGATTTTAGATTCATGGCTGAGCAATACGGTTTAGTACCTACTCTATTCTCTCGGTTCTGATTCCCAGGTTATTGAACACTCAGATATAGAACCAACTTTCTTCTCCAAGATGTATTTGTGAGGATTTTGGGTCCGGCTAGAACCTTGAGATTTGCCATATACCCCTGCGGTCTAGAACCGAAAATTTCAGCTGGGATATTTCGCGAAAAAATGATGATAAATCATGATAACCCAAGTGGGTCACATGGAACGTTGAGCTTCGCCTATAACCCTGTGGGTAGGGTAGAACATTGATCTTCTGGTGAGGGCGCAGGGATTCGAACCCTGGACCAAGAGATTAAGAGTCTCCTGCTCTACCACTGAGCTACGCCCCCAAACTGTTTAGTACGGCATTAAACCATCATATTATACAATACAAAATTTGGGAAAACTTAATCTTTTGGGGTAGTCCCGTAGATAACGACACGGGTTCCACCACCATTCTCCGGGGGATCTGTCCAATAAAAAAGCTTTTCGGCATCTTCAGTTCGCATATTTACACATCCATGACTCATCGGATGACCAAAATTGTGGTGCCAGTAAGTTCCATGTAGTCCAAAATCTCTATAAAAATATTGAGTAAACGGAACGTTTGGAAGATAATAATAAGTCCCAATAGCTTTATTACCTCCAGCCATAAGGGTATATTTAAGTTTAGTGTAAATTCTAAAATCTCCAGTTGGAGTTAAGCCCCATTTTCCAGTTGAAACATCAAAGGAATAAACCTGCTTATCGCCCTCGTATGCATAAAGTTTTTGATGCGATAAATCAATTTCGATTCTCTTTTCACCGCTACTCTTATGTGAGCCCAAAACATCTGTTTTGTACGGAATTTCACCAGGAACTAAAAATCGATCACCATGAAACATTGCAATTTTATTCTTATCGTCGTAATCACCATCTGGTCCCTTTTCTTTAAAGACGAGACGGGTACTAACTACAAAAAGTAGGGCAAGAAATAATAATGATCCTATAAATCGTATAGGGTATTTGTTTGCTGATTTATTCTTCTTCATATCAATGCTTACCCGCTACTGCTTCTTCTTTTGTTCTGTGAATTGTTCCCGCCGGATGTTCTGGTGGTGAATAAACTGTATACAATCTCATTGCATCGGTTTCCGAAGTGTTTACAATATTGTGTTCGGTTCCTGCCGGTATGACAACGGCTGAACCATTGGCCAGCGGAGTTTCCTCCCCGTTTAAAACGGCCTTCCCTACCCCACTCTCAATTCGAATAAACTGATCTACGTTACTATGAACCTCCATGCCAATATCTTCATTTGGTTGAAGAGTCATCACCACAAGCTGACTGTGTGCGGCTGTGAAGAGCACTTTACGGAAATTTTCGTTCTCCAAAGTTTCTTTTTCAATGTTTGTAATAAATCCTGACATAATGATAATGTTATTGAAGTACTTGCTCAGGGTCAAGTACTACTTCTGGTAACACTTTGTCGTTTTTTACTAATCCCGCAACTTTTTGGCCAATAAACTCGGGTGTAAAATATTTTTTACCTTGGGCCTCTTTTTCTTTCTTTTTTTCAACTGAAAGAGGGCCAAATGCAGTTAGTGTACTCCCAAGTGTAATATGACAGAACTTAATTTTTTGATCTTTATATTCTTCAGATAAGCACAAAGAAAGTTGTCGAAAGGCGGCTTTTGTTGAGCAGTATGCAGATCTGTTGGGGTAAGGTTTTACACCAGAAAGCGATCCAATATTTATCACAAGTGGCTCCTCTGATTTTTCAAGAAGCGGTAAGAGTTCTTTAATTAAAACAAATGGAGCGGTAACATCTATTGCATAAGATTTACTCCACTCTTTTAAACTTAAGTCTTTAAGACTCTTATATATTCCGATTCCGGCGTTGTTGACGAGAATGTCAATCGTGTTATATTTTTGTGAAACTTGGGAAATAAGCTCCAAGATTCTAGATGGCTCAGACAAATCGCAAACAAAGTATTCTGCCCGATTTTCAAGGGAATTTCCATTAAGTTCTTTTATGGCTTCGGTAAGCTCGGGTTCGTTTTCGGAAACTAGAATTAGTTTTGCTCCCTCGGTATAAAAGCTTTTCGCAATTTCTTTTCCAATTCCCCTCGAACCTCCAGTTATCAGTACCATTTTCCCTAGAATGTTCATAATTTAACTAATTTCAAAATATACACCTCGTTGTCTTTAAGTTTGGTTTGATTGAGAGCATTTGTGATATCAACTTCATTATTAAGTAGTCTCCATTTATAGCTGGGTATAGTTTGATGATTTATAGAATCGATTTCCGTGCCATAAGTGTATTCTGTAGTTTCATAAAAAAGATCCCCGTAGTTTCGAAGATAATCTAACATATCTTTTGTTGTGTTAGTGTTTTGCATTCTAAGCTTATACTCGCTTTTATCCTCAATCTTAAAAACAACATTGACGGGTTTTACCTCAAGTTCTGTAGTTTTTTCGTTGTTTTTTGCGACTAACTTAACACTGCTGCTGCTAAGTACGTGTTTTACATACACCGTGAGAGACACCAAAAAGATTGCATAAACGAGAACTAATACTACTTGGGCTCTCTTTATATCCATAATTTATATGTTATCACGATTTTCTAGTATAATATTGGCTGTGCCCCCATAGCTCAGCGGATCAGAGCACTCCGCTTCGGACGGAGGGGTCGGGAGTTCGAATCTCTCTGGGGGCGCCACACACCCCACACATAGAAAAATGACGGCACTCGAGTTAATTAAAAGGATAGTGGTAAAGAATAAGGAAATACAAAAAATATGCTTATATGCATATGTTTACGTTCCACTCCACCATGAAAAAAACCCATTTAATCATACTGTATGGATCAAAAGAGATGACTTTTTGAACAAAAAATATCTAGAAAGTTTGACAAACAATCTACCCCCTGAAGCAAATCTAGGCATATTTTGAAAAGTCAAAACTATAAGCAATCAATATAAATACTTACCTCTGGTCGATCTTGATTACCCAAAGTCAAAAGAACATATTAAGCAGATAATCAAGATGTTTAGAAAAGAAGAGATAAAACATGGATGGCTTGTAGAAACACAGGGGTCATATCACTATTACAGTGATAGACTGCTTTCATATAAAGAATGGGTTAATTTTTACGGAAAGTGCTTGTGTACCAGTATTGTCCACAGTAGAGAAAATATAGAGCAGTTGACAGACACTAGATACATTGGTCATACGTTAAGAAGAGGTGGTGCCGTGTTACGATTTACAAACAATAGCGATAAATCATTTGTTCCAACTGTAGTTAAAAGGTTTTAGGGGCATCATCTCCCCTCACGCTGTAGATTGATATTTTGTGATAATGTCCTATAATACACTGAGAAAAACAGTCACCAATTCTTTCGTAAACAAAACAAATAAGGAGGAGGTATGTCGGCAAGCGATTTAATGCGTGATATTTTTGGATTTGGGGCTAAGTGGACGGAGGGTTTTGAGGCGACCCTGGCAGACTTAGTCAAAACAGAACTAACACCGCAGGAAGGAACAATAATTTTTAAATTCTACGCTCTGGAAGGCGAAGAGAAATTGACGTTATCGAAAATCGGCAAAATTCGAGAGTTGTTTAGAGGAAAAACCGTAAGCGGTGAGAGGGTAAGACAAATCAAAGAAAGGGCATTGAATAAACTAAAACACTTAATAAGAAGCAGTAGGTTAAGAGCTTATCTTCCGCTCGTCGGGGGCGATTAGTATTAATATAAGCATGTTCAAGATTAAGGGGTATCTTTGCTTAAGAAACCAGCATAGATACCCTTTTGAATTTTTGTGGAGTACGCTCCTTTCAAACAGACATTATTTATGTTTGGCAAATTCTCTATGGTAGACTACGGCAGCAAGTACAACAAGAACAAGAATAGTGAGTGGGGGGTAGCCCAGTATCCAACTCAATATAACAACGATGATTTGGACACCGCCGCAGAGAACACTCCCAACCAACAGTGCACCAATCATTTTAAGTACCCAATCACCGTCCATTCTATACCTCCTTCTAGCTGATATGGTGCATATTATACATACAGCATGTGGTACATAGCAAACCACTTAAACGTGGTTGAATTGTTTTGGGGGATGGGGTAAAATTTTGACAGCGCTCCATGAAAAAACGTAAGAAAAAAATCAAAAAGAAGCCCTCGGAAAAAAAGTTTCTAATAATACAAACTGTTTTATTACTCATCCTTTTTATAACCATTCTTAACTACTTACGACTAAAAAACGCATACATAAAAGAAATGGCTTTTCTACAACCAAAATCCGCCATAGTTTATGGACGGTTAGCTTGCAAACCTAAAATTGGAAAAATTTCACTACCCCTGCTTTCGTGCGCATACAGCATTAAAGACGCAAACGGCGCTTATTTCTCAATACTTGGTGCTAAAAAAGAAAACATTTCAAACAATAAAATCTCCATAGGCGATCCCATAAAAGTAACGGGGCTTTTAACACACGATGCTGGTTCAAAGTACAATATCCTGGGAACAATCTTACTCGTACCTTAGGGCCTCAATTGGGTCTTTTTTGCTGGCTTGAATCGCTGGATAAGTTCCGAATATTACACCCACAAAAACCGAAAATCCTAAAGCTAAAATTACTGTCCACCACGGAACTTCGGCCCTAATCCACTTTTGAGCAACCAAACTTGCACCAAATCCTAAAGACAAACCAATTAAACCTCCAGTTATACTAATCATCACTGCCTCGAATAAAAACTGAAGACCAATATTTACATTTGTTGCACCAAGAGCTTTTCGAAGGCCAATTTCCTGAACCCTTTCTGTAACTGATACAAGCATAATATTCATAATCCCAATCCCTCCAACTAAAAGCGAGATTGCGGCAATTGCTCCAAGACCTAAAGAAAGTATCTGTAATATATTTTGGATAGTTTTAAGAAGATCTTTTTGTGTAAACAAGGTAAACTCATCGTCTTTCAAATCTCTTAAAAGCGCTGTCTGAATAGTTTTGGCTGCAACATCCATGTCAACATTACTTTTCACCTTAATATCTAAGAAAGAATACTCCTCAACCTTCAATTCTCTTTCCATTGTTGTATCAGGAATAGTAATAGACTCATCTGTATCCTTTGTCTTTTGATCAAAAACACCGATCACCTCAAAAAGCTGATTATTCATTTCGATTTTTTTACCAATTGGATTTATCCCAGAAAACAACTCCTTTTCAACTTTATAACCCAAAACTGCCACTCTCGCGTTTGCCCTCTCTTCTACTTGGGTAAAAAATCTACCTTTTGAAAGCTTAATATCGCTAATTACCGAATATCTTTCATTAACGCCATTAACCCCACTATAGTAAGAACGAGTTTTAAAAGTGGCACTTTTACCTACTGTTATAACGGGAGTTATGTCTACTATATAATCCGACGCATATTTTTGAATCAACTCAACATGTTTTTTAGCAAGCTTGTTTCCTGTAAACGTATACGAAGGATCTCTGTTTAAACCAGTTTTTCCAGGAGTAATGAAGATTAAATTTGACCCAAGGGCAGAAAATTGGTCGGTAACATAGTTTTGGACACCCTTCACAAGTGAAACCAGTGAAACCACAGAAAAAACACCAATAATAACCCCAAGCATAGTGAGAAACGACCTCATTTTATTTGCTCTTAAAGCTGTTAACGCTGAAATTAAAGTCTCGTTAAATTTCATGACTTTACTACCTCACCATCTTTTAAAACTATTCTTCTCTGGGCGTGCCTGGCTATATCCTCATCATGTGTAACAAGAACAATCGTACGACCTTTTTTATTTAGCTCATGCAAGATATCTATAATCTCGTCCCCAGTTTTTGAATCAAGATTGCCCGTTGGTTCATCAGCAAAAATAATAGCCGGATCAGTCACCAAAGCCCGAGCAATTGCTACTCTTTGACGTTGTCCCCCAGAAAGCTCATTTGATTTGTTATTCATTCTATCCTCCAGATTAACTAATTTGATCATCTCATAAGCTTTTTCTCGCCAATGGCGCTTTGGAGTATTGCTGTACTTTAAAGGTAACATCACATTATCAATGGCACTTGTTCTACTCAATAAATTAAAGGACTGAAAAACAAACCCGATCTTTTGATTTCTTATCTTTGCTAATTCTTTTTCTTTATATTTAGTGGTATTTGTGCCATCGAGAATAATTTCTCCGCTTGTCGGTGAATCGAGAAGCCCAAGAATATGCATAAGAGTAGACTTCCCAGATCCAGACTTACCAATGATTGCCACAAACTCACCATTATGAATATCAATAGAAACGTTCTTTAACGCCCAGATCTCATCGATACCAAGCCGATAAACTTTGGAAATATTTTTCGCTTCTAACATTAAGGGATTACGAGATGTCATTTTGATTTCATTATCTTCGCTCGATAGCCTTCTTTAATTTCAACCTCGTTGTTAACACTTACAATTATAGTTTTATCAATTTTTGATTTTATTTCTGTGTAGATGTCTCCCTCAAGCCCGATTTCTACCGATTGTTTTGAAATTAATCCATTATCTATCACCCACACAAATGGTTTGTCGTTTTCATCCATATGGATCTGGTCATACATTAAAGATGAAACCTCACCATCTGAACTTGCAATAGCAATCTCCGCATCACCCGTCATACCAAGAAGAGGTTTGTTTGTAGAATCAGATGGCACGTCTAAAACGATTTCAACTTCAAATGAAGCGGTATCACCTCCATCTGCAAATAATGGAAGCTCAACAATTTTTCCCTTAAATGGAGTGTCTGGATAAGCGTCGAGTTTCACTTCAACATCTTGGCCTTTTCTAACTAGCCCGTAATCTTCTTGATCTAAAGTAATTTTAAAAACTAAAGTATTTAAATCAGCAAGCTTTACTACAGTTGTTGTAGTTGCAACCACCTCTCCAATTTGCTTTGGAAGATCTACAACTATTCCATCAAATGGCGAATAAATATAGGTGTTTTTCACATCTATCCAAGCAGCGTTAAAAGTAGCTTCGGCTTCACTTATATACTCGTCGTATCTTCGAAGAGTTTCGTAGTACTCGGCGCGATCATTAACAGACTTTTTTTCCCAAGTGTCTTTTTGACTTTCAATATAAACCTGTTTATCTCGAAGGGTTATATCTCTGGCGTCTCTTGCAACTTGTAGATCTTGATATTCTGATGAGCTATCAAGCCGGGCTAAAAGTTGGCCCGTTTTCACTTTCTCACTCTCAGAAACGTTTCTAGACAAAATTCTACCGGCAACTTTAAATGCAAGATTAGCTTCTTTTTTAGATTTTATTTCTCCACTAGCTGAAACTGTTTTAGTAACAACACGATTCTCAATCTTAACCTCTTTCACAGGGATAGATTTTATACCGTCACGACCACCAATTTTCCAAACGGCTACAACAATTACTATAAATAAAATAAAGAAAAATACCTTCTTTCGCATATCAATGTAGAATAGTATCATATTATCATGAAAGAAATACTAAAATCTCACCACCCAATGCGAAGAGCCCAAAGTTTTAAATATGCCTTTGAGGGCTTGTTCCATGCACTTTTGCACGAAGCGAATTTCCAGATTCAAGTTTTCATTGTGCTCATATCTACTACTATGGGTTTTTATTTCAAAATTTCTAACACAGAGTGGGGAATGTTGGCTCTATCAATGGGTTTTTTACTCTCTGCCGAGATGATAAACACGGTTATAGAAGAGTTCATTGATCATTTAATAACAAGGGAAAGCCCTGCGGCTAAATTAATTAAAGATTTGGGTGCAGGATTCGTTCTTGTTGCATCGTTTGCGACCCTTTTTATTCTTATTCTTATCTTTGGAGGAAGAATTTCCGAGCTTCTTATCAGATAAAATCAAAACCAAAAGATAAATTCCGCCAAAAATATAGCCCCAATAAATATCAGAGATCCAATGTTGTCCAAGTAAATATCGAGATAATCCAATGGTTGAAATTAAATACACACAAACCATTCCAACAGCAACCCTAATTAGTTTGTCTATCTTTTTAAGTTTAAAACATAAATACAAGATAAAGCCCCAAAAGACAACATAAAAAACTACATGTGTACTTGGAAAGCTATATTCTTCGCAAGGAAGAAACGATTTTGTAACATCAGCAGTAACTGGCCTTTGGATCTTGAATATACACTTTAAAATAAGTGAATAAACATAACTTAAAGATGCCAGAAAGAGAAAAACGGCATCTCCCTCGGAATGAACATGAATAAGAATAATTACCGCTATAATCAAAATTAATATTGGAAGTATCTTATAATCTCCAACCGCACTAATAAGCTTAATTTGATCAATTATCATAGGGCTTACTCGATATCGCCCACAACTACTTCTGGAGCACCTGCGGGCAGTAAATATATTTTAATCCTTTCATCACTATTTCGTACAAATTCGTATTCGGGTGCATGGTTTTGCATCCACTCCTGAGTTGTTGTATTCTCTGGATAATCAGTAAAACTTTGAGGGTTTTTCACAAGAATGTAAAAACTAGGAACATCGCCTCTCTTAGGTAAATTAATAAAGTATCTTGTGATGGCTTTTCTCTCGTTTGATGAATAACCCTTAATCTCGGGATGCGTTGCCACAAATCTCTTTACTCCTTCCCAGTTTCTATAATATGGAAAACCAAACATGCTCAGGTGAAAAATCGGAGAGGGTTTAGGAAGAGTCCAAAGTAAAAACTGTTCGTTTTCCCATGGATACTCATCTCTGTTATTAACATAAACCATATACATTTGGGCAAAAATAAAAACAAAAATTATTGAGACACCAAATGTTGTAACGATCCCACCTAATTTATTTTTTAAAACCTTCCTTAAAACCTCCTCAATGAGGTAAACCCCCGCGCCCATAAAAATCATCACGGGAATCAAATATGTATAGATGTGAGTTCCAGGTATGTGAACAAACACTTCCATAAAAGCTAGGGCTAAAAGAAACCACAATCCAATTGAAATAATCTTAGGTTCGGGAAGCTTTCTTTTCAAAAGTGCTCCTCCACAAAGAAAAATAAGTCCAAGAAGAAAAAGTATTGTGTAAATATGAATTACATAAATTGGTTGATAGACACCAAATAGATATTTGGAGCTTGAAATCTTCCCCAAAGCGTTATCTATAAGCCGATTATACCAATAAGTTTTTGTGGCCTCTGATAAGTTAAACAAAAAAGGAATGTAAAATACCCCAGTCATGAAAGCTGGAATAATCGAAACGCGAATAAACCTTCTAATTCTTTCCTCCCTTTTAAAGTCTTTTAGCCAATCATAAAGAAGATAAAACGCAAATGGAGCTATAAGAACCGCATCATAATGTGAAAGAAATGCTAAGCCCCAAAACAGTAAACCCCAAAAGATTTTCTTCTCGCTTAGGTAATATAAGGCCATTATCATAAATAAAATTACAAAAGACTGGTATTGAACTATTCGAGAAAACGCCAATAAAAAGCCGTTTGTGGCAAAGAAAAAAGTTCCATAGAAAGCAACCTTTTCGTTGAAATGATGTTTTAAAAGTTTGTAGAAGTAAAAAACTGCCAAAATTCCAGCAATTGCAAATGGCAAACGAACCAAAAACTCATTTTCATAACTGGGGTTTAAAAACTTTAGAAGAAAAGTAATCAAAAACTGGACGGGTCCCTTTCGTTGATCTAAGAGGAATTTAACCACGGACTGGCCATCGGTTGGATTAAACAGTGCTTTTATTTCATCACCTTGATAATTAGAGTATCCAAGGTTTGTGAGTCTTAAAAAGGCTCCAACCACCATCAATAAAACTAAATATTTATTTTTGATAAAGAACTTTTTGATTCTCTTTATTGATCCCATATATACAAACTTCATTCATTGCCCTGGTCGCGGCAACAAAAACTTCTTTTGCTTCCTTAAAGTTTCTCACATTTGTGAGGCATTTGTCCAAAATGTAAACCTTAGAAAACTCCAAGCCCTTACAGTCCTCAAAGTTCATTATATACACTCCGTTTGGAATATAAGAAATTTTGCTTTTGCTGTCCAGTTTTATTATGTGATGCTTTTTTATTCTTTTCTTATTTACTATAGAAAGCGCTTCCTCAAATACCTGCTTACTAAAACAAATAATCCCGATACTTTTGTTTAGTTCTCTCACATCTTTTGTGAGCTCCCCATTAAACTTTTTTAACATTTCTTCTTTTGATTCAAAAGTTTCGATTGCAGGACTGAGCCCAACTCGATTTATAGACTTTGGGAGATAGTTCTTTGTGTATGGTGACATTATCTTGTTAGCGAGTTCAATTATTGGTTTGGTGCTTCTATAGTTTGTTTCAAGCTCAAAAAACCGTGCGGTTCTTGCCTCTTTTATTATGTTTGGGATGTCTTTCCAAGTTGAGATGCAGCCTTCAACTAAAGACTGGTTTAGATCACCAAAGATTGCAAAACGACCACGAAGAACAAATTTGCTCATAACAAGATACTCTAAAATACTAAAGTCCTGACCTTCATCTACCACACAATATTCGTACTTTGTTGACTTTGAAAACCCGATTAGTTCTGAATATATATAACAATAAATAAAGGTCTCCTTGTATCCGAGTTTAATACCAGACAAGATTCTTTGGCTTTTAAGGATTTTTGTAAGCACCACATGTTTCAGCTCACTTCTCATATCTTGCATTTTGTTAATGATTTTTCTTAAGGTTTTAATATTTTCCTTGTGGAACCAGGCTCGTGTGGAGTTTGGATTTTCCGCAAGAGAATCCTTTTGCATGGAAAGTTCCTCTTCCATATCTTTAATAATTTCGGTTAGGTTTTCGTAAACAGTATAATTTTTTGAATATTTAAAGCCACCAAAGGGCTCAAATTCTTCCTTAGAGAAGAAGTCGTTAATTCTAGATTCAAAATCTTCGTGAACTTTATCAAGTTCAGTATCCAGTTTCTTTTTATTTCCCAAGGTAAATTGTGACAAGTCTGTATTTAAACTCAAATCAAAATCAAGGTCTATTTCTTCTCGATACAAAAAATTAACCACCAAGTCTTTAACTGTTTTGTATGTGATGTCAAATATCCCAAGTTTTGGAAAAAGTGTTGAAAGATAACCAACTAAAATTTGGCTTTTAGCAATAAGAATGGATTTTTCGGGACGAATAAGTTTGGGATAGTTAAAGAAAATATGTGCAAGTTTATGAATTGCTACCGTACTTTTACCACTCCCAACACACCCCTGAACAATACAAATTTGGCGGGGGTCAGATTCTATAATGTCGAGTTGAGATTCTTGAATTGTCTCAACAATATCTTCTAAAACTCCGCCCGTTCTTTTTTTGATTTTTTCTATGATAATTTCGCTTTCGTCAAGTTGGAGGTCGTTATTGTAATATTTGACCACTTCCCCATCGTCAATCTCAAAAGTTCTTTTTAAAAGCAGGTCTCTAGTTTCTTTTCCAGCGGGTGTCTCATAAAAAACGCTTTTTTGCGGATATCTGTACCTATAATAAACAGAAGCTACACGGGTTCTCCAGTCTATAATTAAGGGTTTTTCTTCTTCGCTATGCCCAAATTTACCAATATAAATCTTTCTGGCATCACGTCTTTTAGGATCAAAAAGATCTATTCTTGAAAAATATGGGTCTTTAATCAAAAATCCAAGCTCTTCAAGTTTCTTGTATTTATCTTTAAAGTTAAAGGCCGCATCCCTCTCGTCTACTTGTTCTAAAAATTGATAAAAATCGCTGGACTCGGGGCTCTCTCGAAACTCCTTTAGTTTCTCAAGGGTTTCGGCACCAACCTTTTCCATATTTTTGGATAGAGACACTTTGGCGTTTTTTAGCCGAGAAATGACGCGTGAAAGATGACCCTGTTCTTTAATTTTAATGTTTTTATCCATGATCAGGAGTCCTTTTTAGAGATAAGGACCACAAATTCACCTTTTGGTTTGGCAGAAACTTCGGAAAACTGGTTGTATAGTATATCACTTAAACTCCCACGAATAAAGCTCTCGTAAAGTTTTGTAATATCGTTTGCAATACAAACTTCCCTATCGCCCAGTGCCTCAAGTGCGGTTTCTAAAAAAGACTTAATTCTAAATGGGGATTCAAAAACGATTAGAGTGGCGCTAAGACTCCCATATTCTTTTAAAATTTCTTTCTGCTTGCCCTTTGAACGTGGCAAAAACCCTAAGAATATAAATTTATCTGTGGGAAGACCCGATGAGACAAGCGCAGAAATAACCGAGGATGGTCCTGGGATTGAAATCACCTTAATTTCTTCTTTTATTAAATTGCGAATTAGTTTATACCCCGGGTCAGAAATAAGAGGCGTTCCACTATCTGAAACCAAGGCCAGATTTTTGCCGCTTTTAAGCAAATCTAAAATTACGGGAAACATTTTTTGGTGGTTTTGATCACGATAAGAAAGTTGAGAAGCTTTTATGCTGAAGTGGCGAAGCATTTTGTCGGTGTCGCGTGTATCTTCCGAAAGGATGCAATCAACGCTTTTTAGAACCTCAAGTGCTCGGAGTGTAATATCTTTAAGATTACCAATAGGTGTAGCGACTATGTATAAGCTGCCGGTGGACACAACCCCATTTTAACATTTTACGTTAAAGAAAAGGAAAAACTCCACGTTTTGTAACATGGAGTTTTTAGATATTACGGTAAAGTTAAAGTCAATCGGGTAATAGTTCTATAGCGGCCGAGTGTGTAATTTTAATCCCGTCTTGCGTTTCGAAACTTATAGGACGGACCCTATCATGATATAGAGCGTTACGAAACTCTTTATGAAACTCCTCTGTATTACTAACACGCGCTGTTCGAATGGGATCCTTCCCGACCTCGAGATCGAAGTTATTTCTATAGGTAATTACACTTACTGTCTTTACTATGATTTGGTAAAGATCGTTCTTGTTAACGCCTATATTTTGTCCCACAGAAATACGGGGAGCGTTACCTGTAGTCTGCTTATTGACCCTTCTAATTCCGACAACGCAGCCACTTGCGTTAGGCTCACTTACAATGGCCACTACGGCTTCACAATAAGAGTCATCTTTACCCGTTATGAGATAGAGTTGCTGCTGTGCTCTTAAAGCAAAAAAAACCTTATGGCTGAGTTTTTTTAAACCCAGTCGCTGCAAAAAACACATAATATCCTCCTCGCTTTCTAAATTTTGATTGGAATTATAGGCTAAACTAAGAAAAAGATCAAACTTCCTATTATTTCAACATCGCGTCGATGTCTGATCTTAGCTCCTCAATTGGAACGGCGCCACCCAAAAAGTTGCTTTCACCTGTTTTTAAATTAAGAATAAAACTTCCTGGTGTTCCTTGTATACCAGCTTTAACACCTTCATTCTCTTGATCCTGCACTTTATTTTTGTATTTCCCGCTACTTAAGCAGCTTTCAAAAGCCGCTTGGTCAACTCCAATTCTTCCAGCAATTGAGGGCAAATCTGAAGCTGTTTCGTCTTCAGAATATATAATATCGGCAAACTCCCAAAATTTATCATTACCGGAAAGTTCAGCAACACATTCGCTGGCCTCAGCTTTTTTCCTAGCTTCTGGATGAAGCTCGTCAAGTGGAAATTGTCTAAAAACCCACATTACTTTGTCCCCATATTCGGAAAGAATTGCTTTTTCGGTTTCGTGGTATACCCCACAGTAAGGGCAATCAAAATCGGAATATTCTATAAGAGCTACTTGGGCATTCGTATTTCCTCTAATATGATCGTCAGAAATCGGGCCTTTGAGTTTAGCTTTTTGCTCGGGAGCGGACCCAGTTTTTTGTGTTTCTTCCGTACCGGTCTTAACATCTTTAGTACCCAAAGTATCAAATTTTTTACTTTTGCAATAAAGTGTTCCGGAGTAAAAGGCTGCGATGAGTAAGATTAGGGCTGTAGCAAGCAGGGTAGAATTTAACTCTATAGTATTCTTTTTAGGTTGATCATTCATAGGCGCATTATGCACAAGTTTTTACACTTTGTCATTAGTTTTGTAAACTACCTTTTAAAGACTTGCTTTTCCTTTCAAAATACCCTATAATACGATTCAGCGCTGAGGAATATTCAAATAAAAATTCCTTAAAGGAGAGTGAAAAAATGAAGAAACTTTTGATTTTAGGCTTTTTGGCTGTGTTGATGTTCAGTATGACCTCATCGGGTTTTGCAGCTCTCACACCGGGTTTGGTAGGAGACGAGGCAACCATAACACTCCTGGCGGCACCCGCCCCGACCTTTTCCCTTGATGGGAAGGCCGCTGTGATCGACCAGTTAGGGATAATCGGCGACAAGGTCGTTATTACGATGACCCTCGAAGAAACTGGCAAACCAGTAACCGTCGTGAGATCGGCACTGATCGTAAAAACAGAGTACCTCCTGCCTAATGAGTGGAAGGAAGACGCCGGGAAAAATGTTTGTGCGTCCTTCGAGTACACCACGCGGGTTTGGACAAACTACAATCCAGTTGGCCTTCGAGGCGTTTTGAGTGATTATGGCGATGTCTTATATTTCTCAAAGTCCCCGGCCCCCAGCGATGGTGAATGTAGTATTATCAAATAAATTTCCTCCGCGCTCGGGAGATGCCACATAGCTGCTTTATAAACTAAGCTATGTGGCGTCTCCGAATCATCTCTATATTCCCCCTAGACATTTGCTACATCCTCTACTAAACTTTATATGTGCTAAAAAACAAACGACTACTGCTCATAGTTTTGTTGCACCTTTTTATTCTCACAGCCCTTGGCCTCGTTACTGTATATTTTGTAATCCCCAAACTTCAACCAAAAATTAAAGAAACCCAAGAAGCAAACATAAGCGGTGAGTCTATTTGGAACTTAGGAAAAACTAGCGAACAAGATAAATATGATGTTGACTACGTTTTTGATACGCTCTATTCAGGCCTTGAGTCTAACTTCATTAATGTTGTATTCGAGCTTGGTGATGAAAAATTCGTTAAATACTCTTACCCTGTTAGTAAAGACACCGTTGTTATATGTTACCCAAAATATATCAATTCAAATCCGTCAGAACCGGCTGCTTATCAATTTCGTGGAATTTATACCACACAAGAAATCGACAGTTTTACCAAGACAGCTGAGTCTATTTCTTATGAAAATAGAATCAAGCTTTTAAGAGCTTATGAAAGTGAATACCCTTTAACATTAGGAATTAAAGAAATGCCTGATAAGTCAACTGTTGTCTCTTATATAGTTTTGTTTAAAGAAAACCCCGATGAGTGTAAATAGAACTTTGATTATTACATTGACTTTGTTGACTTTATCGCTTTTTTTTATAACCACAAACTATGTTTATGGTTATACTGCTATCATCAAACAATATGTAGCTCCCCCCAGAGAAATAGGTTGCGTTAGAGGAGCAAGGTGCTCAGGAGGAATGTCTTCAAATTTTAGAGCACCAAGGTATATTCCTCCCCCTCCTCCCCCTCCCCCTCCCGACCCATGTAACATTGGGGTGAGTATTACCCCTCGAACTACCCTTGTT
>Ga0315284_10007542_pt1 | contig 15540 bp, 25 predicted proteins | sample YL17G09_16_MG_FD_203696 | JGI IMG/M metagenome (GOLD analysis project Ga0315284, IMG submission 203696) | Sediment microbial communities from Yellowstone Lake, YNP, Wyoming, USA - YL17G09_16 | ecosystem: Environmental > Aquatic > Freshwater > Lake > Sediment | place: USA: Wyoming | collected... | reverse complement strand
CGCGTAAGAGCAGAAGACATGTGGCGCGGCAAGAGAGATTAACAGCACATCTGGAGATCGTTATGGACACCACTCAAATCATCGAGATCATTGGGGCAACTGCGGGTTCAGCTTCGGTACTCATCAATTAGCAGCATTCAAGTAGGAGTTCGGAGTATGCGCGATAGAGACCTAACTTTAATGTGTTTTGCTTGGTTTTTAGTAGGTCTGCTTATCTGCTCCTTGACTGATCCTATGCTCTCTTTTCTCCAGTTCCTCGCTGTCCTATTCTTCTGGCTAGTACTACCTGTAGTGATAGCGTCGTACATAAAGGCGTACACACCATACAGTTCGATAAATTGGTTTATCGAAAGAAACGTAACTTACGGACAAATCGGTGAGTATCATTGGGAAATAATGAATCCCGAATATGGTCCTAAATTAATGATAAAAATAAGTAAGCCCGTCATGTCTCTATCTAAAGAGTATTACGGGTCCAAAGACGAGGCAGGTTTTAGGTTGCTACCCTTATTCGAGTACGAAGGCGTCTTCTATAACTGGGAAGATTTTCTGCAAGCTAAGGCAAACTCTAGGTTTGGCAAGAACTCAATTAAAAACGCCGTCAATAACTTACTAGCAGCGTTTAAGTAACGATTACATTATCTTACCAGGCGCAGTAGTTGCCTGTGCTGCTGGCGACCCTGCAGTTGGTATACCGGCTACCACTTCGGCATCAGTTAGAATCGCGTTGACTATCACCTTGGTGACGCCCTCTGCAATCGCAGCTGCCATCTTTGCGTGACTTTTAACGTCCGCGCTGCCTTCTTTGGCAAACGCCTTCTTAAGCGCAGACGTAATAGCAGTCTCCATTTTCTTTTGAATAACCGATGCGACTAACGGCATGTATATCTCCCGTGTTTTGTTCAGGTCTATTGTACATCCAACTCTAAAGAGGCAACATGAAATACGCAGCAATCATCTTAGCATTAGTCGGATGCGCACATAACAAACCTACCTCTCACATAGAGGGACTGATACCTTTGACGGTGCTACCTGAACCTAGCGTTCACGGCGATCTAGAGATGCGCGTTAAGCGCATGGAGGACATAATCAAGTCCCATAGCTTCATGATCGACAACGATCGCTGCTGGTTAGACTACCTTCTCTGTATCGAAAAGAAGCCTAAAAACGGATGCACCAGGCAGCAAGAACGCTGCGTGGTGGACGGATATAGAAAGTTCAAGAGCGACAGCTTGCTCTAGGCTTCGCAGCTAGCACATTCGTCTTTGGATCTGCTAGCCAAATCCCCGCGAATCACGCCGTCAGACTTGTAGTAGTAAAGGGTCTTTAGACCCTGCTCCCAAGCCGCAAGATGTACTTCGTGAATGTACTTGCCGGCGGCGTTAGATCCAAAGAACAGGTTGATGCTCTGAGCTTGATCGACCCATTTCTGACGCTGCGCTGCTTGCTTGATGACAGCATGCTGGTTGATCTCTCTAGCCGTCAAGAACACGTCCTTCTCTTCCTTGCTGAGGAAGTCAAGGTGGACGACGCTTCCGCTCTCTGCGTTGATGCTCTTCCATACCTCGTCAGTGTTCTTGCGTTTGTAAGCCAGAAGGATCTCGAGGTACTTGTTCTTGCGAATGAACGTGCCCTTAGCGCCCTTAACGGCGTAGATATTCGCGGTCATCGGTTCTACGCCCGCGCTAAGACCACCAGAAATCGTGCTGTTGGATACGGTGGGTGCAACTGCCATGACGTGAGAGTTGCGTCTGCCAAATCCCTTGCACCACTCAGGTTCGCCAAGTTCTATGGCTAGCTGCGCGGTAGCAGCTTCTGCTCTGGCACGCATCGTTCTAAAGATGGTGGCGTTCAGCATCATGGCGTCAAAGCTGTCGAACGGCAGCATTCTGCTCTGCAGTAAACTGTGCCAGCCAAGCACGCCAAGTCCGATTGCTCTGCCCTTGATGGCGCTGCGAACGCTCGCCTCCATGAACGGAACGTTCTTGGCTTTGACGATGTACTCTTCGAGCACACAATCCAAGAACCGAACAGACGTTTCGATAACGTCCGTATCTTTCCATTCTTCCCAGCGCAGCAAGTTCATGGACGACAGGCAGCAAACGAAGCTGTGCTCGTTATCCGTATACAGGGTAATCTCGCTGCAGATGTTGCTGGACTTCACGACAAGGTTATTTTGCTTGTAGCATTCCGGACTGTTATTGTTCACGTGATCGGTGAACATCAGGTATGGTTCCCCGGTCTCCACACGCGTGCGTAGAATCGTCTCCCACACCGCACGTTTATCCTTGTTACCCCCAACCATGTCTTTCATCCACGCGTCAGAAATTGTCACCGCGTGGTTGGAATTATGGCAGCGCATGTTGACATCGCCAGTCGCTCTGCGGATGTTGAGGAACTCGTCGATATCGCCATGCTCTACCGGTAGGTATAGAGCGCTTGCGCCTCTTCGCGTTGCCCCCTGATTAATGGCGGCAGTAGTGATGTCGAACACCTTTGCCCAAGGAATAACGCCCTCTGATTTACCATTGCCTTTGATCGGTGCGCCCCTACCGCGGATATCACCAAGGTAAATACCCACACCTGCACCATTCTTAGACAAGATAGCAAATTCGGTGTTCTTGTTAAAGATGTCTGAAACACTATCGCCCACATGTATGGTATTGCACGAGATGGGCAAACCTCTGTCTGTACCCATGTTGCTTGCAATAGGACTAGCGATGCAAAGCCAGTTCTTCCACATAGCGTCAAAAAACTTAGCTTCCCACGAAGCAGTGTCGTTCTTGCAATACGAGGCTGCGGCAGATGCAACTCTGCGATACATGTCAAGAGGGGTCTCGTTGTTTATGAGATAGCCCTTGGTGAGGGTGAAATACCCCTCTTCTGTCATCCACTCTGGCGCTAAACCCTTGTCTTTCAGCTCGTCTAAGTTCATGTCTGTCTTTCTATGGATTAGGAAAGGTGATGTTAATCCCAGATGTTAGAGAAATCCGTGTTGCCCTTGGAGTACCCGGTTTCTCTGGAAGCAAAGAAGTCTGATGCAGAGCTACCCGCAGACACTACGTCAAACCACTGCATGCGGGCAAGGCTATCTTTGTCGATGTTCTTCCAGTTGCTCTTCAAACCTAAGTCTTGCAGCTTGGTATTGCAGCGATGGCGAATAAACTGCTTCATGTCTTTAGAGGACAAGCCCTCAATCTCACCAAGCTCAAACGCCTTGTCGATGAAGGCGTCCTCAAGCTCTATAGTAACGCGAGCGGCTTCGTAGATGTCTCTCTTGAGCTCGTCTGTCCAGATTTCTGGGAACTCAGAGATGAGAGTTCTGAACAGCCAGCAGCCAGCGTCAGAATGCAAGCTCTCGTCTTTGATAGAAAAGCTAATGATCTGGCTTAGCCCCTTCATCTTGTTGAACCTGCTGAAGTTTAGCAGGATCGCAAATGACGAGAAGAGGTTTACCCCTTCGTTGAAGGCCGAGAATATGGCAAGACTTCTGGCAATCTCGTGCTTGCTCTTGCCCTTGGTCTCGATGAGACGATCTATCTTGGCTTTTGCAGTTGGCTCGTGCAAAAACGCCGAGAAGTCCTCGATGCCTAAGCTCTGGTTAAGATAGGCATAAGAGACAGCGTGCACGCTCTCCATGTTAGCGAACGAAGCCGCCATCATCTGGATTTCTGGCTTCTTAAACCACTTGCCCACCATCTGACTCCAGTACTCCTGGATGAACACTTCGCTCTGCGTGAAGCCCTTCAAGATGTGGCCCACGATAGCTTTTTCTGAGGGGGAAAGGATGAGCTTCCAGTCGTTTATGTCGCCGTTCATGGCTACTTCGTGGTGGATCCAATGGCTCTTCTGCTGCAGCTCCCAGTATTCGTAAGCTTTTTCGTACTCAAACGGGGCGTAGGTAGGTCGAGGCGTGAGTAAAGACATTGTAGTCCTGCCAGCTATAGATTAAAAAAGGACTACTTGGTAGTCCTCGTGGATCGTTTGGAAGTATGTAGATTCTACCATTCATGGCGTCTCAAAGCAGGCCATGTTGTCTGTACAATCATGAGGAATAACACACACGGCGGAGAAATACCTTGGCAACCCAGCTAGCAAAACTGATAAGCGTGACTCCAGACGGAGAAAAGATCATGGCGTACTGCGCTCGCGTTTCTTCTCCAGATCAAGAAAAAGCAGAGTATGCGCAACTGTTCAAGTACTGCTTAAAAAACAGTCACTTCTCGGTGTTTGAGATGGCTAACATGTGCGTAGAAATCAACACTAGTCGGGGTATATCACCTCAGATCTTGCGCCACTGGGTATTCTCGTTCCAAGAATTTAGTCAGCGGTATTCGGCAGTTACAGACTCTAGCATGGTGCTTTACGAAGCAAGACGCCAAGACAAGAAGAACAGGCAGAACAGCATAGATGATCTCTCTCCAGAGATCAAGCAAGAGTGGCGAGATCGTCTGCTAGAAAACTGGAACCACGCGTTTGCCCACTACGATTGGGCACTCAAAAACGACATCGCCAAAGAGCAAGCAAGGTTTTTTCTGCCCCTCAATACCGCGACCCGACTCTACATGAGCGGTACAGTGAGGGACTGGATCCACTACATTAATCTGCGTACCGGCAACGGCACTCAGAAAGAACACTCAATGGTGGCAGAAGCTATCAAGACAATCATGGCAGAACAGTTCCCAACCATCGCGCAAGCGCTAGACTGGAAGTGATATGACTGTTGTTATAAACTTGTTCGGAGCACCATGCAGCGGCAAGAGCACCGCAGCTGCCGGTATATTTTACGAGTTAAAGAAAAACCATGTTCACTGTGAGATGGTACGCGAGTACATAAAGAGCTGGGCATGGGAAGGTCGAAAACCTAATGCCTACGATCAGATGTTCTTGCTCGGCAAGCAGTCCAAGTACGAGTCAATGCTGTACGGCAAGGTGGACTTCATAGTGACCGATTCTCCTATTCTGCTAAGCGGCTTCTACGATCAGTACTACGCAAACAGCACTATCGTTGCCGACGCCGCCATGGCCTTTACCGAGCGAGCTAAGGCCAACGGAATCACCTACCTCAACTTCTGGCTGCACGGGCACAATCGGTACGACGCGCGCGGCAGAAACCAGGAGCAGGAAGAGGCAGAAGTTTTGGCCGTGCACATGAAAGCTTGGTTGGATAGCCTTGGAGTAGATATAATCGACGTTGATGGTATTCTAGACGATCGAGTCTCCTCCATACTAAACGAGGTGAGCAAATGGGGCGCAGTCATAAAATCTCCAGAAACGACGCAGAACTCACCGCCATCCAGAAGCTGAGACACGAGAACGACCGCCTTAAGAAGCAGATTTCTAAGCTTAGAAAACAACTTTCTCGAATCGATATAGATCGTTACAGCAACCTAAAAGAGATGATAGAGGCTCACCAATCGCAGGACGTAGCCTACGACAAGACAGAAGAGCTTCTTCAGCTCAAGAAGAAATGGATATGCCACAGCTGCGGAGAAGACTACCTACGGGTAGTGATCGTTCCGCGAGCAGATGGCATGTTCTACTTCCGTCGTTGCATCTCTTGCCAGTACAAGACAAGGCTTAAGAAGAGCGACAGCGAGATAGAAGGCATCGATTCAAACGACAACTTAGTGTCTAGCGCAGAACTCTAAGTGACTTGCGGCTGCCATCACCGGCAGCCAGGATATGCTGAGCCACCATGTTCGAGAGTTGACGCGAGTTCTTAGTGCCGTTGATGTTTGCCGCAATTTTAGCTTTGTTTTCTGGAGTTGCTGACGAGGCCTGCAATACGCCGTGCAGCATCGCTTTGCCTTCGCTATGCGGCATCTTCTCAACGTCGTGGGCGTGAGACATCTGGAATACGCTATTGCTTTCTTTCTTGTGCATGTCCAGGATGTCTTGTGCACCCTCTTTTATCTTCTCAGCCTTGGCCTGCTCTTTCGCCTCGTGCCTGCTATCATCACTATGGGGTTCAGCCTCAGACTGCTTTAAGGTTGCTGGGCTTTTTTGGCGAGCTGCGATCTCTTCTAACGCCGTACGCTTTGTTTCTGCATCTATCTTAGCGTCTGTCTCAAGCTTCTTCTGCTTAGCGCCAGCCCATGTCGGAGCAATCGTGGTGTTATCTTTATAGTTCATCGTGCTTGCGTTTTGGTCGTGCGCAGTCTGCGTGTCCGTAAAAGCTTGCTTTGTAGCGGCTGGACTAGTATTTGGGTTTTGCTTTGGATTGATCTTGCTGTAGTCCATTGGAGGACCTGGCTTGATGGCTTTCTTAAACGACCATTGACCGTTTTTAGCTAGCTCTAATTGCTCTTTCTTGTCGAGCATGTCGCCGTTGCCTAGGTGGTTCTTCATCAACGTAAGGGTTTCAACTACGGCTGTCCGCTCTTCTGACGTCAGCGAAGAGAGCTCTATCTCTTTTTCAATCACACTTTTTACAAGCTTAGACAGATCCACGTCTCTCTCCCTTTATTGATATCAACTATCGTACCACGCATCCAGTATAAGACATCTATACCCACAATGCCCCATTAACTTAAGAGAGGTGCTGCCCAGATGATGAACAGGGATAAAAACGAGTACGTCGATGATGAGATCTGGGTTACGCACTTCACTCTAGAATCTGCCCTGCACTTTAGGCAGCAGGTGCGCTACGCTCACATGACCGATCCAGCAGCGCCCATCATCGTTCATATCAACTCGTACGGCGGTGAAGTGCCGGCATTAGCTATGATGCTGGAAACCATGGAAGAAATTCCAGCGTCTTTCGTCACGATAGCTCAAGGGGCAGCGATCAGCTGCGGCGCGATCCTGCTCTCCCACGGAGACGTGCGGTTCTGTGGTCCGTTCACTAAGGTGATGATACACAACGTAAGTTCTGGCACCTACGGCGACGCTCTCGGTGTGCAGGCTGACGCGCTCGAGCTCCTAAAGGTTAACGAGCAGTTTATAGGGCTTCTGGCAGAAAACTGCAAGATAGACTACGAGGCGCTCCAGCATCTGATAAAAGAAGCCCCTGGCTCTAAAGAACTGTGGCTAGATGCTCAAGAAGCATTGAAACTGGGCATTGTCGATCATATCGGCCTACCAAGAATCACCATGCGTGCCGAACCGATATTTGAAATGGCAGAGCTTGCGCCGCAGAAAGCGACGAAGAAAAAGACAAGTAAAACGTCTGCATCTACGCCTAAAAAAAGGAAGAAAAAATGAATTTGCCTTATGTCGATCATGTCGTGGTTTCTCAGGAAGACGTAAACCGTATCGAGTCGTTTTTTAGCGAATACAACGAGAACGGCAACCTCCCTCTAACCGAAGAGCTCAAGAACGAGCTAGAGCTTGCAAAGAGCATGCTCGCAAACTCGACCTACACCCCCAACGATCAGCAGCGCCTCACGGTCGCGCTCTGCGTAGCTCTCGTAAAAGCCACGCATCCGCTGCTCATGGACCCAGAGATCGCAGCCCTCAAGAAACCTTTGGAGGAGGTGGCATCGCTGGCGGAGTTTTATCAGACTCTGGACTCGTCTCTTGAGGATCCGAAGGCAGAAGGCTAAGATTCTTAGCTCGTACTAAGTGACTCTTGGGGATCTCACCGCTGCTCACAATGTGATCCAGCATTCGACCCCTGATCCTTTTTTCTGCGTACTTCGCAAACACGTTCTGGTTACTGTTCGCGGCTAGTCTGCCAGCCACACCGTGATCGTACTTGTGCAGGGCATCAATAAGCCCGTGAAAACCAGCCATGTGCAGATCGTCTTCGTCTACGTGTGGTGGAATTTTTCCTTGTGATCTCAGCACGTTAATGTGCTTGTTGATCAGCGGGGCGTGTTCAATCATAAACGCGTCGATCAGCTTTTTGTTCTCTGGGTCTTTTAGCTTGCTCATTGTATCCCCGTATTTCTTTAGACTCTATGATTATACAGTATAAGTATACTAGCTCGTTCTAGTCGCGTGTTGGGCGTCGATGTGGACCAGTGGGGATTACGTGAAACACGCAAAAAGAACGGGGAGATGAACGGGATGTTGGTGATTCTTTTAGCTTTGAGCTCTTTGCTCACATCGATCGCACTAGTAAAGACGCGCGCAGATCTTCACGCTACAGAGATAGTGTACGAAGATGTCTCTAGATCCATCGTCTCCGTAGAGAGCGACCCAATGGTCGGACGCGGTACAGGTTTTGTGGTGAAGGCAGAAAGCGGTCAGAAGTTTGTTATCACCAACGCTCACGTCTGCGAGCTAGGCTTAAAAAGCGGATACATGGTGGGCTACGTTCGCAAAGACGGCGAGTTTCGCACCCCTCTTGAGCACAAACTCGAGGTGATCAAGCAGTACGACAACCACGATTTATGCATCCTCAAGCTGCATGACGACCTTCCAGCCTTACCGTTGGCTGACGACGTGCACGTCAACGAGCGTGTTCAGATCATTGGCTATCCTGTCTTCAATCTGCTGTCAGCATCCCACGGACATGTTCGCGGCTACGCGGAAATGAAGACCCAATGGGAAGTTCCTATGGAACGCTGTGTTGGCAAAGCGTTTCGCAAAATGCCGATGGGCTTTAAGGCAGATGCAGCAGGCAAGATAATCACCATTGAAGCTTGTATCTTTAAGCAAGACTTCCTGATGACGGACGCACTAGGCGATGCCGGCCAATCAGGTTCACCTGCTTTGAACGAGCAGGGAGAAATCATCGGAGTTATGTCGATGGTGATCGGAAAATATCGCGTGTTCGCACTGCTGGTTCCTCTAAACGATCTTCGTGCTTTCTTATCCAAATACTGATCAGTACAACTCCGCCATCGAGGTGTATGTGTCTATTGAATACGTCAAGCTTAAGCTAACCGGTCCGCACCAGTACGCGCTGTTCTCAGCGTCTGGCGCTCAACTGAGCGAAGTGTTTCGTGGATCAGAAGACAAAGCAATAAGATGGGCAAAAGCTTTTTGCTCTTCGTGGGTTAACTGGGTTGTAGATACAGAGGAGTTGAAGGATGAGAAGAAAAGTTGAATTCTTGATGCGTTTGTTTGCTCAAACCAACTGCAAAGAAGCACTGATGGACTATCTGCAAGCAGAGAAAATCATCACATACGAGCATAAGCTAAAGATACTTGATGCGCACTTTAGCTCGCACCCCTCCTATATCGTGGCGCTGCTCAATGATTTGGCAGCAGTCGACAAGCTTCAGCTAGTAGACTACGAGTGGTCCATTCTTCCGCAAGAACGTTTGATTCTCACTCTAGTCTCTACGAACGACAAGAAGACCTTTGAGTACACTGTTTAAGGGAGAGCGCTATGCACAGCTGGGGCGATAAGGGCGTAGACTGGTCCGGCATATCGGACGCAGCGCATGAGATTGCAGAGTATCTAACTAAATACGGGCGAATCTCTGTTCAGGACGCGAAAGAAAAGTTTGGTACGGTACGCGTATATTGTGACTTCGGCTACTTCAGCGTGCGCACGATACTAACACCGCGCTCCGGATACTGGAGCTCCAATCCGACGTTAGATGCGATCGATAAGGTGGTAATGCCGCTTATCTCACGGATGAACCCGATGATCGTTAAGTACCACGAGTTCATTTATCGCAGAGCGTACAAAAAAGCAATACTAAAGTATCCGCATCTGATCGCAGAAATCATGTCTGGAGCAGACTACTACTCTCTGCTCGAGGGACTGTTTCCTCAATGGGATCGCTGGGTAAAAGATTCGACGAAAAAGTAGACGCTTTCTGCGATAAAAACGCAAGTATAAAATAGATAAGAAAAATCGCAATCATGCGAAATATCGAAAGGGATATAGATGTCAAAAGGTTATACGATCTCGTACTTCGTCAAGGCTTTGAAAAACGCTCCAACACGCGCTGTCGGCAACACGGCGTCCAGCGTTTTTCAAGCAGTCTCGCCGCGCTTAGGCTTGTTCTCAGTAAAAGCTGACGCGCTTGACACATGGCTTAACTACCAAACACACAACATTGCACAAGGTGCAGGCATCTTCAGCACTTATGGCAAAACACCGCGCGCCCGCCTTATTCGCGCTCTAAACAACCGCTTCAAAAACGGTTCGATCTAATCGAAAGCACCTTCCAATGAAACATGTAAATACTGTAATTCTTATTGACTCTGAAGCATACAAGATTGATCGTCGAGTGCGTGCACTCGCCACCGATCTAGCCGGCGACAAGCTCCCAGCTGTTCTCAACGAAGCCGCGCGTTTCATAAGCGAAGGTAAAAGTGTTCATCGGGCTTTGGCAGATGCCTTGCATCTCCTGAAGCTCGCTGGACGCTAACCTACTCAGCCACCATCGACGCATCCGTCTCTTCTTGAGGAACCCTTAGCTCTAACTTGCTTAGCTTATCCGAGTAAATCCGATCCTTCAGCAAGCGCACAAGTTTGGCCATTTCTTTTGGGTCGCGCTTGGCGCTCATGGCTGCTGTCCGCTTCTTGCGTACACTAGCCCTCTTTCTTGGCTCCAGCACCTTGTCGGCCAAGCCTAGAAGGACAGTTTCTTCGGCTGTTAGGCACATGTCACGTTTCACGAGTTCTGCCCAGAACTCTATAGGCATAATACTGTTGTCTGCGTACATCTGGTTCAAGCGATGCTGCAAAGCGTTCTCGATGTCCATCTCGATGTTGAAGTCGATAAGCTTCACCGGCGTCCGGCGTTCACCGGTGCTAGGACTGTCGTGGATCAGCACCGTGGTGTTAGGAGTAAGGTAGCGTTCGTCGCAGACAGCCATGATCCAGGTTGCAGATGACGCGATAAGTCCGCTTCCGTAGAACCTGAACTGACAGCTGCTAGCTAGAATGGTGTCGACCAAGCGCAGCATGCTTTCGGCGTCTCCGCCTGGAGAAGACATGTGCAAAGATATGGGCTTACCTGGTGCCTCTTGCTCAAGCATATGGATGCCGCGAACGGCCATCTCGACGGACTTCCAAGTAAACTCGGATCCCTCGTCCTTGTCCAAGGTGCCAAAGTAGATTATACGGTTCTTAACGTCTAAGCCTGCTTCTAAAAGCAGTCCCACATCGTCGACTTTTTCTGCCATGTATAACCTCCATTACTAGTATCATACCGAACCGAGGCCCAGACATGAACAAGCGACACATCATTTCTTGCGGAAATGAAGCTGATATTCAGCTGCTTAAAAGTACGATCTCTAAGATCGAAGATAACGCGCTATTCTACGGTATTACTCACTTCAGCACAGAAGTGGAGGCCATGTCGATGACGAGTCTAACTCGCGATTTTCTCACCGATTATCGGGCCAGCTACGCTCCTTCTATAGATTCAGAAGACAATCCCCGCAGAATCAAGGGGGTGGTAATCAAGCGCATGAGCTTCACCTTCTGCCAGCGCCCTCTCCACCACTCTGATACCTGGGGCCGATACATAGTGGTAGCGGGCGGCGATACCTCTAACTTTACGTCGATTTCGTTTACTTGGGACATCGTAACAGACATCATCGAAGTAGCGTTTTCCCTATACACCTTCAGAAGTACTAACAAAAACGGAGAGCACAATTTTGACTCCGAAAACGGCGAGTTCATTATGATCAATTTTGGGTCGCAATACCGACGCGATATACGTCTGATCAAGAATCGTTTAGGAAAACTCTTCATGAGCAAGAAGCGCGACGTCAAAATTCTTAAAGAAGAAGCAACAAGAAGAGTGTTTAACGCAGCCGTGAACGCCTTAATCCCAGATCTATACGACTCAATCTTATTTAACGGAGTTGACGATGAGAAGTGAATCCCTAAAAGACTTTTTAAGTCGTGGTGGCAAGATCCACGTGGCTGAAGCCCAACCTGTAGAAGAAGTCGTCTTCACTATGCGGGTCAACTCTTCGCCAGAAAATCGAATCTTGTCTCTAGAAGACGGTGAGTTCTATTTTTCTGAGCACAAGAAAACCGACAAGCCTACGATTAAGCTCGCTAAGCTTATAGAAGATAGCGGCTTACCAAACGACGTAGTGGAACGTATGAGGAGCGCTTGTGAAAAACTCTAATGACAAGACCTACAATGTAGTGCTGGACGGTCTGTCTATCGAAGCCCTTATGGAAATTTTGCTGTTTGCTGGCAACACTTCTGCTTTTCTTGCTAAGAAAGAGAACGAACACAGCAACAACTCTAAGGAAGCGATAAGGTTGGTCAGAATAGCCAACGATTGCAGAGATCTAGCCGAATACATACACGATACTCTCAACATAGGCACGCCTCAGCCTCATGAGATTCACTAAGAACTTATAACCGATCCGATACGTACACACAACCATAGGAGATTTTGAATGAACGTTGATAAGATTTCAGAGATTTTGGACCTTGCTAAAACAGCTAGATCAATGGGAAAGATCTTCATCCCGATGTTTGTGGGTGAATCTGGCATCGGCAAAACTGAAGGCATTCAGCAGTGGGTTAATGCCCAGCAGAAGCTAGATCCTGATTTTCAATTTGTGGATCTTCGGTTAGCCTACTATGAAGGCCCAGACTTCATTGGCTACCCGTACGAGTACAAAGACGATACTAATACAACCCGCATGGGTCATGCTCTCCCGCACTTCTGGCCTACCAAAGGTAAAGGTCTTCTTCTTCTCGAAGAGCCAAACCGCGGTAATTCAATGATTCAAAACTGCCTTATGCAGCTCACAGACAAGAACCGCAAGGTTGGTCCGACCTATGAACTACCTGACGGCTGGCTGATTGCTGCGGCTCTAAACCCTGAGAGTGCAAACTACGATGTCAACAGTATGGACACCGCGCTCAAAAACCGTTTTGCAGAGTTTGAAGTAGAGTTCAACTTCTCTGATTTCTTGGCTTATATTGAAAAAGCAAAGTGGCACGAAAAAGTCTTAAACTTCGTCAAATCTGGCGTCTGGCTATACAAGAAACCAGATGCTCTAGGCAAAGACGGCAAGTACATCTCTCCGCGCACGCTAGCTCGTATGGAGGCACTTGAAAGTGCCGGTGCGTCTGATGCTCCAGAGAAGCGTAACACTCACTACATTCTGTGCCTATCTATCCTAGGCAAGCATGTAGGCAACGAATATTGGAAATCGTGCTGGGACGATGCACCTATCACGGCAACAGACATCCTCAAAGACAAAGACAAGGCACTAGCAAAGCTGAAAGCTATGTCGGGTACGGACAAGTACGAGGGCGACAAGATCGACCTCACGGTGTCCTCTATCGTTGATAAGTTCAGCGGATGGCATGCGGGTTCTAAAGACAAAGACGGAAACGTGATCAAAGCAAGCGACGAAGACACAATCGACGAGCAAACAATGGTAGACGTTGCGATGATCATCCCAGCTTCTCCTGCTATCACCCTCATCAAGGGCTGCGCGCAGAAAGTAGCAAAATCAAGCATGGGCACGTATCTTGGCGACCTTGTTAAGCGTCACCCTGATCTGCAAGCCATCTTGCGCGACAACATCAAACTAGGTCAAGCGATGAAGAGGAAGTAATGAGCGAGACTAAAACAGAGGTGGTTGTTACCCCTCTTGAACAGAATCAAGCACTTCAAACCGCGTTGTTTGCGCTGTCTAAAACTCATGCATTTTTTGCTGGGATCTTAGAGAGCTTAGACATCACCTACTCAAACCAACTGCCCACGGCCGGTATTGCGTTTGACAGCAACGGCAAGAAGTGGAATCTCCTTATCAACCCGGTCTTCTTCTGCAAGAAGCTTGGGGAAGGCGAAGAGGGTGTTAAAGCTCGTATCTCGATTCTTCTGCACGAGCTGTACCACATCACTCACAAGCACCTAACGCGCGCTATGTTCATGAAGCTAACACCTCAGCTGCGAACGCTGATGAACGTTGCAATGGATATGGAGATTAACCAGTACATTCAGAATCTGCCAGAAGGATGCGCGCAGTGTCCGTCAGAGGTAGACGCTGAAGCTGGAGCTAAATGCGAAAACGAGATGTGTCCAGGGTATGCGATCAACGTCGCAAAATACCACGACATCGATGCTAACGGCAAGCAAGTTCCTTGGGAACGGCTCAAAGCGTTTGAGTACTACTACTACAAGCTTGCAGAGAAGTTCAAAGAGCTATCTTCAAACAGCGAGTCAGACGGCAAAGGTGAAGGTGGCGAAGGCGATCCTAGCAAGAGCAAGGGCGATGGCAAGCATCTGCCGAAAGAGTTCGACTCTCATGAGTGGGGCAGTTCTGCTAACGAAGGCGAGATGATGGACGCTACGGAAGAACTCGTCAAGCGCGCGATGCAGAAGCAGCATCTCTCGTTTGATAAGACGCCAAAGCATATCCAAGATCTTTTGGAAGCTATTCAAGCTCGCAGAAGTGAGCTTGACTATCGCTCGCTCATCTTAAGCGCAATCAAGAAAAGCGCGTCTGGCATCGATCGCATCAACACGTGGACTAAACGCTCGCGCAGATACGGCAACATTGCTCCAGGTACGCGCATAGGCCCTCTACCAAAACTTGCCACCTTCATTGATACGTCGGGCTCGATCTCTACGCAGGAAGCGAACGATTTCTTAGACATCATCGACAACTTCCTCCGAGTTGGGCATCGCAAATGCTATCTAGGTTTATGGCACACTGAACTCTACTACTGCAAACCCTACAAGCTGGGTGAGCGATTAGACGCAAGCAAAGTGCAAAGCGGTGGCACGGATCTTGCAAGTGCTCTGCAGTACATAGCTGACCACAAACCTGATCTCTCTGTTATTCTGACTGACGGCTGCTACAGCGACGTTGATTTTGAAGCTATGCTGCCGCCTAATTCAACACCACCTAGCGTTGTATTCATAATAAGTCAGGACGGTCAGATCGATCACCCGTTGAAAAGAATCGGCATCACGATACAGATCCCTAAGACCGCAACACTAAAACAAGACGAAGCTATCGGAGCGTAACTAAGAAAGAATTTTGAGATGAAAGTTATTGGTGGGTTTGAGCTGTCAGGCTCGACGATAAGAGTGGGCGACCCGTCTCTGTTTGCGAAGAGTCAGGACGCAGAGTTTGTTCCAGGATGCTCTCCCGGTCAATGGATTGGCCAGATAGACGTCAACAACAAGGGGGCCGTAACGTATCTGTGCGCCAAGCTGGCGAACGCGCCTATCGTCAAGTACGAGCAAACTAGGCTAACCGTATCGTGCTTTACAGGGCAGATGGGCTTGTTTGACGCAAAGCGATACTCGGAGACGCTGGTGACGCCGGTCGAGGTCCCTCACCCTGGATGGGACGACAACTTTACAACGTACGAGACGCAAACTCTCGCAGATTTTGGTGTGTTCCACCCTACCTATGTAGACATGAGAGCCTTGATGGCTGGAGCCAAGCAGCTCTACACGAGCAGAATGTACGAGGCCGCCTGCGACATAGTATCTGGACCAGATAAGGCAGGGGCCGTAGAGACTGGTATTATCTCTCAAGCAGGATACGGAGCGGGGACATATCGAATCTACGTGGGTCTCGATGGCAATAGTCGCACCGTAGCAGTGGCACTAAAGTTCGTTCTGGGGTAGGTGTGAGCAATCTTTTTTTCTTAAAGCCTAAAAAGCGCCGCAAAATCTGGCGCTTAA
>Ga0315284_10007538_pt1 | contig 15548 bp, 25 predicted proteins | sample YL17G09_16_MG_FD_203696 | JGI IMG/M metagenome (GOLD analysis project Ga0315284, IMG submission 203696) | Sediment microbial communities from Yellowstone Lake, YNP, Wyoming, USA - YL17G09_16 | ecosystem: Environmental > Aquatic > Freshwater > Lake > Sediment | place: USA: Wyoming | collected... | reverse complement strand
CCACCAGTCCCGCCGGCGCCACCGGCCGCCGATCTGCCACAAGTTCTCGCGTACCCAGCCCAAGGAGAGCCCCCGGCTGCCCAGCCTCTTCTGGTCCCTCGAACCGAGGGAACGGCGGTTGCGGCCCTGGTGTGCGCCATCCTCGCGTGGTTCGTCGTGCCGATCGTGCTGGCCATCGTTGCCCTGGTTCTTGCCAGGAGCGCGGAAAAGGCGATCGATGCGCGACCGACCGAGCTCTCCGGCAGGGGTCTGGTGACCGGCGCGCGATGGGTGGCTTGGGTGCACCTGGTGCTAGCTGCCATGGTCGTGGCCTTTCTGTCAGCGTTCGCGATCGCGGTCTGGGTCGGCCGCTGACCGGCCGGCTGCATGCTGTCCCCGGGTCGGCGAGGCCCCCGTTTTGACCGTTCGCGGGACCACTCGGTAGTCTCGTTCCCTGTGCCTGGGTCAGACCAGGCTGCCGTGCCTGCCCGCACGCCCCTCGTTCGTCCCGCACCGTAGGTGTGGATCCGGCAGCGAGGATGCTCCAGGGCGCCGCATGGTCCCAAGTATCAGCCCTCATTCTGGGTGTTCGTGCTGTGCAGACAGCGCGACACACCCGGGCGCGGGGGTGGGAGGTTCCATCCGGGCCCCCCGCGAATGACTTCTGTACGCGACGACGAACGGGAAAGACGCACCGGTGCCTACGATCCAGCAGTTGGTCCGCAAGGGCCGTCAGGACAAGGTCGACAAGAGCAAGACGCCCGCGCTCAAGGGAAGCCCGCAGCGCCGCGGCGTCTGCACGCGCGTGTACACGACCACCCCGAAGAAGCCGAACTCCGCGCTCCGCAAGGTTGCTCGTGTGCGACTGACCTCCGGTATCGAGGTCACTGCGTACATCCCCGGCGTCGGCCACAACCTGCAGGAGCACTCGATCGTGCTCGTGCGTGGTGGCCGTGTTAAGGACCTCCCCGGTGTCCGCTACAAGATCATCCGCGGCGCGCTCGATACCCAGGGCGTGAAGAACCGCAAGCAGGCTCGTAGCCGTTATGGCGCGAAGAAGGAGAAGAGCTAATGCCCCGCAAGGGCCCGGCCCCCAAGCACCCGGTCGTCGCCGACCCGGTCTACAACAGCCCAGTCGTCACCTCGGTGATCAACAAGATCCTGGTGGACGGCAAGCGCTCGACGGCGCAGAAGATCGTCTACGGCGCCCTCGAGGGCTGCCGCGCCAAGACCGGCACCGACCCGGTTGTCACGCTCAAGCGTGCGCTCGACAACGTCAAGCCCACCCTTGAGGTGCGCAGCCGTCGCGTCGGTGGTGCTACCTACCAGGTACCCGTTGAGGTGAAGCCTGGACGTAGCCACACCCTCGCCATTCGCTGGCTGGTGATGTACGCCCGACAGCGGCGTGAGAAGACGATGACCGAGCGCCTCATGAACGAGCTTCTTGATGCCTCTAACGGCCTCGGCGCGTCAGTGAAGCGTCGCGAGGACACCCACAAAATGGCTGAGTCCAACAAGGCGTTCGCCCACTACCGCTGGTAGGCCTTGCCGCTCTAGCGCAGCCCATCCCGGCACCCGCCCCTGATCGCATCAACCGACGGAGACCCCGACCGTGTCCACCGACACCGCTGCCGACCTGGCCAAGGTCCGCAACATCGGCATCATGGCGCACATCGACGCCGGAAAGACCACGACGACCGAGCGGATCTTGTTCTACACCGGCATCAACTACAAGATCGGTGAGGTCCACGAGGGTGCGGCGACGATGGACTGGATGCCTCAAGAGCAGGAGCGTGGCATCACGATCACCTCGGCCGCGACCACCTGCGAGTGGGACGGCCACCTCATCAACATCATCGACACGCCCGGTCACGTCGACTTCACCGTGGAGGTCGAGCGATCGCTGCGGGTCCTCGATGGTGCCGTCGCAGTGTTCGATGGAGTGGCAGGCGTTGAGCCTCAGAGCGAGACCGTCTGGCGCCAGGCCGACCGCTACAGCGTTCCTCGTATCTGCTTCGTCAACAAGCTCGATCGCACCGGGGCGGAGTTCCACCGCTGCGTCGACATGATCGAGAACCGTCTTGCCGCTGTCCCGCTCGTTCTGCAGATTCCGATCGGGGCAGAGGCCGACTTCCGCGGCCTCGTCGATCTGATCGCGATGAAGGCCCTCGTCTGGCCGCCGGAGGCCGAAAAGGGCGAGATGTACAACATCGAGGAAATTCCCTCGACCCACGCCGAGGCAGCCCGCGACTGGCGTGACCGGCTGATCGAGACCATCTCCGAGGCCGACGACGAGATGATGGAGCTCTACCTCGAGGGGACGGCGCCCACCGAGGAGCAGCTCATCGCGGCAATTCGTCGTGCCACCCTCGCAGCCAAGCTCACCCCAGTTCTGGCCGGATCGGCGTTCAAGAACAAGGGTGTCCAGCCCATGCTCGACGCCGTGGTCCGCTATTTGCCGAGCCCGCTGGACGTCGACGCAATCACCGGTCACGACGTGAAGGACGAGAGCCTCGAGATCGAGCGCCAGCCGAACGAGAACGAGCCGTTCTCTGCTCTGGCCTTCAAGATCATGAGCGATCCGCACCTGGGCAAGCTCACCTACATCCGCCTCTACTCCGGCACCCTTGAGACCGGTACATCGGTGCTCAACTCGACAAAGGGGCGCAAGGAGCGGATCGGCAAGATCTTTCAGATGCATGCCAACAAGCGGGAAGAGAAGCCGAACGCGGTTGCCGGCATGATCGTGGCCGTCATGGGGCTGAAGGACACCACCACGGGCGACACGCTCTGTGACAACGCCAAGCCGGTGATCCTTGAGTCGATGACCTTCCCGGCCCCGGTCATCTCCGTTGCCATTGAGCCGAAGTCGAAGGCTGACCAGGAGAGGCTGGGTACTGCCATCCAGCGGCTCGCAGAAGAGGACCCCACCTTCCAGGTGCGCTCCGACGAGGAGACCGGCCAGACGATCATCGCCGGTATGGGCGAGCTGCACCTTGAGGTGCTCGTCGACCGCATGAAGCGTGAGTTCCGCGTCGAGGCCAACGTCGGCCGCCCGCAGGTCGCCTACCGCGAGACCATCACCGCAGTCGTCGACCGCATCGACTACACGCACAAGAAGCAGACCGGTGGCTCTGGCCAGTTCGCCAAGGTGCAGATCAGCATGGAGCCCCTCGGCGCCGGTGAAGAGGCGGGCTACGAGTTCGAGAACAAGATCTCCGGTGGCCGCATCCCTCGCGAATACATCCCGAGCGTTGACGCCGGAGCCCAGGAGGCCATGGAGTACGGCGTTCTTGCCGGTTACCCCATGGTCGGTGTCAAGGTGACTCTGAAGGACGGGGCCTACCACGACGTCGACTCCTCAGAGCTCGCGTTCAAGATCGCCGGTTCGATGGCATTCAAGGAAGGCGCCAAGCGCGCCAAGCCGGTGCTTCTCGAACCGATGATGTCCGTCGAGGTGATCACCCCAGAAGACTTCATGGGTGACGTCATCGGCGACCTCAACTCCCGCCGCGGACACATTTTGTCGATGGACGAGCGCTCAGGTTCGCGCATCGTCACGGCAACTGTTCCACTGTCGGAGATGTTCGGATACGTCGGTGACCTGCGCAGCAAGACGCAGGGTCGCGCGTCGTACTCGATGCAGTTCGACTCCTACGCCCAGGTCCCGAACAATGTGGCGACGGAGATTATCGCGAAGGCGCGAGGCGAGTAGCCCCGGGCGACGCACCACCACAACTTCACCAAGAAGATCCAAGATTACGTCGAACGGCGTAAGGCAAATCAGTCCAGAGGAGGACTCCAGTGGCGAAGGCCAAGTTCGAGCGGACCAAACCGCACGTCAACATCGGCACCATTGGCCACATCGACCACGGTAAGACGACTCTGACCGCGGCGATCACCAAGGTGCTGCACGACAAGTACCCAGACCTCAACGAGGCCTCGGCGTTCGACCAGATTGACAAGGCTCCTGAGGAGCGCGAGCGCGGTATCACGATCTCGATCGCGCACGTCGAGTATCAGACCGAGGCACGTCACTACGCGCACGTCGACTGCCCAGGGCACGCCGACTACATCAAGAACATGATTACCGGTGCTGCGCAGATGGACGGTGCGATCCTCGTGGTCGCAGCGACCGACGGCCCCATGCCGCAGACCAAGGAGCACGTCCTCCTGGCCCGCCAGGTGGGTGTCCCCTCGATCGTTGTTGCGCTCAACAAGGCCGATATGGTCGACGACGAGGAGATCCTCGAGCTCGTCGAGCTCGAGGTTCGCGAGCTGCTCAGCGAGTACGAGTACCCCGGCGATGACATTCCGATCGTTCGGCTCTCGGCGCTGAAAGCCCTTGAAGGTGACGCAGAGTGGGGCGAGAAGATCCTCGAGCTCATGAACGCAGTCGACACGGCGATCCCAACCCCCGAGCGCGAGACCGAGAAGCCCTTCCTCATGCCCGTCGAGGACGTCTTCACGATCACCGGTCGTGGCACCGTCGTCACCGGCCGTATCGAGCGCGGAATCGTCAAGGTCAACGAAGACGTCGAGATCGTCGGCATCAAGCCGGAGAGCACCAAGACCACGGTCACCGGCATCGAGATGTTCCGCAAACTCCTCGACGAGGGCCAGGCCGGTGAGAACGTCGGTCTGCTCATTCGTGGCATCAAGCGCGAGGACGTCGAGCGTGGCCAAGTTGTGGTGAAGCCCGGAACGACCACCCCGCACACCAACTTCGAGGCGAACGTCTACATCCTCTCCAAGGATGAGGGCGGCCGGCACACGCCGTTCTTCAACAACTACCGTCCGCAGTTCTACTTCCGCACCACGGACGTCACCGGTGTTGTGACTCTCCCTGAGGGCACCGAGATGGTCATGCCGGGCGACAACACCGAGATGTCGGTCGAGCTGATCCAGCCCATCGCCATGGACGAGGGTCTGCGGTTCGCCATTCGTGAGGGCGGCCGCACCGTTGGCGCTGGTCGTGTGACCAAGATCAACAAGTAAGGCACGATTTCGGTAATCCGCCCCCCATGGGGCATACTGTCCAGGTTGCTTGGGCAGGGGCTCAGGTTCACAGCGCGTTGGTCGCAAGACTGACCAGACCTAACGTCCCTGCCCGGCGCCCGGCACCAGCCGGGCTTCGAACCCCGTCTCTTTGGCGCAATCGCCGGAGGACGTCTGTGTGCGCAAACGCGACACACCCGACCGCGGGGGTCGGAGCCACGAGGCTCGCAGCGAGGCTGCGGGGCTTACCGGTTAGCCACTAACGGCACTTACGAAGAGAAGGATTTCGGGAAACGACATGGCGGGACAGAAGATCCGCATCCGGCTGAAGGCGTATGACCATGAGGTCATCGACTCATCGGCCCGGAAGATCGTTGAGACGGCCACCCGCACGGGTGCGCAGGTCGCCGGCCCTGTGCCGTTGCCGACGGAGAAGAATGTCTTCGTCGTCATCCGGTCGCCGCACAAGTACAAGGACAGCCGCGAGCACTTCGAGATGCGTACGCACAAGCGGCTCATCGACATCATCGACCCGACCCCGAAGACCGTCGATTCGCTCATGCGACTCGACCTTCCGGCTGGCGTCGACATCGAGATCAAGCTCTAAAGGGACGCGGGACAATGGGTAAGAACGTGAAGGGAATCCTGGGCGAAAAGCTGGGGATGACCCAGGTGTGGGACGAGGACAACAAGATCGTTCCAGTCACCGTCGTCAAGGCTGGCCCCTGCGTCGTGACGCAGGTGCGCTCCGCCGATGGCGACGGGTACTCCGCCGTCCAGCTCGGCTTCGGTGCGATCGACCCGCGCAAGGTGAACAAGCCTGCTGCAGGGCACTACGCCAAGGCCGGTGTAACGCCGCGCCGTCATCTGGTCGAGCTTCGCACCGACGACGCGTCTGAGTACACGCTCGGCCAAGAGCTCGGCCCAGACGTGTTCGAGGCCGGCCAGATGGTCGACGTCGCCGGCACGTCCAAGGGCAAGGGCTTTGCTGGAACGATGAAGCGTCACAACTTCCACGGTGTCAGCGCCAGCCACGGCTCGCACCGCAACCACCGCAAGCCCGGATCGATCGGCGCCGGATCAACTCCAAGCCGCGTCTTCAAGGGCTTGAAGATGTCTGGCCGCATGGGTGGCGAGTCGGTAACCCTGCAGAACCTCACTGTGCACGCCGTCGACACCGAGAATGGCTTGCTCCTGATCAAGGGCGCGATCCCCGGTTCCGTCGGCAGCCTCGTCTTCGTCAAGAGCGCAGCGAAGGGAGCCACCAAGTGAGCACCGTCGACGTCATCAGCCCTAACGGCACCAAGAGCGGCACAGCTGAGCTGCCGCCTGAGATCTTCGAGGTCCAGGTCAACATCCCGCTGATCCACCAGGTCGTGGTCGGCCAGCTTGCCGCCGCTCGGCAGGGCACCGCGTCGACCAAAACTCGCGCTGAGGTGGCCGGCGGTGGCCGGAAGCCTTACCGCCAGAAGGGCACCGGGCGTGCTCGTCAGGGTTCGATTCGCGCACCGCAGTTCGTCGGTGGTGGCGTGGTTCATGGCCCGCAGCCCCGTAGCTACGAGCAGCGCACGCCAAAGAAGATGAAGGCCGCGGCTCTTCGCGGCGCCCTCTCCGACCGACTGGCCAACGGCCGGGTCCATGTCGTAACGGCGATCGTCGATGGTGAGACGCCCTCGACCAAGGCAGCGGCAGCGACAGTGGCGCGGCTCTCTGAGCGCCGACATGTTCTAGTCGTGCTTGAGCGAGGTAACGACACTGCGTGGCTCAGCCTCCGCAACCTCACCCACGTACACATAGTCACCCCCGACCAGCTGAACACTTACGACGTCCTCGTCAGCGATGACGTCGTGTTCACCCAGGCAGCGCTGAACGCGTTGCTCGAGGGCCCGGTGCGCGGGAAGTCGGCAAAGGCGGTCGCCACGTCGACCGAAGCCGCCATCGCAGACGAGGAGGCCTCGGCATGACCGCCGCCGCTATCCAGAAGGACCCCCGCGACGTCCTCATCAAGCCGGTGATCTCAGAGAAGAGCTACGGGCTCCTCGATGAGAACAAGTACACCTTCGAGGTGCACCCTGATGTCAACAAGACCGAGATCAAGATCGCGGTCGAGAAGGTCTTCGGGGTCACCGTCGTCAGCGTCAACACCCTGAACCGTCAGGGCAAGCGTCGTCGCACTCGCACCGGGTGGGGCAAGCGCAAAGACACCAAACGAGCCATCGTCAGTGTCGCCCCCGGCGACCGCATCGACATCTTCGGCGGTCCGGTCTCCTGACCGGCGAGAGCTAACTAAGGACTGTTAAGAGCTATGGGAATCCGTAAGTACAAGCCGACAACGCCGGGCCGTCGTGGCTCGAGCGTGGCCGACTTCGTCGAGGTCACCCGCTCCGAGCCGGAGAAGTCACTGGTGCGCCCGCTCCCCAAGAAGGGTGGCCGCAACGCCTCGGGTCGGATCACGACGCGCCACCAGGGGGGCGGTCACAAGCGTGCCTACCGCGTCATCGACTTCCGCCGGGCTGACAAGGACGGGGTGCCGGCCAAGGTCGCGCACATCGAGTACGACCCCAACCGCACAGCACGTATCGCCCTGTTGCACTACGTCGACGGCGAGAAGCGCTACATCCTCGCGCCGAACAAGCTGAAGCAGGGCGACACCGTCGAGAACGGTGCGAGCGCGGACATCAAGCCCGGCAACTCGCTCCCTTTGCGCAACATCCCCGTGGGAACGGTGATCCACGCGGTTGAGCTCCGCCCCGGTGGCGGCGCCAAGCTCGCCAGGTCGGCCGGGTCGAGCATTCAGCTGGTCGCAAAGGACGGTCCCTACGCTCAGTTGCGGCTGCCTTCCGGTGAGATCCGCAACGTCGATGTGCGCGCTCGCGCCACGGTCGGCGAGGTGGGCAACGCCGAGCAGTCGAACATCAACTGGGGCAAGGCCGGGCGCATGCGCTGGAAGGGCAAGCGCCCAACTGTCCGTGGTGTGGCCATGAACCCCGTCGACCACCCGCATGGTGGTGGTGAGGGCAAGACCTCAGGTGGACGCCACCCGGTCTCGCCCTGGGGGCAGCCAGAAGGTCGTACCCGGAAAAAGGGCAAGGCCAGCGACAAGTACATCGTCCGCCGCCGCAAGTCGAACAAGAAGCGCTAGGAGCCACCAGCGATGCCGCGCAGTCTGAAGAAAGGTCCCTTCGTGGACGACCACCTCGTCAAGAAGGTGGACGCCCAGAACGAGGCCGGTACGCGAAACGTCATCAAGACGTGGTCTCGGCGCTCGATGATCGTCCCGTCGATGATCGGCCACACGATCGCCGTCCACGATGGTCGCAAGCATGTGCCGGTCTTCATCACCGATGCCATGGTTGGTCACAAGCTCGGCGAGTTCGCCCCCACCCGCACCTTCCGTGGCCACGAGAAGGACGACCGGAAAGGACGGCGGCGCTGATGGCTACCGCTCCTTCGACCACCAGTGCCCGCAGCACTGCGCGGTACGTCCGCATCACGCCGCAGAAGGCGCGACGCATGGTCGACCTCATCCGTGGCCTGCCGGCAGCCGAGGCCAAGACCGTGTTGCGGTTCGCCCCGCAGGCAGCAAGTGAGCCTGTTGGCAAGGTGCTCGACAGCGCCATCGCCAACGCTGAGAACAACCACGGCCTTGACGCCGACATTCTGGTCGTCAGCTCTGCCTACGTTGATGAGGGACCGACGCTGAAGCGTTTCCGTCCTCGTGCTCAGGGCAGGGCATTCCGCATTCGCAAGCGCACCAGTCACATCACCGTCGTCGTGTCGGAAGACGCGACGCCCGCTGGAAAGAAGGGCTGACCGTGGGTCAGAAGGTCAACCCTCATGGGTTCCGACTCGGCATCACCTCCGAGTACACCTCTCGTTGGTACGCCGACAAGGGATACAAGGACTACGTGAAAGAGGATGTGGCGATCCGCCGCATGCTCTCCAAGGGTATGGAGCGAGCCGGCATCAGCCGGGTCGACATCGAGCGCACCCGTGATCGCGTGCGCGTCGACATCCACACTGCCCGACCCGGCATCGTCATCGGTCGCCGTGGCGCCGAGGCAGACCGCATTCGCGGCGATCTGGAGAACCTCACGGGTAAGCAGGTGCAGCTCAACATCCTCGAGGTCAAGAACCCCGAGGTAGATGCTCAGCTGGTCGCTCAGGGTGTGGCCGAGCAGCTCTCTAGCCGGGTCTCCTTCCGCCGTGCGATGCGCAAGGCAATCCAGAGCGCGATGAAGGCAGGCGCTAAGGGCATCCGCGTGCAGGTCAGCGGTCGCCTTGGCGGAGCTGAGATGTCGCGTACGGAGTTCTACCGTGAAGGTCGTGTGCCGCTGCACACCCTGCGCGCAGACATCGACTACGGCTTCTACGAGGCCCGCACCACCTTCGGCCGCATCGGCGTCAAGGTGTGGATCTACAAGGGCGATGTCACCGGTTCGCGCGCTGAGCGGGAGGCGGCGGCTGCCGCTGCCCGTATTGGCCAGCGCGGCGCGCGCCCCCCAGCGCGGGCCCCACGGCCGGCTCGTGGTCGTGATGCCGCCCCGACCGCCGAGGCCACTGCCACCGAGACAGCTGAGCCAATCGCTACCGCAGGGGCCACCCCAGTAGCGGCGGACCCGGCTCCAGACCAGACGGCGACGGAGGCCTAGACCATGCTGATTCCACGGCGGGTCAAGCACCGCAAGCAGCACCACCCCTCGCGACGCGGCGTCGCCAAGGGCGGAACCAAGGTCACCTTTGGTGAGTTCGGGATCCAGGCCATGGAGCCCGGCTACATCACCAACCGGCAGATCGAGGCAGCCCGTATCGCGATTACTCGTGCGATCAAGCGCGGTGGGAAGGTCTGGATCAACATCTACCCAGACCGTCCCCTCACCAAGAAACCCGCTGAAACTCGCATGGGATCGGGTAAGGGTTCGCCAGAGTGGTGGATCGCCAACGTCAAGCCGGGCCGCGTGATGTTCGAGCTCTCGGGAGTCTCCGAGCCGCTCGCTCGGCAAGCCATGCAGCGTGCTCAGCACAAGCTTCCGATCAAGACTCGTTTCGTCAAGCGTGAGGCAGGTGAGCTCTGATGCCCATCGGCACCGCAGCCACGGACTATCGCACCCTCGAGACCGAGGAACTGGTCGCGAAGCTCACAGAGGCCAAGGAGGAGCTCTTCAACCTCCGGTTTCAGGCCGCCACCGGCCAGTTGGAGAACCACGGACGCCTCCTGGCGGTCCGTAAGGACATTGCCCGCATCTACACCGTGCTGCGCGAGCGTGAGCTCGGCATCACGTCGGTCGAGACGCCGGAGGATGTGGCATGAGTGAACAGAAGGCGAGCATGAGCAGCCCAGAGCGTTCCGCGCGCAAGATCCGTGAGGGCCTTGTGGTCAGCGACAAGATGGACAAGACCGTGGTCGTTGCGGTCGAGGACCGCGTCAAGCACCCGCTGTACGGCAAGGTCGTTCGTCGCACGAACAAGCTCAAGGCACACGACGAGACCAACTCCGCCGGCGTCGGCGACCGCGTTCTTCTGATGGAGACGCGGCCGTTGAGCAGGTCGAAGCACTGGCGTCTCGTTGAGATCCTCGAGAAGGCCAAGTAGGCAGGAGCTGACGTGATCCAGCAGGAGTCGCGACTGAAGGTCGCCGACAACACAGGTGCCAAGGAGATCTTGTGCATCCGGGTTCTCGGCGGCTCTGGTCGGCGCTACGCCGGTATCGGCGACATCATTGTGGCGACGGTCAAGGACGCCATCCCCGGCGGTAACGTGAAGAAGGGTGAGGTCGTCAAGGCCGTCATCGTGCGTACCACCAAGGAGCGTCGTCGCCCAGACGGTTCGTACATCAAGTTCGACGAGAACGCCGCGGTCATCATCAAAGATGGTGGTGACCCGCGCGGTACCCGCATCTTCGGCCCAGTGGGCCGAGAACTGCGCGACAAGCGCTTCATGCGGATCATCTCGCTTGCACCGGAGGTGCTCTAGCCATGCACGTAAAAAAGGGCGACACCGTCATGGTGATCGCGGGTAAAGACAAAGGTGCAGTGGGCAAGGTGATTGCAGCTTTCCCAACCCAGGACCGCGTCATCGTCGAAGGCGTCAATCTGGTTAAGAAGCACACCAAGATCGGTCAGACCAATCGTGGTGCCAAGACTGGCGGGATCATTACGCAAGAGGCGTGGATTCACATCTCGAATGTGCTGCCCGTGGTCAAGGTTGACGGTAAGGACGTTCCCACCCGAGTGGGATACCGAGTGGACGAAGACGGCACCAAGGTTCGCATTGCCAAGCGCACGAACGAGGAACTTTAAGAGATGACTACGACTGACAGCACGGTTGTGGCACCAGCGGTGCCACGGCTCAAGGTGCGCTACCGCGAAGAGATCGTGCCAGCATTGCGCGAGGAGTTCGGTTTCGCGAACATCATGCAGGTGCCTGGGGTCACCAAGGTCGTCGTGAACATGGGTGTTGGTGACGCAGCCCGCGACTCCAAGCTCATCGAAGGGGCGATCCGCGACCTGGGCGCCATCACGGGACAACGGCCGACCGTCACCAAGGCGCGTCAGTCAATCGCCCAGTTCAAGCTCCGCGAGGGCATGCCAATTGGGGCGCACACAACGCTTCGCGGCGACCGCATGTGGGAGTTCCTCGACAGGCTGCTGTCAGTTGCACTGCCGCGTATTCGTGACTTCCGCGGACTTTCGCCCCGGCAGTTCGACGGACGCGGCAACTACACCTTTGGTCTCAACGAGCAGAGCATGTTCCACGAGATCGATCAGGACTCGATCGACCGAGTCCGTGGCATGGACATCACTGTGGTGACCACCGCCAAGACAGACGACGAGGGACGTGCGCTCCTGCGCGCTCTCGGCTTCCCGTTCAAGGAGAACTGAGCGTGGCAAAGAAGGCGCTGGTCAACAAAGCGGCCCGCAAGCCGAAGTTCGCGGTGCGCGGATACACAAGGTGCAACGTGTGCGGTCGTCCGCACTCGGTGTACCGCAAGTTCGGGCTCTGTCGTGTCTGCCTGAGAAACATGGCACACCGTGGAGAGCTTCCCGGCGTCACCAAGAGCAGCTGGTAACCACACATCCCTACGCCGTAGGTCCCCAGAGACAAGTGCAGCGGAAACCGCGGCGAGAGAGAGTTAACGAATCATGACGATGACCGACCCGATCGCAGACATGCTGACGCGTCTGCGTAACGCCAACTCGGCGTTCCACGAAGATGTTGCCATGCCCTCAAGCAAGATCAAGCAGGGCATTGCACAGATCCTGCAAGACCAGGGATACGTCAAGAGCTGGCACGTCAAGCAAGAAGAGGGTGCACCTGGCGAGACGTTGGTGATCGACCTGAAGTTCGGTCCGCAGCGTGAGCGTTCGATTGCCGGTATCCGTCGCATCTCCAAGCCAGGTCTTCGCGTCTACGCGAGAGCCACGGCGATGCCGCGCGTCCTCGGTGGCCTAGGTATCGCGATCATCTCGACCTCTTCAGGGCTGATGACCGACAAGCAGGCGACTAAGAAGGGCGTAGGTGGGGAAGTCCTCGCCTACGTCTGGTAAGCGGGGTCTGACATGTCGCGCATTGGCAAGCTTCCCATCGCCGTTCCCTCTGGGGTCGACATCGCGATTGAAGGACAGGACGTCACGGTCAAGGGTCCGAAGGGCACCTTGAGCCACACGATCGCTAACCCGCTGACCGTTGAGCGGTCAGAGGCAGGTGACCTCGTCGTGAACCGTCCAGATGATGAGCGCCTTTCGAAGGCGCTACACGGACTGACCCGCACACTGGTGGCCAACATGGTCACAGGGGTTACCGACGGGTATGAGAAGAAGCTCGAGATCGTCGGTGTCGGCTACCGCGTCATCGCTAAGGGCAAAGACCTCGAGTTCGCCGTCGGCTACAGCCACCCTGTTGTTGTGACCCCTCCTGAGGGCATCACCTTCGCAGTCGAGAGCCCCACGAAGTTCGCGGTGGCCGGCATCGACAAGCAGCAGGTGGGGCAGGTTGCAGCCAACATCCGCAAGATCCGTAAGCCTGAGCCATATAAGGGTAAGGGCATCCGGTACGCCGGTGAGCACGTCCGCCGCAAGGTCGGAAAGGCTGGTAAGTAGTCATGTCACTGTCCACCAAGCCAGGACGCCGCACGGCCCGGCAGGCGTCCCGCGCCCGCCGGCACCTGCGCGTCCGCAAGAAGGTCGAAGGCACCCCGGTGCGACCGCGGCTCGTCGTCAACCGATCGGCTCGGCACGTGTTCGTCCAGGTGATCGACGACGAGGCCGGCCGCACGCTGGCGTCAGCGTCGACGATGGAGAACGATGTCCGAGTCGCTGACGGCGACAAGACCGCCAAGGCCCGCAAGGTCGGTTCCCTGGTCGCTGAGCGCGCCAAGGCTGCCGGAGTCGAGTCCGTGGTCTTCGACCGCGGGGGTAACCGCTACACCGGCAGGGTCGCTGCTTTGGCAGATGGCGCCCGCGAAGCCGGACTGAACTTCTGATCCCGATCATCGAAGAAGAGGAAACAACCACATGAGCAGCGCACCTTCGCGCCGCGGTAGCGGCGGTGGCAACGAGCGTCGCGGTCGCCGCGGCGACGCCGCCGACAAGACGCAGTACGTCGAACGCGTCGTCGCCATCAACCGTGTGGCCAAGGTGGTCAAGGGCGGACGTCGTTTCAGCTTCACCGCCCTGGTCGTCGTCGGCGACGGTGACGGCACCGTCGGCGTTGGCTACGGCAAGGCCAAAGAGGTCCCGGCCGCGATCGCCAAGGGTGTCGAGGAAGCCAAGAAGAGCTTCTTCAAGGTGCCTCGGATCCAGGGCACCATCCCGCACCCCGTCCAGGGTGAGAAGGCCGCAGGCGTCGTCCTGCTGAAGCCAGCCGCCCCAGGTACCGGTGTCATCGCCGGTGGTCCGGTGCGTGCGGTCCTTGAGGCAGCCGGAATCCATGATGTGCTCAGCAAGTCGCTCGGATCGTCCAACGCCATCAACATCGTGCACGCCACCGTCACGGCTCTGAAGAGTCTGGAGCGCCCCGAGCAAGTTGCGGCGCGCCGTGGCCTGCCGCTGGAGGACGTGGCCCCCGAGGGCCTGCTGAAGGCGCGCGCCGCCGGGATGAGCTCCTGATGGGTCGAATCAAGGTCACGCAGCGGAAGTCCGTCATCGGTGGCACCAGCAGTCAGCGTCACTCCATCCGTTCGCTGGGGCTGAAGCGCATCGGTGACGTCGTCGTCAAGGAAGACCGCCCCGAAATCCGGGGAATGGTCAGCACGGTGTCGCACATGGTCACCGTTGAGGAGGTTGACTGACATGACGCTCAAGGTTCATCACTTGCGTCCGGCTCCCGGAGCCAAGACGGCCAAGACCCGCGTCGGTCGAGGCGAGGGCTCGAAGGGCAAGACCGCTGGTCGCGGCACCAAGGGCACCAAGGCGCGCTACCAGGTTCCCGCCGGCTTTGAGGGCGGTCAGATGCCCCTGCACATGCGGCTGCCGAAGCTTCGCGGCTTCAAGAACCGCAACCGTGTCGAGTACCAGGTTGTCAACCTGGCCAAGCTCGAGGCGCTCTTCCCCAAGGGTGGCACAGTCGGTGTCGACGAAATGGTGGCCGCTGGCGCAGTTCGCAAGGATCGCCCGGTGAAGATCTTGGGCAACGGCGATTTGACTGTCGCGCTCCAAGTGACGGCGCATAAGTTCTCTGAGACAGCCAAGACCAAGATCGCCGCCGCGGGCGGATCGACAACCGAGCTCTAGACCCCTTCCGAGCCGTGGCTGCGTGCCGCGGCTCGGCTGTTAGGGTCGCTGAGATGACCACCCGCGGGGAGGACCAGCTGTGATGCTTCGAGTGTTCGGACAGGCGTTCCGCACGCCTGACTTGCGCACGAAGATCTTTTTCACGCTGTCCATGATCGGGATCTACCGCATCGGATCGTACGTCCCGACGCCTGGGGTCGACTATCCAGCGGTGCAGACCTGCCTCGACGCGGTTAAGGGCGACAGCCTCTATGCGCTGATCAACCTCTTTAGCGGTGGCGCGCTCCTGCAGTTGTCGATTTTCGCGCTCGGAATCATGCCGTACATCACGGCGAGCATCATTTTGCAGCTGTTGACCGTGGTGATTCCGCGCTTGGAGACCCTCAAGAAGGAGGGACAGGCGGGAACCGCCAAGATCACCCAGTACACGCGCTACCTGACCGTCGGGCTGGCGATCTTGCAGTCGACGGGAATCATCGCCCTGGCGCGTTCCGGCCAGCTGTTGCAGGGCTGTCCTGAGCCGATCATTCCCGACAACTCGATCCAGATGACGTTCACGATGATTGCGATCATGACCGCAGGTACTGCGGTCATCATGTGGCTCGGTGAGCTCATCACGGACCGCGGGATCGGCAACGGAATGTCGCTGATGATCTTCACCTCGATCATCGCCGGCTTCCCTGGCCAGCTCACCAACATCTACGCCAGCCGAGGTGCGTGGACGATCGCGGTCGTCCTGGCTGTGGGCCTGGCCGTGGTTGCCTTCGTGGTCCTTATGGAACAGGCGCAGCGACGCATTCCTGTGCAGTACGCCAAACGCATGGTGGGACGGCGTCAGTA
>Ga0315284_10007535_pt1 | contig 15555 bp, 8 predicted proteins | sample YL17G09_16_MG_FD_203696 | JGI IMG/M metagenome (GOLD analysis project Ga0315284, IMG submission 203696) | Sediment microbial communities from Yellowstone Lake, YNP, Wyoming, USA - YL17G09_16 | ecosystem: Environmental > Aquatic > Freshwater > Lake > Sediment | place: USA: Wyoming | collected... | reverse complement strand
CACCACATCGGAGTCTATGTAATCGGCGGTGAAAACCACTTTCTGCCGGGCCACGATCTGTTCAATGGCGCGCAGCTGATCGCGGACCGCGGCGGCTTTCTCAAAACGCATCTCGTCCGCAGCCTGGGTCATCTCACCTTGTAAACGAGCCACAATCGGTTCCGAATGACCCTCCAGGAATTTCGATAGATCGTCGATCATCTGCCGGTACTGTTCCTGGTTCACCGCCCCGATGCAGGGCGCCAGGCAGCGCTTGATATCGTAATACAGGCAGGCGCGGGTATCGTGCCCGGTGATCTGCCGGTCGCAGGTGAGGTAGGGAAAGATCCGCCGCAGCACATCCAGGGTCTGGTAAACAGCCCAGGCGCTGGTGTACGGGCCGTAGTAACGGGCGCCATCCTCGGAGATCTGGCGGGTGACGGTGATTTTGGGAAAAGGCTCGTTCCAGTGGATTTTAATGTAGGGGTAGCGCTTATCGTCCTTCATGCGGATGTTGTACTGTGGACGGTAGCGCTTGATGAGGTTCATCTCCAGGATGAGGGCCTCCAGCTCGGACCCGACAACGATCCACTCGAAGTCGACAATGTGGCGCACAAGCTGGCGGGTTTTGGCGTCTGGCAGGTTCGCGTGGAAGTACGAGCGCACGCGATTCCGTAAATTCACCGCTTTGCCCACGTAGATCACCTTGCCATCGGTGTCTTTCATGATGTAACAGCCGGGCTTGGTGGGAAGACAATCAAGTTGGGTCTGGAGATGTTCAGGGGTTTCCATTAAAATCGTTCGGCCTTATCGAACACGGTAAGCCCGCTTTGCGGGCGTCCGCAATGTCTTAACCAAGCATTACCCCCTCTTGCCGAATATTCTTCCAAAAAACGCTGGATGATGTTTGATATATCAGCAGCACATCAATATCCGAAGTTTCCTTAGCACCCCCGCGAGCATAAGAGCCGTACAGCATCAACAAAGGAGCTTGTCTACCGTACAAGCGTCGCAGGGAAATTCGTAAATCCCGAAAATGGCGGTACAGAACACCGCTTGGCCAATTCGAATGGGATAATACGGTAAGCCCACCTTTGGTGGGCGTCCGCTTTGTCAATCTGGTGACCATAATCTGATTATACCCCACGGAAAACACCAATAGTTCGTTTACAGTATAATTGCACAATACGCGATGAGCACTCCTATCGAAACTCTCCTAGGTCCTCTCCTCGCCCGCCGCGGCCTCCGGCTGGCGGTCGCTGAATCCTGCACAGGCGGGCTGATCGGTCACCGCATCACCAACGTGCCCGGCTCCTCAGAATACTACCTGGGCAGCGTGACTGCCTATGCCTATGAGGCCAAAGTGCGCTTGCTGGGGGTCCGTTGGGACACGCTCAACACCTGCGGTGCGGTCAGCCGCGAGACTGTGTTGGAGATGGCGCGCGGGGTGCGGGCCGCCCTCGGAGCCGAGATCGGCATGGCGGTAAGCGGGACCGCCGGCCCGGGCGGCGGGACGCCTGATAAACCGGTGGGCACAACCTGGATTAGCCTCAGCACCGCTGACCACGAACAAGCCTGGCAATTCGTCTGGTCCGGCGATCGCCTGCAAAACAAGGAACAATCAGCAGAGATGACCTTACGCCTGCTGGTGGAATATTTGACATGAAAAACTCTCCTCTTACCTTCCTCTTCACCGATATAGAGGGCAGTCGCCAGCTCTGGGCTCAGTATCCGGAGGCCATGCGGACTGCTCTCGCCCGTTACGACGCGCTGTTGCGCCAGACCGTCGAGACTTATCACGGCACTATCTTCCGATCGACCGACGGCGCCTGCCGGGCAGCGTTTTCAGCCGCGTCTTACGCTGCAGCGGCTGCCCTGGCGGCTCAACGCTCGCTGCTCGGTGAACAATGGGGCGTGATTCCCATGCGGGTGCGCATGGCCTTGCACAGCGGCCCCGCGATGGAAAAAGATGGCAGCTACTTTGGCTCAACGGTCACCCATCTGGCATATTTTATAAAGGCCGCCCACGGAGGGCAAATCCTGCTCTCACGAGCGGTCCGCAGCCAATTGGAAAACGATCCCCTGCCAGAGCTGCGTGACCTGGGTGAGCATAGTTTACAAGACTTGTATAGCACCGAAGCCTGTTTCCAACTACTCGCTCCTGGTCTGCCAGCGGAGTTTCCACCCCTGCGAACCCTGCATACATACTCGCACAACCTGCCCGTCCAGGTTACGCCCTTCATCGGCCGGGAAAAAGAAATTGCCGAAATCGGGCACCTGCTGGTGGGTACCAACGAACATACTATCCCCACCGCTGCTTCTTGCCGGTTGATCACCCTGGTGGGCATAGGCGGTACAGGCAAAACCCGCCTGGCCTTGCAAGCTGCCTCCTATTGGCTGGATTACCTCCCGGATGGCGCCTGGCTGGTCGAGATGAGTGCGCTGGTCGATCCTGAGCTGGTTCCACAGATGGTTGCCAAGGGATTGGGCGTGAGCCATCAATCTCGAAAAAACCTGCCGAATGCCCTGATAGAATATCTATGCTCGCGCCAGACGCTGCTGGTACTGGATCAATGCGAGCACTTGTTAGAGGCCTGCACCCAGCTTGCCGATATGCTGCTGCGGACATGCCCCAACCTGAAAATTCTGGCTACCAGCCGCGAGGCGCTGAGGATTCCAGGCGAGACGATCTTCCACATACCATCCTTATCCTTACCCGATAACGAATCAGTGCAGCCGCTCAAAGCTTTGGCTGCCTATGCCCAATCCGATGCCGTAGCATCCGATGCCGTAGCCCTGTTCGTCGAACGGGCCACCTCCGTACAACCGGATTTCCTGTTGACGGAGCAAAATGCTCCCCTCGTGGCGCAGATCTGCCAACGGCTGGACGGGCTGCCGCTGGCTATTGAGCTGGCTGCCGTGCGCGTTAAAACGCTGCCCGTGGAGAGCATTTCTGCCCGCATCGAAAACCGTTTCCGCCTGCTCACTGGCAGCCCGCGCACCACGCTTTCCCGTCACCAGAGCATTCGCGCCATCTTCGATTGGAGTTACGATTTACTATCGCCCTCCGAGCGTACCCTGCTGAGTCGGCTGGCAGTATTTGCCGGCGGATGGACACTGGAAGCCGCCGCCGCGGTCTGTACGGATGACCAGCAGATGATCGAGTATATGGAACGTCGGTTGGGAGTCGATCGGCGGGCCACCACCGTTCCCTGGAACGGGTTAGAGCAGCGCTCCGGGATTGACCGGCGATCCCTGACCAATGTGATCATCCCCGCCGCCAGTATCGCCGACCTGATAACTCACCTGCTGGAGAAAGACCTGGTGACCACAGAAACCTCCTGCGGCCGAAACCGGTACCGGATGCTGGATGCCATTCGTCAATTCTCCCGCGAAAAGCTGCTCGGCTCGGGCGAGGCTGAACGGATGCACAGCCATCATCTAAGCTATTTTGCCAACCTGGCCGCTAAAGCAGAGCCGGAACTGTGGACCGCCGACCAGGTTACCTGGTTCAAGCAAATCGAAACGGAAATCGATAATTTCCGCACAGCCCTGGAATGGGCCGAGGCCTCCCCCGTAAAAACGGAAGTGGAAGCCGGTTTTCGGCTGGCCGGGTCGCTGTGGCAATACTGGATTACCCTCGGCTGTTGGAGCGAGGGCAGTGACCGGCTGGAACGACTGTTCGCACGATCCGATGTTACCGGGCACACCCCGGAGCTTGCCCACGCCCTCAACCTGGCGGGGATCCTCGCCGCGCGGAGCGGGAATCCGTCTGAAGCCCACAAATACCTGGATCAGGCACAGTCCATCGGGCGCGAGTTGGGTGATCAGTTCAAAATCGCTCACAGCCTTTATGGTTTTGGGCTGGCTGCTCTTGCAGAAGGCAACCTGGCCTCAGCTCAGCAGCAATACGAGGCAAGCCTTTCCCTGTTCCGCAGCATCGATCACAAAGCCGGGATAGCTGTGGTTTTGATGAACCTGGGTGAACTGGCCTTGCGGAATAACAACATCGAAAAAGCTCGTCAGTATTTCGAGGAAAGCCTGCTCATTTGCCAGCAGATGGGCCACAAGCTGGGCTCTGCCGAAGCGCTCAATGCCCTGGGCTCGATCGCTAAAACACACGGGGATTTCACCACAGCCCAACAATATCACGAACAAGCTTTAACGTTCTTGCGCGAGATTAACCACCTGCCTGGTATTGCAGAGGCACTCATGGGATTGGGCAGTGTCGCTCGCAGTACGAGCGGTGTCGCTCGCAGTACGAACGGTGCGGGCTTTTCCAATACGGATTTTGCTACCGCACGCACTTACCTGGAAGAAAGCCTGGCAATCTATCGAAAGCTGGGGAATAAAAAGCGGATAGCCTTCATGTTGAGCTGCCTGGACGAGATTGCTCGCTCCCAGGGCGATTACACTGCCGCGCGCAGCTTCTATGAGGAATCACTCGTAGTGCTCGGAGCGCTGAACCCATCCGGAGGCATCATCGCCTCGCTCAACGACCTGGGTAATACCTCCTTGCTGGAAGGTGACCCTCACCAGGCCGCGTCTTTCTTCCAGGAAGCGATCACCCTGGCATTAGAGACTGGCGACAAGCCGGGCATTGCATCGAACCTGGTTGGTTTGGCCAATGTGTTCCTGCAGCTAGGGAAAACGGAGCGGTGGCGCTGGGCAGCCCGCCTGCTGGGACAGTCCGCAACCATGCTGGAAACCGCGGGGGTGACCCCGAGCAGCGATGATCAAACCCGGATCGACGCCACCTGTCACTTACTGCGCGAAAAGCTTGGCGATGGATTTTTCGACGGAGCGCGGGAAGAAGGCCGTGCTATGGCTCTCGGGCAGGTGATCTCCTACGCGCTAAACAAAATCCCCCGGTAAGCGGCGGTACAGAACACCGCTCGGTGGGCGTCCGCCGGTAAGCCCCCTTTGCGGGCGTCCGCATCGGCTGAACAAAACCTAACCTGTATGGAACCCATTGAAGTCACCGTTCGTTTCGACCCGCAAGGGCAGATCACCCCGCTCCGATTCACCTGGAATGGACGCAGCTATCTGGTAGAATCCACCGGGCGGTGTTGGACTGGCGCTGATGGACAGCATATCCTCGTCATGACGGGCAGCGTAGATATGTTCGAGCTGGTGTTTGCAGCCGGTGAGGGTCGCTGGTACCTGGAAGAGGCTGTCCTGAACCGGACAGTAGCGTAAACCATCGGATGATCTTTATCCGCAACCTCGGCGGCGGTTTGGCTGCGCATTTGCCTTAACTACTTCGTTATGCGTCGACTACTTCTTTTTGTTAAATTTTTCTTGTTCGCCCTGGCTTTTTTGGTCTACCCGGCGATGCCCGCCCGCGCCTGGGGCGATTACCCGCCCTCCGGCAGTTCAGGGTCAAGCAGCGCAGCCTCCGCCCAGTTGGCCACGAGCGCCCCGATCCTACCCGCCACGGTCACCCCTCAGGCGGATGGATCCATCATCCACACCGTGCGCGAGGGTGAAATGTTGATCAACATTGCCCTGGCCTATAATATTCCACTGAAAGACCTGCTGGAAATAAACAACCTGACCTCCCAATCGGTGATCTTTCCGGGGGATAAGCTCATCGTTCGTAAAGCCAGCACCCCGACGCCCACCGCGGCGATTACCGATAGCCCCACACCGCGGCCCGCAACTCCAACCCGCCGTCCCACGCGCACGCCAACTCCCAGACCGTCAACAGCCACAGTCCTCGCAGCTACTCCAACTGCAACCCCTGTGTCTCCCAAGCCAATGGACACCTCTGGGAAGGTGATGATGGGAGCCATTGTGGCATTTGGGGTGATCGGGGTACTTTTGATGGTAACGGGGGAAGTGATCAAGCGCAAGAAATAGTTATTTATCTTTCTCGGAAGCACGTAACACCCGCACCAGCTTGCCGCGCGTGGAGGCAGTCAGATCTTGCCACGATTCAAGCGGTAAATCCACCTGTGCCAAAGCAGCAGTGGGGAGAGTGCCGCTCAAAATGCGAGCGGTGCCGGAATAATTAACACTGCTCAGGTGTTCGGGTGATCTATACCCGCCTGTACCTGCTTCGCCAACCAGCAACCTCAGGAATTCTTCCAGGCCCGGGTTGTGCCCTACCACCATCACCCGCTGTACGCCATCCGGCAGCTCACTGAGCACCCGCAGGTAGTCTGCCGGCCAGCCGGGGTAAAAATCATCGACCCAATCGACTTTGCCATCATAACCACAGTTTTCAGCTACCGCCTGCGCCGTTTTGCTTGCCCGTTTGGCGGTCGAGCTGAGGATCAAGTCAGGGGTGAGGTTCTCCGCGAGTATCAGCTTGCCCATTTCAGGGGCCTGGCGTTTGCCGCGCTTGTTCAATGGGCGATCGTGATCGTCCAACTCAGGGTGATCCCTGGATGATTTAGCGTGACGGAGCAGGAAAACAGTTTTCATGTCATGTAAAGATCACCCCTGCACGAGCCGGAACCACATCTCAAAATCACCGCCGCGGATGCGATCCCCGCTGGGCAGGCGCAGATTGTTGGGGGTCTCTCCTGATCGAGCGCCGAAAGCATCGCCATCGATATAAGTGAGCTTATCCTTGGCGCCCCAGATGAAATTGCCTTTCAAGTGGACATGTACCAGCACACTATCGCCGCGTTTACGTGCTTTCATCACCTGGAACAAACGCTCTTGCAGCCAGATGCGGGTAGGCTGTGCAGGTGTCCAGAAGATGCTCTCGTTGTCTGAATTTACCTGGGCATCCAGAATGAGCGGCTGGAAGGCGAATACATCTCCTATATCCCATAAAGTCATATCGGCCTGGTTGAAGGGATAGGGTAGATCGAGCGTGACGATGCAAACCGGCTTGTTGCGCACGGCTCTTTGGTTAACTTCCTGATCACAGACAATTCGGAATCCTTCCACGAACTCACCGACCGGCAAGGCTTCATCGTGCACCAGAGGCTTACCGGTATTCAACACCACATCCACGATATGGATGGCTGGTTCTTGAGGTTGGCCCTGACCTGTATTAAGGTTTGCATTGAAGTGCACCTCCTGGTCCGGCATTTCCTTCCAGAAAGCTGCAACCCGCTGGCTGTTTTGTTCTCCGAGCGTCCATGAGACAAAGGCCAGGCCATTTCCATCCGTGAGGACATCGAGTGAATGATTGCTGGTTCTGCCATCGGGAGCGGTCAACAACCCATCGCCCGGTTCTGCCAGCTTAAAAACAATTATACTCTCTGTCACCGGCCAGTGCCCATCAGTCAAGCGGACTTCGAGCGGCTTCGGGAGCTCCTCTCCCGATAAGGCCTCCTGCCCGTCGCCGCCGACAGGATACAGCTCGAAGCCCAGGCTGGCATTGTAGTGGATCGGCAGATGCAGGTCTGCAGCCGCAACATCTTCCAGCGAGGCCTGCACTTGCTGGTGCGGAGTGGTTTGATCTAATTGCCACGTCACGCTGGCAACACCCATCGCCAGTGTTTCGACCACAATATCATTCCCCGATGCGCCGCCGCCGGTAAGGATACCACTGCCCTGCAGGATGCGAAAACGCACATGTGCCCCTTCCACAGGCCACTGTCCCAGGCTAACCCCCGCTTCCAGGGGCATGGGCAACTGTTTCCCAGGGAAAGCCACCTGCCCGTCGCCGCCCAAATAAAACAGCTCGATCAGCTCGGTGGCAGGCGGGAAAAACGGTCGGCAATCCTCGACGGTGAATGTGGTTCCATCGAAGTCAATCACCGCCAGACGGCAGTAATGGTGCAGGATGCCTTCCGGAGACAGAGGCACGGCCTCCCCCGCTCCGTCCACAGGCCACTCAATACCGCCGGTCTGGGTCAAAGCCGGGGGTATGGTCCGCGCCGGGATCAACCAGTAATCGCCGGTATGGTACGTGCCGGTCTCAAACTTGACTTCCACGCCGTTTTCGAGTGGGATGAAATGCTCGTTGCCTGCTGGCCGCCGCACCGTTTGTACCTCGCCATCCCAGCGGCGTACCTTGGCATGGCGGGATAACTCGTACCCGGAGATATTGACACTCAGGGTGAGGACCAACTCATCCTCATCAATATCGTTGATCTGTGCCATCGTGCCGGGCGTGCAGCTAAGCTCGCTATCATCATCCAGCACTTCCACCCAATCCCCTTTACGCAGGCCCAGTTCCTGGTCATGACCCAGCGAGCGCACACGCACCTGCTCGGGGTGCCCGGCAACAAACTCCTCGATAGCAAAAACGAGCGAGCCATTATCGCGCGACCATTTGAACGTGGCGCCGTTCAACCCGCCTTCCGCATGTATTTCCACGCGGTAGAGTTGGTTTTGCAGCCCACGGAACCCGGCAGTGGGCGGTACGATACACGGGTCTTTACTGGCAGCATCGGGATGAGCACGGGCGCTAACCTTGCCAGTGGTGCCTGCAAATAAAGCATCCCAATCTGTCAGAGAGGTCAGACAGTGGCTATCTCCCGGATGGTCTTTATCCGCCTCGACCGGCATCACCCTTACCTGCCACACAGTGTGAGTACGCGTAGCAGTATCCGGGCCGCCCAGGGCGACTTCACGAATCTCGGGCACTTCGAGGGCGGTCAGGTGACGCGACCACACGTCAAGATAAGCCAGGTATGACCCGGCGGTCAGCGGCGCCAGGCCAGGCAGATCGGACTGCCTGGTATAGGGCACAGGCTGCTCATTCTCGACCAGGGTGCCATCCACATAGAAGCGACCGGCGCTCAAGATGAAATCACCTGCCGTTAACGGCAGCCAGCCCAGGTCGGTCAGGCGCTGTTGTTCCTCAGCAGGCAGCGTAGTAGGGGAAGGAATCACGCCGAAAGCGGGCGCGTGGATCGGTGCGCCACATGCTCCGATCGCGTCAACGCTTTCGGTTTCCACGCGGTGGGTGGTGATCTCAGCCTGTTCGTTCCAGTCAGCATCGAGCTGAACGCGACCCTGCTGCATCAGCACGCGGCTGAAGTGCTTTTGAGGGTTGAAAGTCATTCGGGTAAAGTCGCCCTTCATAGTGATACTCCTTATGTAACAAAAAAGATTCCGGCTTCCAGGCCAAATCGCAGGTATTCTTCCAGGCTAGTCCGCAGGTTAGCCTCACGTTGGGGCTGTTGTAAATAAAACCACACACCCATCTCGGCGCCGTCCTCTGCGCCCGTCAGGATCCCTGGGTCGGTACCCCGGCTTATCTGAGCATAATCCGGGTCGCCATAATGGGTCGAGCGAAAACCGGGCTTCACCCGGCTGAGCACGCGCTCACGCTGTACAGAAGTCAAGTCCGCGATGGATTTTTTGCCCAACGCCTGGGCTTCCTGCTCCAGCGCAATGTCCGGCTGGCAGCGGTAGCGGCGCGGCGTTTCTGAGTTGGAGGTGGTGAATGAATAACGCACACACGGGTGGCTGGCGCCCGCACCGGCCTGGCGCTGCTCAACCATCAGCCTGGCGGTGAAAATACTGTTGCTGGCTTCCAGACTGCGTACATTTACAGCGCCTAACACGGTGCTTTCACGAATCACCAGGTTTGCTCCCCCTGCATCAATGGCTAATGGATGGTCTTTATCCGCTAACGGATGGTCTTTATCCGCTAACGGATGGTCTTTATCCGCTAACGGATGGTCTTTATCCGCTAACGGATGGTCTTTATCCGCTAACGGATGGTCTTTATCCGCACTCACTCCTGCTTGGTCGATGATACTCGCCGCGATGGAAAGGGATGGCACCGACTCGGGCAGCATGATAGGACCGCAAATGGTACGCCTCAGGCTGATGGCCAGCTGGGCGTTTTGCGTAGTAACTCCCAGCCCTACCTGGTTGGCGGGAAAAGGCGGGTATAAACCACCCGTGGGATCGGGGACAAGCGTACAGTGATTAACCTGCAGTCCACCCAGGTTGCCTGCCAGCACCCTCAAGCGGCCCTCGATGAGCAGCCCATCGAGCACCAGCCCACCCGGGTTGGGATCGTTGGCTGAGGCGGTACCGCGCACCGAGATATTCCCCTGGATGTGCGGGCGCACACCATCGGGGACAAGATCACCTACACGGCGGACGGTGACACCTGGCCAGGCTGGATCTTCAAAGGCCGGCCAATTCGCGGCGATGATCAACAACTGGCTGCCCTTGGGGATAACAATCGCATCGCTGCCAACCAGGTTTTCGGGGTAGGTGCTGCTGTCCATCACGGTGATAACGCCCACCGTGGAGGCAGGCTGGCTGTTCCACTGCTGGACAGCGTCTGCCAGCGTGGCAAAAATTTGCCCCGGCGCGGGAGGGATTTTCTTGCTCACGCCGACCTGCCACGTGGCGGATGAAGACCATCCAATGGGAGCTTGCGGGTATAAACCACCCGGCAGGTATAAACCATCCGTCAGGGAGTCCGTGCGATTATACGGCCCACCCCCCACATCTCCACTGAACCCGTAGGAGTAACTGACCTGCACCCGGGCGGGTGTGACGCCTGAAGGGAAGGCCAGCCGCCCCAGGACAGGATCGACTGCCAGCGTGATCGAGCGGGTCTGCAGCGTTCCGTCCAATCGCGTGTAATCCTTGCTGGGCGGGGAGTTGCGCCAGGTGCTCAAATCGCAGATCATAATTAGCTCGGCGGGAACCGGATCCTGCGGACGCCCCAAATACGGGCTTACCGGGTTGCTATCCACGAATACCTGGAGTACCGCGGCATCGGGGTCGAAATACACAGGATTGAATACATCGCCGCGAGTCAGGGACTGGCGCCACCCTTCCAGCTCAGCATACAGCGGGCGGCGGCGCAGCCTCCCAGGAACGTTGATCTCCTCCGCCAGGTGCGTGATCTCGCCCTCGGTGCGGGGCGAATTGAAGAGCGGCTGATCGTAACCAAATGGATTGAAGGTGTAGAAACCGGGAGCTATCAGACGAGCATCGCTAAGGGGAACCTCGTAGGCCTCCAAGCGCCAGAGGAAGATACCCATATTGGGTATGTTATATTTCCCACGCCCAACCGAGATCGACCGCACATCCGCCGTATGGGCAGCTGTGTCGAATGGCGTTTCTAATAATTCCAGAGCATCGGCTTTGCGCAGATCGGGTGTACGGAAATTGTAGAGCCGGGTGTGATTGAGATACTGCGTGGTGCTGAGCAAATCAAAGAATTCTACAGCCCGCGCCTCCCAGCCGGTCACATCGCGGGCCAGCTGTTCTAACATGGTGGCAGTACCCTTGCGGCGGCGGTAAGCCAGCGTGTTGGCTACATAAGCCCGCAAACTAAAAGTATCTGGCGAACCGGCATGTAACCCGCGCACACCGAGTAAATCGCCCAGGTAAGGAACCACCCACTCGGCGGCAGTCTCGATAAACCAATCATCGTACAGGCCGTCGATATCCGCTTCCAGGGCCTGCAGCTCTCGCTCCATCACGCCCAACAAGGCCCGCAGGGGTTGCTTAGGCAGGTACAGATCACCTGACGGGTGATCGGTGCCTGCCAGGTGGTCTGTATCAGCAGCATCCCGGATCCGGTAAATGGCGGGGAGCAAGTTATAAAGGCGCTCGGTCATAACATCTTCTCCAGCGTAATTCCTACGGACGGATGATCTTTATCCGCGTGCACCACCAGCAGCTCAGCGGGGGAATAGACTTTTCCCACGCGGCTGGCGGCAGCGGCGGTCAGGACCGAATGCAACGAACGACCCTGATCTTCCCGGTAAAGCTTATCCAGGTCAGCGGCAATGATGCCCTCCACTTGCTGGATGGCGGTAACGATTTCGGCGCTGGTCACCGGCTGGCCAAACGCGCGCTTTTCGAACGAGAAAGTATCCTTGAGCATGGCTTCCACACTTGCTTTGACATCCTCGAAGATGTAGCGGCTGTCCACCAGCAGCTTGACCTCAACCTTGAAGCGCTCCAGATGAAAGCCCTGCACCACCATGGGCACACTGGGATCACGGGCAGAATGGATGGCGCTCACCAGGTTTGCCAGCAGCGTGGGATTGCTGTCCACCGGGTCGCCGTTGACTGTGGCTGCTGAGATGTGCACAACATTAACCTCTCCGTTCCAGAGCGCCACCGCCTGGGTCTTGCCGATGCCCGCAAAGGCACGCGCAAAATCCTCGAAGTCACGCAAGGAAATGATGCGATCGAGGGTCAGAACAGTGATGGGAGCATTGGTGCGCGCCTGATCGCGGCTTTCGGGATCGGCTGCACCGCTGGCAGGCAGCGGGTTGGTCACCGAGCGCACCCCGAGCGGACGGGTTTGCAGCAGGCTCAGGCTTCCAGTTCCCACCTCGCCAGCCAGCCCAATCCCGCTGCGATAGGTGGCGACCACGTTTTCCATTCCCGTGGGCAGGCGTGAACCGCTTTTCCCATCACCAAAGGTCAGGCTGGTACGCCCATCATCCTCGATGCGGACGATGTAGGCTGTGCTGCGGGCCTCCAGGCCAAACAATGTGGGCTCTTCATCCCAAAGCACACCGTTCATACGAACCTGCAACGAATTTTCCACACCGCTGGCAGTTGCAGCCGAAACATAAGTGAGCGGTGGTTTCTTGAGCGTGAACCGCTGGTTAGAACGCGAGCCGTCTCCGCTGCCCAGCACCTCCACCGCGGTTTCACCGTGGGTGGCCAGGGCCACGTTGGCATAGATCGTCACGGTGGTGCGGTCGAAGTAATTTTTCAGCGGATCTTCTAGCGTCAGCGTGGTTCGCTCCCGCGTTTCAACGACAGAATGGAGGACCGCCACTTCACTAACCAGGGCATCCTCCTTGAGAGCAGCTTCCAGGACGAGCCGGTCACCGCTGGCGACCGCTGAGCCGGCGAAACCGTCGCGGTCCTGCAAGAACCAGCGGATTCCGCCGGTAACGGGAACTGGCACAGCGCGGACGCCCACCAAGGGTGGGCTTACCGTCGTCACCAGCAGGCTATCGCCCGGCTGGATGGAGACCGTTTGCAACCCATCCGGGGATGTCAGCGTGAGGGGCGGCGCATTCACCGCCAGGCGGGCGCGCATGCGCTTACCGCTGAAGATCAAGGTGCGCCCTTTCACTAGGCCCGGGACAAAGCCAGCCAACGGGATATCTTTCTCGGTACTGGTCTGGGTCAATTGAAGCGCTAACGGTTCTTCACCTATGGCCAACTCTTCGCTTTGCGCATATACGGTGGTATTGCGCAGCCCAAACCAGCTCAGGTGCTCGTAGGCATCCGGTTCGATGCGAGTGATTTTGGATACCAGGCCAAACCCTGTCCGGGTAGTGAAAGTGACCGTCGGATGAAGTGCATCCGCGTTGGCTTTATACAACTCGACATAACTTGGCTTGACCAACGCCACCCAGCTCCCCTTGAGAACTTTGGGATAAGAGGCATCCAGGTCGATATGGCGATCCTGGATCTCGAAGCCAGGCCACTCGGGCGGATACGGCTCGCTGGCATATAGTTTTTTAATATCCTCATGCAGATGATCCCAGTCGGCGGCGCTATGACCAAAGAGAGCAGCCCTCAAGCGGAAGGTGTAGACCCGCGGGTTCTCAGCCGGCAGCGAAGAATGCTCGCTGGGCGAGCGCCTCTCGCCCAGCCCGGGCAGCCAGGTAACCAGAGTCTGGCCTTTTTCCGGGTTGGTTGTAACAGTTTTCACAATACGGAAATCCCACCGCTCACTGCCCGGGAAACTCTCGCGCTCATCGCCTACCAGCAAGAGTACGTCTCCTGGCTGCAGGCTGGTAGAGATGCCTTTGAGGTACAGCTTCTCTGCCCCGAGGGTCAGGTCCTGAGGCTGGGTCTGGCGCGGACGGAGGGCATTCCACTCGAGGCGCGCCTCAATTTTTTCTACCGTTTCGAAAGTTTGCGGTTTTTGATCCTGAGTCGGGATACTGAGCACACGCACGCCCTTGTCGATGGTGGCTATTCCTGGCGCGCCGGGAGCGTCTTCAATGGTGAAAGCCAGGTAGGTACTGGCGGCAACGCCCGGCTTGAGCTCGTAACCGATGGCGCGCGCCAGCTCGAGCACGGAGCGGCGTTCGGCAGCGGTGCACAGGTAGCCTTCGTTGGCAATTCGTTCCTGGTAAAAGGTGAGCACATCCGCGACACTGGCCCAGGCATCCAGCAACGCAATGGCTGGATCTTCCGTGGAGCGCGTGGTCAATGCGTTTAGCGGGCGCGAGCCAGCCAGGAGACCGTCAACGATTTTTTCTTGCTGCAAGCGCGACAACATACGGCGCATGAAGCTGCCGTGTGTACCGATACGATAAGCAATGGCCGGCAGTCCAGGGCGATTGACATGCCCCGGCACAGGTTGATCCGTCGGTAAGCCCGCTTTGCGGGCGTCCGCACTGCAGCATCCGCATAGTTCCAGGGGTTGGGAGGTTTCTGAATCGGTCACAATCCACCTTCCATAATAAATTCAATCTTGCCATTCTCCGGGGCATTCGGATCATTATCCAGCTGGGGAATTTCCAGCCGCCCGAAGGTGATACGCCCATCAGCCAGCTCCCCGCGTGGCGGCTGCCCCCAACGCTGAAAGCGCAGGGTGTCCACCCACTCCACGCCGGGCACCTTCATCGCCTCGGCGATCAACTGGCTCAGGTAAATCGTTTGCCCGAAGGTGAGATTATCGGGATGGAAGAACCCCGGTAAGCCCGCTTTGTGGGCGTCCCCCCGGTAAGCCCGCTTTGTGGGCGTCCCCCCGGTAAGCCCGGTTTGCGGGCGTCCGCGCTGCCCATCCTGGAACCTGGCATTACTAAAGATTTCCAGCAAAGCCTGCTTGACAGCGGATTTCGTGTACCCCGGTTTCAAACAAACAGTCAAGGCGACATCCAGGGGGATGTAGTGAGGAGCATCGATTTCCAGGTCCCGCCCGGCCATGCGGTATTTTTCCAGGAAGGCGCGCAGTTCGGTCTCGAATTTATCGTTGACCGGGCGTCCGCCTTTGAGATCTGCAGTGATGAATACCGTCTGCCATGAACCCGTCCAACGCATGGTGGCTACAGCTTTTTGTACATCCGGATGGCGTTGAGCCATCGAGGCGTAATCTTCAGCGGTGACGGCGCGTTCCTGTGTGCGAAAAGCCTGGGGGGCATACAGGCGCACTGCCTCAGCACGCTCGGGATCGGTCCCACCCTGGGCTGGAAGAGGGTTGCGCACGCCGGTGATGCGGGTATCGGCAGTGACGATATGGTTCAATGCGTCGGCGCCTATGTTTCCCTGCGGCCCGCTGCCCACACGGTACCTGACCTTGAGCTGGATACCACCGGCCGGCTTGCGCCCGTTGAGGTTATCGCCGAAACGCAAAGTCACCTGGCCGTCCGCCGGTAAGCCCATATTTGGGGCGTCCGCTTCCACCTCAGCAACGAACTCCGGGGCAAAGCGATCGCTGTCCAGCAGGTCTCGCCGCGGCAGCCAGGTCTCAGGGCCAGCGGTGAGTTTGACCGCCGGCAGAGCCTGACGCGGGTCTTGCAGTAGGGTGTCGCACGCCGGGCGTTGGACAACTTTCTTGTGATCGTAGGCCACGCGCTGGGTTATATTGGTACGCTCCAGCTGCGGGCGATAACGACCCTGCAATGGAACTGTATCCGGATCGAGCGGGCGGTTTTGATAGGTGAGTCCGTGGTCAGCCAGGAGGATATTGCCACGCGCCAT
>Ga0315284_10007534_pt1 | contig 15555 bp, 19 predicted proteins | sample YL17G09_16_MG_FD_203696 | JGI IMG/M metagenome (GOLD analysis project Ga0315284, IMG submission 203696) | Sediment microbial communities from Yellowstone Lake, YNP, Wyoming, USA - YL17G09_16 | ecosystem: Environmental > Aquatic > Freshwater > Lake > Sediment | place: USA: Wyoming | collected... | reverse complement strand
ATCGGCTCCTTGAACAATCGACATTGTTGGATCATTATTAGTTCCATCAAATATAAATCCTTGAAATGATGAACCGGTGTCACACTTCAGATTATTATTTGGATTTTTATTAGGAAGTCCCATTTAATTGTTAATTATTTTTTACTCATGGTGAATTGCATAAGGTGCAATGTCATCGTCATCATCTTTCTTATTTATCTCAGGTTCTGTTGGTTTTTCTTCTTTTATCATTTCCTCTCTCTTTGCAAGTTGCTCAGGTGATAACGGGGCACGTGCTGGATCTGGAACAGGAACTTCGATAATAGTAGGAACAATAGGTTCAACTACAGGCACAATAGAGTCCTTCTCTCTTAGCTTATCTCCAAATTTGATATAGTAGTTTAATGCTATCAAAGACATCATAGGAATTGAACCTCCTTGTACCATTGCCAATAATCTTCTATGATCAGTTGGAGTCCAATCTTCAAAGAACGGTTGGACAAGCTGCATCCAAGATTGGAATAACTTTCCTTTTTCATCGATGTCATTGAATTCAAAGAAGATGTTACCTACAATCTGAATAGATGTAACAAGAGCAAATAGGAACCATACAGAAGCACGATTGATATTTATGCTTGCTGCAGATACAGAAGCCAATGCGAAGATTTCGATAGCAACAGACAAATAGATTGCCCATGCGATTGGATTTCCTAAATCATACCAACTCACAACGTGAGATATGGACATTGCCACAACTAGTAAAATAGGAAATAGGAAAGAGTTCTTTATAAGAACTTCTCTCCTAACATTTTTTAAACTGCTTAAAAAACTCATTTAGATTTAGAGCTTATTTTTTCTTGAAGCTCTTTGATCTTTTTGTCGTATTCATTCATGCGATCATCTGGTCTCACAGTAGTTCTAACAATCGCATTTTGATCGTAGAGCATTCTTTTAGATATTTCATATCCCTCAATAGACATTCTTACATCAAGTTCTTCCTTGTTGTAAATACTATTATTGAGAGCCTTTACTGTAACGCTAAGGCTGTCAACCTCTTTTCTCAATTTGGAATTTTCCTTTTGAGTACTACAGCTGTGACAACTATTAACTGCTGTCATTACCATTAGTGCATATAGCACAATGGTAACATATTTGTTTAGTCCGTCTAAAAATTTCATTATGTAATGTTAAGTTTTTTCATTCTTTCACCAATCTCATATTCGAGAAGTTTCTTAGAATCTTGCAACATCTTTTCTGCGGATTCTTTTAATAAAACATCTGTGTTAGTTTCTAAATTAACACGCATGATAGGCAAAAGACGTCTTACAACGTCTTGCCCATCAGTCCTGTTTAAATCTTCTATTGCGTCTTGAAGAAGTTCAATTTCTTTTACTGTCTTTTTAACGCTTTCAAAATCTCCCATCAGATAATTAAAATTATTTTTCTGGTGCTGGTTCAATTCCAATACCATTCTCAGCAGCTGCAAGTTCACTTTGTAGTTTATTTAAAGCATCATTATCAGCTTTAATTAATTTCAAACCATCATCAATAGGCTTCACGAATTGAATATGCTTTTGTGCTCCAGCAATTCCTTTATCTTCTACCTTTGATAAGAAGAAACTGATTGCTTGAATAGGAAGAGATTGAAGAAATATGTTTCCAGATTTCAATCCTTTAGATCTTTCTTCATTTAAAACCTTAGAAACTTCTATAATACCAAGAGCTTCCATATTCTTCCAAGAAGCTTTAGTTTCGATAAAATCTAATAAACCATCAAGAACAGTATCTGTCTCTAGTTTAATAGGATAAACCTTATTCTTTTGTTCAGCAACTAATGCGTCCATTTCTTTGTTTAACTTGTCAACAAGTACTTGATCTATTGTAGATTTTGCCTCTGTTGCTCCTGCCTCTGTTGTTTTGTTTTCTGTCTGATCCATTTTATATGTTTTAAGTGTTATACGATTTTGATAAGATATTGTTTCTCTACTGTGTTAAATTGTTACTTTCCTTATATATTCCTAAAATAAACAAGGATCATTGAAATTAAGCAAATCTCCCATGCTAGTGGCCTTCTCTGTTTGAATCACAGGAATAGCAGGTCTAACATAAGGTCTAACTTTAAATAGGTCTGGGTTCTCCTCTTTATACTTTAGCATCATTAGAACTTCCTTGCTCATATCTCTACATTCTATGACATGGGGATCATCATTATGTTCATTGAACCAAACAATATGAAGCTTTTCATGCAATTTTATATCTGTGTTCTTCTCAAGCAAGTATTTATAAGTATGAAGCTGTAAAGAATAAGTGTTAAGCTCACATGAATCTAAATGGCTAAGAGGTCCAGTCATTGGATAGTTGCTTGCCCTTCCCAGTTTCCTATTGGTCTTCCAATCATAAAGCTGTAATGCATCAAGCTGAGTGTTATAGAACAATTGGTCAATCTGTCCAGCTAGTCCTAATTCTTTTGCTCCTACGACAAGTTCTGATTTCACTGGAATCAGAATACCTGTTTGTATAAATTTCTTATAAAAACTGTAAGCATGTTTCTTGATAACATAGTAAGTGTTTTCTATTTCTTTGAAAGAAACTACACCATGACCGGTAATATCTTCTGTTACATCTTTATTGGCCATTAAATTTTCCAAATAAAAATGGGTTAATTTACCTTCATAAATTCCATGATTATTTTTAAAGGTCCATTCCTTTTTTAAATCAGCTTTGTGCCTTGCAAGAGCTTGATCAAAAGTTTCTAAAGAATGTTCAGTGATACCACCACTCGCATTAATTCTTTCTTCTGCTTTTATTTGAAGCCATTTCTCTTCCTCAAATTCATTTTCAAATCTATGAATGAGTCCTGTTACGGAAATAACCTGTTCGTCGTCTATAAAGTAAACGTGAGGTTCGTCGTAAAATTTAATGTTGTTGAATTTCGAAAATTCTTTGAATATTTTGTACATAAAAAAAGCTGATATATTTTATTATACCAGCTTTTAAATAAAAGTTACGTTTTGTTATTTACCTGTGATCAAACTCACAATCCAATTAAATCCAAAAACTATTTTTTCGTATAAATCAAATCTATGTATTGCCCAGATAGTAATTAAAATAATGCAGATCCATTTCAATAACCATGTGATAGAAAAATCTCTGAACAAAGGAACATATCTAATACCAAACGCGAATACTCCAGCTTCCTTGTCACATTTGTTTTCTAAACCCATTGTAACAACTTCTTGCAAATTTAAAGTTGCAAGATATTCATTGATTGGTTTCAATTGTTCAATAACATACAATTGATAATACTGAGCTTCTGATTCATAAACTTCTGGTGGAAGATTTATTACGGTATAAATGATACCGAAATATCCAACTCTTAAATTATGTTTTTTCCACTCTTCCGTATTTTTGTTTTTACGGATAGTCCTCTTAATAAAGAAGAGGTTATTTAATTCTTTTATTACTCTAAAAAGTTTCATCTTTAATAATATAATTTACATAATCTCTAACAGCTTCAGGAACTCTACCCATTGCGCGAGGAAGCGAATCTCCCATTGCATAACATGCTAAAGCCATTTCCCAAGCTTGCTTAGTATTATTTTTTCTTTTATACCAATAGTCATGGCTTTGTTTCAACAACTTGCATCCACACATAAGATTGTTAGTAGCAGTTCTCCCACCATTCAATGATAGAATATCATAGATATGATTAAATGTCCTTGGCATCATTTGCATATAACCAAATGCTCCTGATGTAGGATTGACTGCAGAAGAATCAAACCTTGATTCATGTTGAATTACCTTTACGTAGATTGATAAAGGTATTCCCATCTTTTCTGAGTTTTCTTTTATCGCAGTTAAATGTTCTTCTGGTACATTCTTGGGAACTACTATTCCGCTCTTTGCAAAGATCAAAAACCGTATGTATTCTTTTGTATTAGAAACTGAATCTAAACATTCATCGAATACAAGTGATTTGGCATCCTTATACAGAACTGAAATATGTTTCTTTGATGTGTGTAATTCAGCATCTCTATTTTTAACGTCATTCATTAAAACGAAATTGTTTAAAAGAATAGCTCCAAATAAATATGTTGCTGTAGATATGCCAGTCCATTTAAAATATTTTCTAAATGGAATATCTTTTTTTCTGAATTCTGGGTATAAATAATAATTGAGTATGCTTATTATCATCTTGTCGATCTTAGATTCATCTGTTGATTTCATCTTGATCTTCATGTACAACTTTTCTGCTTGTCTTTTCATTATCTCAGTTTTAAAGTATCAGTTAGCCTTATACTAATATACTAATAATAATCCAAAATAAAAAATAATTCTTTTAGTTATTTTTCCACGTTGGAAGTTATATCAACTGATACATCTGTGAGTATGATGACATATTGTAGATCATCATTTAATTGCTTCAATAGCTTTTCATCTATTATTGGAACTCCCATTGTTGTATCTTATTTAATTTAAAAACGCAATAAAGGCTTGCACCGATATTGCGCTTTCTATATATTATAAAATATCGAATAGGTCTCCTGCTTCTTCACACTTAAGTCTTGCATCTTCGATAGAGAATTCAAACTCATCTTCATCATCTTGTAAACACACTTTGCCCTTTTTCTTCGATTGAACTAATTTAAAATACTCTGGATTATTATCAATGATTTGCATCCTTGCTCTTTTAATTCTAGTCTTAACACTATTTATGTTGATACCATACTTAACAGAAATTTCTTTATATTTCATTCCGTTAAGCTCTCTGTCTATCATAATCTCTTTGTAGAATTTTGATAATCCATTAATCTCATTTAAAACTTTCTCATATACTGCTTGGTGTAAATCTTCATTCTCATCAAGATCCCAGTTTGGATCTACTTGAACAAGAGATTCTTCTGCGCCATTGTAAAGAAGATTGTGCTCACTATACTGTTGGTTATCTGCATGGTTAAATCTGCCTGGACCTTCCATACCAACAAGCATTTTATTTTTTCTAATATGTTGCATTGCTTCATTGTGCACAATTCTATATGCCCATGTAGAAAAATTCCAGAATTTATTATACTGATCTATCTTTAACCAAATCTTAGTAAATGCAATTGACACAACATCTTCAGCAGATGATTCATCCTTTAGGATATTCATCGCATGGAATATCATTCCTGGTTTTAATCTTTCGTACAATGCATTGAATGATTTATCTGTTCTTGTTTTGCAGAACTCTAATGCAAGTTTTTGCATACCAGTAGCTTTAATAAGATCTTCCTCAGTTACGATTAATTCTTGTGGAATTTCTACTTCTGTATTTACAACATCTTCTATTTTCTCAATAACTGGTTTTACTTCTACTCCTTTAAAGTCGATATAATTCTCGATCTTTAATTCTCCTTTTTTCAATTTACCTTTATACCAAGAGATATTTCCCGGCCCAGTTCTCGAACCCATTATTCTAGAAACTTCATCTGCAATCTTTTTGTTAGTCCAATCTTTTTGATTGTAAATAATGCTCATTGCACAGTGTGCAATACTCTTAAATGTCTGTTGTGCTTCCATGTTTCTTTTAATTTTTCGTTATTTTTATTTATTGTCCTTGTCCAAAGTTACGGTATTTCTAAATATCAATCGTATCATGATAACCAATGCATACGTTTTAATGTATGACATATAAAAATCAGGGAATACATAATTCCATAAATAATAGATTGCAGTTGATTCTGCTGCTACTATTAATAAAACCCATGCAATAGTTTTTAAGAAATTCTTTACAGCTTTCTTGATGTTATCGAGTATTGCTACTTCTTTGTCTTGCACTGGGTGCTCAGTTTTGTCATTTTTGTTTGTGCCTCTTGGCGTTCCTGGTTTTGGTACGAATCCGTGTATCATGTTAATTGTTTTTAAATTGTTGTTTAATCATCTCTACAAAGTATGGGTTCAACCATCCTACAAAATCTTCTTTTGCCTCTAATCTTTCGATTGCTTCTAAAGAATCTTTTTGTCCTATCTGAACCTGAATATCTCTTGTCTCACATCCTAAATTCCCATCTTCTAAATCACCCCAAGAATCTCTACGTGCTTTCATATAAGCATCTGCAGGATTATCTGGTCCAGTTCCATTCATTCCATACGTCATGTTGTTTAAAAACATTCGCATTCTTTCATTAGAAGCTCTACTAACATAAGCTTGCTTTTCTTCCTCACTCATGTGAAAACACATATTCTTTTTATAGAACAAAGTTCCAATTGCACCTGGAGCAAGATCATAAAATCCTTCTTCTGTATACATCTTAATCTATTGTAATTTTTTCTACTATGATTCCATTCTGTTGCAGAAAATTTATGCCAGAAGGATCTCTATATTCTTCGTGATATACAACTCGCTTTATCCCAGATTGGATAATAAGCTTACTGCACTCTTTGCATGGTGAAAGAGTGACATATAAAGTAGAACCTATTGAAGAATTATTTCCTTTAGCAAGCTTCATTAAAGCATTGCTCTCTGCGTGTATGACATGCCAATGTGTGACATTATTTTCATCTTCACAACTGTTGTCCATACCTGAAGGAGTTCCATTGAACCCATCAGAAATTATCGCATTATCTTTTACGATCAATGCTCCAACCTTATTACGTTTTGCGTGGGAATTCTCGGCCCATACTTGAGCCATCTTTATGTACGAAACATCGAATTTATTCATGAAACATCCAGGATCTAGTTATATGCAAGAGACGGCGATTTGTTTCGCGTTATTTTTGCAAATAAATTTGTTAGGGAAATAAAGGGCGTTGATCTGGATTGTAGGGCTTTCGACCCATCTGATAGTAAATCAGAATTTATGAGACAAATATAGTTTTAATACTTGAAACAAAAAAATAAAAATGAAGATTTTTAAGAAACTGTTCTTACTTTTAACTCTCCTTGCAGTAGCATGTGAATATCCTTTAATGCTTTTGCCATATTGCCCATATTTGTCGTTAACGTAAGCATCATTTCTTGCATCTTAACATTTTGTGCTGCTGATTCTGCAATTGCTGTAGATTTTTCAGATGCTTTAGTTGCTGTTGCAACAGGAGTCTTACCTGGCTCTGCGTGTATTGCAGTAGATTGTGGTTCAGGACGAGTTACAGTAGCTTCAGGAGCTTTAGCTCCTCTTTCATATATGAAGTTAATTAACTGCTTACCTTTATCTGTTAATGTATTGAATGCATTAGGATCAACTTTAGCAAATGTAACTAAAGATTGAATTAACATGTCAGAAGTTTTAACTGTCTTACCATCCATTTTTTTGAATGTAGCAGAAAACTTATCCATACTCTTAGCAATTCTCTCAAATGAATCTGCGAGTTTGGTAAGAGGATCAGAAGTTTTTGCTAGTCTCTCCATAAATGAAACTGCTTCTTCGACTTTTTCAGTTTGTAATGTTCCAAATTGTGCAAATCCAGCAGACACAGAAGAAAATACAGTTGATAACATTGTAGCTTTCTTATCCATTGCTTCTGGCATATCTTTAAACACTCCAACAAAATCCGATAAAACACTATTCATCGTTTTGATTTTGCTCATTGCATCCTTAGGAAAATTCTTAATATATTTGTTATAAGCAACAAAGAATGCACCTGGCACTATTGTTACTAATTCATAAATTGATTTCTTTGTTTTTTGTACATCTGCTATTCCTGCAAAAACTTTTACACCTTCTGCAATCTTTAATAATTCAGAACCTATTCCTTTAACAGCATCTATACCAAGAGCAACTGGATTTTCTTTTCCACCAAACCAACCACCGCCTGAAACTTGTTGCTCACCAATTTTTCCGAATACGTCAGAAACAGATGTAACAACTGCCATAATATTTTTACTAATAGTTCCATCAGGACCAAACATTGCAGGAGTAATTAAAACTACTTTCTTGGTTATAGGATCTGTGAATTTTAATGCAGCAAAATCTGCAACACCTTTAGCTAAATCAACTAAAGTTGAACCAACACCTTTTACAGCATCAACACCTTTTTTAACTGGAAGATCTCCTGCACCAAATAATCCACCAAAAGCATCTTGTGTTTTACCAGCTCCAATAACTCCGAATGCAGCTGAAACAGATGTTAGAACTGACATGATATTTAATTGTACTTGTGCTAAATCCTTTGATGTCATTGCAACTGTCTTACCAGTATTAGGATCTATAAATGTTAGATTTGCAAATGCTTTTACACCTGCAGCTAAATCAACTAAAGTAGAACCAACATCTTTAACTGCACTAATACCTTCTTCAACACTATTTCTTTCTACGCCTAATAATCCTAATATACCACCTGAAGCTCTTGAATTAGAAGCTCCACCAACTTCTGCAAATGCTTTTGATATTGCACCAACAACCATTGAGATAGAATAATAAAACTGCTGAACATCAATACCAGCAGTATCTTTCATAAATGCTTTTACACCTTTAGCGATTGAAGATAAAGCTTCACCTGTTTTCATAACAGCTGAAATTCCTGTTTCAACATCATTTCTTTGGTACCCTAATAATCCTAATAATCCAACACTCTTCACAGAAGCTTTAGCACCAATTGCACCAAACTGTGCAGAAATACCAGATATAACTAATCCAATAGATCCTGGATTTTCTAAAGTTCCATCTCCCCATAAATCAACAGCTTCATCTTTACCTAATTTTAAAGCTCTGAATGCAACTAATCCTTTTGCAATACTTGCCAAAGCATCACCAGCATCCATAACAGAACTAATACCTCTTTCAACAGCATTTTTTCCAACTGAAATTCCTAAGAAAGAACTCATACCTTCTTTTCCACCTGCTAATGAGAATGAAGCTGCTAATGACGAAATAACATAAGTCATTTTATCTGCATCATCTTCTGCGAAATCAACATCTCTAAATGCGGTTAATCCTTTTGCAATACTTACTAATGCAAATCCAGATAAAATTAATGCTGCAGCACCTGGAATAATAAAGAACGACATAACACCTGCACCAGCCATTACTAATCCCAATGCAACCAATGCACCGGAAACCATACCAATATCTTCTAATTCTATTTTGTTTTCTTTAAACATTTTCATTCCATATCCAACAGCAATAACTGCAATTGCTACTCCTAAGAATGCTAAAGCACCAAGAGCAATTTCACCTGCAACCATTCCAGCTACACCAAATAAAATACCAAGCAAACCAACTGCTAAAGCAGCAATACCAACATCACCAGCGCTAATTTCCATTTTTTGAAATACCCATATTCCTAAAGCTAAAGAAGCTAAAGCAACTCCAGATAGAATTAATCCAGTTGCACCTTTTTCTATTGTGTCATCGAACATTCCTATAATTCCGAATGCTAATCCAACTACACCAACTGCTAATCCTGCCATTAAAATAGCTGGAGCTCCTACCTGTAAAGCTTGAAATGCCCAAATACCTAATGCAAGAGAAGCTAATGCAACTCCTGTAAATGCAAGTGCCTTACTTCCGTTTTCAACTCTTTCAGCATATTCTTTTCCACCTAACATATAAAATAATCCTGAAAATGCAAATGCACCAACAGCAACTATTAAAGCTCCTTTTGCAAATTCTCCCCAATCTCCACCTGCTAATTGCTTTACTGCAAATAATCCAAGTGCAAATGAAGCAAGACCTATTGCCATGTTCAACATTGAATTTGCACCAGCGTCAACTCTTTCAACTACCTCTTTGTCTCCTAATTTTGCAAACAAATAAGCATAACCAGCAACCATTGGAATTATAATCATAGATCCTACTGCTGCAATTGCATATACAGGAGAACTTAATAATAATACAACACCAAAAAATGCAAGAGACTTACCCATTAGTTCTACAGATTGAGAACCTTCTTTGATTGCTTTTGAATCCAACTCTGCAAATTCTCCACTTACATCTTTTAAAAATTTAGTAAGATTTTCTACAGAATCTTTTGGAATTTTTGCATATACCTTTAATGCAGTAGATAAATCTTTTAAACCACTATTCAATGCTTTAAATCCTGCTCCAATCGCTCCACCTGATTCTCCAAGAGATTTTAAACTGTCTGTAAGACCTTTAAATCCTTTTGTTAATCCACCTAATGCTTTATCTTCTCCACCAGCAGCTCCACCAGCTTTTCCACCCATCTTATCAAGCTTGTCAGAAAGTCTATCAAGAACAGCTGCTTGCTGCTCAGCAATAGATTCTAATTTCTCCGACACATATTCCATAGAACGTGCCGAATCCATCAACATACTTGCTGCTGCTAATAATGCCTTATCTCCTGATGCTGCCATTGATTTTAATTAAACTTTTTATTATCTCATGTATATATTCCAAATAAAAAAGCCCCGAATTTCTTCGAGGCTTTAAATGACATGCAGTGCTTATCGCGAATATCTGCTCGCACTGCATAAATCCATCCTTAATCACCAAAGTGAAACGTGTTGCCGGCAGAACGACCACGGGGATTTATGGTATCTTATTTGTTTAAATCTTCTTCTTTTGCTTCTCCATTATCCTTAACCAATGTATCTAAGTCCATTGAGTATAATCCTGTACTTCTAAAGTTTGTTACAGAAGCACTTACATTAAGATATGCAGTGTTAACCCCACGGTCAGTATTAGAATAAGACATTGTATTTCCAGCAGAAACTCCCATACCACCACCAACAGACATTGTATCAATGTTTGCTCCGATAAAAAGGAATGCCCATTTGTCTTCTTCTTTTCTTTTTGCAATAGATTCAAATACAGTTTTCTGAGTATATTCTTTACTAGAATTCTCTTGACCATCTGTCATTATTAAGAAAATAACTTTGTCAGGTCTTTCTGAAGCTGAATCTTTCCATTTGCTATAAACTGCATCAATAGTAGAACCAATTGCATCATACATAGCAGTCATTCCACGAGGAACGAATGTGTCAGTGTTTAGTTCAGGCACTGCTTGAATATCTACACGGTCATGAATGATTTCATAGGTTTTTCCTTCAACAGCTCCATAACTCATCCCACCATCAAATAAACAAAGAGTTAACTTTGCTTGTCCAGGTGTTTTCTTTTGGTCTGCTAAAAAAGAATTAAATCCTTCGATTGTTTTATCAATAAGTCCAGACGTTCTTATAGAAGTCGACCTATCTAGAACGCAGATAATATCTGTTGTTTCGTCCTCTGCTTTTTTTATTGTCTTATGTTCTGTCATGAATCTTATATTCGTTAGTTAAAATTTGTTTTAAAAGAAAAGCCACTATTTCTAGTGGCTTTTATTTATTTAAACTTTGGCATGTTCGGCATCTTCATCTTGTTCATGTATTTAGATGCGTCTTTGCTTGGATCGTGTGAACTCTGTTGAGATGAAGATTCTTTTTCTGCTTGCTGTTTCTTTTTCAAAACATCAGATAAAAGTTCTACATATTCTTCGTATTCCCAATACGGCCAATTGTCTATTTCTTCCGGAGAGATCTGCATGTGATACATAAAAGCAAATTTAACTTTGATGTAGTTATCAAGATTTACTTGGAATAAACCAAACAAACCTTGTGTGCCAGACTCTTCAAGTTCTCCTTCATTACTCTCCTCCAAGTATGTCTGCGAGAGGGTCTCCATAAAGGAAGAGGGATCGAACTCCTCCGGGAAAGCTCAGAGGTGCGGAGACCTCAGCTCCGCATTTGTTGCACTGTCTTGTCATTTTAGTTTTAACACCAAAACGAATAAGTTCAACTAGTTTTAACATGGCAGAAAGCTTTTTGTTATTCCAACCAAAAGAATCTTGCTCAGTTTTCTTATAGATTCCATCACTAACTGATCTCCAATCAGGGAACATAAATGGTGCAACTTTCATAAAAGTCTTATCATAAAATTCCTGCTTTCTTGCTTTATCTCTTAAGTAGTTCTTGATAAAAGTTGTTACTCCTAAAGAAGGAATATACAATTTTAAAGTTCCAACTTCTTTTGAAGGTATTACAAAACATCTTTCAGCTTGAGAATAATATCTCATTAACTTAGGTTCAATTGTGTAATACTCGAAATTGTCATTAGACAATTCTATCTTCTCATTGTAAGAACCATCACCTAAACAAGTCTGACCGCATTTAAGATTAACGAACAATTTGTTTTCTCCGTTCTTAAATGTTAAAGCCCTAATAGCAAAGATCAAACAGAATCTGTCTTCTTCTTTTAAGTCTTTCCAGTTTGCATGTCTGTCGTTGAATTTAATCTGTAAACATTTGTCGATAACCATGTTCAACTTATCATCTAAGTCTAATGGGTCATTTTCATCAATCGTAGAGAAATGTCTAATCTCTCCAACGCTTGCTGCTCTGATTGCAAATGTACTTCCTTCTGGGTAGAACATTCCACGAGAAGGAAGATTTTCTGCTGGGAAAGGTTTCCAACCAATCTCAATTCCAGGTTCTTGTGCTCTTTCGTTTTGTTCTTTCCAAGCTTCTGATTTACCAAGAGATACAGGTTCTACAACCATTTCTTCCGGTTCTAAATCTTGCGATTGTTGAGGCACTGGTTTTTGATCATAGTCTAAACCAGACGCTTCTTCTTTTGCTTTGAGAAGCTTTGCTGCTTCTTCATCGCTTATCTTCTTATTGTTATCCATCTACTGATAGTATTTAGTTTGTTGTTATATGTCAGTATCTTCAGATTGTTCCTCGTTGTCGAGAATCCTCTTTATTTTATCTCTGACCTTTGCTGCTTCCTCATAGTCTTCCTTATCTAGAAGGTCCTGGAGTTCTTTCTTAAGTTTTTCTATATCGTCTCTGTCAGACAGCTTAAATGCTTCTATTTTATCTACACCAAGAGATTTTATAACCTCATCAAGGACTTCTTTCCTCTCAACAGGATCTCCGTAGTAACTCATTTCATACAGGACAGCATGGAACAGTTCGAACAAGGTAAAGGCCTTCGTGCAGGAGAACACAACGTGCTCTTTTTCTGCGGAGTCTTTTTTCTTGACAATGAATCTGTCATTAAGTTTAATTTCCATCTTCTTATAAGAAGACACTGGGGAAAATTCGACGCTGAATAAATCTCTATTCTTTCCAACTCCTCGCATTCTAACGACGTTAAACATTTCTGTTTCACCTTCGATAAATGGATCAATCTCATGTGCAATCTCCATCCAGGAAAGTATACCATCTTGATGTTGGTCACCGTTCTTCATCTCATCCAGGAATTTTTGGAACGAATGTCCAGCTAGTGAGGAATCGAATATGAAATCGGTACTTTCTAAATTGAGCGCAAGAATGTTCATTATATCTTCGACAGTTACTCCTTCGTCGACTGTTACGGAAAACGTGAGGTACGATGCTATGCCAAGACTTGTCTCGAGAACGTCTAACACTTTTATCGTTTCATTTCCTTCTTCGTCTATTTCTACGAATTCGAAGAATACACCATCTTTAGATATTTTAACCATGATTGCTTAAGTTATTTAAAAACAATAGGCTATTATATCAGCCGTCTATTTATATATTGGCCAGAATTAAAATGTGAAAATCTAGAAGATTTATTTGTCGAAATTTGACAGGTTGTGTAGCTCTATTTTAGCTATCAATTTCTTTGCATAGTTGACATCTGTTGCATAACCAGCTTTTAGAAGTCCTTCTGCCCAACCCTTATAGTCCTTGATGTTTAATTTAAACAGGGATTCATATCTCTTTCTGCCGGCTAAGAATGCAGAATGATCTCGGTAAGATTCTCTAACATTTGAATACTTTCTAAAACATTCATTTGGAAGATCATCAGTATGGATATATGTTTCTCCATACCAATCCTCTTTACATTTAATACCGAAATGATTGTTTGCTTTAGTTGCAAGCTCAGAAGTGCCTGAACCACTTTCGACAAGAGCTTGTGCTAATGTTATGCTAGCGGGAATTCCAAAGATCTTCATCTCTTGGATTGCTAATAATTTATGTTTGTCTATGTAATCAGTCTCTGTTTGGAAAGCAGCAGGTGAACCACATTTAAAGAATGTGATTAGAACTAAGAGACATACTAGGAATTTTTTCATTAATTCCAACCACCTGAGTAATGATCGCTACCCATTACAAAACTAGGAATAACAAAAGGTTTACCCTCAAATTCAACCTTAGCACTATAATAATAAGTAGTACTAAAAGAAGAACTAACAACTGCGCTATGTTTACTATCTAACATTTTTAAATCAGAAACTTTAAATGTCTCCCATTTAGGATTGTGATGGTCTCCTGTTATAATTGAAACTATAAAATCGAAAAGTGGTTTTAATGATTCTTGCGTCCATGATATTCCAGCAAATCTTGCTGCATCATTGTTGTCTTTATTTCTAAACTCCCATTTTAGTTCAGCTTTAATTAGCTTTTCGAAATTTTGATTAGTTAATGTACGCTTAACGAAATTTTCATAATGTTTCTTAGCAGCCAATTGAACAAATTTCTTTTCTTCTGGATTAAGCTTCTTTAATGTTTCATAAGAAGATCCAAATTGTGTTTTTAGTTCTCTGCTATCTTGATAAGTAAGACCAATATAACTGCTAGGATAAGAGTTATCTTCTAATTCTTTCTTCAAAACAGATGCATCTGAAATCATTTCTGTTAAATTTCTCGCTTCATCCGAGTGGTCTGGTTTTTGAGTTCCGAAATTCTTCAATACAGCAACATAAGCCTTAACAAATGCTGCATTAGGAGATTTTCCAGTTCCATTAGCTAATTGAATTTGCTCTTGGTGTTCTTGAGATAACTCTGTAAATTTGGGATCTTTTATTAATTTAGGTATTGTTATATCTTTATCGATACCTAATTTCCTTAGAGCATAAGCAAGATTTTCTTGATCATTTTGTGGAGAATATCCACCGTTATTAGCTTTAGTATAAACTTTAGTTACGACCTTTTTGTAATCGCCATAATAAGCAGCTTCATCTAATGAATAATTTTCATTAACAAAGTATTCAAATGTTTTTATCTTTTTCATATAGTATTTATTATTTGAATTTTTTTAATAATGCTTGAAGCTTCTGTGGATATTCATTTTCAAGTTCTATCATCATGGGCTCAACAACATCAGCTATGTCTTTGGAAAGTTCTGGGTAATCATTCTTAATATAATCAGACATCTTCTTCAAATCATAAAGCTTTGTGCTTGCGAAATCTAAAGAATCTTTTATCTCATCTACAAGTCCTGCTGCTTCCACATCCATGTCAGCAACCATTACTTCTCTGCCTTCGTTTGTATTAGACTCATTATCCAACATAACATTAGCAATCTTAAGAAGAATATCTTGCGCTGGTTTACTTAATTCAATTATGAAACTATTTGGATTTGACTCTTTTTCGGCTTTAAGAATATAGTGTGTAAGTTTCGACCAAAATTCTTTATCCTCTTTTTTTTTCCATCTGTGAGCATCTGCTCCATTAGGACCATTATCAGCTGAATTAAAATTTTCATTTAAGAATCCCTCAAATAGTTTAATGTGTTTCATATTTATTTGTTTCATATTTATTTGTTTAGATTGCTCTGTGCTTTTTTAATATACAAATATACAAATTCATCTACCTCTTCTAAATTTCCAGTAATCTGTTTAAGGAAT
>Ga0315284_10007533_pt1 | contig 15556 bp, 7 predicted proteins | sample YL17G09_16_MG_FD_203696 | JGI IMG/M metagenome (GOLD analysis project Ga0315284, IMG submission 203696) | Sediment microbial communities from Yellowstone Lake, YNP, Wyoming, USA - YL17G09_16 | ecosystem: Environmental > Aquatic > Freshwater > Lake > Sediment | place: USA: Wyoming | collected... | reverse complement strand
TTTTCGTTGGGCGCGAATGGGCCACTGTTTCCTATCCTATTTCGAGTTCTACCTGGACTGACGCTGTTGCGCGTCCCGCCGCGCGCCTGGTTCGTCGTCGCATTCGCCGTGGCGATGCTGTGCGCGTTCGGCGTACAAGCGATGATGCGAGACGCGCAAAGCGCGCGCAGGCCGCGCGCATGGATGACGTTGGCGAGCGCGGCGCTGGCAATGTTTGCTCTACTGTTCGGCCTGGGCGGGTTCTGGATGCTTGGCGGCAACACACAGGCCGCCTCAGCGCGCGCCGCGATGCTCCATCTGGCATTGGTCGCGCCAGCGTCAATTGCAGTCGTGCTTGTGCGCGCGCATGGACGAATCGGCGCGCGCGGCTTTGCTGTCGCGTCCGCGGTCGTGATTGCGGCAACATTATTGCCGGTTGACCTGGGCCTGTATCGCATCGTACCAGAGGCGCAGGCGTTCTCTGATCGCGCCGAGGTGGCCGCGTGGTTAGCAAAACAACCAGGGCCATTCCGCGTCTATTCGCCCAGCTACAGTTTGCCGCAGCACATCGCCCAGCGTGCAGGATTAGAGTTGGCGGATGGCGTTGACCCGCTGCAACTGGCAAGCTATGCGCGGTTGATGGAAATGGCGACTGGCGTCCGAGCGAGCGGTTACTCTGTGACAGTTCCTCCCTTCCCGCCCAACTCGGACGTGCGAACAGCTTGGCGTGACGCCGAGCCGGACGCGCGCCTGTTGGGCAAGCTCAACGTGCGCTACGTCGTCGCCGAGTTCCCGATCCGCGCCGAGGGATTGATCGAGCGCGCGCAATTCGGTTCGACGTTCGTTTACGAGAACACGCGGGCCTTGCCGCGCGCATTTGTTGGCGAAGGAATCGTAGCGCGCGTCACGACGCTCACGCCGGATCACATCGTCGTAGAGGCGGATGGGCCGGACACGTTGACGCTGAGCCAGGTCTATTATCCTGGCTGGCGCGCAAGCGTAGATGGGCGAGCCGTAAGCATTGAATCGGCAGGCTCGCTGATGCAAGTGAGTCTGGATGCGGGACATCACATCGTCGAGTTTGTGTTTGACTCGTGGACGGTCAAGGTCGGCGTGGCCGTGAGTGTGGCCGGGTGGATTGGCCTGCTGGCTACAGGGTTGATTCGTCATTCGTCATTCGTCAAGGAAAGCGGCAGTGGAACCACGCGGCCAAGTAACTCGAAGTGAATGGCTATGGGCGCTGGCGTGGTCGGCAGCGGCGTTGGCCTTGACGTGCGCGCCGTACCTGCTCGGCGCGGCGATCTCGTCCGAAGCGCGCGTCTTTGGCGGATTCGTCCTGAGCGTGGAAGACCAGTATTCGTACCTTGCCAAGATGGGCACGGGCGCGCGCGGCGCGTGGCTGTTCCACAATGTCTACACCAGCGAGCCGCACAGCGGCGCGTTGATTTACTCGTTCTACATTTTGCTGGGCAAAGCCGCGGGCCTCGCGGCGAGCGCAGGACACTGGCCGCTGACCGAGACGATGGTCGTCGTTGACCACATCGCGCGAGCGCTCCTGGGCGCGCTGCTGCTGCTGACGGTGTACCGCTTTGCCGCCCTGTTCACGTCCTCTCGCGCGATCCGCCGCATAACGTTTTTCATCGTCGCGTTCAGCAGCGGATTCGGATGGTTGCTGCTTTTGATGGGCCAACCCAACTGGCTAGGCAGCACACCGATTGATCTGATTCTGCCGGAAGGATTCACCTTTCTGGTGCTGTACAGCTTTCCGCACATTGCGCTGGCGCGGACGTTGCTGCTGGCGGGATTCATCGTATTGTGGAGCGAATTTTCTGAACCGCCACCCCCGCAAAAGCGCGGGGGCAGGCAATACAAAGAACGCAAAGGTAAAAATCTCTTGGCGCTCTGTGTGCCTTTGCGGTTCAGTTCTTTTTGGCTGCTGGCCGGTCTGTGCTGGTTGGCGATGGGATTGATCGTCCCATTTTACGTTGTCGTTGCTTGGGCCGTAGCCGGCGCAACCTGGCTGGCCGTGACCATCCGGCGACGAGCCATCGCCTGGCGCGAAACGATGCAGACAGTCGCGGCGTGCCTCATCGCATCGCCCGTGGTGATTTATAATTGGGTCGTGTTCTCTACCAACCCCGTCATGCGCGCGTGGTCAGAGCAGAATCTCATCCTCTCGCCGCATCCGCTGCATTACGTGATGGGCTATGCGCTGATCGGGCTGCTTGCCATTCTGGGTACAGCCTATGTTTTGCGTCGGCGCGACGAGACGACGTTGCGCCTGGTCGCGTGGGCTGTCGTCATTCCGCCGCTGCTTTACCTGCCCTTTAACGCGCAACGGCGGTTGATCGAAGGCTGGCAGATTCCGCTCGCGATGCTTGCTGCAATGGGGCTGGCGCGCTTTGTTCTGCCCGCCTGGCGGCGGACACGACTGGTGCGCTGGCTCGTTCGCTTTCCGCGTTACTCGGCGCGCGGACTGAGCCGGTGGGCCATCGCGCTGATTTTGCTGGTGACTGTTCCGACGAACATTCTGCTCTTGGGCAGCGGCGTTTTGGCCGTTGCTTCGCGCGCCATGCCCATCTTTCGCGATGGCGGTCAAGTGCGCGCGCTCGATTGGCTGGCCGCTCGCGCGACATACGACGACGTGGTGCTTGCGTCGTACTCGACCGGCAATTATCTCCCGGCGCGAGTCGGCGCGCGCGTGTTCCTCGGCCTGGGGACAGAGACCGTTCGCGCCGAAGAAAAGCGCGCCCTCGTCAAGCGATTCTTTGACGCTTCCACGCCAGACGAGTGGCGCGTGCAATTCCTGCGCGACTGGCGCATCACCTACGTCGTGGCTGGGCCGGATGAGCAGTTTTCGCCCGGCAGCGCTCGTCCTTTGTCGCCAGTTTACCAGGCCGAAGGTTACGCTGTCTATCAAGTGATCAGTGATCAGTGACCAGTGGTCAGCAGAATGTGATGCGATAAGCGATATGCGATACGCCATACGTCATACACAATACGCAGTTCTCATTCTCGTCCCGCTGATACTTTTCTGGCGCATCGTCTTTGCCGGTCGCGCGCTGTTTTGGGGCGTGCCGCTTTTGCAGTTCTATCCGTGGCAGCAGTACGCCGTCGAGATGTGGCGCAGTGGGAACGTGCCGCTGTGGAATCCGTTCGTCGGCAGCGGCGCGCCGCTGGCGGCCAACTTGCAATCGGCGGTGTTTTATCCACTCAACGTGCTCTACTTTATCTTGCCGGTCGAGCGAGCGATGGGCTACACGGCGGTGCTGCACGTCATCCTGGCCGGGCTGGCAATGTACGCCTGGGGTCGAACGGTCGGCCTGCGTCCACTGGCCGCGCTCGTGGGCGCGTTGGCGTTTCAACTCTCTCAATTCTTGATCGCCCGCCTGGCTTTCTTGAGCATCACGGCCACGTTCCCCTGGCTGGCGATCTGGCTGTGGCGCGCAGAAATTTTCGCGCAGCGTCGCCGGATGTCCGATGCGTTGTGGCTGGCGCTGACGATTGGCCTGGGACTGCTGGCCGGTCACGCGCAGACGGCCGGGCTGGGATTGATCGTCGTGGTGCTGTATGCGGCGATTCGCATGATCCAAGTCGCAAGACGCATGTCGCAGGTGGCACGCGAAGCGGGCAAGCAGCAAGAGGCAAGAGGCATTTTGCGATCTGCGGTCTACGGCTTGTTGCTAGCGTTTGTAGCCGGGTTCGCATTGGCAATAGTGCAACTGCTGCCCTCGTCGGAGCTGGCTGCTCAGTCGCAGCGCGTAGATGGATTGGATTACGAATTTGCCTCGACGCACTCGCTTTACCCGCTCCGCTTGCTGACGTTCCTCGCGCCGGACCTGATGGGCAATCCTGCCGACGGCAACTTTTGGGGCTATGACAACTATTGGGAGAACGCGGGATACGTTGGCTTGTGGGCGCTGATGATGGCGTTCTTTGCACTTGTGCCACAAGTCGGAAGTCGTAAGTCGGAAGCCGGAGGCCAGAATCCGACATCTGACTTACGACCTCCGACATCTGTCGTCTGGTTCTTGGGCGCAACAGCCGTCGTGTCGGTATTGATTGCGTTGGGAAGATTCGCGCCGTTCTATCCGCTGTTGTTTCGTGCGTTGCCTGGCGCGACATTGTTCCAGGGGCCGGCGCGACTGCTGAGTGCGTACACGTTGTCGGTGGCTGCGTTGGCCGGAATTGGCACAGAGCGATTGCTTCAGGGTGAGCGGCTGCGGTGGCTCGGTCGCTTTTTGGTCGTCGCCGCGTTGGGCATGATCGTGGCCGTGACCGCCGGGGCCATGGTGATCAACGTGCGAGCCGAGTTTGTTCGGCCTGTGATCCAGCTCGGCGTGACACTGGCTGCGTGCGCGGCGTGTCTGGCGCTGCGCCCTTCCGCCCATGGACGCTGGTTCGCGCTGTGGCAAGCTGCGCTGGTTGGCATGGTCGCATTGGATTTGCTCATCGCAGACTGGCGGCTCAACCCGACAACGGATGCATCGTTGTATCACGAGCGCACCATGTCTGCGCAAGCCGTGCGCGCCGCCGGCAGCGGGCGCACCTTTTGGTTTTCTGCCGACGAAGAGCAGGTCAAGTTCGGGCGGTACCTATCCTTCAAAAACTTGGGGCCGCAAGACGCGTCGTATTGGCTCGGCGCGCGAGAGACGCTGCTGCCCAACGTCGCCATGATCGAGCGCGTGTCGAGCGCCAACAACTTTGACCCACTATTGGTAGGTCGCTATGACGACATGATCAAATTGCTGAACAAGTTGCCCGAGCCAGACGCGCTGCGAGTGGCCAGCGCAATGGACGCGCGCTACATCGTCAGCCCGCGCGAGCTGCCGCTGCCGGTCGCGCATCGCGGCGTGGAGGTGACGATCTATCACAACGATGCGGCGCTGGATCGCGCGTGGATTGTCCCGCAGGCGCGCGTCGTCGGCGATGCGCTGGCCGCGCTGGCCGATCCAGCCTTTGACCTGCGCCAAAAAGTCTTGTTTGAATCTGCCGACACGCCCACTCTGCCGCTCACCCATTATCCGAGAGGGTCATCGTCTATTACCTTGCAGGATTCTCCTAATGCCGTTACAATACGCGCCGTGTCCGAGTCGGGCGGATTCCTGGTACTGGCCGACACATTCTATCCAGGCTGGCAGGCCACGCTCGACGGCAAGCCAACCGAGATTTTGCGTGCGAACCATGCTTTCCGCTCCGTCGCGCTTCCGCCGGGAGAGCACACCGTCGAGTTCCGGTACGCGCCGCTCTCGTTCACCGTCGGCGCGGCGATCAGCCTAACGACGTTGATCATCGTGATTGGAACATTGGTCGTCCTGTCATTGCGGCGCACCGACCGCTGAGCGTCATGGCTGCCATTCGTCATTCGTCACCTGCCCCCGTAGCGCAACAGAGGGGGCTCGTCATTCGTCCCTTTCACGTCGTCGGCCTGATCGCGCTGGTCTACATCGCACTGACGCTCTGGCGCTCCGGCGGCGACCCGATGAAATTCGCGCTGGTCGGCACGCGCTACGATCCCGGCCTGCCGGGCGGAACGTGGGGTTACGACGGCCAGTTCGCTTACCAGATTGCGCGCGACCCGCTTGGCGCACCGCGCTTTTTGGATGTTCCGGCGTATCGCTTCCAGCGCATTTTGTATCCGCTGATCGCAGGGGCGTGGGCATTTGGACAAGCATGGCGCGTCCCGTGGACGCTGGTCGCGGTCAACTGGCTGGCGCTGGTGGCCGGCACATGGTTCACCGAGGAAATTCTGGCCGGGCGCGGCGCGAGCCGCTGGTATGCGTTGAGCTATGGCCTGTTCGGTGGATTGATGATGGCCGTCCGGCTCGACCTGACCGAGCCGCTGGCTTACGCGCTGGCGCAGGCGGCTGTGTTGAGTTACGAGCGCAAGCAGATGCGTGGCGCGGCGGGCCTGCTCGCACTGGCCGCGCTGACCAAAGAGACGACGTTGCTGATAGCCGCTGGCTTCCTATTGAGCTTGGCACTCTCGCGGCGCTGGCGTGATTTGATCGAGTGGGCCGTCATCGTCGGCGCGCCATTCATCGCGCTCCAGGTGTTGTTGCGAGTCTGGCTGGGCGAGTGGGGCGTTGGCTCCGGCGGCGCGATGGCGACGCCGTTCGAGTGGATTCCATATCGGGGGCTGTGGTCGCTGGCAGCGATCAATGTGCGCGCATTTGCGCTCATCGCGCTCATCATCGCGCCGATAGCGCTGCTGCCGGGGCTGGCGGCGCTCGTCGCCGCGCTGCGCGACCTGGCTCGCCGCGATGCTCATCCGTTCGTGTGTATCTTGCTGGTGAATGCGCTCGTCATCCCGTTCACGCCGCAGTCCACCTTGCGCGAGCCATTGGGAATGCTACGCTTTATCGTCGGGCTGGTAGCCGCGGTCATTGCCTGGGGCGCATATCGCCCGTCGCGCCGCGCGCTGAATTACTCGTTGCTCTGGATCGCTACGCTCGCGCTGGCTATTAACGAGTCTCAATTACCCGGCTGAGCAAGCCGAAATCCAAAATCATGAAACCGACCGTCATCGTTCCAACCTACAATGAACACGAAAACATTGTCCTGCTCGTGCCAGAGCTGCTGGCGCTGCCGGTCGGCTTGAATGTGCTCGTCGTGGACGACAACTCGCCCGATAGCACCGGCCTCATCGTCGAAGAGATGGCGGCTCGAGAGCCGCGCTTGTCCGTGATTCATCGCCCCGGTAAGCTGGGCCTGGGCACGGCCTACATCGCCGGATTCAAAAAGGCGCTGGCAACCGGGGCAGAGCGCATCTTGACGATGGACGCGGACTATTCGCATCACCCGCGCTACATTCCCGCGATGATCGAGCGCAGCCAGACCGCCGACCTAGTGATCGGCAGCCGTTACGTGCACGGCGGAGGCGCAATGGGCCGCTCCCTGCCGCTTCGCCTGGTGAGCTATGGCGGGAACGCGTTCGCCAAGATCGTGCTGGGCCTGCGGGCGACGGACTGCACCGCCGGCTTTCGCTGCTATCGCCGCGACGTACTCAAAGCCATTGATCTAGACTCGATTATCTCCAACGGCTACTCGTTCCTCATCGAGATGCTGTACCTCGTCCAGCGGCGCGGCTGGACGGTCGCCGAAGTGCCGATTTGCTACATGGACCGCCAACTCGGCGCATCCAAAATCTCACGCACCGAAGTCACCCGCGCGCTGTATACCGTCGTGCGGCTGGGCGCCTCCCGCGTCCTGCGGCGCTAACGCAAAATGTCAAATGTCAAATGTCAAATCTCACAATACAAATTTCAAAGGACACCAGGCTGGTTAGGTCATTTGAAATTTGAAATTTGGCATTTGACATTTGTCTTCCTCGTCCTCGGCATGATTTACACTGTCACCATTCCTCTGTTCGAAGCGCCCGACGAGCCGTGGCATTTCAACTACATTCGCTATGTCGCGGAAGGTCGCGGGCTGCCTTCGCTGCTGAACAATGACAGCGGCGCGTATCAAGAAGTCGGGCAGCCGCCGCTGTATTATCTGGTCGCCGCGCTGGTCACTGCGCCCGTTCGCGCGGACGATTTGCGCGCGTTCGTGTGGCACAACCCCGGCTTTGGCTATCACGCGCCGGGCACAGTCAACGACAACAAGAATCTGCTGATTCACACCGAGCGCGAAGCGTTCCCCTGGCGCGACGCGGCGCTGGCGATTCACCTGGCGCGATGGGCGTCGCTGGCGTTTGGCGCACTGACAGTGCTGGCGACGTGGGGATTAGCGCGCGAGGTGTTTCCCGACTCGGCCCTGATTCCTCTGGCGGCAGCGGCCCTCGTCGCCTTTACTCCGCAATTTCTGTTCATGAGCAGCGTCGCCAGCAACGATAGCTCTGCCGCCGCGCTTTCGACGGCGGCGCTGTGGGCCATCGCGCGGATGTGGCAGTCGGGCGTCACGACGCGGCGCGCAGCATTGACCGGCCTGCTCGTCGGCCTGGCCAGCCTGACCAAGACGAGCACGATCTTGCTCGGCGTGTTTGCCGTGATAGGAATATTGACTGCTCCAGACCCCGCCATTCTAAACAAAGCAAGGAATCTCCCCCGTGCAATGGGAAGACACTTGGCTTTGTTCAGAGCGATATGGAGATCGCGATTGCGCGACGTGTCAGTGTTGATTGCCACGGCGCTGATCACCGGCGGATGGTGGTACGCGCGCAATGCATGGCTATATGGCGACGCATTGGGACTGAGCGTCCATCTCGACACACCCTGGGCGCGGCCGGCGCCCGTCTCGCTCGCCGAGGTGCTCGAATCGTTGCCGACGATTTACCGTTCCTTTTGGGGCGCGTTCGGATGGGGCAACGTCGAAATGTCGCCGCTCATCTACTGTGCCATTGCACTCTTACTCGCCGCGTCAGTCATCGGTTGGTTCGCGCCGACCTCTGGCCTCCGACCTCCGGCACCCGCTATCCTGTTGATGTGTCTCTTGTGGTGTGTCGCCGTCTTGGCTTCGCTGCTGCGCTGGAATCAACAAGTCGAAGCACCGCACGGACGGCTGCTCTTTCCGATGATTGGCGCGCTCGCCGTGCTACTCGTCGCGGGACTGGCGCGCCTGCCCAAACCGCGCGTCGTGTTGAGCGTTGTCGTCGCCGGATTTTTTGCGCTCACACTCGTCGCGCCATTCGTCTACATCCGCCCGGCTTATGCCCATCCCGAGCTCACATCGGCCGATCAACTTGTCACTCGTCACCCGTCACTCGTCACTCAAAGCTTGCTCTATGGAAATGAAGTGCGTCTGCTCGGCTTTGCGCTGGATCGCCCCTCCGTCTCACCGAGCGAATGGTTGAACGTGACTTTGTGCTGGACCGCCGCGCGCGCGATGACACGCAACTATAGCATGTTCGTTCACTTGCTGGGACGCGAGAATCTCGTCGTCGGCGCGAGGACAACCTATCCTGGCCTGGGCCGATTCCCCACGTCGCTCTGGCCAGTGGGCCGCGCGTTCTGTGACACAATCCCCGTCCGCGCAGAGACGTGGGCGCCTGCGCCGGAACTATATGCCGTCGAGGTCGGGCTGTACGATGCCAAGACCGATGACCGGCTGGAAGCTGACGACGCGTCCGGCGCGCCGGTCATGCCGCCGATTGTGGGCCGCGTGAGAATCGCGCCAGTGCATCCTTTGCTGGTCTCGCCACAGCGCCTAGTACAAGCCAATTGGGGTCACGCCATGTTGATCGGCTTGGACGCGCCGGAGCAGGCTCGACCGGGCGAGCCAGTTCCCTTGCGGCTGTACTGGCGCGCGACGACGACGCTGCCTCAAGACTATACCGTGTTCGTCCACTTGCTGGATAGCTCGGGGCGGCTGGTCGCGCAGGCGGATTCAGAACCGCGCGGCGGCGCATATCCTACATCGGCTTGGGCTGCCGACGATGTGATCCCGGACGATCACGTGTTGATCCTTCCCGCCAATTTGGCATCGGGCGATTATTCTCTCAGCGCGGGGCTGTACCTTGCGCCCGATGGCCCACGGCTGCCGCTCAAATCACAAGCAGGTGATACCTTTATACTGGGCACGCTGCGCGTGAGCCGTTGACCGATTTGCAATGTTCGACCCAAAATCCGAAACACTTGCACCTGCGCTGCGCTCCGGCACAAGCGCAGGTGTCCGAAATCCGAAATTCCTGATGTGGCTCAGCGTGGCGTTCGTGGCCGCCGCGTTCGCCCTCCGCGTCCGCAACCTGGACGTCTCTGATCTCACCTTTGACGAAGCCGCCACCGCGTTCATCTCGGCCAAGCCATACCCAGAGATGCTCAAGTATCTGCTCGGCGCGTTCCACGAGCTGCCGCCCGCGTACTATGCGCTGATGCGCGCGTGGGAATCCGTCGCCGGTCGAGGCGAGTTTGCGCTGCGGTATCCCTCGGTGATGTTTGGCGCGCTCGGCGTCGCGCTGATCTATCGCATCGGTCGGCGCGGATTGGGAACCGGCGCGGGCGTCATCGCCGCATTGTTGCTCGCGCTGCAACCGTTCCACGCTTATTATTCGCAAGACGCGCGCATGTACACGCTCATGCCGCTCGAAGCGATGGCCATGATTTACTTTTTCGACCGGCTGTGCCGCGAGCCGCGGCTGCGCTGGTGGCTGGCATTCGGCGCGACGGGCGGCCTGGCCGTGCTGACGCATTATTTCATGGGGTTCGTCGTCGCGGCACTGTGCGTTTACTTGCTCCTGCACTGGCGCGCTCACTGGCGGATGATGCTGCCCTGGTTCGGCGGACTGGCCGCCGCCGGAACCGTGATGGTCGTCTGGCTAGTCACGTCGCGCGCCGGGCGATTGGTCTGGCGAACGCTGAATGGCATCACGTGGCGAGGATTCATCAAACGGCTGGCTCCGGCGCAAAAAATGTTTTCAGACATCATTTTTGGCTTTTCCTTGCACCTTGCGTCCGAGTGGCGGTGGCTGATCGCCGCGCTCCTCGCGCTCGGTTTGCTCGCAGCGATTTTATCGCGCCGCTGGCGAACATTGAGGCCGGGCGGCGCATGGCTGCTTCCGGCCTGGCTGATCATTCCGCCGCTGTTGCTCATCATCACGCCGGAACGATTGGAAGCGCGCTACAACGCGGCGATTGTCCCGGCGTATTGCCTGGTGCTTGCGCTGGCCGTGGCATGGCTCTGGCAATGGAAAAAGTTCACGCGGCCACTCGCGCCGGTGGCCTTGAGCCTGTTGTTGTACGCACAAGTGGCCACACTTATCCCGACGATGAGCGTGGTCAAGAGCGACTATGGTCACGTCATTGCTTATCTGCGCCGGCACGCGCGGCCTGGCGATTCGCTGATCGTCAATGGGGATTGGCAGTGGGTGCAATTGGCGTATTACCCTGCGCCCCAGTTGCCCACGTTTTGGCTGCCGCCGAGCACGCCGCCGGGCCTCGACCCGGCGCAGGCGCGACCCGAGCTGGAAAAGGCGCTGTCCAGTTCCAAGCGCATCTGGCTGCTGACGGCGGCGTTGGACGAAACCGACCCACAGCGATTTGTGACCGGCTGGCTGAACGAACACGCTTACGCCACGTCAGGCTACAAGGAATTGTCGCTCTACACGGTGGGCGCTGCGTCGGTCGCTCCCCAGTCATTGGATCCGCAGGTGCTCTGGGACGACGTGCTAAGGCTGGAAAGTGTACGTTGGAAACAAAGCCAAGCCACGCCAGGCGAGCCGCTGCTGCTCGATTTGAACTGGCGCGTGCTGCGAGCGCCGCAGCACGACCTGGGCCTCACGCTTCGATTGGCCGACCACGATGGCGGCGTGTGGTACTTTAACGACGTGGCGCTAGGCCAATACTATGCGCCACCGTCGGCGTGGCAGGCCGGTCAGCGCATCATCACGCGCGTGGGCATCCCGATCCCGCTCGGCGCTCCGCCGGGAGAGTACGAGGTGCGCGTCGGACTCGCCGAATTGCAGACAAATACTGGCGACGATTACGTAACGTTGACTGGCGCCCAAGTCTTGGCGTGCTCGCGAACAAATCCCTGCATCACTCCGCTGGAAGGCGAGGATTTCAAATCGCTTGGCGTTACTTTTGGCGATAGACTCGCGCTGGTCGGCTATCAACTCGGCGGCGACCAAGTTTTGCAGGGACGTTTTGCGGCGGTGACTCTATACTGGCGGCCAGACCGCGCGCTGTCGGAAGATGTCACAGAGCGCATCGCGCTGGTGGACCGCGCCGGGCGCGTGGCGGCGCAAACCGAAGGGCCGCCCGTGGCCGCGTGGTATCCCTCGTCGCAATGGACGCCGGGCGAACTGGTCGCTGACCCGCTGACCATACTTGTCCCGCCCAAAGCTCCGCCGGGCGATTACTCGTTCCGCGTCAGCCTGTTCACGCCAGACGGTCACGCGCTGTCCGTCTCTGGCAAAGAGTGGCTGGACGTGGGACACATTCGCGTGCTCGCGCGCGAGCGACAGTTCCGCGCCGGGCCGATTTCGCGTCCGCTTTCGGTGGCATTCGGCGACAAGGCGCGTTTGCTGGGATACGATGTGAAAAAGCCAGCCAATCAGCAAGAGGTCAAGCTTACGCTGTACTGGCAGGCCGTGCAGGAAATGGATAAGAACTATACCGTGTTTCGGCACGTCGTCGGGCCGGGTGGCAAGCTGGTCGGGCAAAAAGACAGTTGGCCGCGCGAGGGCGATTATCCGACGAGTTTTTGGATGCGCGGCGAAGTGGTGACGGACGAGGTCGTCATTCCGTTTTCGACCGAGACCGGGCCGGGTGAGTATCGCATCGAGCTGGGCCTGTACGATGCGGCAACGTTAGAGCGACTGGCCGCCGTCTCCAACGGAGCGCGGCTGGCGAACGATACAGTCGTGATTCCGTTGAGTGTGGAGCGTTGAGGCATCGGATGCCTTTGGCCAACGGATAAGCGGATGGGCGCTTTGAGCAAGCCAGGCAAGCCTTGTCTGACGCGGGTGGCAATGGGCCTGACAATAGGTCTGTTTGCCGCTCGCATCGTGGCCGAAGCGACGCGCATGGCGTGGTCGCCGCCGGCGCTGGTCGCCTCGGTCGTTGCGTCGTGCGCGGCATTCGTGTGGCTCGCGCGTTGGCTCGACCGACGCGGCGCATCCCTGCCGCTCGCGCCCTGGCTGGCTTTCCTTGTCTATATCTTTTGGCCGCAGCGCGACTGGAGCGTTGCGCTCGTCGCTATCGCTATCGCGCTTTTCTCTTGGCTCATCAGCGCGTCATCACGGAATACGCAACACGCATCACGCATCACGTTTGACGTTTCACGCTTCACGCTCATTGATGCTCTCACCTTCATCATCGCTCTTGGCCTCTACAGCGCAACTCTACAAAAGGACGTGCTCCCCGCCGACAGCGGCGAATTCCAGTTGACGGTGACGACACTGGTGGGCGTCCTGCATCAACCGGGCTATCCACTCTATACGCTCGTCGGCAAGCTGTTCACGCTGCTGCCTTTCGGCGCGCCCGCGCTGCGGCTGAACTGGATGAGCGCGCTCCTGGCCGCCGGGACGCTGACGCTGGTCGGGGCGACTGTGCGGCGGATGTTGGGCGACCCACAATCCTGTCATTCTGAGCCACGAACCCCCTCGCGGGGGCAGGTCGGCGAAGAATCTCTTTCACGCGAGGCTGAGACCCTTCGCTGCCCCTGTCCGCCGCTGCGCGGCGGGGGGCCGCTGGGCGTCGCTCAGGGTGACAACCCGGTATGGGCCAGCTTGGCCGCCGTGTTGGCGCTCGGCACGGCGACGACATTTTGGGCACAGGCAACGACCGCCAACATCCGCATGCCGACAGCGTTCTTTACCGCGTGGTGCGTGTATTTGCTTATCGCTTATCGCAGATCGCCCATCGCAGATCGCAATTTGGCGCTGTTTGCGCTGGCGTTTTCACTTGGCTTTGGACATTACTTTGTTCTGGCATTCATGGGATTGTTCTTCATTGCGTATCTCGTGTTGGTGGACCCTGCGCTGGTTCGGCAGCCGCGCCGATGGTGTAAGCCACTGGTCATTTTCGCGCTGGCACAATTGGTCTGGTTGTACCTGCCAATTCACGCGGCGATCGCGCCGACGCCCGAGACACAAGGGCTGCTTTCACCGAGCTACCTCGTGTGGTACGCGCTGGGTCAAGGTTTTGGGGGCGACATGCTCGCTTTTGCCGGGCCGGAACATCTGCCTGCGCGTCTGGCGCTCTTGCCGATGCTGTTCCCATTTCAGATGAACCTCGCGCTGCTGGCGGCGTCGCTCTTCGGCGTGGTGATGCTGATTTGGCATGACTGGCGCGCGGGGCTGATGCTCGTCGGCGGATTCTTGCTGCACACATTCATCGCCATCACCTACCGCGCTCCGCAGACAGTCGAATACGAGATGCCGGCCTATGTCGTGTTGACAGTGATGATAGGCTATGGCGTCGGGCAATTTTCAAATGTCAAATCTCAAATTTCAACCGTCGCCGTGGCAGGAGTGATTGTCGCCGGGCTGGCGAATGGAGCCGCGCACGCGCCGAGTTTTATCTCACTGGCCGGCGACCGTTCGACGCGCGAGTACGTCGAGCCGATTCTGCGCCAAGCGCCGTCGGGGGCGATCATTCTCTCTGACTGGCACTATGCCACGCCCACGTGGTATCTGCAACAAGTCGAAGGGCTACGGCGCGATGTGGAGGTGCGGTACGTATTCCCGATGCCGGGGCAAGAGTGGTCGCAGGTCTGGCGCGGCCTGATCGAAGAGAACATCGCGCGGCGGCCCGTGATTGTGACGCATTATTGGGGCCTGCAGTATGCCACGCTGCCGTATACCTTTGAGCCGTTCGGCCAGGCGTGGCTCGTGCGGACCGCGCCATCGTTCGATGCGCCGCGTAACCTGGCTCCGCTGGCTGTTGACTTTGAGGACAAGGTTCGATTGAGGGGGTGCCGTCTCCGTCTCACACGCGCATCGCCGGGGCGACCGTTGGAAGTGACACTGGCCTGGCAGGCGCTCAGCCCGCTTGACCGCGACTATTCGCTCACGGTTCAACTCATTGACCCCAATGGGGCGCGACGCGCGCAGCGTGATCGCGGCTATCCCACGCGGACATTTGCACCAGGCGAGGTGCGCGTGGATCGCTTGACGCTGCCGCTAGAGCCGACGCTTGCGCCGGGCCGATATGCGATCCAGGTCGGCGTGTATTTTGTTCCACCTGAGGGCGGCTTTCGCAACCTGACGACCGTTGACGGCGCGCAACTGGCAACCGTCGCCACGCTCGAGTTGGGACTCGACGACGCAGCCTTGCCGACGCTCCATCCACTTGACGTGCCGTTCGCGGGCGGGCCGACGCTCACAGGCGCAGATTACGACTTGAGCAATCCATCCTCGCTGCGCGTGTATCTGCATTGGCGCGGGCCGAGTCCGGCCAGCGTCGTCGCGCGTATAGGCGATGCGGTGGTGACGCTGCCCGCACTCTCGCGTGGCGCGATGTTTGTCACCAGTCTCGACGTGCCAGTGACCTCGCCGCTGCGATTGAGCGTCTCCGGCGCGGCGGGCGCGTGGGGCTGGCCGATGGACAACCTGCAACTGCCGCCGTTCCGCTCAAGCGATCGCTATGTGATATTGAGCGATCAAATGCTGCTGACCGGGGTCGAGTCGCCGCGCCGGTTGACGCCCGGCCGACCGATTGACGTGACGTTGCGGTTTCTTTCGCTCAAGCCATTGGCGACGGACAACGTGGTCAGCGTTCGCATCGAGGGAGCGGACGGGGCGTGGCGTGTGTCCAGCGACGACCGGCCCGCGGGCAATGCTTTTCCCACGCTCAAGTGGATCGCGGGGTCTCGCGTGGATGACTGGCGGCGGCTCATCGTACCTGCCAGCGCCGCGCCCGGCCGCGCGTCCGGTCATTTGACGGTGTACGACGCCTTGCGCGAAGACGCGCTACCGCCGCTCGACGCGCGCATGGGCGATAGCATTCCGTTAGGGGAATGGGACGTGGAGCGTTGAGCCGGGACCGGCCAGGTCTTTATCCACCCGTGAGCGGCATCAGCCGGATGAACTTGGCGGCAGATTGCGGCGTCAACGTCACCGGCTCGTCCAGCCGCGTGTAGCGATTGCCGTCCACCAGAATCAAGAACCGGCCATTGGCAAACGCCTGTTGCGCTT
>Ga0315284_10007532_pt1 | contig 15556 bp, 25 predicted proteins | sample YL17G09_16_MG_FD_203696 | JGI IMG/M metagenome (GOLD analysis project Ga0315284, IMG submission 203696) | Sediment microbial communities from Yellowstone Lake, YNP, Wyoming, USA - YL17G09_16 | ecosystem: Environmental > Aquatic > Freshwater > Lake > Sediment | place: USA: Wyoming | collected... | reverse complement strand
AAAGCATCCTAAGAAGTCCGAATGTAACTGCATTACAACCCATAAAACTATTTTCAAGTACTAATACAGTCTTATTGGCTTTCTTCTGACCAAATTCTATCTTTTTAAAATCTCTAATGGCTCTTAACATAAACTCTAATTTTTCTACAAATTTATCAGATAGTTCATCTGTCTTTTTAACTATAGGTAATTTAAAAATAGAAGTCTTAATTTTAAGAGATTTATTATCTGTTTCTAAAATAGCAAGACCTGTTGTACTAGCTGTATCAATACCCAACGTGTAAGTATTTCTTAATAGTTTAAATCCTAACTTTTTTTCAATGTCTTTTATTTTAAAATTCATATTATTCTTGTAAAAAAGTAATTACTGAATTATGATACAATCCATATTTATCTAAAAGCATTTTAAAATCTTGTTCAACATACTTGGGATAATAACCCATTTTTTCACTCAATGTATTTTCTGCTTGCATACCCATTGCTTCTATCATTGCACATGCTATCTGAGAATTTAAATATGCTACTTTATCCATCGTCTACTCCTTTTCTTTAAATTCATTATTACATCTTAAACATTTTGCTTCTAAAAGAGTAGCACATCTTATCGTAGTACATCCGCAAGAATATTTTTTCATCTTAGTAGGAGCAGTTATAGTCAAGTGGGTCTTTCTATACAGTTTAAACGTAACTTCATTCGGCTTAATGTGCTCTATCGTTTTCTTTAGACTATCTGATAAAGAGGTTAAACTCCACCCATGCCTTCCATCTCTTTCTACGTTTAAACCGTAAGATTCTGCCCTTACTTTAAATGCTTTATTATGATACTGCTGAGAGTTACAATCTTCTATCTTATCACAGGTATTAGAATAATGCACCATTTCATGAACTAGAGTTTCTATAGGATTATTATTTAATTCTTCTGCACAGATATTTATTTCACTAATCGTTTGTTTACCTCTTTCCCATTTATCTTCCCAATGCCAACCAAGAACTTTTTGTCTACCTTTAGATTGAACTGTAATAAGTGGTCTCGGATGTTTTAATTTAAATTCAATAGCTAAAGCATCGTAGATTCTTTCTAGTTCTTTAATAACTGGTATGATTGAATTATCCATTCATTAATTCTCCAATATATTTAAATTTACGTAATGTTCCCCATACTATTTCTGGAAAACAAGGCATTTGCCACTCTCCATTTATATATTCTCTAACTACCCAAGCACCAGATTGGGGTATAGTTTCTGCGGATGGTCTTTTTTTAGTTTTAATTAATAACAAAGTCTCTTTTTTATTTGTTTGATAAAGAAAACACTTTAATTTTTTCATTTTATTTCCTTATAAGATACTCCAATATAATCTAATACCTTGCCTACTCCTATTTCATTAATACAATAATTCCAAAGTTGTGGATGTGTTTTTGCCATACATTGAAATTTATTTGGTTCATCTTCCAAATGTGTACCAAACATACAAAACATGCATCCAGTTCTTTTCTGTCCTTTATCATAAATGGTTGCATATTTTAAATTAAATTTCTTAATATATGTCCAAATATCTTCTTCTAACCAAAAACTCATAGGTCTTGATTGAATTTTACCTGTAAAAGAATTACATCCATTTTGTAAATATGTAATTTCTCTTAATCTACTCTCACTTGCCATTGTCGCTACATAAGGATGTAATCCTGTTTTCTTTGTATAATTTTTAAATGGGAGTTTTTTCATTACATTACAACATTGGTCTGAAATTTTAAAAGGAGCTTTTATTAAAAATTTCCATTTCGCTGGTAATTTCCAACTTCCAGATGCTTTCTTTCCATCTCCTCTTATACCTGTTAAATAAAGATTTCTTACTGTACTATTTTCTTTAGTTGGATTACGTACACATTCAAGCATTTTAGCAATCTTTTTACTAGTAACTGGATACCCATATGTATCTAATACTTGTTTAAAGGTCATTTCGGGTCTAATAATCTCTACATTATCTGTTTCTCTGACAAATTGTACCACTTCCGGCCATTCTAACCCTGTATTAACAAAGACTGCCTTAATATTAGGATAAATTGACCTTATTATATGTAAAAGAACTGTACTATCTTTACCTCCGGAGAAAGATATACATACTTCTCCTTGTAATTTATCATGAAATGCTTCTATTCTTGCTTTTGTTAAAATTATTTTTTGTTCTAAAGGTAATGATTGTCTTTGTTTAAGTTCCTAAATTTTTACTTTAGGCATTTTTAAAGATAATATTTTAAGGTTAATAAATTATTCTTTTTATTGGCAATTTCTTTAGCTCTTAATTTTTCTTGAATTGTTTCTTGTCTCCAGCATCCAATATGTTCTTTTGTGGGAATAATTATTTTATTTTTAATCCATCTACAATAAATTAATTTTTTACTTGTTTTTAATCTTTCGAATGGATTTATCATTCCTTTGTGCGTTTTGGTACTACCTTTTGTTTTTCCACAAAAAGTCCAATTATCTGCTTTATACATACAACCCTTCCTATAATCTTCTTCTACAACAAAAGTCTCAAATCCAATTACAGGAATCTCATAAATTTCTTGCCATAAAGTACTTATTGTTTTCCTCCATAATTTTAAAATTTGGGTTCCTAAGTTTGGTTCATGATTTTCCAATCTGAATACCGTATTATTGATGATTGCTGGTAAATAAATTTTTTGTTTTATTTTTTGGTCTTTTGGAATCATAAAAAATTCATCTCTTGCCCGAACACCGTAAACACAACTTGCACCAGAAATTATACCACAATATTCATTATTATAATTAATCAAAAAATGAATCTGTGCTCCCTGACACCCACGATTATCAACATAATGACGATTACGAATACCTTGATAAATAGGATTAGTTCTTTTACAAACTTCTAAAAATAATTGTTTTGATTTCATTTCTTTTTTCCTTTTTAAGAGAGAGAAGGAAGTTAAAAACTTCCTTTTAGTTAATTCTTTCTATTGTTTTACCTTCATCATTAAGAAGATAAACATTATTTGTATCAACCACAATCACTTGAGCTAAAATTTGTTCGGCTTTAAAAAGATAAATCTTTTTAACTAAATCATTATCAGCAGATTTATCTCTCATTAAAATAAATTGTTTATTTACTTGAGAATCTTGAGCATTTTTCACAGTAGTTTCAATAATCTCCACTGTCTCAACATTATCAAAAAACATCCAACCACCTGTCATTTCGGTTTTTACTATCATCTTTCTTCCTCCTTTGTCTGTCTATCTGCCTTCCTTCTCTCTTTTTTGGGTTTATTGTTCATTTTTTTCTATTTGTATTATTTTTGGATAAGGCAATTGCACGAATTTTTTATACCATTCTTGTTTTTCCTTATGAGAACCCAAACACATAAGATATATATGTTTTGGATAGGTAATAGTTACTGAAAATCTACTTCCTAACAATTCAGATAATTTTTGTACGGATGATGTTCCATAGGTAGCGTTTGCAGTTCTTCTATGAACACTTTTACCGTCAATCGTAAAAATTCTATCCATTCCTCTTTGCTTACCTACATATTTCCAATTAGTTGCTTGATAAATATATCCTACATGTCCATGAGTAGGGTCAGCATAGGAAATTAAATATTTTAATTCTGGCTTATTTTTCTTTAAAAATTCAAAAGAACGTGCCAAACAATATGATTCTGTATTCTTTGGTAAAGAATCAATACTAAATACTCTAATTAATTCTGCATAACTACCTTCTGGAACTTGTAACCAAGTACCTACATTTATTCCTATAGGATGACCATACACTATAGCAGTAACTAATTCATTATGATAATAAAATCCAATGCTCGCTTTAACTGAAGAAGAAATTGTATGGCTATAATGATTTTTTATTATAAATGCTTTAGTTATTTTAAAATCCAATTCTTTAATAATTAATTCTTTTAAATTAAAATTATCGATAATAGATATTTTTTCTTTATTTTTTTGAATATCATCATATATTTTTTTAGTTTCTTCATCAATATTTGGAGCAGGGTTAGCGACTTGCACGCTACTCTCGGAACTGGAAGTTCCGCATGTCTTTTTCGACACTTCCCCTGCGAATTTAATTTTAAGTTTTAGCAATTCTTCATTAGTTAATTTAGATAAATCCATTAAATTAATCCTCTTTTTTTAAGTTCTTCATTGAGTTCTTCTTGCGTAGGAATTGTTTTCTTTCTTTCTTTTTTAACTTTAATTTCTTTTATTAAAGATAAATCCCATTTTAATGCTAAAAATATTGCTTCACATTTCATTGTAATAGATTTATCTATAATTTTTTCCCAATTTACTTCCTTAATATGATTATATACATCTTCATCATAGCAAAGAACATCCTTATTAACTTCTTTTTCAGAAGATTGTATCGATTTTTCTCCAGTTTTCTTATCAGTTTTATTTCTGCTAGATTTTCTTATTGATTTACCAAAGGGAATAACTGGCAACCAATAAAAACTGTCTCCCGTATTCTTTTGAAAAGAAGGTACCAATTCTTGCGTATATTGTAATGCTCTCATAAAGACAGGAATTGATTTATAAGAATCTACTTCTTTAGAAATTCTACAGGGGAAACCAATATCTATTAAAGGTAAAGATTTTATTCTGATTTTTTCATCATTTATAAATCTCACTATTTCTTCTTGTGTTTCTTCATTCATAATTTTTTCTATAAGATTTGTTTGAAATTCTCTAATAAAATTACTACTATCCTTCCTACGAGCTTCAATTCCTTTTATTTCTTCTTTTACACCCCTCGGTGTAGAATTTCCAGTAATAAATATTGAACCGTTTCTTTTAGCTACCCAAGTTTTATTTTTAGTACAAGGACACCAAACAATTCCGTTATATTTTATTTTTTGGATATTTAATTTTTTACCGTTGGTTGACCTAATTCCAATATTATCTTTGTTAGATAAATGAACTACTAATTGGTCTCGATGTTTTTTTGTTTTTGTATGCCACCCACATCTCATAGCTAAAATTTCAAACCAATCAATAAACGTTTTATTTTTCTGATAAAACTCCCAAGTATTATTTTTATTTTTGTGCCCATCTCCCTCTAATAAACTCTGTAATATTTTGTTAAGTTCATTAATCGGAAGATTAACGAGTTTTTTATTTAATTGTTTATTTGGTACGTTTTTTAAAAACCAATCTACAAATGGTGTATTAGATATAATAAAGTAAGTCATATTTTTTTTATCTATATGACTTCTATAACGAATCCCTGACATTTTTAAAGCACGTTCTATTTTTTCAACGTATTGCTTTTTCTTCTGACCTATAGTAATATATTTGTATCCTCTAACATTTCCCAAATATCCTTCTGACAATACCCATCCAACTAAATAAGCCCATAATTCTCCTATAGAATAATTAGAATAATATTTAACTGGAGCTAAAACTTTTATTTTATCCCTGGAAGTAATTTCTTTTATTTCTTTTAAATATTCTTTTCCATTTTTAATAATTAAATTTTTATGATTGGGAGTAACAAACATTTCTATTGTTTTAGAATTACCGATTTTATAAAGATAATCATTATAATTATATTTTCTAATCCAAGAATTTTGTTGATATTCTATATATTGTTTTTTTAAATTATAAGTAGCTACCCTCTCTCCTATTTTTAGTTCGTTATATTTTTTCCAACCATTTGTTGTAAGTATTTCAGTTTGTTCATCTACACATAAGTATCCTTTATAATGGCATAAAGCAATAATAAACAGTTTTTCAAACTGACCTTCTAAATCAAATTCGATACCCATCTTATCTTTATTATATTTTTCTTTCGCCCACTGTTTAACTAATTCATTACATAAATCCTTTGGATTATCTGAGGCTTCTATAAAAACAGAATCAGTATCTATATAAATAACTTTTACACTACGTTTATTTAGTTCATCTTCAATGTAGTGTAATAAATCTCTTATTAAAAAAGTAATCGCAGCAGCCACTCTATAATCGAATAATCTAAAAATTTTTAACCCACATACACCAAATAACGAATTAACAACTGCTTTAATTGCATCATACTTAATTTGTAAATCTTTGTATTCTTCTGTTTCTGGATTTGTAGATTTTAATTGTGATTTTAAAATATCTTTCTTACTAATTAATTTTCTTGCAATTGTAGGAAGTAATGCATTTTCATTCTGGTAAAATTTTACCTTGTTTATGGTAATACCTTCATTTTTAATATTTGAAATATCCAAGCAAAAATTAATTATTGCCATCGGATAAGCACTCGCTAAATCTAGTTTATAAAGTCCTTTATAAAGACCTGTATCGCATCTTCGATAAGCTCCTTCGAATCCTATTTCTTCTACTTCAACACCTTCGCCATAATGCTTTGATGGTAGGATTATACCTTTTTGTTTAGCTTCTCGTAAAAGAATCATGTCCAACATTTTTGAATTCCATGTTACATCACTCCATTCACACATACTCATTCTGCGAAGTTCATCATAATATTCTATAATTTTCTTTTTTTTCTCTAATTCTATCATTCTTCTAACATCATTTATATTCTTTTCCTTAATCTCATCAGACAATCTACTAAAATCTACCTTTTTATAAGATGATTCTTTTAATTCTTTTTGACAAACAGCATCGAGAGCATAAGAAGGTTCTGTACGATAAATTTTCTTATACATTTCTAAATAATCCATAATACTAATTCCAGCAGGTACTAAAGTAGGTTCTACTTTTTGAGAGGTTCCTAAATAATTATATTTTGCAATTGGACTTAACATTTCTGCTAATTCACATCCAAATACTTTCTTATATCTTGCACAAAGATAAAGCCAATCAAATTCAATAAAGTTCCAGCCTAATAATAAATCAAATTGTTGTTCTTTTATCCATTTTACAAAATCATTTAATAATCTTTTTTCTTCTATTTCTAATTGCTGCATTGGATTGTCCAAATCATACCAACCAAGAACTAAATAGTCTTTTATAAAAAAAGTCTTAATCTCTCCTGTATAATTATTGGAGCACGAAATACAACTTATAGGTTGTTCAGGATAAAGATAATTGGGTAAGATTTCAGTTAATACTTCAATATCAATAAAAGAATACTTTAACTCTACCTTACCAAATGATGAGATTTTATCTATAATATAACGTTTACAAAAATTTATATCAGCTTCATAACTATTTTCATCTCTTCTATTTTTTAAATCCGAAGGTCTGGCACATACTATTTTATTAACTTTTTTATTGTCTATTGTACGGAAGATTCCATTAGGGGCTAATTGATAAAAATAAGGAAAGAAAGTTTTATCTTTAAATAAAGAAAGAGTTTTTCCAATGCGATGCCAAACATAAATTTCCCGACCAATATTCGATATATTACAAACATTAAGTTGTAGCATTATTTCCTTTCTTTAAAATTATTATTTATCTTTATTTAAATTTGCTTGATTGTATAAAATTTCTAAATATCCGAGATGATGTGATGGCACTCCTGCATTACATAAATCATTAGCAAGTAAAATATACATCGCTCTATAATCTTTAAGATTAACTGGACAAGATAACATTTGAATCTCTTTCTTAATTTTTTTCATTATGCACTCCCAAATGAACCCATTCCAGGTTTGCGTTTAATCACAGGTTTTATATTCTTAAATTCGGTAAGCCAATGACAAATTGCAAATACTTGAAATGCCTGGAATAAATGGTTTGCAGTTTTAAATCCATACATAACCTTACCTTGTTTAGTCTTACCAACAATAACATTATTAATCTGTGTATCAAACTTAATATCTTCATACATTTGTATCTTTTTACTATAAAAAATATCCTTTAAACATTGAATAGACCAATCTACGACATTTGCTTGTTTAAATACATAACTTCCATCTTTACCTTTAATATACTGATTATTTTTATCTTTTTCATAATCAATATCTATATTCTCATTAAAGGAAACAGGAATAACATTATCTGGATAATCTTTTATTAATGCACTTATTAATGCTTTGCCTACACCAGAAGTATTATCCAACCCTATAATATTAGGTTGTAAAAGACTAATTAAATATCTTATAAAATCTTTTTCTTCTTCAGGAGAAAGTTGAAATGTACTAATCCTATAAATGTATTTATAAATTTTATTTGTTTGTGAAATAATAATGTATTCAGATGGTGCTCCTCCCTCACCAATATCTGCATAAATCCCTAAAAATTCTGCATTGATTGGTTTTTCAACAATAACAATCTCTTTATATCTAAAAAATGAATCCTTATTAACTTCAAATGATTTAATAGGTATTCCCATTCCTTTTTTATCTACTAAATAAGTTTGCCTAATTCTCTGAATATCAAACACACTTTCTGCACCTTCGATAACCTTACCATCAATCTGAACTTGATAACCGAGAGAATCTTTACCACCAAATTCCTTTATAGCATCTGCTTCCTTTTTATTATTCCATGTAGGATTAATATAGGAAGGAAGATTGATTATTTTCTTTTTATTTTCTAAATCAAAAAAGATTTCACCAATTGGAGAAGTTTTTGTAAATGTAGTCATTCCAGAAAAACGATTGATACAACCTTTTTCTGATTGTGCCATCAACATTTTTCCAGAAACATCCTTATTAAGATAACTCGATTCTTCCATATATTGCCTATCATAATGCTTGCCAAAATATTGCCCCCCTGGATTCTTTCCAGTAATATTTTGATTTACACTTTCCAATAATAATCCACTTGCAAAATTTAATTTATAAGTTGGACTACGCAAAGGATGACAATTTAAAATTTTCATTATTTTATGATTTTCAAAAGAATTAATTAATTTTTCAAAAATTTCCATTACATGAAGTTTATCATAAGAAGAAATAACCGCCCATTTATAAACTTGATTAAAAGTACAAACTAATACATCTATTGTAATAGAAACAATTGATTTACCTGTAAGACGACCCCCTAGATTATAACTTTCGGCTAAATTATTTTTTGTTTCTATGTTTTTTTCTTTAGATAATTTGGGGTTATTTAAAAATAAAGAATCCCATGATAACATAGGATACTGATAAGCACGAACTTTACCAAATTTTTCTTTATCCCATGTACCCAATGAATCAAAATCATGGAACATAGTCTCGGCACACCCAATTGGATGGGTTAAGACTTGAAAGACCTTTAAATCATTTTCTTTAATTTTGGCTATCATTTTTTAATAATAATTATAATAATAAATTGGTTCTTGATTCATTAAATACAAATAAAACATAATATCTATTTCGTACATTTTATTATTCTTTCGGTTTCAAATAAATATTTTCATAAATAAAAGTAATATACTTACTATTAACACCCATTATCTCTGCTACTTCTTCCAAAGTTACTTTCTTGTAATGATACAATTCCATTAACTTCTGATTATATAGGGTAGTGCCACGAAAAAATGTGGCTTTTGCAGGTTCTAGATTATCTATCTTCATTAAAAGTCTAAATAAACTCTGACATTCGGGACATTTTACATAAGTTTCACCAGCATGTTCATTGTAATAGGTTAATGCTTTTTCTTTTAATTCATTCATCAATTCTAAAGCGTTTTCAGAATCAGCATCCTTCATCATACCTAATTTTTCTTTTAATTCCATTATTTGTGTAGTATTTGCCACAAGTTGTTCAGTCATTTTTAGAGGTATGGCACCCTTTTTTTCTTTACCTTCTTGTTCAATAAATAATTTAACTCGGTCATTTAAAATTTCAAGATAAACTAAGTTTATAAGTGTACTTTTCTCAGCTAATGATTCGAAACTATGCTCGGTTACGTATTGATTGTATAATTGTATTGCTTTTATTTTTTCAGTATCATTCAATCCAATAAAAGCAGTTAATAATTCTTCTTCTTGAATTTTTTTATCTACTAATTGACTAAGTTCTTCATCAGAAAGATTTTTATATTGTATCATGTTACGGTATTTTTGAATAAGTTTATCTTTATCCATTATTTATCTCCTTTAATTTTATTTTGTTCTTCAAATGCTTTATATAATCTTCCTTCAGGTGGTAATTTTGTCCAATCGTTTTCTATACTTAATAATAATTTCTTACATTTATTATCACAATGTAATGTTTCTTTAATTCCTTTCATTGAAAAACAATGAACTAATTCATCTGGGTCTAATGGAAGAATATAATTTCCACAAACATCACAAATTGCTCCTGAAGAAGTTATCATTTATCTTCCCTCTAGATTTATTAAATGAGCAGGAATCCAAATTCCATCATATCCATTATCTAATAATAAATTTAACATTCTATTTGCCCCGACTGGATTCATTGAGTGAATATAAATAAGTGCATTTTTTTGCTTTTGATTTTCTATTAACCACTTTACAAATTGATAACCTGTATTCTCTTCATTAGAATCTACCCAAATCGCATTTCCTAAATCATGGTCAAGAAACATTACTGGAAAATCGACAGATAAAGAAACATGAAAAGCATCCAGAGCATTATCATAAATAAATAACTCTTGATTTTTAAATAATTGTTTAAATTTTTCTATCCTAATCGGATTGTCTTCTAAAATTAATATACGCATTTTAATCCCAAAGATAATTAAAATATTTTTCTAATAATTCCATTCCTCTGTGAAATTTAATCTTTAAAATAAAATACTCTTTACTTTTTGGTTTATATTGAAGATTATTATTCATCATTTTTAAATTCGCTTCGAAGCCATCTATAATAGTCTGAATTTCTTTTTTAGTAGGCTCTGTTCCATGATAATATTTTTTAAAATGTCTTAATCCTTGTGAAATAACAGTTGCTAAATAATTATCAAAATCCCAGGTATCATTATCTCCAAATCCTCTATATCCTCTTTGAAAAAACCAATAAATCCTTCTCCAAGACATATCTAACCATCTTATAGGAGCATAAAAACAATAATACTTTATTTCATTTAATAAAGTTCTTTTAAATTTTTTCATTTAATCACCTCAAATGGATTAATTTCATCGTTCTATCAATATTACCTATACCACAATACTCTCCATCACATGCAAAAAATTCAATTCCTTCAATTTGAGTTTCTCGTTCTAAATCTTTTTCTAATTCTTGAATTCGTGAAAAAAATTCATCTTCAATTTCATTAAATTTTTTCCAATATGTTTTTATAATTCTTTTTTGCTCTTTTGTGGGTATTATTTTATATTTTTTTTGATAATTTTTCTGATACACTTTGTTATTAAACATTTTCTTCCTTTATTCCATCTTTAAAATAAAATGGTACATGTATTTCTGATAATTCTGTACATCCTGGAATCTGACTCTTATCTACATGTACAACAAGGTCAAATCCTAATTGTATTGCTTCCATTTCTGGTTTTCCTTTTTCTGTTAATTTTCCTGTAGGTCTTTTTTCAGTAGGAGCATCTGCTTTTTGTCCTCTTCTAAATCTTAGAGTCAATCTACTATTGTGCATTAAAGCATGTCCACCTGTCAAATGCTCCAATTTAATAAAAGCACCTAAATCCATTCTAGATTGTGCAATCAATACAACTGCACATTTAGCTTTTGATACAAATGCCATACCCATTTCAAAATATTGTGTCATTGCTCTGGCTCTAAGAGCCATGTTACTATCTGCTGTAGATTTATCTTTTTCACCTTTTCCAGCATACATTTCTGCTTTAGGTGCGAGACCATGTATTGAATCAAAAATAATAAGGTCTACTACATTTGCTTTACAAAGTTTAATAATTGTATCTAATCCATCTTCTAATTTATCTACATCTTCTATAACTAATGATTTAGTATCGACTCCTCGTTTTTCTGCATAAATTGGGTCATAAGTATGCTCCCCATTTATATAAACACAGATATTTCCGAGTTCTTGAGCTTTAGCAATTAAATCTAATACTTCAGTAGTTTTTCCACAGGCTTTACTACCCCAAATAACTGTATGAAGACCTTTGACAATTCCACCACCTGTTAGGTCATTTAGACATTTATGTTTAAAAGGAATTCTTTTACGTTCCTCTATAGTATTAGCATACTTAACAGAATCAGGAATAATTTTATTAATTTCCCTTAATGTTTGATTTAATTTATCACGTCTTTCTTGAGAAATTTGTGTATTATTTTTTTCTATTAAAGGATTGTTCACTATTTGTGAATCATTATTCACTTGTGAACATTTGGTTTCTATCTTGTGAATTTTATTTTTGCCACCTTTTTTTCTACCCATTTTTAATCTCCTATATAAATATCTATTTCAAAACCTAAAACACTTAATTCTATCATTAAAACGTTTCTTTTAAACCATTCTATATCAAGTTCAAATATATCGATTTTTTCTTCAATATTATATTCTTTCCATTGATTATAGAATTTTATCTCAATCATCATTTTCTCCTTTATTTATTACAACAAAACCATGAACACAAACTGCATAAATAATTTCTCCTTTATCATTATAAGTAGCAATCGAATAAAAAGTTCCTGATGTAGTTTCTATTTCTTTACCGCAAGGACAAAACATTATTTCTCCTTTATAACTGTAAGGTCTTTTATGGGTACAATATAAATTCTATTACCACCAATGTATCTATAAGGATATGTAATAATTTTTTCTTTTGCAATCTTATAAGTAGCAGGATAAACTCTATTATCATATTGGTCTTTATATAATATTTCTATTTCAAGGTCTGCAAATGCTCTTTTAGCAGCAATACCAATACTTTTACACATCCAAATTGGTTCTTTAATTTTTAAAGTATTCTTTTTCATTATAATCCTGTCTTTAATCTTTTTATTACTTCAATTTCCTCTTCATGTTCTGTTAAAATTCGATTGTATTCATCTAATATTTCTAATCCTTTATCTACATAATCATTCAAACATCCACTTGCTGAAGGCATAACTCTTCTAATATATTCCCATAAATAATTATGTAATTCTCTAATATAATCAAAAATTTCACTATTTGAATCAATTTTATCTTCTGCTAAGAATCCATAAGGTCTATCTTTCATATTTTCTCCTCTAATAATCTAAAAAAATCTTCTACATCTAATGTAACTAATCTTTTACCATTTATATTTTCATGTACCATAAAGCAATATTTAGAAGTATTAATGGGCAAATTAGCATTTAAATGATTCCAAACCGATTCTTTTATTGTAAAATCTTTTGTATTTCTTTTCTTGCACTCTATAAAGGCAAAATTACATGTAATATCGGAATAATCATTTCCACAACCACTACCCCTTGACAACCTGGCTTGTGGGTCTATTTCTTTTACTTTGGCAAGGATGTATTCTTCTAATTTTCTTCCTACATCTCTGGTACTCATTCTAATTCCTCTCCATGTATTAATCTCATTTCTCTATTTCCTTGACCTATTCCCACCCAATCATTATCACATTGAAAAAATTCAAGTCCCTCAATTCCAGTTTGTTTACTCATTTCTTTTTCAAGTTCACCAATCCTAATCCATAATCTACTTTGTTCAACTTGGAACATATCCCAGTATAATTTTAATATTCCAAGTTGTTTTTTATTAGGTTTAATTTTATAAGTTTTATTTTTCATTTTTTAATCTTATTAATACGCCATCTACCTTAAATTCACTAATATGAGCCAAATAAACACCATCATTTTTATAATAAAGAATAAATTCAGTTTCATCATCAGTAAAAGCTCCAAATTCTTCAAAAAAAGAACCTACCTGATTAATATCTAATTCTTTTAATTGTTTTTCTATATCTTTATTTATTCTTATCATTTTTAATTCCTTTGATAATCTTATTAAACTCTCTGGTAGTTTCTACTTCTTCAGTCTTTTCTACAATAAGCATATAAGCCTGATGTAAAATTTGTTCACTTAAAATAACTTTTTGTTTTATTGATGAGTGATTTTTAAACATCTTTTTTAATAAATTGTACTGACAATTCATTATGTGATAAATTTCATTTAATCGTTTGATTTGTTTTATTATGTTATTCATTATTTAGAACCTTTTTCTCTATTTTCTTTAGCCCAGAGGGGCTGAAGATTTGTATAATGAAAGCATTTACGTTGTTCACTTGGTTTAGATAAGTCAAAACTACAACAAGGTATTATATGGTCTATTTCCCATAATCCATAATTTGAGAACGACATCCCTAACTTAAATTTAGATTGCAGATGAAATTTTAATAAATCTATGGAACAACCTAATAATTTTAAAATTGGAACCGATTTATTAATACCTTTTAATACCATTGTTATTCTTCTACTTAAATTTGTACGCATTTTAAAATTTAAATCATTTCTTCTACGATTTCTAATATATAATTTATGTTTTTTACGAATTTGTTCTCTATTATCCTTATAATATTCCTTTTTTTGATTTAAATATTTTTCTTTATTTTGTTCATAAATCTGTTTAATTTTTTGTTTAGTACATTCTTTACATTCAGAAAACAATCCATCGGAATGTCTTTTGTCTTTATAAAATTGATTATTCTTTTTTATTATTTTACAACAGGAACAAGTTTTCATAATTATACAATCTCTTTCTTTTTAAATATTTTAGTTTCTTGGTTAAATTCGCATTGAAGTTGATAGGTACAAAAATTTCCTCTTGGTTCTTTTATTTTTTGTATATCAAAATGACTTAAAGTTTTAGAATCATTATCCTGAATTAATCTTGCTGCAAAAGTAGGATAATGGTCAATTAAATTTGGAGCAAAAAATTCACTTGTCTGTTTTAATTGTGTAAAAATGACCAGAATACCACCTTTTCTCTGTAGTTCATCATTAAGATGTTTTAATGTAGTATCTGTAGATTCTTTATGTTCCAAATGTAACCAATCTATTATCGAAAAAGCATTATACTCCAATTCAATTGCTAATGGATTTTCATGATAAGTATGATAATATTTTCCTGTAATTCCAATTAGTTGACTAGTTTTTTGAAAACGAGAACCAGCTTCTGAATAAATATAATAAGGTTTAACTCCTTGTGTTATCATTTCTTTAATCATGTTTAATGCTACTGTAGTTTTTCCATCATTAGTTTTAGCACCTAAAAGAATAACATCTTTATCCTGAAAGATTGCTATATCATTAAAGAGAGGTATTTTATATTTATATTCTGCAACAGATTCGGGAGCAGTATCTGACCATTCAATTTTGTCTTTATATTGATATCGACCTCTACCTAACCTAACAGCTTTTCCATCTTTTACAAATTTACTTAAATATTTATCAACAACATTTCTAGGAAGTTTGGTATTCTCTATTACATCTCTTGGTGTAACATCTGTCTGCATTAATTTCATGTAATCATAAATAGTTTGTTCATAAGTTCCTTCGTCTGTTCCTTTATATTCTGATAATGAATTTAACATTGCTTTTATTGCAGTAGAAGGCATTGGATTTTCTAGAAGATATTTATTCATAATACTTAAAGTAAATTCGGTTTGTTCAGGAGAAAGTTGTTTTATTAACATTCCTCCAATTGAAATAAAAGTATCATTGCAACATCCATCTAAATTATTATTTTTTAATTTAA
>Ga0315284_10007531_pt1 | contig 15556 bp, 16 predicted proteins | sample YL17G09_16_MG_FD_203696 | JGI IMG/M metagenome (GOLD analysis project Ga0315284, IMG submission 203696) | Sediment microbial communities from Yellowstone Lake, YNP, Wyoming, USA - YL17G09_16 | ecosystem: Environmental > Aquatic > Freshwater > Lake > Sediment | place: USA: Wyoming | collected... | reverse complement strand
AATGGGGTGTGGAATAGGGGTTTGCATGTCCTGTGCTTGTCTCACTAAAAAAAATAATGTTATGCAATATGCCCGAGTTTGCATTGACGGCCCTCTTTTTGATGTGAAGGATATTGTTTGGGAATAGGCATGGAATCGCTTGCAGTTAAGATCAAGAACCTCCAGTTACGTAGTCCCTTAATGACAGCATCTGGAACATCTGGACACAGCAATGAAATTGAAATACTACAAAACAGTTCGGAAATATTATCATTTATAGGTGCATTTGTTACAAAGGGTGTCACATTAAAAGCAAGAATGGGTAATCCCAAGGTGCGAATTATAGAGACACGATTTGGTATCCTCAACTCTATAGGCTTGCAAAACAACGGAGTCGAATATTTTGTGAGAAATGAACTTCCAGGTATGCTTAATTTTAATGTGCCAATTATTGTGAATATCTCTGCCGATACAGAAGAAGAATTTGGAGAAATTGCTTCGTTTTTAAGCCATAGTAATTCAAGCGAAATAATTGGAGGCATAGAAATCAATGTATCATGTCCGAATATTAAAAAGGGTGGTGTAGCATTTGGAACAGATCCAAGAACAGTTGAGCGCATAGTAAAAAATGTGAAAAATAATATTGATGATCGACTATTAGTGATCACGAAACTTACTCCGAATGTCACAGATATCACTGTGCCGGCACGTGCGGCCATTGATGGAGGAACTGATGCGATTTCTTTGATTAACACGATTCGTGGGATGGCAATAGATATAAATACCGGTAGCCCTTATCTCGGAAATAAAATTGGTGGGCTTTCTGGACCAGCCATAAAACCAGTTGGTATCTTTATGGTTTATGAGTGCTTCGAAAAAATCAGAGAGTGTTATAGTAGAAAGATTCCAATAATTGGCATTGGAGGAATTTCTTCTTGGCAAGATGCCATCGAATACTTAATGGCTGGGGCTACAGCGGTTGGCATTGGAAGTGCTTGGTTTGTGTCACCGAACATTTTTAAGGAAATTTCTAATGGAATCAAGAAATTCATAGATAAAAAAAGAGTTAGTATTTCAGATTTGGTTGGAAAAGCTCATGAAAAAAATAAAGATATGTTACCTTGCTAACTTATCTGGTATTAACAAGTCTGAAGACCATATTAAAAAACTTGAATCTCATCCATCATTCCACATTATTGTGAAAAAAAAGAAAAGGAACATTATCCTGGATATCACAGAACCCGATAGGAAAATAAGTAATTTCACCTCACAAGAAATACAGAAAGATTTATCAGATCGTGCTAGTAAATTAAAGATTAATCGTCCTGATCTTGTGGAATCCGCAAAACAGGCTATATTTGATGCACAGAAAGCCGAACAAATTACATATTCTGGAGAAATGCATATGGAGACTAAAGAAAATGTGAAAGGTGAATCGACCTTTGTTACCTTGGAAGTTATGTGCGAGAATAATCCTCAGATTAAGGCATGTGTAGATCAATATGCTCTACAGCGAATTACACGATTAGCCAAAGTAATAGGCATGAAAATTGAGAAGTTTTCTATAATTCCGTTTGACAATGGAAGGTATCATTAATAGCTTTATTATGTAGCGACAAGATTGGGATCAATCAATTTAGATGATACAAGTCCTTAATCTCCACAAATTGTTGGAACGTTTGTAGCCTGAAAGTTTTTTCTTAAACTGAATATAAAGGGTGAAGTGGAGTAAGAGTGATGATAGTAACCATCAGTCAAGAGGTCGACGGTTCGATCCCGTTCAGCTCCACCAAAGAAAATCAAGGGGCTAATCAGCAATGATTAGCCCCTTTTTAGTGATAAGATTTCGCCAAAGATAAAGAATTGCCCCTATCCCCCTATCCTCTCTCCTATTTTTCCTTTATGACTTTTTTCAAATACCCGGATGGATAAAATGTAAACAGAAATCTTTCGCGTGATTTATCAACCTTAAAATCACTATTTCCTCTCAAAAACTCACTCACTGCCTTCCCGGGACCACCTTTTATTTTGTAACCAGGACATGCTGCATATTTCTCAACCCATTCCTTTTTATCATCAAGAAAAGTATCCTGAACAATAAGATAACTGCCTGGTGATACTAATTGAGAATAAAGGTTAATTTCATTAAGCACATGTTCATAACTATGGCATGAATCGAGTGTAACCAGGACTTTCTTATTCTTAGTCTGTTCTTTTAATCGCTCAATCAATGCAGGATCAACAGAATTGGATATTATAAACTCAATATAATTATCACTGATTTCTTTTACTGTGTTATAAAGTAGATCATTTTCTTTTTTTAAAATATTGGTATTATACATACGTGGTTTAGGCTCTATATCGATAGTTATAACCTTACCTTTATTGTTCACCTGCTTCAAAATAGTAGCATAATACAAAGCAGCGCCTCCGGCAAAAGTGCCCGTTTCAATAATGAAATCAGGCCTAATTTTAGTTATGATCTCCTGCATCATCCACATGTCAGCAGGATTTTGCATAAGAACCAAACCATAAAAGGTAGAACCATACATGATTGCAGGATCTTTAGCATAGTATTCAAAATAATGATGAGTAAATTTTTTTACTGTCTCTGAATCCGGCATATTTGCAAGTTGTTCTTTTATTTGGGCTATTTCTTTTTCTTTCTCGATAATAGTGTCTTTCAGATTATTAATCATAGAATTTGTTTTAGTATTCTGGGCTTGAATATCGCTTAATAATTGATCATTCTTTTTTTGTGTTTGATAGTTCCTATAAGCTTGCAATCCAATAAGTCCTGTACAATAACCGCAAAAAAACAAAAAGCGATTTGGTAAGCTATTTTTGCCCTACGAGACAAGGCCGAATGAATAGTCACACGAAACCCAAGAAACCCCATAATTCCGATTGTTATAACAGCTAAAGCGATGGCAATCCAAAAGTCTGTCACGTGCTGAATTTATCATCAACAATGGCCTTACATCAAGTATATAATCATCAATTGTTATTATGGAAAGTTCCGTCCAATTTTTAAGAAATTTTTTTAAACTGACCCACTACCAAAATTACGGCCTATTTTTGCAAAAGGAAACTAGCCTATTCAGGAGCATTTTCATAGCCTTTTGTTAATCTAACAAAGAAGAGGGATAACAGAAAAGATGTTACCCCTCTTTCATTCTACTGTGCACTTTTTGTGCACCTAACAAGAGCAAATAAGAGAGAACAAGGGAGAAATGGTTTATCCCTCGGTCGGGAATTTAGCAAGCAATAACAAGCAGGAGCAAACAAGAGAGAAAACAGACGGCAGGATTGAATTTCTCTGGCAGTCAAGAGGTCGACGGTTCGATCCCGTTCAGCTCCACCAGGGAAAAGTAGGGGCTGATCAGAAATGGTTAGCCCCTTTATGCTTCAGGGGATACTGGTAGATTAGGGCGGAAGAGTAATATCCGGCTCTCATGGGCTTGCAACTTCGATCTTGACACATTGTAATACATCGAGTAAAATGTAACACATGAAAGGAGGTGGAGGTTATGGGTCGAACGATTACCATCCGTCTTACCCCCAAAAGAGAAAAGCTTTTAATGGGATTAAAAAAGCGCTTTCATGTGAAAAAGGCTTCTGAAGCCATCGATCTCGCACTCACCATGAGTTATAAAGATGATATTGATTACAGGACGAGGATAGAGCAGGTATCCGGCTGTATCGGCTTAAAGGGGAAAGGAAACGCTGTTAAGAAGATTCGATCCTTAAGAGATACAGAATGATTATTACCGTTGATTCAAATGTCCTCTTGAGTGTCTTTGCAAAAGATTCGCTCTATGAACAATCAGCAGCCCTTTTGGAAAAATATCATGCTCATGAATATATTATTAATGACTGCATCTATTTAGAGCTGGGAGTCTCCTTTAAAAACGTAGAAGCGCTCAACAAGTCTCTCAACACGCTTGAAGTCAGCCTTGTAGAAGAATATGAGAGAAATTACGACGAGACATTAAAAGCCTGGATGCGGTATTTGGGGAAAAAGAAATTTGTCTGCCCCTCGTGCAAAAAGGTGATAAGCCCTGTATGTCCTCAATGCCGTCATCGCATAGCCTTCCGGCAGAGAATACTCCCGGATTTTCTTATCGGTGGTTTTGCCTTAGCGAACAGCAATGGGATCATAACCCTCGATCCGGGCTATTACAAAAACTATTTCCCCCAGTTAAAAATCTTCGAATAAAACAGGCACTCACCCTGATTGACCTGATCCCATTCAGCTCCACCAGGGGAAATCAAGGGGTTATGAGATGTCTGATTCATCTTGTAACCCCATCTTATTTTATAGGTCAATCACTCGATTGGAAACTGAGCAAAGAATTCATCGAGGTACTGGAGGGCCAACTTCCTCCCCGCATCGTTCTCAGGTTCCGGCGATGCGAGACCGGCGTGGTCGATGAGCCCGTTGTTCTTGATCTCATCCTCCTTGGGCCCTTCGTAGAGGAGGTAATTGTAGTACGTTCCGTCCCTGACACCACAGGGTTCTCCCTCGCAGAGATAGGGTTCCCAGGGATCCTGCGAGAGGTCTATCCGGGTGAGAAAGCCGTCCACCGGAGGTATCCAGTCACATTCGGGATCCCAGTCAGGACAGGATGATTGACGAGAAGGTTTTGTGAATCTCTGGACGTGGAGGGCCATGCCTCTCTCCTTCGCGCAGGTATTCAGGAGATCATAGGTATCTTTTGCATCCAGAAGAAAACCTGCCCAGGCTGATTGATAGTAGATGAAGACGGAAGAGAGGAGACAGAGCCGGGAGACCCTCTTGTTCTGCGCAGCAGTCTTCTGGGAAACGTGTCCGCCCAGGGAATAGCCGAAGAGGGTTACGTGGCGGGTATTAATAAGCCTCTTTGGGTACCTATTTAAGCGGGAGAATCTCTCCTGAAGGAAATCGATGGTGGTGCTCGCCTGCAGAGAATAGATGTCAGTTGAAATTTCATAGAAAGGCTTTTCATCAAAGTGTACATCGTTCTCAATGAAAACAGGAATGGCAAAGATATACCCCTTCTGCGCATAGTACGTACCCATCCAGTCCATGGCACTGGAGTATGCTGGTTCAGAACCGGTTGCACCATTGCAGAAGATGATGATGGGATAGGGAGCCCCTTCAGGAGGGAGCAGACCTGGTGTTGAACCGGGATGAAATATCTTCATATCCCAGGTGTATCCCGGTGAAGGGTGTGCGGGGTTATCGTAGGGGTCAATGAGCTGGTTGAATGCCTTGACTTCGTTGCGGATCATCGTTGCCATGAATTCAAAATCGATGGGCGCCCCCACCTCGCCGAGGTCCGGGTCCTGATTGATCAGGTAAGGCTCATGGAGCGACCGGTTATCAACTAATTTCGGCAGCAGGTCAGAGGGGCGCAAGTGGAGAGTAGGAGGATCAAAACCTTTGGTCTTGCCGGTCTCGACAATTGAGACCGGATAGTCCTGCGCTAAGGCTGATGGTTGAGCGAGAAACGGAAGGCTGATAAGGGTAATGATAAAGGGCATGGCTTTCATATGGCACCTCATTTTTGTTTAACTCATTACCATCTATTTTTCCGTTTCGTACACCTTCTTTGGCACACAACGCACCGGCCCGTGCACCATGGAACCATCGGGAAGGTAGACCTCCTCAAGCTTGTAGAAATAAATCTTCATGTTATTCACCTCCCGGTCAACGAAGGTATAGAAAGCTCCCCTTTCAGGTGAACCTTTGGCGGTGATGAGGGAGGGATTGATCTTGTTGTAGGGTCCTTCTTTTGAGTCAGCCCGGTAGAGGTTGAACCCCTTGGTATGGGTTTCCGATGCTGTCCTCCACTTGAGCAGGACTTTTTCAGGGCCGGGGAGGGCAGAGAAAGAGGTTTGTACTTTCTGCATTTCCGTGAAGCTTGCAGAGCGAGGGGCTTCGTACACTTCGAAATATTTGCTGGGTATTCCCAGAGTGTAGGAGAGAATATCGGGAGTAAAGATATTGCTTATGGTTGTCCAGGTACTTGTCCCTTGTCTGGAGATGGTGTTGTTATTCGGCTCTCCGTCTCCGTGATCAGTGAGAATAGCCCAGCAGGTCTCAAGGTCGTAGGTCTCGGCCTGGTTTAAGAGCTCCATCAGCCTTTCAAGCCTCTTCCAGGAGGATTCGTAATAGTAATCGGGGTCGTCACGGAAATCTTCATCGTAGTGGTTGGTCGTGGCAACGTAGGTGACGCCCGGCTTTAACTCCTCACCGTAGGTTACCTTTATCTTCTCTGTACGTATCTGGAGCTTTGCCATAGATGAGTCTTTGAAATCTACCAGGAGGAGGATTGTCCCGGTAGTGCCATAGGTATTCCCGCTCTCCAGGAAATCCGTGAAGTAACCTATAGCCTCATCGAGGGTGGAGGCCTTTTCCATCACATACCGGACCATGAAGAGAACAGGCAACCCTACCGCGGCATTGGTATTGGGATTACCCACGTTGAAGGTTATTCCCAGCCCTTTATCATTAAGAGCGAGGGCAGCATCCACGAAGTTAGGAGCGAAGAAGTGTGCATAGGAGTTGTCGCCGTTTTCCGGGACGATGTAGAGGAGCGTATTGTAGACCTCATTCCCCTTGTAATTGTCTGTGTTATGGCAGAGGAAGGTCCCGTCTTGAGAACTGAGCGCAAATGCGGTACAACCCTCTTGCTCGTTCTTGCCGTCAGCGGAGGCAGGTACGGGCAGATTCATCATCTCAATAAAGAAACTGCCAACGACCACCATGTTCCATGCCGTTTCATACGATAAAGGGGCCACTTCGGTGAGGCCATAGGCCAATCCCTGCATGTGTGCTTTAATACTCTCAGGAATGACAGGTTCAATCTCGTCATAGATACTCTGTGCCAGTGGTGCATCAGACAACGAAAACAGGTTTGCTACATTGATGATGAGATCGGAATACGCATGGGCTATCTGCCGGCCTATCTCTTCATAGCTCCCCCTGAAGGAGGTTGCCCGGGAAAACTTGGGGATATTCTCGGTACACACATCCCCCTTTCCGTCTGCATCCGAGTCCTGCTGGTCTCCATTCGGCACATAGACACAGTTGTCATCCCCGTCACAGAGTCCATCGTCATCGGTATCGTACGCACCGTTGCCATCGCAGTAATCACAGATATCGCCGAACCCGTCACCCTCAGAATCTTCCTGATTCTTGCTGCAAAGCCCTCCGGCACCACAATTGATGTCCCTCGTGCAGGGGTAACCTCTTTTTTTGCCCTCAAGGCAGGTTCCCTTATCCGGTCCATTAGGTATGGTAGGGCAGTTGTCCTTTATATAACTGGGAGTACATGCGATACAGTCATTGTCAGGGATACCATCGCAATCGGTGTCTAATAAGGTGGTCGTCTGTTGATCGGGAGAGGATAGGTAGACGGTTATATAGCATACATCTTCGGCAGAGACAGTTTTAGGAATAACACATATCAAAAAGAGAAGCACTGTAATGGATGCATACAACGAGTTTTTCATGCGGGGCCTCCTTTGGATGGCATTGTAAAATTGTATATCATGAACGTACAAGAGAGAAAAGAGTTTATTGTGAAAAGAGTTTATTCGGACTTGGTGCTGCTCAGCACCCCGATCAAATAATCCAACAAATCCGTAAACAGAAATAAAGTTTCAAGCCTCACCTTAGTAATACGAACGCATTAAGTAAAGCGTCATTGCGAGGAGTGAAACGACGAAGCAATCTCTTGTTTATGAGGTGAGATTGCCACGCTCCCGTTGGTCGCTCGCAATCCAGTGAAAAATTCAGAAGATGATTGCTTTATCTTGTTACCCCTTTATTATATATTATAAATATAAACAATGAGTGGGAGGAAATAATGAAAAAGTCAATGATCGTTCTTACAATTATCATCTTTATTTTTACTGTCTCTCTTTCTTTTGCGGGGGATCAGGCAGCAGGGAAAATTTTGATCCTTTACTATTCCAAGACCGGAAAGACGAAAGTAGCCTGTGAAGCGCTGAAGAAAGCTCTCGGTGCAGATATTGTGGAGATTAAGGGGGTAAAGGATAAGATAGAGCCAGAGCATCCTGATGTATCTTCCTACCCTTTCATTATACTCGGCTCCCCGATATGGATGGCTCGCTTGAGTGCTCCCATGCGTACCCTGATTGATAAGAACAGGTTTGACGGCAAGAAAGTAGTGATCTTTACCACGGCAAATAGTTTTGGGAAAGTATACGAGGAAAACAGCAAACCGCCCGTTACGGCAGCTGGCGGCAAGGTCGTCGGGTACTACCTGGTTCTATCCAAAGATACGGTCAATAACGAGTTAGTTGACCGGACTGATATACAGATCGTAGGAGATACTCTGAAATTAGTGCCCGAGATAAAAAAATGTTTTTCTTCTTTACCATAAATATCGATAGCAAAAGGCAGGAGTCATTTCTGACCCCTGCCTTCTTAAACTGTCCAGAGAGCTTCAGCTACTTTTTGAAATTTTGACCAGGTTTCCCTTCACACCCCCGAACAGGATGGCATCTTCGAGCCCCCACTCGAAGACAGTATCTTCCTCTATTTTACCACCATCTCCCTGAAGACTTTCTCCAGCCCGGTCACCACCCGGGCAAGCCTATCGTAGTCAATGTTATCAGGCGTGTCAGAGATGGAGTGGTAGTCCGGATAGCGGAATGGGGCAGTGTCGGTAATCATCGCGGCGGGGTAGTCTTCTTTCCAGAACGACCAGTGGTCAGACCAGTCCACCCCGGGAATCCAGGAAGGAAGAGCAGCCCCTTCAGAAGGAAAGAGCGCATACCTGCGGAATGAAGCGATGACCTCTCTCAGGAACCCCCGGCAAGAGAGATTTCCCACGAAGGCTATGAAGTTGCCGGTTGAAGGGTAGAAGAGACTCATAGGAGGCGGGTAAATCTGGGTTGACCTTGCATCTGAATAGTACCCCATGGTTTCAAGGCTGAACATGGCAATAACCTTTTCCTTTCGCTTGCGGCACCCTTTTGCATGAACCCGGCTTCCCATGCAATCGCTTTTAAAGAAGGGCGGTTCTTCGTTGGTGAAGGCAACGAAGCGGAGGGTGCGGGCAGGTTTTTCTTTTGAAAAGGCGTGTGCGAGTGCTAAGAGCGCAGCTACTCCGGTTGCATTATCGTTAGCGCCGGGGCTGTCACCTGCAGAGTCATAGTGCGCCCCGATGAGAATGATTTCCTCTGGCCGCTGAGCACCCCTTACTTCCACGATGAGATTGCGGCATGATTTCCCTGCACATGCGAAGGTCTCACGCCCTACGGTGTAGCCAGATTCCTTAAACCTGCCTTCTATGAAATCTGCTGCTTGCGCGAGGGAATGTAAACGGTAGAGATTCCGGACACCAATCTGGCCGGCGAGCATTTCTACATCTTCCCGAAGTATTTGAGAAAGCTCAGCTTCCTTTGGCGAGAGAGGAGGAAGAGAGCCAGTATATGACTTCCCCGGCATCCTGATCATGGATGACCACCCCCAGAGGCAGACTAGGGCAAGAACTAGAAACAGAAAAATCAGACGAAGCACCCCGCTGCTGAGAGAAAGGATATGGTCAGGCATAATTGCTGAATTTCTCTCTCATAATTTCTTCTTCTTTAGGTATCAGAGTCTCTTATTATCAACCTGATTGCTTGGTAGTCAATACCTTTTCTGTCTCATTTTCATGGTAGGGAGGTCATGTCAATAATTTTGTGTCAGGAGGAGGGGAGTGCCCATACCTTATCTCGAATTTTCATAAAAGGCCCACGAAAGAAAGATGTACTTGACTGACAAGAAAAGATATTATAGACTTCTGTAAGGTTGAATCATAGACAAGAACGGTAGATAGGCGAAATAGGTAAAAGGAGGAGGAGAAAATGAAAAAGATTTTTTTGGTGGTGGGGGTAATGATAGTTTCATACCTGCTTTTTTCAGCAGGAGCGAATGCAGCCGAGAAACAGATTACCTATGAACAGATGTTTGTGACAGATTGCACTGTCTGTCACAGTGAAGCAAATGCAAGAAAGATCCATGGCACGAAAGACGAGATAAAGAAAAAGATCTCGGAGATGCAGAAGAAACCAGGTGCGAAGATCTCAGACGAGGACGCTCAAAAGATCGCCGATTTCTTATTTGATCCCAATCGAGCTGTCTTTGAGGCCAAGTGCACGAAGTGTCACACCATGGAGAAGATTTCAAAAATCCACATGAAGGGGGTACGGGCTGAAGAGATGCAGAGAATCATGAACAGCATGTGCGCCAAAGCAGAGGCTGACATATCTCCCGCAGAAAAGAAGGCAATCTCTGACCACCTCGGGCAATACTGTACGGTAAAGTAAGCCCATCCACCCGAGTGAGGAGATGAGAAAGCTTTAGAGAGTGTGCCAGTTACTGTAAGCTCCAGAAACTGTTGTATAAACTAAGAGGGATCATGAGACGAACTGCCTGTCTCATGATCCCTTTCTTTTTGCCGTGGTGAGCCGCGCGGTAATCGAACCCATGATCACCTGATTAAAAACATACGTGGTTAGTGTATCTATACCTATCTACCGAGAGGCCTTTTTCCCAATTAAAAAAACTTGACAAGAATAAATTCCACCATTAATATAACGCATCCATAATAATAGTAACTGCTGTAATGTGAGTCATTATTGAAAGCAGATCGTTGAAATGAGAAAACGATTTTTTGTGTGGCTCTTAAAAGATGGAATGTGCTATAAAAGTTGCTTGTAGATTCGGACTTTTTCCACCTGTAAATTTACCCTTTAATATAAAAGCTCAGATCTAAAACTGTCATTCTGTTGAGAACGTGACATTTATATTGCGTGACAACAACAAAAAATATTTATCTCTCACTCCCCATTGTTTCCTCAAATCTCTTGAGGTCCCCAGTGTTTATGATGTGGAGAATGACGAGCTCTATGAGCTGAGTGAAGAGGCGTTCGCCTTCCTTCAACGCCTTCCTGCAAGGGCGGGAGATTCCGCAGACAAGGGGTTCCTTGATTATTGCTTGCAGGAAGGGATTGTTTCCTTCATGGAGAATCCCGCTGTGCGTCCTCCATCCCTCCAGAATGCACCTGTCCCCTCGCTCCGGTACCTGGAATTGAACATCACTGACCGTTGCAATCTTGCCTGTGCCCACTGTTACCTTGGTCCGTCTCGATCAGGCGATATGCCCCTCTCTCTTATCAGCCGAGCCATGGAAGAATTTGCTCTCATGCAGGGATTGAGGCTCCTCATTACCGGCGGTGAACCTCTGCTCCATAGAGAATTCTGGAAGATGAATGAACGGCTGAGAGAATATCCTTTTCGCTCTGTCCTTCTCTCCAATGGAACATTGATTACCCAAGAGACTGCCAGAAGACTCAAGGTTCATGAAGTGCAGGTGAGCCTTGATGGACGGGAGGCATCCCACGACCGATTGCGGGGCGATGGCAGCTTCAAGAAGGCAGTGCAGGGCATCGAGCATATGTTAGCTCAGGGTACCAGAGTATCTGTGGCTACCATGGTCCATGCCTTCAACCTCAATGACTTTGAGAGGCTTGAAAAATTCCTCCAGGAAATCGGCGTCTCTGAATGGAATGTAGACGTTCCCTGTGTCGCCGGGAACTTGATGGAACATCCTGATATCTATCTGCCCCCGGGAAAAGCAGCTCAGTATCTGAAGTATGGATTCAGCGAAGGCTCCCATGCCTCGAGCGGGAATTATGTGTGCGGGGCTCACCTCTGTGCAGTCCTCCCCGACGGAAGGGTCTGTAAATGTGCTTTCTTTGCAGAAGAACCGGCGGGAATGGTCCAGGAGGGGGGGTTGAGAAACTGCTGGTTACGGATTCCCCGTATGAATCTGAATGAACTCCGGTGTGATTGTGAAGAGCTCATGGAATGCAGGGGAGGATGCAGGTATCGCGCTCTCCTCTACCAGGATATATATGCGAAGGATCCCGTTCAATGCTTTGCACGGGGATTTACCCCTTAAGCGTTTCCTGAACAACCCCTATGAAGGGGGAAAAAGAAAGGAGGGATAGTGATGAGCATCAAGAAAGTAGAGAAAAAGATGAGAGGAACCTGTAAGTGCAAAGTCTCCTGCTAAAGCAGGAGCGGGGAGGATTCCTGGAGAAGGGTCCTCCCCCGCTTAAAACTATTAACTATTTTAATTTTCTCTGCTTGAATAAGCTGTCCTCCAATCATTGTCAACTAAGAAGGTACATCATTATTATCTATGACATATACTCCATGTATTTCTCTATTTGCTTCCTTTCTTCATCTGATATATCGCAACCTTTTTAATACACATCGTGTTGAGGATCTTTTGTGCTGTATCCCCTGTAAGGTGCTTTTGATCAACGCGTTCCAAGGTGTGGTATTTAGAAATTATTAGAAATTATACTCCATGTATTTCTCTATTTGCTTCCTTTCTTCATCTGATATATCGCAACCTTTTTTAATACACATCGTGTTAAGAATTTTTTTCGCTGTTTCCCCCGTAAGATGTTTTTGATCAACGCGTTCTAAACTGTGGCACTTAGAACACTTAGTCTCAAAAACTTCGCGGTTTGGGTCTCCCAGAAGTTGGGCAATTGCTTCAGCCTCTTTATCTGCAATATTTGCCCCTTCTTTTGACTGCATCTTCTTGATGGTATCCAGGAAAGCCTGTTTACTAAGATGAAGCTTTTTTGCTCTTTGTGCATCATGGCACTTGGTACATTTGCTGACGAAAAGCTCTTCCTCGGAAAGAGGCTTCTCAGCAAATAATGTTATTGCTGAAAAACAAAGGAAAAAAATACTCAAACCTACCCACAGGCAACATTTTTTCATCTCTTTACTCCTTTCTTTTCTAACCTTTCATTTAAGGCCCAAGCATTACATCTTCCGTACTCAAAAGCAAATCCCCTCCTTAACCACCACCTCTCTTTATTATTTTTTTTATCATACTATGTATCATTGAGAACTACAAACCTTAATAATGTACTTTGATTTGTTATTGGATAATAAGAAAGCTTGATATACAGAGAAAGGGGTCAGTTGGCCCCTGCTTGATTCATGTTGACTACAACGATACAATTTGTTATTAATATTTTAAACGAGGGTATAATCACCGCCTGTATCACTGTAATTTCGAGCTCGAAGATATACTTATCTTATTCATAATTAATACTCTTTCTCCTTTTGTGAGTAGTTTTACCCATAGAAAAATAGGTATTTCTGCGAATTGTCTTTAAACGCTTGATTTGTTTTAAAGAGGATGTACATTAACCCGTTGCATGGGGAAAAAAGAAAGGAGGGATAGTGATGAGCATCAAGAAAGTAGAAAAGAAGATGAGAGGAACCTGTAAGTGCAAAGTCTCCTGCTAAAGCAGGAGCGGGGAGGGTCCTCTCGAAGGATCCTCCCCTTTCAAGGCTATTAATATTTCATTCCCGACAAGGAAACGATCTATTGATCAATATCGCGGGGTTCGAATCTGGATGTAAGAATCTCAAAGAGCAGCCATGGTGAAACTCTACCGCGACTCAGGACTGGATATTTATGAAAAAGTACACTATGCACACGGGGAGCATATCCGGGAAGTGGAGCAAATACTCACCTGGTATCTTCCCAGGAACACAAAGGTGCTGGATATCGGATGCAGCGGCGGCCTCCATGCCCTTGAGTTCGCAAGGAGAGGTTTCTCTGTAGTAGGGTTAGATATTGAACCATCAGCCATCGAGCGAGCGGAATCCAAAAGCAGGGGGGAGATGGTGGATGTCGAATTCCGGGTTTTTGATATTGAGCATGATGACATGAGAGTTTTAGGGATCTTTGATTTTATTTACAGCATCGGTAACGTGTTGTCCCACATCCGTAAAGAACGTATCTATGAGGTTTTTAGGAACATCAGGGATTGCCTTCACGAAAGGGGCATATTCCTCTTTGATTTCCTTATGAACGGCCAGCCGTTTCAGGAAGAGTTCAAGCAGGATGACCTCAGGATTGTCTGGAAGAGAAAACTTGAGGAAAAAACAGGCAGGATCAGCATGGATGGTATCTTCCTCGATTTTGGCATTACCGAACATTTTGATGTCTGGGGTTATTCCCTGGATGAGATCTACGGCATCGCAAGCCGTTCCGGGTTCACTCACATTGATTTTTCTCATCAGCTTGATTTTTCTCCTGCAGGGAAAAACCTGGAGAATCCTGTTTTTCTCAATTTTCGGGCACGGCCCAAGGAGGGTGTATGAAGGTCTTCAATATCAGGGATCTCTATCAAGAGAAATACAAGGAATACGTAGTGGGTTCCCATGAGATTCAGAAACACAGTGTCTACCTTGTTTATGGGGAGGTTTTTAGCGGAGAACAGCGGAAAATGTCCCCAAGTGGACACGATGAAATTTTATTCCTCATGTCCGGTGAGGGAGTGCTTGAAAACAACAACGGAAAGACGCCGCTCAGGAAAGAGCAAGCTGTGTATATGAACCCGGAAGAAGTCTTCACCTTTATTGCGAAAACCGATTGCCGCTATGTTATTGCAGGGACGCACATAACACCCCACGAGCACTAACCTTTCCAACAATAAAAGGAGGAGAAATCCACTCCCAATATACAGTGTTTTTTCTTTGAAAATCAGGTGTTCACTGTATTGACTCCTCAACTTTTTATAATAAAATTGTTGACAATAATAGATACGATTTAGCTTTCATTTGAGGAAGGGGGTGATGGCATGAAGATTAGAAAAGTAGCACGGGAGAGTAAGGGGTTATGCAAATGCAAAAATTCCTGCTAAGTATCTAACTCTCGACAAATAGGGTTGATTGTTTCCGCAATCAACCCTATTTGTCAGCGCCCTTGATGGGGGCATAAGAGTGACTGCAAGATGATAACCGAGCTAAGAGAAATTAATAACATGAAAAACAAGCACGTCTTGATTTCGATCCTGGCTGCCTCACTATTCCTCTGGATCTCAACAGCCTGGGCACATCGTCCGCTGTGGGATGAGGGTGTTGGGCAAGACGCTGCCCATGCGATTGCGATCAAGGACGCTAATATCTCCCAGGTTGCGTATCACGAGATTACGTCACAGTCACCCCGAGTATGGCTTACATTTGAGGCACAGGAAGGCCAGGAGGTCTATCTTGAGCTGGGTGTGCCGGTGATCGACCGACTGAAGAACTTCCGACCAGCTCTCGCAGTGCTGGGACCCGCCTTGCCCACTGTGCAGTTACCCTTTGAGATTCCTGCAGGACTTGGTGGACAGATATTTGATACTGAGACCGTGAAAGAACCGAGGGTTTATCATGAGCCTTTCACCGGAACAGATTCCTGGGTGTGGCGCGAGATCAGGTTTAAGGTCCCGGCCAGAGGGAAATACTTTGTGGTAGCCTATGTACCTTCTGGTGAAACAGGGAAGGTATGGGTGGCGCTGGGAGAGCAGGAACGGTTTGGTCCGCTGGACATATTCCGATTCCCGGGCTGGAGATCACGGACTCGGCAATTTCACGAACTCAAATGAATCTTTTTACGATAGAGAATTATCCATGAGCGAATTACTAACACAGATATTATCAGGAGAAACGATAAAAATTGTTTTCTGGTCTGTCGTGGCATATCTCTAC
>Ga0315284_10007530_pt1 | contig 15556 bp, 11 predicted proteins | sample YL17G09_16_MG_FD_203696 | JGI IMG/M metagenome (GOLD analysis project Ga0315284, IMG submission 203696) | Sediment microbial communities from Yellowstone Lake, YNP, Wyoming, USA - YL17G09_16 | ecosystem: Environmental > Aquatic > Freshwater > Lake > Sediment | place: USA: Wyoming | collected... | reverse complement strand
GCGTTCGCAATGACACCGGCACTTGAGATTGCTTCGGTTTAGTGAGTTTACACTGAGCATGCCGAAGTGCAATGACAAACTACTTCAAATTAACATAATTTATCCCCCAATGTTTTACTTTGTAAAACAAGGCATGAGGGAGTGTGTCGCACCTGTTTTAGTATGACAAAGAAGAATCCGCGAAGGAAGGTGAAATATGGGTTTAAGAAGGAAAGCAAGAGAATGTTCTTTGCAGATACTTTATTCTGCGGATATCTGCAAAATGAGCCTTGATGAAGCAATGAAAGCATTCTGGCAGAAACATGCTGCAACAAAGAATGTTATGGAATATGCTGTATACCTTGCAAGAGGCACGACAGAACATGTTGGAGAAATTGATGCAATAATAAAAAAACTTAGTGAAAACTGGGAATTAAACAGGCTGGCTGCCGTTGACAGGAACATAATGAGACAGGCTTGTTTTGAAATTTTATATAATAGTGAAGTGCCCTATAAAGTCGCCATAAATGAGGCTATAGAGCTGGCAAAGGAATACGGCACGGGGGATTCCGGCAAGTTCGTAAATGGAATACTTGACAAAATCAAGGAGAGCAGGGATGACGGGAAAAAGTAATATTAAAAAAGAAATTGAAAAACTCCGTAATTCCATACGGCATCATGACCATGCTTATTACATATTAAACCAGCCGGAAATATCGGACAAAGAATATGATGACCTGATGAAAAAACTTCAGGAGTATGAAAGTCAGTATCCCGGGCTGGTCAGGCCGGATTCTCCTACTCAGAGGGTAGGGGGGAAACCGGTTGACAAATTTTTACCGGTAAAACACCTTGCGCCTATGCTTTCGCTTGACAATATATATTCGTTTGAAGAACTCAGGGAATGGGACAGGAGAGTGGCTAAACAGCTTTTCCCGGTAAAAGCACAATGGATTGTGGAACTGAAAACTGACGGTGTCGGGATAAGCCTTATTTATAAAAACGGGGCCCTTTCAGCCGGGGCAACAAGAGGTGACGGTGAGACAGGAGATGATGTTACTGAAAATATTCAAACTATAAAATCTATTCCCATGAGAATAGAAAAAAAGGAATTAAAGGAGCGTATGCCGCATCTTTTGGAAGTCCGCGGAGAAGTGTATATGGACAGAGAAGGTTTCCGGAAATTGAACCTCCAGAGGCAGAACGAAAATGAAGCGCTGTTTGTAAATCCCCGCAATGCCGCAGCAGGTTCTCTCAAACTGCTGGACCCCAGAATAACGGCAAAGAGAAAACTGAAGTATTTTCTGCATTCCTTTGGCGTACAGGAAGGAGGCAGGCAGTATGAGGCTCATTTTGAATTCTTAAATTATATGAAAGAACTTGGTTTCAGCACTAACCCGGAAACAAGCCTGTGCAGGGACATTGAAGAAGTAATTAGCTATTGCAGCAATTGGCAGGAGAAAAGAGAAAAACTATCTTATGATATTGACGGTATGGTGATAAAAGTAAACGATATGGCACAGCAAAAAAAACTTGGTTTTACAATGAGGAGCCCCCGCTGGGCTGTTGCATATAAGTTCCCTGCCAAGCAGGCAACTACAGTTGTAAAAGATATTTTGTTTCAAGTTGGAAGGACAGGGGTGATAACTCCGGTAGCGGAACTTGAGCCTGTGGAATGCGGGGGAGTAACGATAAGCCGCTCCACGCTGCATAATTTTGATGAGGTTGGCAGGCTTGATATAAGGGTAAGAGACCATGTGGTAATAGAAAGAGCGGGCGAAGTGATACCAAAAATCGTGAGTGTTATAAAGTCCTTGAGAAATGGCAGTGAGCAGGAGGTTAGAATACCAGAAAAGTGCCCGGCATGTTTAGGCGCCATAAGCAGGGAAGAGGAGGAGGTTGCATACAGGTGCATAAACCCTTCCTGCCCGGCACATCTGGAAAGGGGCTTGTTTCATTTTGCTTCCAGGGATGCAATGGATATTGCAGGGCTGGGAGATTCTGTAATTGAACAACTTGTCCAGAAGAAGGCAGTCATGGACTTTATGGATATTTATTATCTGACAAAGGAGGATTTATTTAAGCTGGAATTCTTTGCGGATAAAAAAGCTCAAAACCTTGTTGATGCTGTCCGGGATAGTAAGAACAGGCCTTTATCACGCGTCCTGTATGCGCTGGGGATACGCCATGTAGGAGAAAAAACCGCAGAGCTTCTTGCCGAAAAGTATAAATCCATGGATAACCTTATAAATGCAGATAAAGCCGACCTTGAATCCATTAAAGAGGTAGGCCCGGTAGTGGCGGATACCATTAAAGCATTTTTTGGTCAACCGCAGGCCAGGGTACTTATTGATAAAATGAAAAAAGCAGGCATTAGTCTTGAGGGTGAAAAAGGTGGCGTTAAAAAACCTCAGGTGCTTGAAGGATTGGCATTTGTTTTTACAGGCGAATTGAAGAACTGGACTAGAAAACAGGCTGAAACTGCAGTGAAAGAATTAGGGGGAAGCGCTTCAACTTCTGTAAGCAGAAAAACAGATTATGTTGTTGCCGGAGAGAATCCCGGGTCCAAACACAGAACGGCAAAGGAATTAGGCATAAAAATCATTAACGAAGAGCAGTTTGAAAAACTGACAAAATAATATTAAGGGCATATTCAAAACCATGAATGAAATTAAAACCGCCAGAAAATACGCATTTAAATTATTAGCTTCCAGCCAGAAGTCATCGCACGAACTGGCGATGCGGCTTAAGCAGAAAAATTATTCGGAAGAAATAATCAAAGCTATAATGAAGGAACTGGAAGCTCATAATTATATTGATGATAATGAATATTCGGACGACTACATACGGAAAAGATATTCTTCAGGTTACGGGGAGAAAGCCATCAGGCAGGGTTTGTTCGAAAAAGGTTTCAGCGAAAAAGAAATAAATGAATATATAGGCGATTATTTAAAGAGCAATAATGTAAACGAGGCGGAAATTGCTGAGCTTGCGGTAAAAAATAAATATGGTAAAACCGGCATGAAAAAACAGAAAATGGTTTACAGCAGGATCAGGCTGTTTCTTGAGAACAGGGGATTCTCTGACGATGTAATAGCTAATTGGTCACAGCCCTCACAATCGGGGTCAGACTAAAATTAAAAGGCAAATTACATGAATATTTTACTGCATATTTGCTGTGCCAACTGTACCTGTTATACATTAAAAGCTCTGCAGGAAAAGGGCATGAAGGTTACGGGTTTATGGTACAATCCGAACATACATCCTCATACGGAACACCAGAAGCGGCTTATGGCTATGGGGTATTACGCCGACAGGATGAAACTGCCGGTGATTTATAATGAAGAATACGGGTTGGACGCCTGGCTGGAAAATGTAAAGGATAAACACTATCCCGCAGAACAAAGGTGCTGTATTTGTTATCGTATGAGGATAAAGGAAGCCGCGAAAACCGCCAAGGAGCAGGGTTTTGATTGTTTTTCAACCACTCTTTTATACAGCAAGAAACAAAACAGCCTGTTAATAAAAAACATCTGCGAAGAAATGTCAAAAGAATACGGTGTAGCTTTTTATTTTGAGAATTTTGATTTGGGCTGGAAAGAGGGGATAGGGATATCCAGGGATATGGGGCTTTACAGGCAGCAGTATTGCGGGTGCATATTCAGCGAGAAAGAAAAGTATTCAGTAGCAACAAAGAAGGAGAAAAAAGATTAAGAAATTACCACTAATAATTATAATCATAATGGCTGCGTCTACAACAGCAGTTTTAGCTGCAGCGGATAATGGCTCAAAAAAAATATTTTTAAGAATTGGCTTGCAGGAAAATACAAGCAATGCAAGCATAGGTTGCGAAGGTGATTATAAAGCAGTTGATTCAGAAAGCAAAATAGTATCGGCTTTTAGCGGCAGGAACATATCCAGTATTCATGCCGTTAAGAATAGCATTACAATCGGAAATAAAATATTTGGCAGTTCAGTGGAACTGGCTCCTGTGAAGGAAAACGACAGGTTAAGTGTTAACGGAAAAAGATACAGGGGAAGCATAAGCATTATTTCAAAAAACACCGGGAAAATAACGGTTATAAACAAAATAGGCATTGAAGAATACCTATATGGTGTTCTCCCCATGGAGGTGTCCTACGAATGGTCTATAGAGGCGCTTAAAGCACAGGCGGTTGTTTCAAGAACTTATGCAATGAAGAGTATGGGAAAGTATGAAGATAAGGGATATGACCTGTCGGCAACATTTTTAAGCCAGGTATACGGAGGTATGAACTGTGAAAACCCAAATACTTCAAAAGCGGTGGACCAGACGAAAGGCGAAGTAATCACATTTAAGGGACAGTTGATAAGCTCCGTTTTTCACAGCACCTGCGGCGGTTTTACCGAAAACGTGGGGAATGTATGGGAAAACAACAATAGCGCTCCAGAGTATATGGAAGGCGTCTGCTGCCCATACTGCAAGAAATCACCTCAGTATAACTGGGAATGTGTTATAGAGAAGGAAATCATCAGGGAAAATCTTGAAAAGAAGGGTTATCATTTAGGCAAGATTGACAGTATAAGAGTAGCAGGGAGAGCACCATTTTCAAGGAGAGCCATCACTTTTAATGTATACCATTCAGGAGGCAAGGTAAGTATTTCATCAAATGAGTTCAGGATGGCCGTCGGGTCGGGCCAGATAAGGAGTACTCTGCTGAACTTGAAGAATTACAGGGATAAAATAAAATTTGTCGGGCGCGGCTGGGGGCACGGGGTGGGATTATGCCAGTGGGGTGCCAAAGGGATGGCAGATAAAGGCTATGGGTACATGTATATAATAAATAAATATTTTCCAAGAACGAAAATAATAAAACAACTATAAGTAAAATATGAATTTATCAGAATTTGATTTTCTGCTCCCGGTTTCACTCGTTGCGAGTATCCCCGTTTCTCCGAGGGACCACTCAAGGCTGTTAGTGCTGGACAGAAAAAACGGCAGTGCCCGCGATATGATATTTAATCAACTTACAGATTTATTGATAGATGGCGATGTCCTTGTAGTGAATAATACAAGGGTCATTCCGGCAAGGCTGGATGGGCAGAAACGGGAAACAGGCGCAAAAATTGAATTACTGCTTCTTAAGCCATATCATGGGAATCATTTATCATCCGATGGTTATTCTGATACCTGGGAGGTCCTTGTCCGACCATATAAGAGGGTTAAGGAAGGCACTGAAATAGTATTTGGGGCCGGAGAGCTTACAGCAAGAATATGCAGAAAATCAAATGAACTTGTAGTAGCGGATTTTGAATATAAGGGTAATTTCAAAGAGTTATTGAATAAATTAGGCAGGATTCCTTTGCCGCCATATATAAAGCGCCCGTTGAAAGAAGAAGACAGGGAATGGTACCAGACAGTGTATGCAGAGAAGGAAGGCGCTGTTGCCGCCCCTACGGCAGGGTTTCATTTTACGGAGGAACTTATAGAAAGAATAAGGAAAAAAGGCGTCAGGTTTGTCCCGGTAACTCTTCATGTCGGCTGGGGTACTTTCAGGCCTGTCAGAGAAAACGATATAATAAAACACAGGATGGAAAGTGAGTTTTATGAACTATCCTGCGAGAGTGCGGAGGAAATAAACAAAGCAAAAAAAGAGCACAGGCGGGTAATTGCTGTAGGCACCACCACCACACGAGTGCTTGAAACCGCCGGCTCAGCAAAAGGCATGGTTAAAAATGGTTCAGGTTATACTGATATATTCATCTATCCCGGTTATGAGTTCAGGGTAATAGACGGTTTAATTACGAATTTTCATCTCCCAAAATCAACTCTGCTGATGCTGGTATCCGCTTTTGCAGGCAGGGAAAATATTTTCAGGGCTTATGAATATGCCGTATCAAATAAATACAGGTTTTACAGTTATGGCGATGCCATGTTTATAATTTAATTTGATGGGTGTAGTTTCATTATAGGGGGACCTTATAGCCTTATAGGGGACGTAGTTAGATAATTAGATATTGACAAATTGGGCAAAAAATGATAACATCGTTTTATGCCAAGACACGGAAGGATAAATATAGAGGGCGGGATATACCATGTGATACAACGTGGCATAGAACGGCGGGATGTATTTAAAGACAATGCAGATAGAGAAGAATTTCTTCGCAGGTTAGCAGAAGGTTTAAAACAAACAGGTCACAAATGTTATGGATGGGTATTAATGCCCAACCATTTTCATTTATTGGTAAGGACAAGCATAAACCCGTTAAGTGATTTAATGAGAAAATTGTCAACAGGATATGCGCTATACTTTAATAAAAAGTATAAACGTAGCGGATATTTGTACCAGAACCGGTATAAATCAATTTTATGCCAAGAAGAAGAATATCTGCTTGAGCTTGTGAGGTATATACATTTGAATCCGATAAGGGCCGGATTGGTAAAAAATTTAAACGAACTAAGCAATTACAGATGGAGTGGACATTCAGTGTTAATGGGAAAAAGTAACGTAGACTGGCAGAGTGCCGGTGAAATATTGAGACGGTTTGGTAAAATTAAATCAGAAGCGATAAAAAAGTATGAAACTTATATATCAGAAGCAAGGGGAATAGCAAAGCGTGAAGATCTAACAGGTGGAGGGTTAATAAGAAGTGCTGGAGGCTGGAAAGAGGTATTGAATTTAAGAAGGTCAAATGAAAAATGGCTGGCAGATGAACGTATATTAGGTGATGGAGATTTTGTAGGTTTAATATTAAAGCAAGCCGATGAGCAAGTGATACGTAAAGAAAAACTAAAGAAAGAAGGATGGGATATGAACAAGCTGGTAAAAAGAGTGTGTGAAATTATAGGAGTAGATGAGAAGGAAATAAAGAGAGAAAGCAGAAGGAGTAAATTATCACAAGCGAGAAGTTTGATAGCATATTTTGGGAACAAGGAATTAGGCATAAGGGGAGTTGAACTTGCAAGGTATTTTGGAATAACAAAATCATCAATAAGTTCAGCGATAAAAAGAGGTTATAAAATTGCTCACGAAAATGAATATCGTATTATCTAACTACGTCCCCTAATAATGTAAACAATATGAATTAATATAGACCAAGGGAGATGTATGGATAAAAATTATAAAATATTAGTCATTGATGATGAGGAAGAAATCAGAAAGCTGCTTTCATTTGAGCTGGGGCAACAGGGCTATAAAGTAGTTACTGCTGCTGATGCCGGAGAAGGGCTGGAGAGAATAAATCAGGAGACATTTGATTTGGTAATCAGTGATATAAAGATGCCGGGGATGGATGGGGTAGCATTACTTGGCAAGATAAAAAAAATAAACCCGGATATTGAAGTCATAATGGCCACCGGATACGGGACTATGGATAGCGTCATTGAAAGTATGCGCAAAGGCGCAAGCGATTATATTAATAAGCCCTTCAACTTAGAAGAAGTTACAATTGCAGTAGAAAAAGCTATAAACAACAAACAGTTAAAAGAAACAGTTTCCCTGTATGAAATAGGCAAAGCGCTATTTTCTACTATTAATTTAGCTGACCTTTTAAAACTAATCATTGATGCATCAATAAAGATTTTAAGGGCTGATGATGTTTCTCTTATGCTGTTTGACGGGGAAAAGAAACTGCACATTGCTGTTTCATCAGGCATTGATGATGAAATAAAGAAAAAAACCAGGCTGGAAATAGGTGAACGGATTGCGGGCTGGGTAATAGAAAATAAAAAACCCATATGCCTTGTAAATGGCCTGAAGAATGACCCCAGGTTCAAGGATATTGAAGGCAGGAGGGAAATTAAATCATCAATGGTTTTTCCGTTGATGGGTAAGGCAAAGCCGCTGGGAGTGCTTAATATTAACAGAGTGAATATTGAGCGATTATTTACTGACAGCGATATGCGCAAATTGGAAATCTATGCTTCTCTTGTGTCCATGGCACTTGAGAATGCAAATCTTTATAATGAACTGCAGGTTTCACAGGAACAGCTTATCCAATCGGGTAAAATGGCTGGGATAGGGATGCTAACATCCGGTATAGCGCATGAATTCAACAACTTTCTCGCCATTATGAGGAGTAATGCCGAATTTGCCCATAAAACAGAAAAACCGGATGAAATGAAAAAATCCTTAAGCATCGTTATGAATACCTGTGACAGAGGCAAAAAAATTATTGAAAACCTGATTGCTTTTTCAAGGCAGGAAACCTTGCAGAAAGAGGCATGCAATATAGAAAACATGATGGAGATAGTTTTGTCTTTGATGGACGTGCAGTTGAAGAAAAGCAATATCTCACTTGTAAGGGAATATGAAAAAATACCCGATATAGAGGTAAACAGGTCGGAAATCCAGCAGGTATTCTTTAATGTTATTTCTAATGCGCGGGATGCCATGCTCCCGGCAAACGAGGGGGTGCTGACAATAAGAATTTCAACTGTTAATAAAAACGCAGTAATAAGTTTCACCGATACCGGCACAGGGATAAAAAAAGAAAATATAAAGAAAATATTTGAGCCTTTCTATACAACTAAAGGGCCTGTCGGGGGAAGCGACATCATGGGAGTGGGGATTGGGATGTCGGTGTCATACGGAATAGTAAAAAGGAATGGAGGGGAAATATCCGTTGATAGCGAATTTGGAAGAGGGACTGTTTTCACGGTAAAATTTCCTGCCAAAGGAATTCAGATAAATGAAAAGAATACTGATAATTGATGATGAGAAGGATTTATGCCAAGCCATCGCAAATGTTTTAAAAAACGAGGGATATGAAGTAATAGCCAGCGGTACCGGTGAAGAAGGCATTAAAGAAGTTGAAAACAGCCGTCCTGAACTCGTGCTGCTTGACCTGAGATTGCCAGGGCTAAGCGGCATGGAAGTGCTGAAGGAAATAAAAAAACATGATGTTGATTTACCGGTAATAATATTAACTGGTTTTGGAGATATAAAGTCAGCTGTTGAGTCAATTAAATTAGGGGCGTTTAATTATATTACAAAGCCGTTTATTAATGATGAGATTGTTTTGATGATAAGGAAAGCTTTTCAGGAAAAGAACCTCAACAGGGAGGTGGAAATTCTTCGCCAGCAACTTGAAGATAAACTTGAGTTTGTTGAAATAATCAGTAAATCTGAAAAGATGAAGGATGTTATGCAGCTTGCTGACAAGGTAGCGCCTACTAACCTTACTGCCCTTATACAGGGTGAAAGCGGGACAGGAAAGGAGTTACTTGCGCGGTATATTCATTTATCAAGTTTGAGGAAGGCAAAGCCCTTTATTGCGATAGATTGCGGGTCACTGCCTGAAGAACTGGTTGAAAGTGAATTGTTTGGCTTTGAGAAGGGCGCATTTACCGGAGCGGACAGGAAAAAGTTGGGGCAATTTGAGCTTGCGCATGGCGGAACCTTGTTCCTGGACGAAATAGGAAACCTTCCTGTTAATACACAGCCAAAGCTTTTGCGCGCGCTGCAGGAGATGGAAATTCAGCACCTCGGCGGGAAACATCCCGTAAAAGTTGATATTAGAATAATAGCCGCCAGCAACATACCGATAGAGGAAGCTGTCAGGAAAGGCACTTTCAGGGACGACCTTTTTCACAGGCTGAATGAATTTAGTATTTATATTCCGCCTTTAAGGGAAAGAATTGAAGATATTTCTTTGCTTGCAGGTGTCTTTATGAAGAATGCGAATATGGAACTCAGTAAACAGGTAAAGAAAATATCCAATGACGCAATGGATATAATAACAGGGTATGGCTGGCCGGGTAATACAAGAGAATTAAAAAATACAATAACAAGAGCTGTATTATTAGCTGATTATGTAATTCTTCCCGAACACCTTCCTAACAATAATATACCGCAGTCAACATTGCCCCCCAATGTCCCCGTGAAAACGGGGACAAGGCATGGGGGACTGTCGCCAGAAAATAAGGGTAAAACCGGTAAATTCACCTCGCTTAAAAAAATATCAAAAAATGCTGCTCAGCCGGTTGAAAAAGATTTAATTGCTAAGGCACTTAGAAAAGTAAAAAACAGAAAAAATGAAGCAGCGAAACTGCTTGGCATAAGCCGTAAAACTCTTTACAATAAAATGAAAGAGTATGGCATTTAAATTTCCATCCCATGAAGAAACTTTAAAATATATGCTCTTCTGCAATTTGAGTGGGTAAATCCCAGCGGCTGGGATAAACCCCAGTGGTGTGACCCCAGTTTCTGGGGCTGGGGTAAATTATCATTGTTTGTCCTGGAGGACATGTCATTCCCGCGGAAGCGGGAATCCAGTTCCGACCCCGTATCAAGTACGGGGTAAACTCCATAAAAGACTCTGGATGCCCGTTTCCACGGGCATGACAACTAATGCTGACGTTATGCTTTATAGAACATTTTCAACATGGTTTTGAACAGGTGTTTGTCGTCTTATAAACACCCTTATTTACCCACTTGAAATGCAGAAGACCCAAAATATATGAACAATCCATTACCCATATGGGTAATATAATACACACTTGATGCTTTTACTTTTAATCCAACCTTTGCCAGCACATATCTATAAACTTTCTTTTCGTCGATAATTCATCATTATTGTAAAAATAATTAGTTTTAAACTAACCTTGGCATATATTTTGCATGTTTTATAATTGGTGAATAGATATTGTTTTTAATCAGCCTTGATGCCTTGAAGTATTATAAAGGAAATTATTGACAGGGACAAGGTATTATCAAGGACTATCAGATAAAAAAATGAATAAAATACTTATTGCAGACGATAATAAATATTCCAGAGAAATGCTGGTGAGGTATTTTGAAATGAATGACTTTGAAGCAATATCTGCAGTAAATGGGAAAGAAGCTATACTTAAAGAAGAATTAATGCGCCCTGATTTGGTTGTATTAGACATTCAAATGCCAGAAATGAATGGTTTGGAAGCATGTAAAATCATAAGAGAAAAAAGAAGAGGGGTAGACTATGTACCGATAATATTTTTAAGCGGCTTAATAACAAAAGAAATTGTTATTGAAGGATTAGAATCAGGAGCAGATGATTACATGAAGAAACCTTTTGAACCTCTTGAGCTTTTAACCAGAGTTAATAATTTAATAAAGACAAAAGATTTTATTTTACAAGTTGATTTATTAGAGAATACAATGTTTGCGTTAGTTAAATCAATAGAAACAAGAGATTTTTATACTGCAGGGCACTCAAGAAGAGTATCACAAATTTCAGTGAGTATTGGCAAAGAACTTGGGTTTTCTGAAAAAGAAATAGAAATTCTAAAAAAAAGTTCACTATTACATGATATTGGAAAAATTGGAATTTCTGACAAGATATTAAATAAACCATGTGAATTAACAAAAGAAGAAGTAAAGTTTATGAGAGAACATCCTGTTAAAGGTGAAGAAATCTGTAAAGTGCTCCGTTTAGACCCAAAAGTACACGATATAATACTTTATCATCATGAAAAACTTGATGGGAAAGGTTATCCTTACGGATTAAAAGGAAATGAAATCGGAAAATTGATTAGAATTGTCACGGTGGCGGATATGTATGATGCATTAACTACCAATAGGCCTTATCGTACTGCTAAAAGCAATAGTGAGGCAATCTCAATACTAATTGAAGAAGCAGAAGAAGGCAAATTGGATATTACTATTATAGATACTTTAGTGCTCTGTAAATCAGCTTCCAGATTAATGAAAGCTGATATTCGCAATAATTGAATAATCTTATCCGTTGTTCTTATGATGTATATTCCATTCTGATATTGGTTTTACTATAAATGCCCAAATTAATTCTTTTACTTTTTTTCCTAAGATGTATCAGCCTTTTTAACTTCAATATCTTCAAGGGGGGCGGTAGTTCCCCATGTATTGTTTTACAAAGTAAAACATTGGGGGGGATACCATGTCCCTTCCCATTTCCAGATATTTTATGAATTTTGTTGACAAATGAGATAGATGGTGGTATAGTTTAATTAAGTGATAAATGGCTCTTATTGAAGAGAAAATGGAGGGAAAAGAAAGGTAAAAGTCTTGAAACTGCCTATTAAATTGTTGTCAAGTATATAAGGAAATAATGGAATGAAAAATAAACCTCCTAAAAACAGGTGCGTACAAGAAGAAATAAGAGTTTCTGAAATTCGTTACCGCAGGCTTTTTGAGACTTCGCAGGATGGAATTCTAATTCTTGATGCAGGCACGGGTTGCATAATAGACGTTAATCCTTATTTGATTAAGATGCTTGAATATACCAAAGAAGAATTATTGGGCAAGAAACTCTGGGAAATAGGTTCTTTTAAAGACATAGCAGCAAGTAAGATGTCTTTTAGTGAATTACAGAATAAAGAATATATCCGTTATGATAATTTACCCCTGAAAACCAAAAACGGCAAATATATGGAATATGAATTTATAAGCAATGTTTATCAGGAAGGAGATAGAAAAGTTATCCAGTGCAACATAAGGGATAATTCGGTGCATAAATTAGCAGAAGAATTAGAACTTAAACTTAAACTAATACAACAACAACAACAACAACAACAACAACAACAACAACAACAACAACAACAACAACAACAACAACAACAACAACAACAACAACAACAACAACAAGAAGTAGAACAAATAAGAACATTCAACCAACAACTGAAGGAATCAGAAGAAAAATACAAAACTCTTATAGAAAATCTAAACGAAGGGATTTGGTTATTAGATAAAGATAACATTACAATATTTGCGAATAGAATAATGTCAGAAATGCTGGGATATACCGTAGATGAAATGATGGGGAAATCCCTGTATTATTTTATGGATGAAGCAGGTAAAATTATTGCTGAATATAATGTTGAAAGAAGAAAAAAAGGCATTAAAGAAGAGCATATTTTTGAATTTATAAAAAAAGACGGTTCAAATTTATATGCGAATTTAGTAACCGGGCCTATTTTGGACAAGAACGGCAATTACGCAGGCGCAATAGCAGGAGTAATAGATATTTCTCAAAGAAAAAAACTGGAAGAAGAAAAAGAAATAATACAAAATAGACTTTTTCAGTCACAGAAAATGGAATCAATCGGCAAGCTTGCGGGAGGCATTGCACATGATTTTAATAACCTATTAAGTGTTATTAAAGGATATGCTGAGTTATCAATATTGAATATAGGCAAAGAGAATCCCGTATATAATGATTTAAATGAAATCACAGTTATTGTCGATAGGGCGGCAGACCTTACAAGGCAGTTACTGCTTTTCGGCCGTAAATATCCCATGAATGTTATAACACTGGATTTAAACAGTATTATTGCAACAATGTCAAAAATGACAGAACGCATTATTAGCGCGAATATTGAAGTAAAAATGAATCTACAGCCTGATGTATGGAGTGTTAATGCGGATGAATCACAAATTGAACAGGTTATAATGAATCTGGTTGTAAATGCCCAGGATGCAATGCTCAATGGGGGAATATTGACAGTAAAAACGGAGAATGTTACGATAAATCAAGAATATTTAACGGGTATTTCTGAGGCATATACAGGCAGATTTGTTCAACTATCAATACAGGATACCGGGGTTGGAATGAGCAGTGAGATTATTCATAAAATATTTGACCCGTTTTTTACTACAAAGCAAATGGGTAAAGGCACCGGACTCGGACTGGCGGTAGTTTATGGTATTATCAAGCAGCATAAAGGATGGATAACCGTTTATAGCGAACCCGGTAAAGGAACTATATTTAACATATTTCTGCCTGCTTCTTCAGAAGAAAAGCAATCCATAATAAAAGAAGAAGTTGAATATACTGATGTTACGGGACATGGAGAAAGAATTCTATTCATTGAAGATGAGAAAGAACTGTTGGAATGCATCAGCAGAGCTCTTTCTATGAACGGTTATGTTGTTTTTACAGCCGGGAATGCAAAAGAAGCATTTGAAACATATAAAAAAGAAAATGGTAATTTTCAGCTGGTTATATGTGATGTTGTCTTGCCGGATAAACCAGGCCATGAGTTGGTCGGGCTGCTTCTTTCAGATAATCCTGCACTAAAAGTTATATTTACCAGCGGTTATCTTGATGATAACCCACAGAAGAATATAATTCATAAAGAAGGCCATAAATTCGTTCATAAACCTTTTAAGCTGAACGCATTGTTTGTTGCTGTTAAAGAAGTATTAGATGAAAACAGCCATGGGTAAATCATTACCCACTTAAGTAAACATATTCAAATCCACTTTCCTAAAAAGCAGTTCTTTAGTTAATTCCACATCCTGTTTACCGTCAATAAAGCATAATTAGATGGAAATCTGGCACTATTTTTGCACGTAAGATATATGGAGAGTGATCCATATTATGAAAAAGTCCAGAATAATCACTATGATTTTCATTTTAACTTTTATGACGGTAGGTTTTATGGGCCCGACAGGGTGCAGGACTACTATTTCAGGAAAAGTCTATGATGAAAACAGGAATCCAGTCCACGGTGTAACAGTGGCAGTTGAAGATTCTTATCCGGTTACAACCGGCGCGGACGGGGGATACGTGATTGAAGGCATGGCTTTCGGGGAACACTTATTAACGGCAACCTGCGGGGATAAAAAAGCTGTAAAAACGATAAGTGTTTCTCCGGTAGATAGCTTTTCATGCCAGGATGTTTCCGTGGACATACAGTTTAATAACTGGAAAGATATTGGCATAGCATCGGCGGCTGGTGGCGGTATAAGCAGTAATTCAGGAGATTCAGAATATCCATCAGTGGTTGTTGACAGCGCTGGAAACCCGGTGGCTGCATGGCAGGATGAAACTTCAGGTCAATGGAATATTTATGTAAAAAGCTGGGATGGACAGTCATGGCAGGAAACAGGGAGCGATTCTGCTACAGATGGCGGCATAACCGGAAATTCAGGGTGTTCAAGGTATCCTGCAATAGCGGTTAATAAGACGGGGGGAGAAATATATGTAACATGGGAAAAGGAAAACCCTTCAGGATTTATAGCTAATTCAGAAATATTCATAAAAAAATGGGATGGGATATCATGGCAGGAGGCAGGGGCTGGTTCTGCTTCCTGTGGAGGTATCAGCGATAATACAGGTATATCAAAGTCTCCTTCCATTGCAATGGATAACGCCGGGAATCCTGTAATAGCATGGGAGGATAGCACCCCGGGAAATGCAGAGATATACCTCAAGAAATACAACGGGATAAGCTGGGAAGAACTCGGGGGGTCAGTTTCCGGTGGGGGAATCAGCGGGAATGCGGGCAGTTCCAGGTATCCCTGTATTGCTGTAGACGGTTCAGGGTGCCCCGTGGCCACATGGGAAGATGATACTTCAGGGGACGTTGAAATATATGTCAGGAAATGGGACGGAGAGCAATGGACTGAAATGGGGAAAGGGTCTGCTTCAGGCGGAGGCATAAGCGATAATGCAGGGTATTCCATAAGGCCTGTTCTGTTAACAAACGATTCGGGAAATGTCGTTGTTGTCTGGCAGGATTACAGTTCCGGCAATGTTGAAATATATGCCAAAAGATGGAATGGGACAAACTGGGAGGAACTTGCAGGTTCAGCTTCCGGCGGAGGGCTCAGCGATAATTCCGGAGATTCCTGCA
>Ga0315284_10007529_pt1 | contig 15556 bp, 14 predicted proteins | sample YL17G09_16_MG_FD_203696 | JGI IMG/M metagenome (GOLD analysis project Ga0315284, IMG submission 203696) | Sediment microbial communities from Yellowstone Lake, YNP, Wyoming, USA - YL17G09_16 | ecosystem: Environmental > Aquatic > Freshwater > Lake > Sediment | place: USA: Wyoming | collected... | reverse complement strand
AATTGTTCAGTTTTTTTAACCATATTAACCTCTTTTATTTTTCCAGCTTCATTCTACCAAAAAACCGCCCCGAGTGCGAGGCGGAACCACCGAAAGTTTTGAGATAAGATTCCAAGTCCAGAACCTCCCTGACAACTGCTTGACTTAAAATAACAGGCCTGGTTTACTCTTCTTTAAGCCATTTAAGAGCTTGTTTTTCTGTATCAAAGATTTTAATATTTTTCAGTCTTGCGGCTGATACAACAAACGAAATCACCACTTTCGTAATTGTGTTTGTTGTCCCAAAAATAGCCACTTTTTCAAATTTTATTTTTTTAATCGCGTCTCGAGCAATCTTTACCACATTCCGCCGATATTTAGAAGAGATGAAGTGAGTAGGAACTAAATTAAGGTCAACCAAAAATTTTGTTTTTGTTGGCTGGTTATTTATAATCTTTTCAACATCATAAACTATTTTCTCCATTATTTCTTCCCCCCACGTCTTCCCTATTTTTATTCTAAGAATACCTTCGTCTTCCAACCAAATCTTGCTTTTTTCAGATTCTTTTTTAACTTCTGGTTTGTTTTTCATATTTTTATATATGTTTTAAAATTTGCGACTTATAAATTTAGACTCTCTCTTCTTTAAGCCATTTTAAGGCCTCTTCTTTACCGAAGAACCATTTTATATCTTTACTTCTGTCACTTAAACGAATAACAAAATCGGCTATCACTTTTAAAAGGATGCTTGAACCAATTACGGCACATTTCTCTATTTGTTTATGGGAGGACAAACGGGCCCAGGTCTTCCTGTTTTCAGCAGAAGTATAAACCATGCCTTTTCCTAAGGGCAAAAGATCCAGAAAGGTTTTATATTTTTTCTGAGGATTTTTATTAAAAATTTCTAAAACCGCTTCTTCTATTAATTTTGTTTGTCTGGCATTATCCTCTGCCCCTTTTATCTCCTTTAAAAAAACTCCGCCGATAATACTATTTTCTTCGTCAATAAATATTTCAAAAGTTTGCTTTAATTCTTCGTCAGGTTTCATCTTCTTTCATTGTACTAAAAAACCGCCCCGAGTGCGAGGCGAACGGATAGATATTAAATTTATTTTATTCTTCTCTGAGCCACCCAAGAGCTTCCTTTTCTTTGTCAAAGTGCCTGATATTTTTCAATCCCAGCGCTGAAAGAATAAATGAGAATATGGTTCTAGTAATTGCTCCTCCGCCATATATTGCCATTTTTTTTGTTTTTGTTTTTAGTACTGAATCTTTCATATACTCTGCCATTTTCTTTCTATCCTGAATGGATGGTATTTGAAAAATAGGGGTGGCCTTTACCAAGCTCCTTATATTGGACGGTATTCTATCTTTATTTTTCTCAATAAAATCAATAAGCGCTTCAGCAAATTTCTCCAGCTGCTCTCTGTCTCCCCCCAATTCAAATCTTAAAATTCCTTCGTCGTCAATCAAAAACTTAAAGTCTTTTTTTATCACTATTTTTCTCACAGAAAGCTCTTTCTCAAAATCTTTTTGAAGTTGCTTTAAATCGTTTATTTCTTTTTCGCTAAGCATAATTATATTTTTACTCTTCCCTAAGCCATTTTAATGCTTCTTCTTCGGTATTAAAATGTTTAACATTTTTTATTCTACTTGCTCCAATAGCAAAGGTGGTTGTCACCTTAATGATTATGCTGCCTCCGAACATGGCTACTTTCTCAAAACCTAGATTATATACCTCCTTCATCTTTTCAACAATTCCTTTTCTAATTAAGGGCGAGAGAATAGGTATTGATGAGGTAAGATCAATTAAAACTTTAGGTTTTTTTGCTAGATTATTGATAACTTTACTATAACTATCTACCACTCTTTCCATGGTGTCGTAATCCCATTTCTTTTCACCCACCTTTAACCTAACGATACCGTCATCCCCTACCCAAATCTTAAAATAACCATTGTATTCTTCTTTTTGAGAAATACCGTTGTTAATTTTATTATTGGGCATACAATGAAAGACTCTTTTGTTTAATTCTATCACATATAATAATTTTCGACAAAAAAACCGTCTCTTATGCAAGACGACAGCCAAAAATTTTAACACAAAATTCTATGCTCAGAACCCGCGTTTCAAGGTTTTAATTTTCTCATTTAGTTTTTATTTCTTTCAACCATTTCAATCCATCCTCTTTTTTCGCAAAAACCTTTATATTTTTTCTGTTGGTGGCCGTAGCAATAAAAGCAGCTATCACCCTCACCATAATATTTGCTCCACAAATAGCTGAATTACCAGAACGGGGGCGTTTAGAGACTTCGGTATAAATTTTCCTTGCTTCATTATCTGATTTGGTTTGTTTTGAGACATCAACTAAAATTTGTATCGGTTTTCCGCTGGGAATTTTATTTGCAAATTCTTCAAATTTAGCCTTATATTCTTCAGCATCCTCCTTTTTGTGTTCTCCCCACATATCAACAAATAATATTTCTTCTTGAGAATCCCAATAGATTGAGAATTTTTCTCCTGTATATTTAAGTTCCTCCATATAATTTATATTTAATTTTTTAACTTATTAATTTAAACGACCTTTTATTCTTCCTTAAGCCACCTTAGGGCTTCTTCTTCGGTTTCGAAAAGTTTAATGTTTTTTATTCCAGCAGCTGTCGTGATAAAAGAAACAACTATTTTTTGGACCCTTTTTCCTATTCCTCCATATACTGCCACTCTTTCAAAATCTATTTTCTTTAATGCTTCTTTGGCAAGTCCTACCATGCTTCTTCTATAAATAGTGGAGGAAATGTGGGGAGCTAAACCTAAATTAACTAATATTTTAGGCTTGGTTGCTAAATTCTTTCTAATCTCTATAATTTCTTTCATTAAAAATTCCATAGCTTCCTCTCCCCACGCCCCTCCTGTTTTTATTCGGATAATTCCATCTCCTCCTAACCAAACTTTAGTTTCTTCATTTTTTAATTCAATATTATTTTGTGACATATTATTACTATATTATACCAAAAAACCAGTATATTAAAAGCTATTCTAAAAAAAATCAGATTATTTTACTCCCTTGTCTTTTCATTACCCGATCCTTTCTTTAATTCTTTGATCTGGCTCTTTAATTCTATCATTTTTAACTCTCTGCCGATTGCCAACTTGTTAAATTTTTCCAACTCTTTCATTTTCTCTTCAACTTCTTTTGTCCTTTCCTTAACCTTCTCCTCAAGATTTATAGCCAACCCTTCCAGATCTCTCGTCCTGGCTTTAACTTTTATTTCAAGAACCGCTTTTTCTTCTTCTAGTTTTTCTTTTGTTTCTTCTAATTCTGCAGTTCTTTTCGTTAGTAAATCAGTTAAAAGATTGGCGGCTAGCCCGACTAAATAAAAAGTAGCCGTTGTAAATAAAATATTATTAAGAATATAATTTTGCTTATCGCTGGGATTAATTCCTGAAAGAAAATAATATTTAAAATAAACTGTATTAAAAAATGGCAAAAGTACTACAAATATGTAATAAATACTGGCCGCCGTGTAAATCAAAAATGCCCTTTTCCTTGGAAAAACTATGCTTGTAAAAACAATGGGGAACAAATAAAAAATCCCGGTCCATTCGGTTAAACCGGTGTTATAAACAATTACGGTCAGTAAGGGAAGCTCGATCAATATGTCATAGAAAAGGTACAAATTACTTATCCCGGAAGCGGTAGTCTGCCTGTTAACTAAAAATCTAAAAATTAAGCTGGTAATAAGCCAGACCGCCAAGGCGAAAACTATCCAATTAGCCTGAATCGTATAAAAAAGATGGTTCGTTATTTTGAAAAAGATAACGGACAATAAAAATAAAATCAATATCCCCTCTCTTAATCTAAAGGTTATTCTTATCCTGGCTAAAATATCTTTAAACTCCGCTTCTTTATTCATACTTCTTTCATCCTACCAAAAAACCGCCCTCGGCCATAGCCCCGCAGGGCGAAGCCTACGGACGAGGCCCGATTGGCGATAAAAAACGGAAAAACAGGATTTAATAATTTCCCAAAATCGTAACTTTAATATAAAAACGGAGTTGACACCATTTTTTACACATTATTTTTCACAAAAAATCACACTGCCCTGAAATCAAGGTCGCGCTTTTTATTAGCTGTATTTTCAATGGGCAGAGTGAAATAGAAAGTCGAACCTTTATTCGGTTCACTTTCCACTCCAATTTTTCCTCCAAGACTATCAACAATAAGTTTACAAATATAAAGGCCCAATCCCGTTCCTTCCTGAGATCTTACGAGAGAAGGTTCTAATTGTGAAAATTTATTAAAGAGTTTGTCTATTTTTTCCGGAGGTATGCCTAACCCCTGATCTTTAACTGCAATTTTAACTCGCTCTTTCTCCGATTGGGTTACTGATATTGTAATGGTCTGCTCTTTCGATCCATACTTAAGTGAATTATCAACAAAATTATAAATTACCTCTAAAATTTTTTCTTTATTGCTTTTTACAACTATATCGTTTTTTTCTGTATTGATAACCAGTTTCGCTTTTTTATTCTTTAATAACATACCTAATGTTGGCTGAAATGATTGAATAAGGGCGGCTAAATTGATCGGTTCAAAATTAATAATTTCTCTGCCGCTCTCAAAACGTGTTATTGTCAATATTCTCTTAATAATATTATTAAGCATGATGCTTTCGGCGTTAATAATATTTATATACTTTTGTTGCTCGGAATTTAAGGAATGACTTTGTTCTTTCAATATGTCGCTAAATCCGATGATTGAAGTTAAGGGAGTTTTAAGTTCGTGAGCAGAAATATTTAAAAAGTCGTCTTTCAGTCTATTGAGCTCCTTAAGCTGATCTATGGCAATCCTTGCCTCTGCAAGCTCGGTAGTATTTATTCCTATATTTAAAATGGCTTGATTTTCGTCCGATTCGCCTTTTATTACAACGGTACCCCAGTTGACAATTGTATTTTTTCTATTTTTAGTTAAAAGAGCGGCTTCGAAATATTTAATCTCGCCTGTTTTTTCTCTAATTATACTGTCAAAAATGGCTGTTGCTTTAATCCTGTCTTTTTCTAAAATAAATTCATTAACCCAATTTTTGTTCAAAATATCATCCCTATTGTATTCTAAAGTTTCGCAACCAATTTTATTTATAAGAAGAACTTTTCCATCTAAACTAAGGAATGAAATTATAGCTCCCGTGGCATTAAAGTATTTTTCGAGTTTATTTTTTTCTTCTTGCATGACGATTTCCGTCTTCTTGCGCTGGGTAATATCTCTGATAACCACCATAAACCCTTCCACTTTTCCATTCTTTTTAATAGTCTTATTGTTTATTTCTATAAAAAATTTATGGCCATCTTTATGCTTAACTTCCAATTCCAAAAGATTTATTGTTTTTCCCGTTTTGACTATTTTTTTAAAAATGTTGATTATTTGAGGCAGGTCCTTAAGATTAAACATCCCAAGTCTGGTAAAATTTTTACCGATCACTTCTTCCGGCTTATAACCGAACATATCCTCAACTTTATTATTTACATCTATCACTTTCCCAAATTTGTCCAAGTAAACAATTTCGTCATTGATATTTGCAAATATATTACTGAATTTTTCCTCGCTCGTCCTTAATAATTCATCCTTCTTCTTGCGCTCGGTGGTGTCGGCAGAAATTAATATAGCGCTAACGACCTTCTCTTTTGTTTTTATCGGCACTACTTTTGTATTAAACCACACGGTGCCAATCTTTGGTACGACCGAAGAAACTTCATAAACATCTGGATTCCCTGTTTTGAAAACCCTTGCCAGTGAATTCCTCATTACATCGTGTTGTTCTTTTGGCACATAATCATAGACTGACTTTCCGATGGTTTCTTCTATGGTATATGGGGGCATGGTTTTGTTAATAAGTTGAATGGTGCCTTTGCTGTCTACTACTATGATAATGTCATTGGTATTTTCTGTTAGGGATAACCATCTCTTCTCACTCTTCTTTAATTTTTCTTCCATCCCCTTGCGCTCGGTGATGTCAGTGATGGCTCCCACCCAACGATAGGGATTGCCTTTTTCATCACGGACTGCAATGCCACGAGCCCACCAGTAATTATAATTACCGTCTTTTTTCCTGACGCGATACTCAACGTTATATGGCTTATTCTTTTTCAGGTGATTATTTACCGCAACCGTAATCCGATTACGATCGTCTGGGTGAATATTATTCATCCATGCCTCAAACGTCTTCGGAAATTCTCCCTGGGCATAGCCTAGGAGTTTATCGAGATTGCCGAACCATTCAATTTTAGTGCCAATGTCCCATTCGTATATTAGGTCGCTAGAAGACTGGGTCGCCAGCCGGAACCGCTCTTCGTTTTTAAATAGCATCTCTTCCGCCTGCTTTCGAATGGTGACGTCCCTTATGATAGACACTATCTTAATGGAGCCGCCTATTTTTAGAAGAGAAGTTGAGCATTCTAAAAATACCTGTCGGCCCTTCTTGTTTTTAAATGAAACATTAAGGTAGGCTGTTTTGCCGATGAGAGCGTTTGCAAAATTGCGTATGAGCGCTGGCAGCTCTTTGACGGAGAAAAGGCCTATCTTCGTGAAATTTTTCCCTATCAGTTCTTTTTCCGGCCCGCCAAATATTTCCGCAGTCTTTTTATTAATCTCAAGAATCTTTCCGAACTTATCCAGAAATACAATACCGTCACTGATATTATCAAAAATATTCTTGAATTGTTTTTCTGACCCTTCCAACACCTTTTCCTTCGTCTTGCGCCCGAGGTTCTCTTCTGAAAATTGTTTAGTTTTCTTATTTTTCATTTTTACTAATTTTCATAATTCATTCTTTTCAAAACAACATGAAAATATGTTATATTTTAAATAATATAAAAAAACTGGATAAATCTTCGTATTCTTGCCTGTTATTTACCGATAATTGCCTTAACTTTATTGACCAGATTATCAATCTCAAATGGTTTTTCCAATACGTCTTTTATCAATTTTAGTTCCTTGAATTTTTCTAAAGATTCCTGAAAAGATGTTGAAGCAATAGGAAGGGCGGAAATGAGAAGAACGGGAATGTTTTTCAATTTTTCGTCCTTTATCATTAAATCACAGACATCCAGCCCGCTAATTTTTGGCATCATAATATCGAGAATCAAAAGGTCATAATGCCCATTTTTTTTCATCATTTCTAAAGCTTTTTCACCGCCGTAAGCAATATCAATCTCATAGTCAATCTTAGAAAGCAATGAAGCCTTCAAAACTTCGACCGTATTCTCGTCATTGTCAACGATAAGAACTTTCATGGATTATATTAAAATTATTAAATTGATTAAATCCCCCCCCCCATCGACCAAGAAACCTTGGAGAGTATTATTTATTAAAATATTTTTTGATGATATCCAAATTTTTTTCAACCGGGCGAAGAAGCTCCTTCGTCTCTTTATCGGATTCCCGGGGAGAAAATACCATCTTTTTTCCAAAACTCTTTTGATATTGGAGAATAAGCAGGGCGACAATTTCTGCCGGATCTTTATTGATTTTTAACACCCTCCCGTTTTCTTCATTAATAACGAGGCCGTCTATCTTTCCCGCTATCTGGATTGCCTGATCACCCTTATGAGAGCGCATTTGCATTATTATATCGCTGATTATTTCGTAGAATAATCTTTCTTCTTTCGGCACGTCCGAATATTCGTGCGGATTTGATCGGCTGGCCCGGCGTTTTATAATCAATCGGCTTAAAACAGCAAAGGCAATGCCAACCAATATAGTAACAGTTCCATAAAGAATAAATTGGCTGACAAAAATACCGGCGATTTTCCGTTCAACGGAGAATTCAAATTTTGAAGTTGCCGGAACCTCCTGGCCTTCGTAAGTAATTTTACTGGAAGCAATGTATTTGCCGGACGGCAAATCAAGAGGAATTTGGATGTTTTTTACAAAACTGGCCGTTGTCTCAACTGCTACCGTTTCGCTCTGTGAAAAAACAACAACATTATTGCTGTTAAGAATTTGGTAATCAACATCAACATCAACCCTCCGTCCTTCTCCAAAATTTATTAATTTGACGGAGATCGGCAGAAATTCACCCGGCGCTACTTTAGAAACCAGTCTTCCGCTCCCCGTTTCCATCTCATTTGTTTTTGGCTCCGCAGCCAAAATTTGGAAATTGCACCAGATAGCAAGAGTTATTAAAACCAAACTTACTAATGCCGGCAATTTTATTTTTCTAAGATTTTTTTTGAGAATCATCTTCATCTATTGGCAGAACGGCTGATTTAAGTTTCACGCCGGAAATTTTACCTATCATTCCGGTTATTGCCCCTAATTGGTCCGTATTGGCTTTAACCAATATCCCAAAAACTGATTCCTCGTTTTCTAAACTGGGTACGTGAACCGATCCCAGAAAAAGTGATTCAAATTTACTAATTGCTGAAACAACCTCCAGAAAAGCCCGCGACCCTCTTGGAAAACTTATTAAGACAAAAGCCATTCTTATGGGTTTTTGCATAATTTATTTTAGTTCATCCCTCCATTAAACTTAATTAATTCTTTTTCTTTTACATGACCTTTCTTCATCTTTCCCTCCCTTTCTATTATACAACCTTTCTCCTTCTTTTATAAAGAACAAAACCCGCTATTATGAGAATAAGAATACCTATGGCCGCAAAAATAGGCATTAAGAGATTCCGTTGGGATTGTTTGGCCTCCGGTTGAGTTAAAATATCAAAAAGGGCAGGAGAAGAGGTGGGCGTAGTTTCTTCTGTGGGTGCAGGTGGAATTTCTTCTGCCGGCGCCACTGGGGTTTCTTCTGCCGGCGGCGGCGTAACTTCTTCTGCCGGCGCTAAGGGAATTTCTTCTTCCGATAGAATAAGTTGTTCTGCTGCACTGCCTTGAGCTGTCGTAAAGCTGAACTCTTGACCTATGGTATCGGGCGAGGCACGGGAGATAGCTCTGTAGTAATAAGTTGTGTCAGGAGTCAATCCGTTTATCCAAACAGTATGATAAGTTACTCCATTAGTTCCCGGGGGCGTATCCTGCTCTATGATTGAGAAAGCATATCCGTAGTTGGGAGATTGAGTTGAATTAAACTTTCCGGCCACAGTATCATAAATAACCCTGCTGGTTGAGAACAATGTGGTTGACCAATTGATCTTTACCGAATTTGAAGTAACCTGAGTCGGTGTTTCCTGACTGATTGCCATTGTTATGGCTCCGCCCCCGCCACCACCCCCACCGCCGCCGCTCATGCCGCTTGTTGTTGGTGCAGGATTAACAGTTACTGTCACCGTATAATCCTGAGTAGTAGTATCAGCGGCGGTGACGGTATAGATGACAGGACTAGTAAAATCATTAGTAGTAGTGCCGCTTTCTTGAGTAGTCGAGCCGACAGCAACCGAAGATCCGGTAATGGTAAAAGTGGCAACAAGAGCGGTAATATCAGTTCCATAAGGCATAGTTAAGGCGATTGTCGTGGAGCTTTCATTAATTGTTGTTGTGCCTGCTTGATTAGGAACAGTAAATGCGGTGATGGCTTTGGCCGGGTTAGCGGCAACGGTTACTGTGACGGCGTAGGTTGAAGTTGAAGAATCAGCGGCGGTGACGGTATAGATGACAGGGCTAGTAAAGTTATTAGTAGTAGTGCCGCTTTCTTGAGTAGTCGAGCCGACAGCAACTGAAGATCCGGTAATGGTAAAGGTGGCAACAAGAGCGGTAACATCAGTTCCATAGGGCATAGTTAAGGCGATTGTCGTGGAGCTTTCATTAATTGTTGTTGTGCCTGTTTGATTAGGAACAGTAAATGCGGTGATGGCTTTGGCCGGGTTAGCGGCAACGGTTACTGTGACGGCGTAGGTTGAAGTTGAAGAATCAGCGGCGGTGACAGTATAGATGACAGGGCCAGTAAAATTAGTTGGAATTAAAGAAGCCGGACTGACTGATTCTCCGGCGATAGCGATTGTCGGTACAAGAGCGGTAACATCAGTTCCATAGGGCATAGTTAAGGCGATTGTCGTGGAGCTTTCATTAATTGTTGTTGTGCCTGCTTGATTAGGAACAGTAAATGCGGTAATCGCTTTATCTGTATAAGCGGCAACGGTTACTGTGACGGTGTAGGTTGAAGTTGAAGAATCAGCGGCGGTGACTGTGTAAGTACTTGTGGCTGTGAAATCGTGAGCCTCTCCGGAAGCCGGACTGACCGAGGCTCCGTTAATGGTGATTGTCGGCACAAGGGCAGTAACAACAGTACCGTAAGGCATATTCAGAACAATTGTCTTGGCGCTTTCATTAATTGTTGCTATTGATGTTGTTGACGTTTCTTCTCCATACGGATTTTCAGCAATATAATCAATATAACTATTTACTCCCCCAATTTGTATTCCTACTCCATCCATTGCTGTCCAAGAATTATATAGAGTATCCCAACCTGTTTGAGCTCCTCCGTTAAATATATAACTTATTTTGTGGTCAGAACTTCTCCAAAATATCGTTACATAAAACCAACCAGCGGGAGTATCGCCTAATTTAACCCAACTTACACCATTATAATATTTTACTCCCGAACCATCTCCAAAATTCAATACTTGAACCTTATTGATAGCCGCACCCTGACACAACATAAAACTCGGCCATTCACTCGTTAGGGTCTTCATATAAAAAGTAATCTGTCCGTCAGTTAGAGAATTTCCTGATTTCAACGCCAAATTCGCACCGTCTTGCACAGCTTTTGCACCTTCAAAAACAGTAACTCCCTGGACATTCGGCCCATCACTGCCAGAATAAAGAGTCCAGCCTCCCTGTCCTTCCAAATCTCCGTCATTATAGGAATTAAAATCGTCTTCAAATAGTGTCCTCGCTTGGATAGGAACGGTGAAAGCAGTAATTGTTTTATCTGATTCGGCCGCTTTAACAGATTTCGTCGAAAAAGAAAAACCGCCCAGAAACACCAATGTCATAATCGCCAAGGCAACAAATTTATTTAGATTATTTAGATATTTAGATATAAATTTTTTTATATTTTTTCTTATGGTTAGATCACATTCTCTTTCTATAAATAATACAGCCCGCTATAACAAGCATAAAAATTCCAACTCCAAAAAGAATAGGTATTAAGAGATTCCGTTGGGATTGTTTGGCCTCCGGTTGAGTTAAAATATCAAAAAGGGCGGGAGAAGAGGTGGGTGTAGTTTCTTCTGCCGGCGCCACTGGGGTTTCTTCTGCCGGCGTCAGCGGAGCTTCTTCTTCCGGCGCCACTGGGGTTTCTTCTGCCGGCGTCGCTGGGGTTTTTTCTGCCGGTGCCGATGAAGACGGTGGTATTATTGGTGTTGCAATAGCATTAATCGTGTAGTTTCCGTTTATTGAAGCCGAACCGACTGATACACCCTCGCCTATTATATCAACGCCTGTGGCGCCGATAGAGGCTGCACCAGCATTCCCTGCCCTAACTGATACTGTAAGTAATATTTTATCTAATATAGTGCAACTTGGTATACCAATTAAGAAATGAGAATTTGAACAGGTTGGCGAAGATTGCGCCATAACATCGCCTGCTACGGTTATGCTCTGGCAAGATAGATTGCTGAAGACCAATGTGCCCTCAACCGCACAAACCTTACTGCCCGAAGCATTAAATCCTACGGATACGCTAAAGGTGTTCCCGGCGATTTTAGTAAGACTTGCTGGCGAAACATACAAAGATGCGCCAATAGCGTCTGCTATTCCGATAAAACCAACAACCGACAGAAAGATAATCGCTGATAATATAATTTTTGTTTTGATGTTTTTCGTGTTCATATTTTTTATTTTTATATACTCCAATTTAACATTAATAAAGCGAAATCATATTTATCAACTTTTCCATCATTGTTGAAATCACAAATATTAGTTCCTGTTTTGCCCCAATTAGACATCATTAAAGAAAAATCATATTTATCAACTTTATTATCTCCGTTAGCATCACCCTTTTTGGTAGATGGGGATGGAGGCAATGTTTCTCCTCCTCCTCCGCCGCCGCCGCCACCACCACCGCCGCCGCCTCCGCCACCTCCTCCTCCTCCAGAAGCGACGCAAGAACCTCCGCTTAAGGTATATCCTGAGTTACAGGTTGCTGGTCCACAAGTCGGATAAGCGTTATAAGTTGCGGCGTTAGATATTGTTACACAAGTAAAAGTATAAACAGCGGTTAAAGTCTGACTTCCATTACCATCGGCATCATAAGCAATAGCCTTAAGAGTTTTATTAGAATTAATAGAAACGGTGGGGGAATAAAGAGATTTAGTTCTATCAGGAGCGGTGCCGTCGAGTGTGTAATAAATAGCAGTTGAGCCAGCCGCAGTTAAGACCACTGACTGACTTGAAGTATAAACACCAGCGGCTGGAGTAGCTGCCGGCGTAGCGGGCGTGGTAAAGGTCAGATTTAATCTTTCAGTAGTTCCTTCGGTAAAAGTTTTTGTTTGAGCAGCGGTTATCTCATTTCCACCATTATATCCCGAAATTATTGCCTTAAAGTAAATTGTCCCTGTCCCCTCGTTAACAATTAAAGGTATATCTGATTGGGCTCTAAAATTATCGGGGTCAGCTGCTCCGTATTTTCCAGCGGCAGTGGTGGTAAGCGATCCGGAATCACTGCTGGCTGAACCGTAATAGGCTTTAATAGCACTGCCCGAAGGCAAACTAACGCCATTAATGGTAGCCGTTCCATAAAAAGCCACTGGCAAAGTCGGCGCTTGAACAGCCAAAACTGGGAAGGCCAAAACTGCAAGAGCAAAAATAAAAATTAGAAAAGTAAGTTTTTTCATAAATTTTTCTTATACCTATCTCTGGTTTCCGCTTATTCCACCATTGTCTACATTAATATAAACAATGTATCCTCTGGTTTCTCTGGGATTAATTAGATTTCCCGAATCTCCCGCTGTTACCCTGCTGACATAATTATTTGAGTCAGCGGCAAAAGCAGTGGTGCTGCTATTAGCATTACCGGTGTAATCAATTATTTGAGCAATAATCGTGCCTGGTTGTCGGTAAATTAAATCAGAAGTGTCTACGCCTATAGTTAAGGCGTTATTCTGAACCAGGGCCTTTTCTGGAGAAGCCACCCCAATTGAATACCATCCGCTACTTTTGACAAGGGCTGTCGTTTGGAAAGATCTGGAAAAAAGTTTTTCAGTATTAGTTGGACTAGTTTTATAAGTAATGGTAAGCGTTTGGGTGCCAGAGGCATTATTAACTGCGTAACCATAAAGGGGAGCAAAATCTACGCTGGAATGGAAAGCGGCTTTAGCTGCAGCATAAGCTTGCCATTCGCCAGCTACCAACACATAAACTGCACCGTCTCCTAATTGAAGGTCGTCCCAATTAGATGAGCTGGCCACTTTCGGAATTGAGAAAATATTCCAACCCGGTACCAAGGTTATAGTATGACTATCCGGACCGGTAAGATCGATTCCGGCCTTGATAATATAGTAGAAAATAGCAACATCTGAAGTCTTATTTAATCCGTTATAAGCTATAGCTTCCAGGGTGGTGTCGGAGGTAATCTGTATTCCTGCTGTGGTATAAAGAGTGTCTGTATTGTCCGGCGTACTGCCGTCAGTGGTGTAATAAATCCCGGTACCATTATTAGCAGTTAATTGAACAGTGGTAGTATCGTTGTAAATTCCTGAACCAAAATCAGCTGCAGGTAATCCCGGCGTAACAGGAGTTGCATTTACAGTTAAAGTCACTGCGGCCGAAGTAATTCCTCCGTAGCTGGCCCTAATCTCTGTGAAACCCATTGCCAAAGCGCTCGTAGTTCCATTGCTATTAGGAGCAGCAGCTATTGTAGTATCAGAACTTGACCAAGTAACTAAGGCAGTCAAATCATCAGTAGAACTATCAGTATAAGTTCCGGTAGCATTAAAGGTTATGGTAGTTCCTTCGGTGATAGTTGGAGTGACGGGAGCTACCGTAATTGAAGACAAGGTTTCAGCTACGACTGTTAAGATTATGGTATTGCTGGTTGTTCCAGACATCGCGGCAGTGATATCAGTAGTGCCTTCGGCGACTCCGGTAGCTACGCCTGTGCCATCAACGATAGTGGCTTTGCCAGTATCTGAACTGGTCCAATCCACTTGAGAAGTAATCGCGGCTGTTGAATTGTCAGAGTAGGTTCCCATAGCTGTAAACTGTTGAGTAGAACCAATTGGCAAGTTATCGGGCGAAAGAGGAATTATAGCAATGGAACTTAAAATCGCGTCATAAACCGTCAAAACCGTTGAGCCTGATTTGCCTTCCGCAGTGGCGGTAATCGTGGCCGAACCCACTTTTAATCCTTCTGCTACTACACCTGCGGCTGGAGTTGCCGCAACAGTATCGTCAGAACTGATCCATGTGGCAGTTCCAGTTAAATCAGCAGTGCTTAAATCAGTGTAGATTCCAGTAGCAACGAAGGTTATGCCGTCTCCTTTGGTGATAGTGGGGGTAGTCGGAGTAACGGTGATAGAAACTATGGCAGGAACTAAAGTAGTTAAAGTAGCGGTCGCCTCCTTGCTAAGATAGACAGCTTTAATTTCTGAAGAACTATTCGCCTCATCCTTAGTAGTCGCTAAACCATATGCATCGATAGTAGAACTTCCAGATGTCACTGACCAAGTTACTTCAGACGTAACTATTTTAGTGGTTTCATCTAAATAGATAGCTGTAGCAACATACTGCTGAGTTAAGCCCTTGGCAACCGAAGCAGTATTCGGGGCAACAGTGATTGAATAAAGAGTAGCACCGGTTACAGTCAAAGTGGCTGTGCCGGATTTGCCGTCTTTTGTAGCGGTAATCACGGTTGATCCTTCGGCAACCGCTGCGGCTAAACCGCTGTTGGCGTTAACTGTGGCTGTATCGGTATTGGAGCTGATCCAATCAGCAGTTACAGTAGCAGTGGTTCCATTGCTGTAAGTGGCGACTGCAACAAACTGCTGAGCCCCACCCTTGGATACATTGGCCGAGGAAGGAGTAACGGTGATAGAAAATAAAGTCTCGGCTGTTACGGTTATGGTTATTGAATCGGTTTTACCAAGATAAGTAGCGGTAATAGTGGTAGTTCCGGCTAAAACTCCGGTGACTACGCCTGAATTACTTACTACCGTGGCTATACCAGTGTTAGCGCTTGTCCAAATTGCGCCACCAGTAGTAATATCTTGAGTGGTTTCATCTGAATAAGCTGCAGTGGCTGAAAGGTTTTCGGTAGTGCCTATTGGTATAGTGGCAGAAGAAGAAGTGCTAACCGTAATTGAATTTAGGGTAGCGTTAGTTACAGTTAAGGTCACTGCGGCTGAAGTAATTCCTCCGTAGCTGGCCCTAATCTCCGTGGAACCTATTGCCAAAGCGCTCGTAGTTCCGTTGCTATTAGGAGCAGCAGCTATTGTAGCATCAGAGCTGGTCCAAGTTGAAGAAGCAGTTAAATTAGCAGTATAGCCGCCTGAATAAACCCCAGTGGCGACAAAGGTTACAATAGCGCTTTTACTAACTGTAGGAAGAGAAGGAGTAACGGTGATAGAAGATAAAGTCTCGGCTACGACGGTTAAGGTTACTGCCGTGCTAGTTTTCGAAGACATCGCGGCAGT
>Ga0315284_10007528_pt1 | contig 15561 bp, 8 predicted proteins | sample YL17G09_16_MG_FD_203696 | JGI IMG/M metagenome (GOLD analysis project Ga0315284, IMG submission 203696) | Sediment microbial communities from Yellowstone Lake, YNP, Wyoming, USA - YL17G09_16 | ecosystem: Environmental > Aquatic > Freshwater > Lake > Sediment | place: USA: Wyoming | collected... | reverse complement strand
TGCTTACGCGCGCGGCTCTGTCCGGATCGGCTGGCAGGCGGGATTATTGTTCTATTCGGATCGGGAAAAGAAAAACTATGCGGCATTGGGCTGAAGCCCGCCGCCACTGGATAAGGAATGATGGGTCGCAGAGGGCCGCAGCAGGTACTTATGTATTGTGGCCGCGGGCTTTAGCCCGCGCATTGGCACACCCCAGTCATTCATTTTCATGCGCGTGGGTGCGCCCCCGATTCATGAGAAGCTGCTCCGGGTTCTAAAGGAAGGGCCAGGCCCGGAGGCGCAATCACGATCACCGGGGCTGAGGACCGGCAAGGGTCAAGTCTCCTTTTCGTCATAAGAATCCGGCAGCATGGGCGGCATGATGATTGAGTAATAAAGCCGAGCCTGGAAGCTGTGGGAGGATAATGCAATGAAATGGTTTAACAACCTGAAGATTGGAACCCGGTTAACTGTGGCATTTGCATTTATGGCAGCCATCACCGGCGTTGTCGGATATGTAGGCATAACCGATCTTTCCACGGTGAATACCCTGGCGGCGCGGATGAGCGATCTTTCCAGCCTTAAGACCGACAATGCCCAGAAAATGGCGGCGGACATCCACCAGGTTTACAGCTCGAGCCGTGACCTCATGCTTGTCCTGGTCATAGGCGGCCTCGTGGTCGGGATGAGTTTGGGGATCTCTATCGCTCGCGACCTCAGCAAACGTCTGAGCCGGACGGTGCATATGATTCAGGAACTGGGTCAGGGCCATCTATCCGACCGGCTGGGGATGGACAGCAGCGACGAGATCGGCATTATGGCCAAAACCATGGACAAGATGGCGGAAGACTTGAAGAACATCGTGGTTGGGAGCTTGCGCAGGATCGCGGACGGGGACATCTCTGGGAGAGTCGTCCTCAATGACCCGAAAGACGAGGTCGCACCCGCACGGAAAGCGATCATTGACACACTGCACGCCCTGGTTGCCGAGACCGACGAACTCACCCGTGCCGCCAAACAAGGCGACCTCGACAGGCGCGGACATGCCGACAGATTCAAGGGCTCATATCGCAAACTGGTCGAGGGTATCAACGAAACCCTCGATGCTGTCATCACGCCGGTCAATGAAGCGGCCGCTGTGCTGGAAAGAGTCGCCGCCCGGGACCTGAGCATTCGCGTACAGGGTGACTATAGCGGCGGCCACGCGAAGATCAAGAACGCGCTCAATGCCGCGGTCAACAACCTCGAGGAAGCTCTCACGCAAGTTGCCGTCGCCGCCGACCAGGTAACCAGCGCAGCAGGCCAGATCAGTTCCGGTAGCCAGGCTTTGGCTCAGGGATCTTCTGAGCAGGCCAGTTCTCTCGAGGAAGTCTCGAGCAGCCTGCAGGAAATGGCATCCATGACCAAGCAAAACGCGGCCAATGCCATTGAAGCACGCAGCCTGTCCAATGGCGCGAGCACCAGCTCGGAAAAGGGGGTCGCCAGCATGCACCGCCTTTCCGAGGCCATCGTCAAGATCAAGGCCTCGTCGGACGCCACTGCCAGAATCGTCAAGACCATCGACGAAATCGCCTTCCAGACCAACCTTCTTGCTCTCAACGCCGCGGTCGAAGCCGCAAGGGCCGGCGACGCCGGCAAAGGCTTCGCCGTCGTCGCTGAAGAAGTCCGCAACCTGGCCATGAGAAGCGCGGCGTCCGCCAAAAATACTGCCAACCTGATCGAGGAATCCGTCCGCAATGCCGAGGGCGGAGTGTCCATCAACCTGGAAGTGCTCAAAAATCTGGAGGAGATCAACGAGCAGGTAAAGAAGGTTGGTGAAGTGATGGCCGAAATTGCCGCCGCTTCCGAGCAGCAGACGCAGGGCGTCGACCAGGTCAGTAGCGCGGTCGAGCAGATGAACCAGATTACCCAACAGACGGCTGCCAATGCCGAAGAGTCGGCAGGTGCAGCCAAAGAACTATCGGGCCAGGCAGAAGATCTGCAGCACATGGTCGGAAGTTTCCAGCTGAGCCGCGCACGAGGCAGTTCCAGACATCACCTGGACAACACCGCAAATGGCCCCGTTTCTTCGCGCGCCGAGAGGGTGCGCGCAGCAGCTGCGCAGGCGCATACCATGGGCCGGAGGCAGCGCGCCAAAACTCCCAGGGAACTCATTCCCATGCCGGACGAGGAAATCCTAAAGGAGTTTTAAAAAAACAAAGCATCCGGCATGAGTATGCGTCATCCCTAGCCCGCATTTCTCACCAGCTTTCTACTGCGGCGGCGGATCCGGGCATGTCTACTGCGTTGCGCTCGGTCGGGCTCCTCGACGTACTGTCGAGTACGCCTGCGGAGCCCTCCGGTCGCGCGCCTTGTATCCATACCCGTCTGCGCCGCCTCGCTACGAAATCTGGTGAGAAAAGCGGGCTGGCTGCCTTTGCAGTTTCCAGCGGGCTATTCTATAAGCAGCCCCCACACGCGCATGAAAACAGGCTCAAGACCAGAATCCCAAATCTACAAGCATGTGCGGAGGTCGGAAGTCTGGGGTCGGAGGTCGGAAGTCGGAGGTCGGAAGTCGGAAGTCAGAGGTCGGTCTTTATGCGGATTCCAGCAGGCTATCGGCTATCTGACACAAGGAGGTGTAGGGAATCACTCCGACTGACTCGCGGACAACGCGACCCGCGGAAAAGAAGAGCAAGGTAGGGATCCTGCCTGCGCCGTAATGTGATGCCAGATCGGGATTCTGGTCGCTGTCGACTTCAGCCACAAGCAACCGTCCGGTGTATTCCTGCGCGATTTTTTCCAGAATCGGGATTAATTCACGACACGGAGGACACCAGGGCGCCCCGAAGTGCACCAGCACCGGCAGGGAAGCTTTCATGACCTGGTGGTCAAAATCGCCTTCATTTACCTGGATGGGTCGGTTCATCGCCATCGCCAATTACGAGCCAGGCTGCCATTCGGGTCCGGGCGCTTTTCCCGAACGTCCCCGGCAGATTAATGGAAGGACCTTTTTCATGGCGCCATCCGGCAAGCACTAGCGATCATGTCGTGAGGCGAGACCTTTTGGCATATGGATGGTGGATGCCAGCTTCTCGCCCTGTTTCAGGCGCTGATAGAGGATCGAGCGCATGATCAGGCAGGCTTCGTGGATCTCGGGGTGCGTGAGCCGGTAGCTGACCTGACGGCCCTTGCGAATCGCTTCCACGATGCCGACCTGCAGGAGCATGGACATGTGCTTCGAAAGGTTGGCCTTCGAAGTCTGCAATTCCTCGAGCAGCGCGGCCGCGGACATCTCTCGCCTGCTGAGCAGTTCGACGATCTCAAGCCGCGCAGGATGGGCCATCGCCTTGCAGATCTGGCACTGCATCTCGAAGATTTTTCTTGCCGCTTGTTTGTTTTTTGTCAGCATGAGCCCCCAAGTTGTATGGTTGCCATAACAAGAAACAAATATATATCCGCAATCAGGCTTGTCAAGACAAATTTAGAAAACCGACCTATGCGGCAGCCCGCGACGTGCGCGCTGCCCCATGCTGATTGAACCACAATCCGCCCAGGCCAAGAGCCAGGAAGATGATCGCCTGGACTACGGTCCGGTATTGGACCGGCTGTTCGATCACACCCATAATCAGGAAAACCAGACCGAGCGTGCTTATCAGGGCATAGACAATGTACATTGCCCGGCCCGCCCGGCGGCGCGTATCGGCCGTGTCCGTTCCGAACTTGCGGAAGAACAGGATCAGACCCAGCGCTGCGAAAACATCCAGCACGGCGAACAATAGCCAGAAGATGGTGGCGCGGCCTGCGATGGCGTCGGTGCGCAGCACCGGTTCGAGCATGCGCGCATAAAGAAATGCTCCGATGTTCGATCCCAGGAGTGAGCCGAATACCCCGTAAAGAAAGGCATATCCCATATAGACCGCCTTGCGGTCCTGCGGCGCCACGAGGCCGATGAAGCTGTAGTACTTCGGGTGAGCCGTCATTTCACCGATCGAAAAGACCGCGATGCCGGCCACGAAAACCCAGGGATTGCGCGAGAGTGCCAGGAGCAGGAACCCGACGGCGCCAATCATCATTCCCGTTACCATGGTGGGGAGCGCCTTGCGCGTGGTGACAATGCGGCTGACGAGAACTTGCAGCAGGATGATGGTCCCGGCATTGATGGCGGTGACGTGCTCGATGTCAAACTGGAAGGTCCAGGAAAGGCCGATGGCCTGGAGCAATCCCGTTACAGCTGCACTGACGGGAGCCTTGTCAATCACGTCACGGAGGTACCACAAAATCGTGCCGAAGTTCTGGAAGTAAAGGATCCAGAAACCGGAGTAGACCACTATCATCAGCATGAAGCGGGCATCCCCGAGAACCTCGCCGGCGCCGGCCAAAACCTCTTTCAACTTCTTGGTGCTGACCGGCCGAGGGGGATCGCGATAGAGAAAGGCGGCAGGAACCAGCATGGCGGCGCAGTAGGCCGCCGAGGCTGTGAACACGTACTGCCACGAAAAGCCCTTGAGGTAACTGACGATCAGGGGCGCCAGAAAGGCTCCGAGATTGATCATCCAGTAATAAATGCCGAAGCCGAGGCCGGATGTGCGTTCGTCGGTGGTCCGGGCGATCGTCCCCGAGATGATGGGCTTGAATAGCCCCGCTCCGGTGGCCATTACGAGCAATGAGAGGAAGATCAGCGCGTAACTGGACATGTGCCCGGCCGCAAAATATCCGGTCGCCAGCAGCGAAAAGGCGATCAGCAGGATCCGACGGTAGCCGTAGCGGTCTCCCAGCGCCCCGCCCAGGATCGGCAATACATAGGTAAAAGCGTAGACAAGACCCTGCAGGAAGCCGACCGACTGAGTGTCGAAACCGAGTCCACCCGCGGCGATGCTGAGCGTGAGATACCCCCCCAGGATGGAGTTCAGCCCATAGTAGGCAGCGCGCTCGAAAAGCTCCATGACATTGGCGATCCAGAAGGTGCGGGGGTAGTCGTGAAGGATGTTGATTTTGGCCATGATCTCCTCTCTCAGATAAGGACCCCCATGCTAATCCATGCCCGGCAAATATGCACGCAGTCTCAAAACGAATCTCTGCGATTCAGACAGTAGAACATAGCCGGGCAAACAGAGCCGCGCGCGTCAGCAAGCGGATATGTTAAAGTCAAACAGTTCGTGGCCAATACGGCTGAAAGGTTTTCAAATATCCGCTTGCTGACGCGCGCGGCTCTGTTTGCTTATGATTCATCATGCGTGCACAGCCCACTGTCTGAATCGCAGTTATTTATATAACTCCGCCATTGCCGCATGTCAAACGGCTTGGGACATCTCTCTGTGATTCAGACAGTACAAGCTAAAAGCAGCCACGAATGACTTGGTGGCCCCTCTCTCCTTTCGTGCCATTCGTGGCTAGGTTTTTCCCCACTGTCTGAATCGCAGGGACGTCTCTCAATCGGCGAACTCGACCTGTGCGGGAGAAGGAATCAGCTTGCGATCGTAGGCCTCGGCAAGGAACAGGCGGACTGCCTTACGCCCGTCCTCGCCATAGTCGAGCGTTCTGCGATTAACATACATGGATACAAAACGGTCCGCATCTTTGACGGTAAGACCCCGGGCGTATTGCAATGAGTGTTCCAGGGCGGCCTCCCGGTGGTCGAGGGCGTACTGGATGCTTTCTTTGATCAGGCGCGAGATTTCACGGATATGTTCCGGACCCAGATCCCTCCTTATGCCGTTGCCTCCCAGGGGCAGAGGCAGTCCTGTCCGGCCGTGCCACCACTCGCCCAGATCCAGGACCTTGTGCAAGCCGGATTCCGCATAGGTCAACTGACCCTCATGAATCAGTAGCCCGGCATCGACTTCCTTGCGCTCCACGGCGGTGATGATCTGATCAAAGGGCACAACCATGGGGCAGAAATCCGGTTCAAAGAGCTTGAGGGCGAGATACGCCGACGTCATCATTCCGGGGATCGCAATGCTGCGGCCGCGTATGTCCTCGGGTCTCAGCCCCTCTCGAGCTACCACAATCGGCCCATAACGATCTCCCATGCTGGCGCCGGATGGAAGCAAAGCATAATGCTGGGCGACATATGCATAAGCATGGATCGATATGGCTGTCACTTCATATTCGCCCTGAAGCGCCTTCCGGTTCAGGCTCTCGATGTCTTCGAGCCGGTGGGTGAAATGGTATTCTCCGGTAGCAATCTTGTCTTTTGCCAGCGCATAAAACATGAAGGCATCATCGGAATCGGGACTGTGTGCGATCCGTATCTCCATTCTTTCCCCTTTCCATGATCATTAAACAATCTGGGCGAGAGCTTAGTCCCCCGCCGGCGCCTCGTCAACTGGACAATGAAATCCGCTGTATATGAAGGCTAATTCCCGAGAGGGAATCGGCTTAGAGTCCGAGTCATGAATCAGCGAATCGCGGCCGGGGTGGCAATGCCCCTCCTGGTTCAGGTTTGGCATACTGTAACGAATCTGCAACAGCTTCGTATATCTAGTTACCATCACTCGCGATGGTATGGGGAGTCTTGATCCATTTGGCAAGGTATGCCGGAGTTTCCAGCAAAGCTCACAGGAGAAAGCTGCTCCTGGATGTTTAGGAATGTGAGAACCTATATGAACGCTTCCAACAGAAGGCGCAGCCTCCTGCTTGTTTGTCTTTGCCTGGTGGGTGTGGCGCTCGCTCAAGGATCTATTTCCATCAACGGCAAAGTGACCGATCTCAAGGGCGTGCCGATACCAGCCGCAACCGTACGCCTCTTTCTGGGCGAACAGGTAAAGGCAGAAACTCTGACCGACGTAGACGGATCCTTTGCCTTTCAGGATCAGGCTCAAGGCATCTATAAGATTAATATTGAGATGCCGGGATTCTTGAAGGCGGTCAAGGACGCCGTGGATACCGAACAGGAGGCAAGTCGGAACCTCACGATTACCCTGCAATCCACTCCGCCGCCTCCCCGGCCTCGACCAACGCCGACCCGCACGACCACTGAGCAAACGGCCTCGACACAGACAGCTCAGAGCACCACGGGCTTTCAGGCGGTCCAGACGACTGATTTGCCGGGAATGCAGCAATTTCAACAGGATACGGCCCAGGGTGGAACTGAAACAACCATTCCGCGCCAAGATAACATCTTGTTGATTAACGGAAATTCAGCGAGCCTGGATGCTGGCAACCTGGGCGATCCCGGCTTCCGTCAGCAAATGATGGACTCCGCCAGGATGATGGGCTTCCAATTAGACGTATTCGCAGATCCTTCCACGCAAGGTGGCGCTGAAGGGCGCGGCGGCGCACGGGGTGGGGCAGGGGGTGCGGGTGGCGATGCCGGGGGGGTTGGAGGAGGTGGCGGCAGAGGAGGAGGATCTGGTGGTGGCCCAGGCGGGGGAGGCGGCGGTGGTTTCCGCATGGGAGGACCGGGCGGCCGTGGAGCGATTTTCCGGCAACCGAAAATTCAAGGTAGTGTTTCCGAAACCTTCAGTAACTCGGCGCTTAATGCCCGAGCCTATTCACTGACCGGCCAGACGCTCTCCAAGCCAGTTCAAATTGGAGACAATTACAACATTACATTGGGGGGAGTTTTCCCTTTTATTAAGCCAAGAACCACCACCAGCAACACTGGAGGCCGCGCCGGCGGCGGAGGGGGCGGTGGCCGCGGCGGCGGCCGTGGCGGGATGGGCGGCCAGCCTGGGTGGACCTTTACATATAGCGGCAGCCGCAACCGCAGCGCTCAGAATGTTCTGACAACGGTTCCTACCGACCTGGAGCGCGCCGGGGATTTTTCACAAAGCCTCGTCCAGGTTGCTGCCGTCGATCCGCAGACGGGACAACGGATCACTGTGGTGCAACCCGTTCAGCTCTATGCCAACCCGAACAATCCCGCATCGATTTTTACGAAAATCAGCACGATGGACCCGATCGCGCGCGGGCTTCTGCCATACATCCCCTTGCAGAATCTGCCTTGCCCGGCGAACCTGCCGTGTGTGAACAACTACGCAATCCAGCGCAGCCTGCCGGGCACTTCGGACCAGATTCAGGGAAGCGTCAGCGGATTGCGACTTACCTCCAAGGACAATCTGGCGGTCAACTACAGCTTGCGCCGCGGCAGTTCTTTGAACAGCGCCACTTTTCCGGGTCTCGATTCGACGCGGACGAACTCTGGGCAGAACATAGGCCTTTCGGGCAATCACATGTGGAAGGCTCGCCTCAATTCGACGTGGAGGATCACGCTGAATCGAACACGCACGGAAGGCACCAACTCCTTTGCCTACAAACAGGATGTGGAAGGTGCACTCGGAATCACGGGGGTTTCCCGGGAGCCGATCAACTATGGGCCTCCTACGATTAATCTGACAAACTATGGCGACATCACCCTCGCCGCGCCTTCCCTCAACCGGAATCAGACGTTCACGATTTCGAGTGGAATCAACATTATGGGGTCCAAGCACAGCTTTCAGATCGGGGGCGACATCAGCTGGCTCCAGCGCAATACCCGCAGCGACAGCAATGCGCGCGGCTCGTTCACATTCAACGGCTATGCCACAGCAGGACTCGACGCGCACGGGCGCCAGATTGCTGGAACCGGCAACGACTTCGCAGATTTTCTGCTGGCGCTGCCATATTCCACATCGCGCCGTTACACCGATCCGATCAAAAATCCCTGGGGCAACGCTACCTATCTCAGGAATCGCACGTACAGCCTCTATATCCAGGACAACTGGCGGGCACGCTCCACTCTGACGATAAACATGGGCTTGCGCTACGAATACAATGGGCCCTCGTTTGAGAAATACAATCGCCTGGTCAGCCTGGATGCGGCTGCGGGATTCACATCGGTGGCCCAAGTATTCCCTGATCAGACGGGGCCTTTAAGTGGCCAATATTTCTCCAGGTCGCTGGTGAATCCGGACAGGCTGAATTTCGGCCCGCGCATCGGCATTGCCTGGCGGCCGAATGCCAAATCGAGGTTTGTGATTCGGACGGGCTATGGGCTGTTCAATGACAGCTCCGCCTACTCATCGATCGTGGGCCAGTTGGTGAATCAGCCTCCATTCGCCGTTACCCAGAACTTGCCGACGGACTCCTCCAATCCGCTAACCCTGCGAAATGGCTTTCCAACCAATCCCAACATAACCATTCTCAATACCTATGCGATCGACCCGAATTACAGGCCGGCCTATGTTCAGCAATGGAACCTGGATATTCAGACCCAGATTTCGCGGCTCTACGTTTTGACCGTGACTTATATGGGTTCCAAGGGAACGGGTCTCAGCATCACACGGGCCCCCAATCGCACCGGCAATGCCGGCAACTTTACGTTTCAGACAAATGGCGCCAACTCGGTTCTGCATGCAGTCAATTTCCAGCTGGCGCGCCGTTTTTCTCATGGATTTAACATGCAGAACCAGTACACATTGTCCAAGAGCATCGATGATGTCCCCTCCGGGGTGGCGCAGAATGACGCCAATCTAGCTGCAGAGCGCGCCCGGAGCAGTCAGGATCAGCGCCACAACTTCCAGACCACGTTCGCCTATGAATTACCCTTTGGCCAGAACCGCAAATTCTTCGCGGCCGCCTCGACCAAGCTGCTCAATTTTATCGCCGGTTGGAACATTAACGGCACCTTCACCCTTGCCAGTGGAACGCCTATGACGGCGCGCTATACCAGCAGCAGCGGCAGTTCGGGCGCGGCACTGTACAATTCGCTGCGTGCGGATGCCACTGGTATCTTACCCTCAATATCCTGGGGAGACCGCACGCGCCTGCAGTACTTCAATACGACGGCCTTTGCCATTCCTTTGGGGACTTATGGAAACGCCGGGCGCAATACCATTACAGGTCCAGGGAACAATGTGCTGAATCTGTCGATCCACAAAAACTTCCGCCTGGATGAGAACAACCGCAGGATTGATTTCAGCTGGCAGGTCCAGAACCTTCTCAATCATCCCAACTGGGGAGGCGTAAGCACAACTATCAATGCGCTCAACTTTGGGCAGGTAACCAGTATCCGAGGGATGCGGTCTATGACCATGAATCTCAGGATCAACTTCTAGAGGCGCAAACTATGTCCAATACCCGGGTGACAAAAAATCGAGTGCAATTGGGCCGGTTTTCGCTTCTCTTTCCTGCTTGCCTGCTGGGTATCGCCGCAGTGTTGGCGTTTTCACAGGCGCCGCAGGAACAGCCGGCGCGCGCCCAGAAGCCGACCTATCAGGTTGAATCCAATCTGGTTGTGGTCGACGTGACCGTGCGCGATCGAAAAGGCAATCTGATCGGCGATTTGACGCGGAACGGTTTCAAGATATTTGAAGACAATGTGCCCCAGGACATTGTCACGTTCGCCGCAGAAAATGTGCCCGTAGGCCCCGCGCAGCCGGCAACGGCTGCGCCTGCCGGAGTGCCGGAGGCAGCTAAACCGACGGCATCGGTCGTCGACCTTGCTCTCAGTCCGGATCAGCCACCGAAAAAGGAAGATTTGGTAGGCAAGCGGCTGATCATTCTGTTTTTCGACCTGAGTTCGCTGGGTACGGAGGACCTCATCCGCTCCGTAGATACCGCGCACGAGTTCGTCGCCAAGCAGTCCGGTCCCCAGGACTTGGTGGCGATTGCCACTTACAACAACATACTGCAACTGGTCCAGGATTTCACAAACGACCGCGAAGTCCTGCTCAAGACGCTCAATGCCATTTCTTCTCCCGATTCGGGGGACGCGGTTGCGGAAGATTTGAGCGATACGGACACCTCGGATGAAGTTTTTGTGCCTGACAACTTGCAGTTCAATATTTTCAACACCGACCGACGGTTGTCGGCTCTCGAAACCCTGGCGAAAATGTACCGGGAATTCCCCGAACGCAAATCGCTGCTGTATTTCTCGAGCGGGGTGACGACCACGGGCGTTGAGAACAATGCCCAGATTCGATCTACGGTCGACAATGCCAATCGCGCCAACATGTCCATCTATACCGTGGACAGCCGTGGGCTGGTCGCTCTTCCGCCCGGCGGCGGAGCATCCGCAAGAAGTCCGGGCGGCAGGGGCATGTTCAGCGGCGCCCCGATGATGCGTCAGCGATCGAACCTGTCCAGCTCACAAGAGACGCTGACGACTCTTGCCCACGATACCGGTGGGCAGGCATTTACGGATGCAAACGATCTGAGCCTGGCTATCAAGCAGGTTCAGAATGATACGCATATCTATTATGTTCTTGGTTATTTCAGCTCGAATCCAAAGGAGGACGGTAAGTACCGCAAGATTCGCGTCGAAGTGATTCGGCCCGATGTCAAGGTGGAGCACCGGCCCGGATATTTCGCATCGAAGTCTTTCGGTCAGCTTACGCAGCAGGAGCGCGACCTGCAGCTCCAGCAGGCTATGAATGTGGACCGGCCCTTCGCGGACGTGCCGGTGATTCTCCAGACCGATTTCTTCCGGAAGGACAACAGCACAACCCTGGTGCCGATCTCGATCGAGCTCGATGGCGACGGCCTGAAATTCGAAGATAAGGGAGCCAACAAAGAGGGCAAGTTCGAATTCGTGGCCCAGGTCGCAGATCTCAAGGGAAGGGTGACCGGGGTGGCGCGGGATGCCGTTCAAGTCAGGCTTCCAGCGGATCGGGCGGAAAAGATCAAGTCGGGAGGAATCTTTTACTCAACCGGTTTCCAGCTTCGTCCCGGCGAGTACAAGCTTAAGTTCCTGGTGCGTGACAACGGAACCGGGAAACTGGGCGGCTTCGAACAGCCGATCACGGTGCCTGCGTTGGATCTCAAGAAGCTCGATACCAGCTCGATTGTTTTAGGCAATCAGCTGATGAATCCCAGAGGAGATACCGGGTCGGGTGTGGCACATCAGGGGATGATGCGGAGGTTCCAGGAGCTGGGTATTGCGTACGATCCGCTCGTTGTAGGTAACAGGAAGGTCGTTCCGAGCATCGGCAATATTTTCCTCAACCGTCAGACCGTGTACGTCTTTTTCCAGGTGTACGGCGCGGCGGAGGATCAAAAGAGCCAGAAGCCTTCCGTTGAGACTTATCTGACTCTCCTCAAAGACAACACCAAGATCATGGAGTCCCAGCCCGAACTGGTACAGGACTGGACGAAAGAGACGGTAGCATTTGGTGGCAGGGGAGGACCTGGACCGGGTGGAGGCCCCGGAGCTGGAGGAATGGGCGGAATAAGAGGCATGGGGCGTGGTGATATGGGCGGCAGGGCGGCTGGAGGTCCTGGCGCCAGGGGGGCCCTGCCCACAGAAGATCGCAAAGGTGAAGCGACCGTTGCGATTTCCTTGCCTCTGAAGAGCCTCAAGAAGGGAACGTACACTCTTCAGATCCATGTGCGGGACACAATCGCCGACATAAACATTTTCCGGCGCGTTCCCATCGTCATCCAGTAGCAATCGATGCGGCCTGGCCGCCACCAGAATCAGAAAATATACGGTGCGGCAAAGCCGCAACCAAAACCAAAGTTCACCGTAGTGCCGCGGAGAGGAAGAGCCTCGAAGAGGCGGCAATCAATAGCCCTGGCCGTGAGGCCGGGGTTTATCAAGCGAATCGGAATGAGCGCCGAAGGTGCGGCACGAGACCTCTGTGCCGGTCCTTCGGACCTCAATTCCGTGCCTCGCTCAACCACGCCCTCACGGGCGCGGCTATTCACTGCCGGCGCTTCGCGCCTCCCTGCTCTGCGTATCGAGGGTGAAAGTCCTTTCCTTCCTGCAAAGAATTTGCGGATAAGTAGCACGAAACATACGGAATCGTTCTCGCGTGATTCGTGTATCTTTTTCTAGTTGATTCCCCGGAATTTGGACTGCAGGATGGCAATCTTTTCCTGAAGTGTGGGCTGGGGCCCTTTGGGCTCCAGTTCGACTTCGGGCTGAGGCGGCGGTGCCGGCTTGGCAGCCGGAGCATCATTTTTCCCGACCGAATCGTCGGTGTTCCTGGGGCGGGCATGATCTCGCCGCGGACGACCATCACCCCTTCTGTGGGGCGGGCCGCTTCTTCTGCGCGGCCGCTGTCCCATTTCACGATCAGGCTTTGGCGCCTGGTGGCTATCGATGGGAGCATCGGCTCCTGCCGGCACACCATCCGCCGGGCTTGTCGATGAAACTTCAGCCAGGGCGACAGCAGGCGCGCCTTGCGGAGATTGGGCTGGCCGCCGTTGGGTTTTTTTGCGCCGCCTCTGCAATGCCGGGAGCAGGGCCTTCATCGACAGACCGATGCGCTTGGTCTCCACCTCGACCGAAATAACCTTCACCTGGACGAGGTCGCCGACTTTGACAGCTTCGCGCGGATCCCGGATGAAGCGGTTCGACATCTGGCTGAGGTGCACCAAACCGTCCTGGTTGATCCCTATATCCACGAAGGCGCCGAAGTTGGTAACGTTGGTGACCGATCCCTCCAGAGTCATGCCTTCCTTCAGGTCGGAAATGTCGCGGACTTCCGCACGGAATCTGGGCGGCGCAAAAGCGCCCCTCGGATCTTTGCCGGGGGCCAGAAGCTCTTCGCGAATGAACTCCAGGGTAGGCATCCCGATATTGCCGTCGGCGAATTCCTCGAGCTTGAGCGTGGAGATCAATTCCTTATTTCCGATCAACTCGGCAACGCCGACGTTCAGGACTGCTGCCATTTTCTCCACGATCGGATAGCACTCGGGATGAATCCAGGAACGATCCAAGGGCATCTCGCTGTTGGAGACCCTCAGGAATCCGGATGCCATCCGGCATGAGATCTCGTCCATGCCGGGAACCGACATCAATGCCGAGCGCGCTGCGAACGGACCGTTGGCGCTGCGATGGGCCACGATTCTTCGGGCCATGCGATCACTGATCCCCGAAATGTAGCGCAGCATTGCAAAGCCCGTCACATTCAAATCCGCGCCGATTCGGTTGACGCAGAATTGCACGGTCTGAATCAGGCGCCTGTGGAGTTCCTTCTGGTCCACGTCATGTTGGTACTGCCCCACTCCGATGAGCTTGGGATCGATTTTTACCAGCTCGGCCAAAGGGTTCTGCAAGCGGCGCGCTGAGCCTACCGCGGAACGCGTGGCCACTTGCATTTCCGGAAATTCTTCACGGCCGATGCGGGATGAGGAATACACGATCAGGCCGGCATCATTCACGGTGGCGACCATGACGGTCTCTATCTTCTCGTCTGCCAGGATCTGCCGCAGAATTTTTTCTATTTCACGGCCGTTGGTACTGCTGCCGATCGCCAGGGCACTGATATTGTGCTTGCGGATCAATTCGAGTAGGATCGCCTTGGTTCCTTCGATGTCGCTCTTGGGCGGCTTCGGGTAGACCACTGCTTCCTCTACAAAGTTGCCATGCGCATCCACGACGGCGAGTCGGCACTCTTCGCTTTTGCCCGCGTCCACTCCAATGACCGGCATGGATCCCGCGGGCGGCGACAACAGCAGGTTTTCAAGATTCTCCTGGAAAACACGGATCGCCTCGCGATCGGCACGCTCCTTCAATTGAGCGCGTACTTCAGTCTCAATCAAGGGGCGCAAGATGCGGCTGTAGCTGTCACGAGCTGCCAATTCCAGGATCGGCGCAAAAGAAGATTCTCGATCCTTGATCACCAGATCCGTGATCCACTGCAACGCCTTTGCTGAGTCGCACTGGATCGACGATGTGAGGACGCCTTCCTTTGTCCCCCGCCGGATCGCCAGCACTCGATGGGAGGGGATTGAGGCGACCGGTTCGCGACGATCGTAGTACATGGTGTACTTGGTTTTCTGCCCGGATTTGGCCGGGACCACCGTTGAGATAACAAAGCCCTCTTTCCACAACATTTCCCGGAGAGCCTTCCGCAATTCAAAACTCTCTGCGATCCAGTCGGCGATAATCTCCGCCGCTCCCTGCAGGGCCTGTTGCCGGTCAGCAACACCCTTTCCGGCATCGATAAAAACGTCAACGTGTTCCTCCAGGCCCCACGCATCCGGATCCTGACCCCATATGTATTCGGCCAGGGGTTCGAGCCCCTTTTCCCTGGCTTCGCTTGCCCGGGTCTTGCGCTTCGGTTTGAAACGATGGTGCAGGTCCTCTATATCAGCCCGGTCCCAGCGGCCTTCGATCTGCTGGCGCAGTTCTTCGGTCAGTTTGCCTTGCTCAGCCAATGATTTGATCAGCTGCGCGCGCCGTTCCTCGAGTTCCTTGTAAAAGACCATCCGCTCCTGTATGGCACGAACCTGAGTTTCATTCAGCCCTGCAGTGGCTTCTTTGCGGTAGCGGACGATAAAGGAGGCGGTGGCGCCTGCCTCGAAAAGTTCGAGCGTCGCGGCAACGGATGATTCCGGCAAAGCTACTTCCTTGACGATATGTTTGATGATTGCAGGATCCATGCGCGATATTCTTACCGAGCCTTGATCCATAATCAAGGCATTATCTTAGGTCAAGGGAAAAGTAAGTGTTTAGCAAGTTTCCGTCCTTTCGAGGCAGGAAACGCCAAGCTCTGCCAGTTCGTCGAGCACCGGACGGTAAATGTCCGGCGTAGTCGGCCGCAGAACACCCGTTCTTCGGATCCGCTCATTCAGAATCAGATCGGCGCCGATGGCAGCCGGCAACGAGACGGTCCTCGACATGGACGAGTCGCCGTTCGGCACCCCGAAATCGATCAACTGAGAGAGGAT
>Ga0315284_10007527_pt1 | contig 15561 bp, 19 predicted proteins | sample YL17G09_16_MG_FD_203696 | JGI IMG/M metagenome (GOLD analysis project Ga0315284, IMG submission 203696) | Sediment microbial communities from Yellowstone Lake, YNP, Wyoming, USA - YL17G09_16 | ecosystem: Environmental > Aquatic > Freshwater > Lake > Sediment | place: USA: Wyoming | collected... | reverse complement strand
CATCACACCCAAGCCCGAAAAGACCAGCGCCCACTGGGTCACAACCAAAACAAGAATCCCCAGGGCGATTAACCCAAAACCAATGGCGACCATCACAAGGCCCTCCCGCTCAGTGAGGTTTTTAGCACCCAACTCCATAAAAAGTTATCTCATTAAACGGTTAAATACGAGATGCAATGGCACAACACATCATACTCCACCTGGACATGGACTACTTCTACGCACAAATAGAGGAGCGCGACAACCCAACACTCAAAGGCAAACCAGTGGTAGTCTGCATGGTCTCAGCCCGCGAAGGCAGCCTCGGCGCCATCGCCACCTGCAACTACGAGGCAAGAAAACTCGGCCTCCACGCTGGCATGCCCTGCTTCCTCGCCAAAACCAAAGCCCCACATGGGGTTTACATCCCGGCCCGGAGGGAATACTACACAATGGTATCAGACAGCATAATGGAGGCCCTGCGCGGGTACGCCGATACCCTTGAGCAGGTGAGCGTGGACGAAGCATACATGGACGTCTCAACCAAGGTGAGCGGCTACGAAGGGTTGATCGAATACGTCAAGGCAATCAAGGACTCCGTGCTGAAGCGGGAGAACCTCACCTGCAGCATCGGCGCAGGCCCGAACAAACTCATAGCGAAGATGGCCTCGAAGGTGAACAAACCAGACGGCTACAAGATAATCCCCCCCGCTGAGGTGGACTCCTTCATCATAAGCCAGCCGGTGTCGAAGATACTCGGAGTAGGCGAGAAGACACAAGAGAAGCTTGCTGAACTTGGCATCAGAACAGTAGCCGACCTGCGCAACCTAAACCGCGACGAGTTAACCCGCGAATTCGGCCAAGGTCGCGGAAAACTCCTCTACGAAAGCGCACGGGGTGAGGACGAATCACAGGTCGTCGAACGCGTCAAGGAACAGTACGGCCGCCTCGCTTCGCTCAAACGCGACAGCCGAGACACGGAGGAGATGAACGCCCTGATAGACTCGCTCACGTCTGACGTGCACTCTCGACTGCTAAAAAACAACATGGCATACAAAACCGTATCGACTACATTCGTCCTTGAGAACATGGAAACGAAAACCAAAAGCAGGACACTACAGGCTAAGACACAAAACCTCGACGTCCTGCGAACAACAGCGAAAGGCCTGCTCAGGGAATTCCTCGCCGAGAACCCAACATTAATCCGTAGGCTAGGAGTGACCGCATCCGGCCTCGCACCAAGCGCAGGGCAGAAATCAATAACAGACTACTAATCAGACGCTCTTTCTTGCGACCCCTGCCATGCCATAGTTCCAGAGGTTGTTCTTGCGCTCCATAAGCCTGAGCCTGTTTCCAGCAAGGGCCTTAACCCAACTCTGCCTGTCGAACATCCCCTCGAAATCATGTTTGAGGACGTGTTTCACGAAAGGACTCCTCGCAGCGTTCTCGTATATCTCACCGAAGGCGAAGTACCCCCCCGGCTTCAGGACCCTCGACACCTCCTCAATCCCCCGTATCCAATCCTCAACATAATGCATGGTGAAGAAGTCGAAGACGACATCATAGGAGCCATCGGCAGCCTGCAGGCGGGTGACGTCCCCGACGGCGACATTAATCCTCCCATCATAATCGGCTCTCACATGCTTTTGGGCTTTATCCACCATATCCTGGTCGTTGTCGACTGCGTCAATCCTCCGTGGCTTGAACTCCTCATAGAACAGGACCGAGCCGACCCCCCTACCGCAGCCCACCTCCAAAGCGGTGAAACCAGGCTTCAAATCCACGAGATCCCTCCACAATGACACAATCTGCCTCTTCTGGAATGTCGTCCAGAGCATATTATTAAACAGGAGACCCTCAACCCAGTTGACTCTCATGGTAAAGTAAATAGCAGCCTAAAAAGAAAAAGCACCTTATAAGTGATGATATCTGTTTCCTTAAGGGAACATCCTATGATTTCACTTGATATGGCAGCATATCAACATATCAAAAACCGCCCACTAAAGTGGGCGGTTTTTTATATCCCAGGACAAATAAATAACATGCGAACCATTCTAACACTAATTCTCGCGGCAATGCTCTGCGGGTGCATGGGACCCCAGGGGGAACAAACCACAACGACGCTCCCAGCCCCCAAAACAATCACCCTAGATGAGGTGAAAACACAGGCGATACTATACGTCCAAACACTCCCAGGCCACGACACACAAGGCTGCAACGAAGAGACAGTGAGCCAAAGCACCACAGCCCAATCCTGCACGAACTGCTTCGAAATCACCATAGAATACAAATGCCCAAGCAACGACACCCCAGGCGCAAGAGAACTGCGCAGAGCCTACGTTAAACTAGCCGGCGCCAACGTGACAGGATACAACGAAATAAAAGTGGGACTCCTATGTCTCAAAGACAGCGACTGCCTACCCAAAAAGCCACAAGATGGCGTCGACTACTCGTGCGAAAAAGGCATCTGCTCAGTGCAAGCACTCACCAGCCAGGCATCAAAACACTGTATCGAAGCAGGCTACAAAGTCGTCGCTCGCAACCAACTGAACGGGGGGACATATAACGTCTGCGTCTTCCCAAACGGCAACGAATGCGAGGAATGGCAGTACCTCTACGGAAACTGCGACCCATCATCAGGCAACCTAACCTCATGCATTGGATACCCTGCGGGGCAGATATGCGCAACCGACTACATACCAGTCTGCGCCCAACACATCATAAGCGGCAACGAGTCAGATATACAGTGGGTAGACTTCAATAACCCGTGCTCCGCTTGCACTACACAAACAAAGGACAAGCGCCCGAAAGGCTACGTGATGGGAACATGCCCGCCAACAACATCAACCACACTCGGTATAAAATCCTTCATGGATGCTGCCGCCCAATACTGCGAGCAAATGGGCTACTCATTCAGGATAAGGAAGTACTTGAGTGGGAATGAATACGGGGTTTGTGTATTCGGAGTCGACGACGAATGTGACGCACAAGACTACTTCCACGGAAGATGCAAACCCAAGAATCCAAACTAACGCCGTTATTATACGAGGCCACATATTATTTTACACATTGGCGATTAGGGTAGAGTATCTGCTTACTGGAATGGTCGTCGCGCTCCTGCTAGCTATGGCGCTCATAGTCGTAGTCTCCGCGGCGTGGCTGATACTCAAACCCCAGATAAGCTTAGATTCCATAACATCAATATTTGCGCCAACAACCACCACGACAACATCCTCGACTACCACATCCACCACATCAACGTCCACGTCGACGTCCACAACCTCCACAACCACGACCCTCCCGCCGACCACCACGACCACGCTACCACCATTCTACATATGCGAGGACACCATAACCCAGACTGGGATGCTCAACACCACCTGCCAAGAGAAGATTTCTGGAGCCAACGGGATCAAATTCTCGAGTGCTAAATCCTCCTTCAAGGACTGTACGATAAAAGCCCAAGTAATCTACAATCTCACCAACTCCATAGGAGCCTATGATGAATACAGGTCCAAGATAGACGGCAGCATATGCCAATATGGGCAGGTAAAAATAACTCCCAGCCAGATTAGTATGTTCCTCACTTACACTATACCCCAGCACCTGAATGCCACAAGGGATGCAGTGCTCGTAAAACCGTAGAACACTTATATATCACCAAAAACAATTAATTACCAAGGCTAATCGTTTCCATTGCCATGACACAAAAAAACAACAGGGGCCTCGAGGGCCTAGACGCACTGATACTGTTCATCGCCATCGTCCTCGTCACCGCTGTACTTGGCATATTCCTCATTACATCCACTGGGACCATGATACAAACCTCACTAAGCAAGAGCACCGCGGCCAGCAAGGGCGTCACATCCGGCCTTGAGGCCATAGGCGTCATCGGCGAGGATGCGAGCCTGACAGGAACCCCCCATAAAGTCTCTAAACTACATATAACCATTCGGCTGATGCCAGGAACCAACCTGATGCCAATGAACACGACCCTGATAATCTACCAGTCTGAAGGTGTACCTGAGGCGATATCATTCAATACCACCTGCTCGGAGACGCCAGCAACATGCGTCCCAGCGTCCTCGGACAGGTACATGATATCCTACGTGGACAACAAATCCAGCACGCACGAGAACGGCTATATAGCAACAGGAGACGTAGCAAGGATAACACTCATGCCTATGAAGCCCATCGAAGAAAACCAGGAAGTGAGGATAGCCATCGTCCCAGCCCATGGGCCAAGGACCATAATCGAATTCTACGCCCCCAACGACATGCTCAGAAAATCACAGTCCCTCTGGCCAGTAGCATAAACCTACGGGTGCATAACATGCTTCAGGACTTCCTCGAACCATTCATCGCAGTCGGCGCAGCGGAGCTGGGGGACAAAACACAACTTGCGATTCTGCTTCTGTCAACAAGGTTCAAGGAAAAAATCAAGTTTCTAACTGGTGTAATGGTGGGGTTCCTCCTTGTTGATGGCCTCGCAGTCGTTGCAGGCGCCTGGGTGGGGGCGATAATCCCGAAAAACATACTGGCTTTGGCAAGCGGATTATTATTCATCCTCTTCGGTGCCCTCATGCTAAGAAGCGAACAGGAACATCATGGAAGCGCAGCCTCCTTCGGAAACGGACCTCTAACGCAAGGCTTCATCATGATATCAATAATGGAATTCGGAGACAAGACACAACTGGCTGCGGGGCTATTCGCGACCAAATACAACCCCCCTCTAGTCTTAGCTGGGGCCTTATGCGCCCTCCTAATCCTGTCAGCAAGCGCAGTGTACCTCGGCGATAAGGTACTCAAAAGGATAGAAAAGAAGACGGTCACTATGGTGGCTGCGGTCGCATTCATCCTCATCGGCTTCGCCTTCATACTCTACTGACCGCCTCTCCTATTCAACTCCACGACCGCCTCGATATGGGGCGTCTGCGGGAACATGTCAAACAACGCAGCCGACTTGACTTCATAACCAATGAACTTTGGGATGTCATTCGCAAGATTCCCCCTGTTGCATGATATGTAAACTACCGCCTCCGGCTTCAACTCATTGATTCGCTCCACGGTCTTCGGGTGCATGCCCCTCCTCGGCGGGTCAGTGACCACAAATAGCGGCCGAGGGAAGTCAAGCGATTTCAACTTCGACGCATCATAGGGCACAGCCTTCACGTTGGCGACGTTGTTCCGGATGATGTTCTCCTGCGCTGCCATAATGGATTTCACATCATTCTCAACGACACTCACGCCTTCAAACAAGTCGGCGTTGATTATCCCGAATGTGCCGACGCCGCCGTAGAGGTCGAGCATGTGGGCATTTTTAGTCTCATACCCCCCTAGAATCCCGCTGACGTGCTCGTGCATCATCTGCGACACCTGCGGGTTGTTCTGAAAGAAACCTTGGGCGTGGAACATAAATTCCCTGCCACTATAAACTTCAGAGAGCATCTGCGACCCCTTGACTGTCATGTAATCGTCACAGAGGCTCGCCTCAGTCTCAGGCTTCAGGTAAGACGCCATGACCGTATCCGCGGAGGTGACCAATGCAAATTCCCTTATCCTCTCAACAGCCTCCGGGAGCCTCTTTGACTCCTTGTTGAGGATGAGGGACACTGATGAGCCCCCAGACGGAGCCCTGATGACAACGTGCCTGAACGAACCAGTATGGGCTCTCACGTCAAATGCGTCGACATCCCTGAAGAACTCCCTGACTTCAGCGAGAACCTTATTCACTCCCCCGTTGGATATGACACAACGCTCGACGTCAAAGTGCCTGTCCCACCTACCCCTCTCTCGAAAACCCAGCCCCCCAGGATAGAAAGAGAAATCCATCCTACTCCGATAGAAATACTCACTGCCGACACTGGCTGAAACTTTATCTAACCCAAGGGTATCAGCCAACTTCGTCCTCTTCCCATCAACCTGCAGGCTATAGTCCACGTCCTGCAGGCTGCAGCCGCCGCAGACTCCGAAGTACGGGCAAAGTGGCGTTGCCATAAAAAGAACAGACCTATAATCCCTCAATGATGCGAATCTTCCTTATCCTGCTGAGCCTGACACTGTATACGTGATCGTACCAGTCCTGCCCCCTCCCCTGGTTGATTTTCCTGGTTCCCGCGAGGTTGACGAAACCCCTCAACTTAGTGGGGAAACTCCAACCCTCAACGTAACCCGTGCACTTGCTGTTCTTGGTGTAGCAGATGAGGAAAGTCCCCCTCTCGATGCCCTTATCCACCATCTCCCTCCTGAACCTCTGGTTGTTCATATGTTAAACCATACGCTTTTATTTTATTAATACGTTTACCCGTGTAGATAGTCATATGGTCGACGTAACCTGCATCGTGATACCACTCACCCTAGTCCCGATAATAATCACCATAGCGGCGGCCATAGTCTTCCTGAAATACCCGGACAAGCACAGCTCAATCATCCTCCTATCAGTAGGTTTGATGCTGCTCATAGCGCTCGTAGACCTGCTGACAGACCAGTTCTTCGTCCTCAAGCGGGACACCATGAGCTTCCTCTTCAGCAGTATAGTCCAAGGTTACTCGGCGATGATAGGTATCCTGGGTGCGTTCCTAATATTCTACATCGAGGGAATCAAGAACAAGATAGTGGGCATACGCAAGGAAGTCATCCGCAGAGTCCCAGAACCCGACTTCTCGAAGACGTTCTCCAACGACGAGGAATTCATCGACTACCTCCGCGGCTGGAGCGAAGGCCACAAGAAACTCGAGTCACCATACCGGACTGTACAATACAGTATCGTGATGCTCACGTCCCTCGTGCGGGAGGAGCAGAAGATGAAGATGATAATCAGCAACCTGTTCCTGTTCCTGTTCACGTCCATCTTCATCGCCATGGTGATGCTGCTCATCCAAGACAGCTTCTCCGCAGAAGACTGGGTATTCAAGATTCTCGTATACTTCCTATTCTCCTTCTCACTCACAGCACTGATGTCCGCGATATACGGGGTCTACAGGATAATCTACCCAGACAACGCGGTATAAACGCAATAGCCCCGGGGCGAGATGTCACCCCCGAGAGGATATAGTAACGGCAGATATCCCGCTTAGAATAAGTGACTTCTGCTACCCGTCTATGCTCGCATGATTAATGTGCCCCTACAGCAGCAGTCGGACTGGACTATTTGCTTATCACGGTCTCGAGTTTCGTGACTATCCTCTTCAGGTCAGCGATTTTGGCCTCCTGTTGCATGAGCATCTCGCTGAACTTCTGCCTCTCATTAGTCCTCGCGCTAGTCTCCTCTATGGCCTGCGCGTGTAGTGCGAGCTCCACGTCAGTCTGTGTTACGATACCCACGAGTTTTCCGTCTTCGACGAGAGGGAGCCTCCTGAAGCCGCCTGCCGACATCAAATCGAATGCATCGTATATGGTGGCCGCGGGCTTTGCTGTGACAATCGGCGAGTGCATCATCTCCTTGACCTTGAGTTGGGATGGGTTGCGGTTCTCCGCGACTATCCTCTTGGATATGTCCCGCTCTGTGATGATGCCGATGAGTTCCTCCCCCTCCATCACAGTGAGGGCCCCGATGTTCTTGTCTGCCATCACCCTCGCCGCATCCTGGATGGTGGCGTCCTTATCGATGGTGAAGACCGGGTAAGACATTATATCCTTTACTGTTTTCATAAAACCCCTCCTATGGTATTTATATTGCATCTCCTTTATAATAAAACATGCGTTTTACGGTGGCGTTAATCGCGTTATTGGCGCTTTGCGTGCTCATCTCAGGATGCACTCGGGAGCCTACGTGCAGCGACGGGGTACAAAACGGTCTTGAGACCGGCGTAGACTGTGGGGGCCCCTGTCAACCGTGCTCTATCGCGCAATCGACTAAACCAACTACTCTCAGGCAAGAGGACTGCTCACTGATAGCTAACGTGACCCAGAAGGACGTCTGCTACTTCACCAATGCAGTCAACGCCCAGGACAGTAACGCCTGCGCTGAAGTCCAAAGTTGGCTCTGGCGCGACCAGTGCTACAGGAAGGTGGCCTCAGTCGTAGGTGATGCGACGTTATGCGCGAAGATAAACAACACATTCGAACACGACGAGTGCTTCAGCGACGTGGCTATAACAAACCGCAGCGACGCGCTTTGTGATGAGATAACAAGCCAGGAGCAGAAGGACACGTGCCTGTTCCAAGTGGGGTTTAACACTAAATCCAACTCATCCTGCGGGAAGATAGTGTCTGCGGCGTCAAGGTTCAGGTGCCTCGCCCTCGTCAACAAGGACAGCAAATACTGCGAGAACATCACCGAGAACAAGACCCGCGACTTCTGCTTCGGCAAGGTCGCCTCAGTGAACCCGGACCCCTGGTATTGCAGGACGATATCAGACCCTAAGATAGCAGACGATTGCATGGTTGACGTCGCAGTCAAGAAAATCAACGACAAACTCTGCAGCGAACTCAAGAACCAGACCCGCCTCACCGAATGCCAGGATGGCGTCGCAAAGGCCAAAAAGAACATGCAGAACCTAGTGAGCGGCCTTGAAAGCCAAGGGGCGAAACTGCACACTGAGTAAGTAATACCTCTGAGTTTTTCCCTTCACTGTTCCGGGTATTCTATCCTGTTGTCGCTCAGGTGTCTCCTCACCGGCTCAAGTACGGTCGCAAGGTTTACAGAGACCATGCTCTTGAGGTCTGCTGGGTGCAGTTTCTTGTTCAAATAGTCGTTTTTCACGTCCTCAAAACTGCCGTACTCGAGGTCACCGCCGTATTTAGCGGGCCTTGAGACCTTGAGTTTCCCAAGGCGCGGGAACAGGAGCAGTTTGCATGCGTCGAGTACCGGGTTATTCCCGGCCTCAGGCGGGCAGTAAGCACCGTTTATCTTCTTCTTGATGCTCTCGGGGGATTCATCGACTCCGATTAAGGTCTCAGGCTTGCTTGAGGACATCTTGCACTCAGGCCCCTGAAGCGAGCACAATAGCGGAGTGTGGATACAGACTGGCTTTTTGTAGCCGACTCCCTCAAGGGTCTCCCTCGCGAGCATGTGAATCTTCCGCTGCTCAAGGCCGCCGTATGCGACGTCAGCGCCCAAAGATTTGATGTCCATTATCTGCATGAGCGGGTAGATGACCTGCGAGACCCTCGCATTCTCTATGTCGCGTGCGACCTCCTGCATGCTCCGCAGGGCGCGGTTCATGGTAGTGTCCAATGAGAGTTGGAGAACATCCTGGACATACTCCCTTTTGAACTGGAAGTCAGAGCCTTTAACGTACTCCGCCTTGTTGAGGCCGAAGCCCCTGAAGCATCCAGTCCAGTAGTCGACCATCCGCCCAATCCACTCTTCGCTGCCCTTGCGGTTGAGGAGTGTGTGGACGTCAGCGAAAAGGACCTTCACATTGAATCCGGCCTGCTGCAGGTCAAGGAGTTTGCAGCATGTGACCATGTGGCCGATGTGCACCTGGCCTGAGGTCTCGTATCCGCAGTACACGATAGGGTGCGGTAGTTTCAGGACATCGGACAGTTCCTCTTCTGTGACGACTTCGACGGTGTTCCGCAGGACGAGGTCTCTGTCGATCATTTCTTCAACGCCTCAAGCTCGCTTATTATGTTCCAGATGACAGTCTTCGCGTGCATGGAGATGTTCACGTCATTGGTTATCTCGTCAAGTGAATATATGGCTGAGGTCACAGTGACATCCAATCCCTTGTTATCCTTGCTAAGGTCACTCTTGACCTGCGTTAGAACGACCTTAATCCTCTTAGGCATTGAATAGTCGGCCAAAACCTCGTCTATCTTGCCAATAACGGCTTTGACGTCCACCATAATCACCAGAGTCAGATACGCTTTCGATGAGTATGTTATGTGCGTTATGCGTTAAAAAATGGATTTCTTATATGGCAGCCTAATCTCGAGTATGTTGTTTTTAAACTGTATTCTTGCATCCTTCGGGTCAGTCCTCTCGCACTCGAAGGATTCGGTGTAGGATACTATACTACCGGAGAGTACGGATATAGTGACCTCCCTCTCGGATACGTTCACCCTCAAATCCTGCGGCTTCACGAGCGGAAGCTCAGCGGTTATAAGCAGTCCATCATCCGACTCATCCACCTCAAAGTATGGTTCAGCCTGATTCTGCTCACGCATCGCAGACGCTGCGGTAAACAGGTTCCTGCTCAGCCTCCAGAGAAAGTCCTCAAAGTCCTCCATGATATTAATAACGCTGGCGTACTTATTAAATTACGTGGAGATTTATCGAAAGGGGGCGGAAGCCAACCTATATCGGGACGATGGGCGACTAATCAAGGAGAGGGTCAGGAAGAACTACCGCATACCTGAGATTGATGAGAGACTGCGCCGTCAGCGGACTGCCAGTGAGGCGAAGAACCTGGAGCGCGCGCTTGAGTTCGGCGTGAAAGTCCCGAAGGTCCTCAAATTCGACAAGCGCAATTTCACGCTCGAGATGGAATACGTCGAGGGCGACCTCGTGAAGGACCTTATCGACCGCGGGCAGCGGGTGCCTGAACTCTCTTCCGAAATAGGCGCGATACTCAGGAAGCTCCACGACAACAACCTAGTCCACAACGACCTCACAACATCAAACCTCATCAGCACCCCATCCGGCATATACATCATCGACTTCGGACTAGCATACCACACCACCCGACTTGAGGACAAGGCGATGGACCTCGTCGTGTTCAAAAAGAGCATACAAGCCGGTCACACACTCCAAGCGCAGGAGATATGGGATAACCTCCTTGTCGGCTACCGGCCTGGCAGGGAGACTATGGCCCGTGTCGAAACGATAGAGAAGAGGGTCAGATACAAGTAAGCCGGGGGTATGTCAACCCATCCTCTTCTGTTCAATAACCTTATTAACTACATTACATTAAGTTTCTTCCATGGTTACTGCCAAATCAAAGAAGACATCGGAATCATCGGAAAAACAGCCTCAGCAGCCTCCTCAGGATGTTAAAAAACCTATTATAGGCCTTAAACTGGCGGTTTTGCGTTCTCTAATGGACGAACTGGACGACAACCCAAAGTTGCAGAAGGTGTTCGGGAAACCCGTCTGCGAGAAGATGGGCATTTCAGCTATAGGCAACAACATAGTGTTTATGGAATTACCCACAGTCAAACTAAGCGCTGAAGATAAGGCGACCTACTTGGCGGAGATGGACTCAGTCATGCGGAAGCGTTTCGGCAGGAAGTGACGCGGCTTTGCACTTAAAATCATGTTTTTGAGTGAATAAAGGTGCAGATTGATGAATTTAGGTGCAGTTTTGTCGAAAGTATGCATTTTGTTGAAAAAGTAGGTTAATAAATCGAGAAGATAATACTCTCTTAAAAATGGTTAAATGTAAACTCGTCGATGTGGTAGTGCGGAATTATCGAGAGGGAGTTATACGAGCCTATAAAACGGGGAAGAAAAACGATAAGTGGATAGACGGTTGCTTAAAAGCATCTGGTTAATAAGTCTAACAGTAACAAAATGAGTATTACTTCTTGGTTAAAACTGGCATTAGTAGGATTCGGTTCATTTATCATCCCCGGCATCGGACATTTCTATCTTGGACGGAATTGGAGAGGCATTGCCTTATTGGGCATCTGGCTAGTTGGACGTATTATCTCTAATTATCTCTTACTAATTGGTACTGCCATTATGGGTGTTACAGGTTTAATCTCAGTTATAGACTTTATTAAAGAATTCCTCAGACAAAATAGGCAGGTCTGAGTTTATCAACTGTTTTTACAATAGTGCTTGGCTTTTAGGTGCAGCCTATGGAATAAAGGTGCATAACCCATTAAATGTGCAAAGCCAAGTGACACGCAAGCTTATAAACCTCCCCTGCACTATATTCTCCCGTATGAGTGGATTCAGGTTTAATCTGCTGGCCTCAATAGGTATCATCTTGATTATTGGAGCGTAGGCTCCAAACAACACACTACCATACGGATTCGAAACGAATTCTTGCTTTTTTTGTTAAACAAACAATAGTATCACACATAAGATGGCCCACATAATGTTTTTGGACACGACACTCAGGGACGGCGAACAGACCCCCGGGGTATCACTCACGACAGACGACAAACTCAAGATAGCGAAGGCCCTGGACGGCCTGGGAGTTGACGTGATAGAAGCCGGCAGTGCATGCACTAGCGAGGGGGAGCGGGAGAGCATCAAGGCGGTTGCGAACGAGGGATTGAAGGCCGAAGTCGCGAGTTTCGCGAGGATAATGAAATCCGACGTAGACCTCGCGCTCGCTTGCGAGGTGGATACGGTCTTCCTAGTCGCACCCACCTCGGACCTGCACATAAAATGGAAGCTCAAGAGCACCAGGGAGGATATACTGGCTAAAGTCACCGAGTTGACTGAGTACTGCAAGGACCACGGAGCGAAAGTCGACCTATGCTGCGAGGACGGCTCAAGGACAGACTCGGAGTTCCTCCTAAAGGTCATGAAGGCGGCGACAGAAGCCAAGGCTGACAGGTTCACGGTCGCAGACACGGTGGGCATCCTGACACCAGAGCGGACTGCCGAACTCTTCGAGAAAATGACGTCAAAAGCGAAGATACCAGTGGGCGTCCACTGCCACGACGACTTCGGGATGGGTACAGCCAACACACTCACAGCAGTCAAACACGGCGCGAGGATTGTTGACGTGACAGTCAACGGCCTTGGGGAGCGCGCCGGCAATACAGCGCTTGAGGAGGTCGCGGTGGGTATAAGGCTCACGACAGGACACAAGTGCAACATCCGCATAGAGGGGCTAAACAGGATAAGCAAGCTCGTCGAGAAGCTCACGAAGGTGCCTGTGCCGCCGAACAAGGCGATTGTGGGCGAGAACGCGTTCACTCACGAGGCAGGCATACACGTGGATGGGATACTCAAGAAGCCGAGCACATACGAGCCGATAAAGCCGGAGATAGTCGGAGCCAAGAGGAGGTTCGTCCTCGGCAAGCACGTCGGCTTCAAGAGCGTCAAGAAGATGCTTGAGGACACCGGGTTCAAGATGACAGACGAGCAGATGAAGACTGTCTACAACGAGGTCAAGACGATAGGCGACAAGGGCAAACGCGTCACCTCAGTCGACCTGGACACGGTCGCAAACAGCGTCCTTGGAATACGCAGGGAAGCGCCAATCAAGCTACTGGAACTCGTGGCCACGGCAGGTAACAAGATAACTCCCAGCGCGACAGTCAAACTCCAGATAAACGGCGATGAGGTGACGTTCAGTGGAACTGGCGATGGGCCGGTGGATGCGGCGATAAACGCAATCAAGGTGGCGACAAAGGACGTTCCTTTCAAGCTAGTCGAATACCACGTTGACGCGGTCTCCGGAGGCAGCGACGCTGTCGTAAAGATACTCGTGAAACTCGAAAGCAGGGGGAAGATTGTCACCTCAGAAGGCGCAGGGACTGACATAGTACTCGCCTCGGTCGATGCTATGATAAACGGGATAAACGCCATAATGACGAGGCAGGGCTAAGCAAAGGCTTATATGAATCGAAAACACAGTATGTAGGGATTAGGATGCCAACCATATCGGAGAAGATACTTGCCGCAAAGGCTGGGTTGAAATCGGTCACAGCAGGGGAGATTGTGGAGGCTAAGGTGGATTATGTGATGGTCAACGACGTCACCGGCCTTCCGGCATTCAGTGTTTTCGACAAACTCGGTGCACCGCCCATAGCAGAAATCTCGGTGCTGATTCCAGACCACTATGTCCCAAACAAGGATGTGGCAAGTGCCCAGCAGGCGAAGGCGATGCGGGAGTTCGCGAGGAAATACAAGATAAAGAACTACTTTGAGGTCGGTCGCGGCGGCGTCTGCCACCAGCTCATGATAGAGAAGGGTTATGTGGCGCCAGGCAGGCTTATCGTCGGGGCTGACTCGCACACGTGCAGTTACGGCGCACTCGGAGCGTTCGCGACCGGGATAGGTAGCACCGAGGCGGCCTGTGCGATGGCGTCCGGGGAACTCTGGTTCAAGGTCCCTCAGACGCAGAAGTTCACGGTCGATGGCAGACTCGGCAGATACGTTATGGGCAAGGATGTCATACTCCATGCCATAGGCGACGTCGGAGTCGACGGCTCACTCTACAAGACGATGGAGTGGTATGGTTCGGCGATAAAGTCGCTGCCCCTCTCCGACAGGATAACGATATCCAACATGGCGATAGAGGCTGGGGCGAAGGCAGGCATCATACCTGCTGACAAGAAAGTCGACGAATACCTCAAGGGCAGGGTCCGAGGGAAATACAAGGCCGTATACAGCGACAAGGACACTGAATACTCTGAGGAATTCGAGTATGACGCTAAGGACATCCCATGCACCATAGCGGAGCCGTTCCTACCAGAGAACGCTAAAGCGGCGGCGGAAGTAGATGTCCCCATAGACCAGGCTTACCTCGGCTCCTGCACCAATGGGAGGATAGAGGACATGCGAGTCGCAGCGAAGATACTGAAAGGCAGGAAGGTGAACCCGAGCGTGAGGATGCTCGTCGTGCCAGCTACGCAGGACGTCATGGACAAGATGATAAAGGAGCACCTCTACGAGGTATTCAGCAAAGCCGGCGCGTTCGTCTCAGGCCCCACTTGCGGGGCGTGCCTCGGCGGCTACATGGGGATACTCGCAGAGGGGGAGGTCTGCGTGAGCTCAACCAACCGCAACTTCATAGGTAGGATGGGCCACAAAAACAGCAAAGTATACCTCGCGAATCCCGCGGTGGTGGCGGCAAGCGCGATAACAGGGAAGATAACGGACCCAAACGACATATATAGAGATACTATGGCAAAAAGGAAGGGCGAAAATCAGCATCTCCTTGCATCGGCCCAGAATGCGGAATCGGACCCAAATGTCGGGCTCCAGCAGAGAGTTCGCGAGATATCACTCAGAGAGAAAGCTAAATACCCGCAAATTTTCATAGATTATGCGTGCTCCTACCTCGCCAATGATAAATGGAAGAGTGCCTTCGATACTCTGATAGCATACGGTAATAATGTACGAGGTCAAAAACAAACGGATGCATTCCATGATGCTGCAGTCTGCGCTGCGCTCACAGCCAAAAGTCCGGAAAACAAGCCACTAAACAAGGAGGATCTCATCGCATTGGCTAAGGACCTACATGCGTATAATTACTACACAGATTCTCAGCCTATGAACCTGAGAGCCAAGCTACAGTCAAAAGATAGGTCAGCTGCGAAATTTTTCGACTCCCTCATCACAAATGCGGCCTTGCTTGAGGGCGAGAAAGTCATACTCCTTAAAAAATATGGTGTACCCAAATGAAAGAATCCCTAGTAATCGCGGACATGAAGAACATGGAAGTCAAAATAATGACAACAAACGAATTTATCACAAAAATAAAATGACACCTATATATAAGATGACGTTCAGGGACAGGCTGGCACTTGACAGGACATACCTAGCTAAAGAGAGGACTATACTCGCCTACACACGCACGGGATTGGCATTGATAGGAGTCGGATTGTTCGTGTACAAGTTCATAACCCTCGAATATTACATCCATCTCATAGTCACCGTTGCAATCACCTTGCCAGGCATCATAATAACGGTCTATGGCATAGTCAGGACGTTTTCCTAAAGGTGTG